>Ga0123356_10000135_pt1 | contig 82454 bp, 75 predicted proteins | sample TergutEmb28metaG_2_FD_92546 | JGI IMG/M metagenome (GOLD analysis project Ga0123356, IMG submission 92546) | Embiratermes neotenicus P3 segment gut microbial communities from Petit-Saut dam, French Guiana - Emb289 P3 | ecosystem: Host-associated > Arthropoda: Insects > Digestive system > Gut ...
CGTCGGGCCTTCGCTCGGCACGGACTCGATTCGCGCGGGCGTGCGGGCGGCGGTGGTGGGCATGACGGCAGTGCTGATTTTCATGCTGGTTTACTACCGCGCCGCCGGAGTCAATGCCGACGTGGCTTTGATCCTGAACCTGATTATTCTGCTCGGCTTCCTCGGATTCACCGGAGCAACGCTGACTCTGCCGGGCATTGCCGGCGTGATTCTGACGGTCGGCATGGGCGTCGACTCGAACGTGCTGATCTTTGAGCGCATTCGCGAGGAGCTGCGAAACGGAAAGACGCCGCCCTCGGCGGTCGAACAAGGGTTCAAGCATGCCTGGGTCACCATTGTCGACACCCACGTGACCACGATCGTTTCGGCGGCCATTCTGTTCCTGTTTGGCACCGGACCGGTGAAGGGCTTCGCGGTGACGCTCACCTTTGGATTGCTGGCCAATCTGTTCACCGCGGTGTTTGTGTCGCGGGCGATCTTCGACTGGGTGCTGAGCCGGAAGAAAGTGGGAGAGGCGTTGAGTATTTGAAGGGACGGTTGTGCGGCGGGCCGAGCAGTGGCCGCAGGACTCGTGGCGCTCCATGGGAAGGGCGCTAGATTAGACAAAGATTGAGAGGCTGGGACGTTTCGTGGAATTTTTTCGCAATCCGAACATAGATTTCTTAAGCAAGAAGTGGTACTTTATCGCCTTTTCGCTCGTGTTCAGCGTCGCCGGGGTGCTCTCGATGCTGTTCTGGCACGGGATTCCGCTCGGCATCGACTTCCGCGGCGGCACGCTGGTTTACGTGAAGTACACCCATACGCCCGATCTCAACTCGGTGCGCCGCCAGATGGACCGCGTCGGTCTGCACAATGCGCGCCTGCAGAGCCTGGGCGGCGCGGCCAGCAACGAAATTCTGATCGACCTGCCGCTTGAAGAGAGCAGCCAGCAGGCGCTCGACCAGGGCAAGGAACAGATCGTGAAGGCGCTGCAGACCAACGTTCCCGCGGGCAAGCAGGACTTGAACAATTCGAGCAGCCTCAACCTCGCATCCTTCCTCGCCGAACGAGACCCGCTGCACCTTGGCGCCGAGGCCGGGCCGCGCTACGCGCAGATCGCCCAGACCATCACCAACTATCGCGACAAGACCCGGGGCGGAGTGCTCTCGAGCATGGATGCGCTGAAGGGAGTCGCCGAGCCTGCCGTGGTCTCCGCCATTGAGGATGGCTTCTTTCTCTCCGATTTTGGTGTCTATCAGGTAGAAATTGTAGGGCCGCAGGTGGGAAAACAGTTGCAGCATCAGGCACTTTGGGCTACCCTTTACTCGCTCGCGGGGATGCTGGTCTACCTGGCGTTCCGTTTTGAGTGGATTTACGGCGTAGCCGCCGTCATCACGGTCTTCCACGATACCCTCATCACGGTAGGCGCATTTTCACTGCTCAATAAGCCCATCTCGCTGACGGTGATCGCCGCCATCCTGACCCTGATCGGCTACTCGAACAACGACACCATCGTGGTCTTTGACCGGATTCGCGAGAACCTGAAGCTGATGCGGCGGGAAAAGCTCTCTGACATCGTCAACCGCAGCATCAATCAGACTTTGAGCCGGACCATCTTGACGGCGGGTTTAACATTCTTGACGGTGCTCGCTTTGTTCCTTTTCGGGGGCGAGGTGTTGCACTGGTTTTCCTTTGCCCTGGTCATCGGCATCTTAATCGGGACCTATTCGTCGATTGCCATCGCAGCCCCGATCCTGGTGGCATATCGCGATTGGCAGACCACGCGGGCGAAGCGGCCGGGGACGATGGCTTCTGCCGGAGGCTCGGGCCGGGCGGAAAAGGTAAGAGCCAAGGTTTAAGCATGACGCGCCTGCCGAAGCGGCTCTCTGGCGGGCGGCAAAAGCGCAAACTGGTCTTGAAGCAGAGAGTTGTTTCTGTTTCGCTGTAGAAACTGTTGCCCTGGGTGTGGCCGCGGACGTGCTCGCGCCCGAGTAGCCGGACGGCCCGTCTTGTGCCAGAAACGGGAACTTTCATGTTCTCGGCCGGGAGCAAACAAGCGGCGTACGGTGTCTAAATAATCGCAGGGCCCATGCAGGGAGAAAATCTATGTTTGAAGACAGCCTGATCGAATCAGGTGGAAAATTAAAGACGAGCCGCGGAAGGACGACGACCGTGTCCTTCCTTCTCGAGGCCGTCATCATCGGGATCCTGGTGCTGATTCCGCTGCTGTTTACCGAGGCGCTTCCCAAGGCGCAGCTGATGATGGCGCTGGTGGCGCCTCCGCCTCCGCCTCCGCCTCCTCCGCCGCCTGCCGTCGTTCATGTCGTCAAGCAGGTGCAGACCGATATCGTGAACGGCCAGTTGCGCACGCCCACCAAGATTCCCAAGAAAATCGAGATCGTCAAGGAAGAAGATACCCCGCCTCCGGTGTCCGGAGTTGTGGGCGGCGTGCCCGGCGGCGTGCCCGGCGGCCAGATGGGCGGCGTAATCGGCGGCATTATCGGCAACACGCCGGTGGCCGTGCCGAAAGTGGCCGCGCCGCAGCGGGTGCGGGTTTCGCAGGGTGTAACCCAGGGCATGGTGCTGCACAAAGTGCAGCCCACCTACCCGCCGCTTGCGCGCACGGCGCGCGTGCAGGGGAGCGTGGTGCTGGCCGCTGTCATCGGCAAGGACGGCACGATTCAGAACCTGCACGTGCTGAGCGGACACCCGCTGCTGACCCAGGCGGCGCTCGATGCGGTCAAGCAGTGGCGGTATCGCCCCTACATTCTGAACGGCGAACCGGTCGAAGTGGATACGCAGGTGACGGTGAACTTCACCCTCTCCGGCGGATAGGTCGAACGTGACGCCGGCGCGGAGCTTGTTTCCCCCGCGCGGGCCGAGGCAGGGCCTCGGGCAGGAATGGGGCCGTTATGGCGCGGGCGGAGAACAACTTCGCCGAGAATTCGAAGCATCTGATTTTTTCGAAGCAGGAAGATCCTGAGGAGGACAGCAACTCATGTTGGCAGCTCATGCAGCAACACACCTGGCAGCACATATTTCAACCTCGGCCACCTGGCTTTTGCAGGAGGCCGGCGCGCCGCAGTGGGACCCGATCTCGCTCTGGAAGCAGATGGGATGGGTCGCGAAGGCGGTGGTCATCATTCTGTTCATCATGTCGGGCTGGTCGTTCGGCGTGATGATCGACCGCTGGATGGCATTCAGCGCCGCCCGCAAGCAATCGCGGGCCTTTGCTCCGGCAGTGGCAGGCGCGCTGCGGGACGGCAAGATCGACGAGGCCATTAAGGTGGCCGAACGCAACAAGAAGAGCCACCTGGCCAAGGTGGTGACCGCGGGCTTGATGGAATTCCGCGCCCATCAGGAGAGCACCGACATACCGGGCGAGACCATCGAAGCGTCCAAGCGCGCGCTCGAGCGCACCGAAGCCATCGTTCACGCCGAGCTCAAGCGCGGACTGAGCGGACTGGCCACCATCGGTTCGACCGCCCCGTTCGTCGGGCTGTTCGGAACCGTGATGGGCATTCTCAACGCCTTCAAAGGCATTTCTCAGGAAAAGGCGACCGGTCTTGCCGCCGTCGCGGGCGGCATCGCCGAGGCGCTCGTGACCACGGCGTTCGGACTGCTGGTCGCCATCCCGGCGGTGATGATGTTCAACTACCTCACCAGCCGCGTGGAAGCCTTCGATGTCGAGATGGACAACTCTTCGAGCGAACTGATCGATTACTTCCTGAAGCGCCGCGGCAGCACGGTGCGGAGGTAAACCAAGAACGAAGGGAAGCGGGCAAGAGCGCCCGCGGCCCGGAACGTGAGTGAGTTGCTTGAGGTCCGGCTGGGGGAATCACGCTTCCCGCCGGGCCTCGCTCCCCAGTCCGGGCAGGAGATAAGTTATGGCCATCTCAAAAAGAGACGAAGGCGCGAAGGTCAACTCGAACATCAACGTCACGCCGATGGTGGACGTGATGTTGGTGCTTCTCATCATTTTCATGGTGATTACGCCCATGTTGCAGAAGGGCGTGACCGTTGACCTGGCGAAGGTAAACAACCCGGAGCAGATGCCGGACGCCGACAAAGAAGACGCCCTGATCGTCGCCATTATGCGCAACGGCGACGTCTTCTTCGGAAACGACCGCATCGCGCCCGATCAACTAACCAATAAAATCAAGGACCGCATCGCCAACCGGGTGGACAAGCGCGTCTACGTGCGCGCCGACCAGCGGGCGAAATACAAGGCTGTCGTCGAAGTGGTCGACAACGTCCGCGCCGCGGGCGTCGACGATCTGGGTCTGCTGACCGAGCAGAAGAAGCAGACGAACGGTCCCGGCGCGCCGGGAGCGCCGAAGCCGGCGTCCGGTGCAAGCGGCTCCGAATAAAATTCTCGAGGTATTCCTATGGCAATGGCAATGGGTGGTGGGAAAGGCGGGCCGGCGGCGGACATTAACGTGACGCCGCTCATCGATGTCTTGCTAGTGCTGCTCATCATTTTCATGGTGATCACGCCGCTTACGCCGAAGGGGCTGGACGCGCTCGTACCGCAGCCGCCTCCGAAGGACCAGCCCAAGCAGCAGCAGCCCGACCGCACCATCGTAGTGCAGGTGATCGACAAAGGGCCGGGGCAGGCTCCCGGGGTCCGGATCAACCAGGACGATACCACCTGGGACGGACTGCAGGGGCGTCTGACCGACATCTTTAAGACCCGGGCCGAGAAAGTGATGTTCGTGAAGGGCGACGACAATATTCCCTTTGCCGACATCGCCAACGTGATCGATATCGCACACGCCTCGGGCGTGGACAAGGTCGGCCTGATCACGGCGAAGATCGAAGCCGGACAATAGAAGAATTACGCGGGGGACGCGGGTCCCCGGCTGGACAGGCGCGGCGGGCAACACTCGACCGCTTCCGTCCGCTTGCCGGTCCTGCACCTGGGACTTGCCTCCTTCGCCGGGGTTTTGTGTTATCGTGGGCGGCTGGAATTTTTGCGGCTTGCCCAAGGGGAGAATGAAACTTTCATGAGATCAAGTTTACGAGTTCTGGCGCTGGCGGCGGCAGCCGCACTCGCCCTGTCAGGCACGGGTTGCGACAAGCTGCGCGCGCGCGACCAGCTCAACAAAGGGGTCACTTTTTACAAGAATGCGCGCTATGAGCAGGCGATCGAGCATTTCAAGAACGCCGTCGAGCTCGATCCCAACCTGCAGAACGCCAAGATTTATCTGGCGACGGCATATCTGGCGCAATACATTCCCGGTGTAGACTCGCCGGAGAACCTCCAGAACGCCAATGCGGCCATCGAGCAGTACAAGGCGGTGCTCGAACAGGATCCCAAGAACATAACCAGCATCAAGGGCATCGCGTTTCTTTACCTGCAGATGAAGAAGTTCGACGACGCCAAACAGTTCTACCACAAGGCCATCGAAATCGACCCCAATGATCCCGAAGCCTACTATTCCGTCGGGGTCATCAATTGGACGCAAGCCTACCAGCCGCGCATGGAGGCCCGCGCCAAGCTTGGACTCCGCCCGGATGAGCCGCTCAAGGACAAGAAGGTTTGCGCCCAGCTGCGGGAGGCGGGGAGCGGCGTGATCCAGGACGGAATCGACAATCTGAACCACGCCCTGCAACTGCGCGAAGATTACGACGACGCCATGGCCTACATGAACCTGTTGTATCGCGAAAAAGCCGACCGCGAATGCGACCAGCCGGACCAGCGCACCGCTGACCTGAAAACCGCCGACGACTGGGTGGACAAGGCCATGGCCGCAAAGAAGGCCAAGGCCGAAAAGGCGGCAAACAACCCGCAAGGCATCACCCTGGACCAGTCGAAATAGCCCGGGGTCCGCTTCAGTTTTCGATCGGCAAACGGAAACCCGCCCCTCTTTGGGCTGCTGCCGGCGATCCACTTCTGCCTAGCGCTTGCCCCCCGAACCCCTAAATCAGGTCGGGGGCAAGCGGGCGGCGCGCCGCCGAATCCGGGCCGCGCCGCGATCCCCACTCCTCTCGCCCTGGCGGCCCCCGCCCGCGGATGCTCGACAACTACGAATTTGGACGCCGGAGTCGGGGGCGAACGGCCCGGAATTCCCCGAATGCGCTGGAGCGCTGGAGCCGTATTCCGCCCCACCTCGCCTGGATGTCGCAAACACCGGTCCGACCTTTCGGCTATGCTGAAAAACTATGGCCGAGTCGATCGATGTATTTGCCGGCGGAAGTATAGGAAACAGCGAGTGAGAACACGAAAGCTCCCGCCCCGGTCAAGGCAGCCTCGGTGAATCGGCCGGGATAATGCGACGCGTGGACGGCTGCGTCCGCAAAAAACGTACAGATGCCGAGCAATGCGGACGAAGTCCATCGGTTGACCAGGTGACGTGCAAACGGTGTAAAGGAGATGGCGATTGCCGGGAGGACGGACAACAGACCCGTCTTGCTGGCCAGCAGAAAATGCGCTGGTGTCAGAGCCAGGAGATCGCCCTGCACCATCAGCAGGAGACACACGCCTCCAGCTTCGATGGCTTTATGACCGCAGAGCGCCAACCGGAACTGATGTCTCTTGTCGAACATCCGCCGAGCCCGTCGTGGGAGAAGGTGCCGACGCTACCTGCACATAAGATACAACCCGTTGCGACCCGGCGAAATTCCCACCGGGCCTAAAAACAATGCCGAAATTGAGACGCAATCCCGTCCCGGGAGATTTCCATTTCACTTGCCGTCATGCCCACTATTGCAGAGGGCGGCACGCATCGCACCTTGTCCTGCCTCCGTCCTGCCTCCGGCATCATACCGGAAACCGATCGCAGCTCTCCCGGCCGGCAGTTCGGGCCCGGCGCGCTGCTCGACAGCGCGGCGAACCTGAGCCCGGCTTGCGCGCAAGCCTCCGGGCGATCGGTCTTCATCCGGTTTGGCGAAGCCGGGGAAGAATGCTTATAGTACGAAGTTCGGCCCGAAAAGAGCCGGCGGAGCGGGCGAGGCCTCGATCGATATCGTGAGCCGATTGTTCAGAAAGATCCTGATCGCCAACCGCGGGGAGATTGCGGTGCGGCTGATCCGCGCCTGCCGCGAGCTTCAGATTCGGGCGGCGGCAGTCTATTCGGACGCGGACCGCGCATCCCTGCATGTGCTCACGGCCGATGAGGCCTATCCCATCGGACCTTCTCCCCCGCAGGAGTCGTACCTGAACATCTCGAGAATCGTCGAAACCGCCAAACAATGCGGAGCCGATGCCATTCATCCCGGTTATGGATTCCTCTCGGAAAATGAGGACTTCGCCGAGGCCTCGAGACGCGCCGGGATCAAGTTCATCGGCCCCTCTGCGAAGTCGATCGCGCTCATGGGATCGAAAACCCGCGCGCGGCGAGCGATCGAGAAGGCCGGAGTTCCGCTGGTGCCCGGTTCCTCCCGCGGGTTGAATTCGCTCCCCGAGGCGCTCCGGCTGGCGGCCAAGTTCGGATATCCGGTCATGCTGAAGGCGGCGGCGGGCGGAGGGGGGAAGGGAATGCGGCTGGTCGAAAGCGAGCCCGAGCTCGTTTCCGCCTTCGAGACAGCCCGCAGCGAGGCGCGGCGGGCCTTTGGGGATGACGAAGTCTATCTCGAAAAGGCGATTGTGCGCCCCCGCCATGTTGAAATGCAGATTCTCGCCGACGAGCACGGCAACGCGGTTTACCTCGGCGAGCGCGAATGTTCGATTCAGCGGCGGCACCAGAAGGTGCTCGAAGAGTCTCCTTCGGCCGCCCTCACCCCCCAGATGCGCACGCGCATGGGGGAGACGGCCCTGCGCGCCGCCGAGGCCGCCCGCTACACGAACGCCGGCACCGTCGAGTTTCTGGTGGATGCCCGCGGCGATTTCTATTTCCTCGAAATGAACACCCGCCTGCAGGTGGAACACCCTGTCACCGAGCTCGTCACCGGACTCGACCTGGTCCACCTGCAGATACGCATTGCCGCCGGCGAGACGCTGCCGTTTCGCCAGCAGGACATTGCAGTTCGCGGCCACGCCATCGAGTGCCGCGTCTATGCGGAAGATCCGGAAAACAATTTCTTTCCGAGCCCCGGGGAGATCACCCTGCTCAACGAACCAAGCGGGCCCGGCATCCGGCTGGACAGCGGCATCTATCCGGGATGGAATGTCCCGGTCGACTACGACCCGCTGCTGGCCAAGCTGGTGGCCTTTGGGGGAGACCGCCAGATGGCGATCGGAAGGCTGCGGCGGGCCTTGGACGAGTACATCGTCGGCGGGGTGAAGACGAACCTCCCGCTGTTCCGGCGAATTCTCGAGGACCCGGAGTTCCTGGCGGCAGGAGCCGACACCGGGTATCTGTCGCGCCTCGCCCTTGAATCGAAGGACGAAAGGCCCGAACCCGAGCTGGCCGCGATTGCCGCTGCCCTCTGGTGGGCGGCTGCGCCCGGCGAGGGAGACAGGCAGGGCGGGCCCGGCGCCCAAAAATCAGTCTGGAAGGCGGCCGCGCGCAGCGAGGCCGTGAGATAGCCGATGGTCTGCGAGGTGACTGTCGGTTTGCGCTCCTATCGCGTGGAACTCGAGCGCGTCGAGCCGCCTCGCGGCATGGGTCCGGCTCGGGAGAGCGAGTGGGAGGTGCGGATCGAGGGACGGCGCATTCGCGTGCGGTCCGTGCGCATTGACGGCAATACCCTGTCGCTGATCCTCGATGGCCGGTCGCTTGCAGTCCGCGTTGCCCGCAGCGGTCGGGGCGGAGAGATTTTCCTGGGAGGGCGGGCCTACGGGTACGCCCTGGGCGACCCGCGGTCCCGACCGGGCGGGGAGCGCGTCCCGGCCAGCGAAGCCGGCGAGCAGAAGATCGCGGCTTCGATGCCCGGACGCGTGGTGCGGGTGCTTGCGCGGACGGGTGAAGCGGTCCGCTTGGGACAGGGAATCCTGGTGATCGAGGCCATGAAAATGCAGAACGAAGTGCGCTCCCCGAAAGACGGCGCGCTCAAGAAATTGCTGGTGGCCGAAGGCGCAAACGTGAACGCCGGAGAAGTGCTGGCCCTCATTGAGTGACGGCCGGCCTGAGTCAGTGGGGCGCGCCCGTCGAAGCGAGCACCTCGCGAGCGTAATAATTCTCGATCTTGGCTTCGTTCCGCATGACTTCAAAGTAGGCGGTCTTGAGCAGCTGCGCGCGCCGTTCCTCGAGCTGCTGGCGGATGTCCTGCTGAACCCTCTGGTCTGAGAGCTCGCGCACGCCCGCCGGCTCAACGGAAAGCAGCTTCACGATCCGGAAGCCGGCGATCTGGCGCGGCGCCTGGCCGGCGACGGGAATCACGGGCGTGTACTCTCCCGGCTTGAGCTTCAGGATGCTGTCGCGGGTGGCGGCGTCGGTCTGCTTTAATCCGGACTCGGGCACAATTCCCAGGTCGCCTCCGTTGGACGAGGTAGCGCTGTCCTCCGAGTAGGTCATGGCCAGGGTGGAGAATTCCTCGCCCGCCCGCAGCCGGGAAAAGACGGCGTCGATTTTCCTGCGGGCCTCGGCCGGGCTCGCCGCCTGGTTGGGATTCGGGGCCCGAGGGTCGGGCCCGGTCAGGACCAGAATGTGCGCCAGATGATAGCGCGGCTCGATCAGATTGAACTCCGACCGGTGCTGGTTATAGTAGGCGGCGATGTCCTGATCGGTGACATTGATCCTTGAGGTGATTTCGCGATTCACGACTTTGTCCGCGGCCAGCGAACGGCGGACCTCGCCCTGCATGTCCTCGAGCGTGAGATTCCGCTCCTTGAGGCGCTCGAGGAATTCCTGGTCGGTGTAGGGAGACTTGATCTCTTTGAGCCGCCGCGCGACCTCGTCATCGGTGGGCAGCAGACCCAGCTTGCCGGCGCGGTGAATGAGGATCTGGTTGTCGATCAGATTGTCGAGGATGCTGAGACGCAGCCCGGTCGCCTGTTCTTCGCTGAGCGGCTGGGTGGAACCCGCCGTCTGATTGCGAAAGTACTTCTCGACGTCGGCGCGATAGATGTTTTCCCCGTCCACGGTGGCGGCAACGCCGGGCCGATCCGGTTTCTTCGACTGACAGCCGGTGGCGGCGAAAACGAGCGCGAGGCCCAGAGCGGATAGGGCGGCGCCGAGGTTCAGTTTCTGAGGCACAGTTCTCCGCAGGTGGTCGACGCTACTTGCCGGTCTTCTGGTCGGGGCCGGGGGACGGCTTCGGGGCCTCCGAGTGCGGGGGAGGCTCGACGCCAGCCTCCTTCAAGGCATTATCGAGCATGGCGCGCAACTCGCCGGGCGGGAGCGCGCCGCTCACCTTCTCTCCGTTCACAAACATGGTGGGGGTGCCGTCGATTCCGAGCGACTGCCCCTCTTTGAGCGACGCCCTCACCGCATCTTCCTTTTGCGCCTTCATGCAGGCTTCGAGCGGGCCCGCGTCTACCTTGAACTTTCCGGCTTCGGCGAGCATGATGCGGTCGAGCGCCGCGAACTGGCCGTCCCGCCCGTGCTCAGAATTGACGGAGGACTGATTGCCCGGCTGGTGAATATAATCTGCAAAATCCCAATAGGCCTCGGCGCTCTCAGAAGCCAGGCAGTTGGCGTCGACGGCGGCATGCAACGCCCAGGGATGCATGTCGGAAAGCGGAAAATCCTTGTAGATGAACGCCACCCGGTCGCCATATTCCTTGAGGAACGCGGGGAACAGAGTTTGGTGGGCGCGCGAGCAGAAGGGGCATTCAAAATCGTCGTAGCTGACCACTACGACCTTGGCCCCGGCATTGCCGCGGACCGGACGCCCCTTGACATCGATCTTCTTCATGTTTTCGGCGTAGGGATCTTTGCTCAAGTCGAGCCGGCTGGTGCGAATGAGCGTCTTCTGGTCTTTGGACAGCAGGAACTCCAGAGTCTTGGCGCTGGCATTTTCCGTCAGGGTAACGGTCACGGCCTCATAATTGGGAAACTCGCTTGCCTGCGGCGCCGAGATCGCGATCTTCACAGATGCCGGAATATCGTAGGTGGCGCGCAACTCGTGGTCGATGCGGTTGGAAACATCCGTCGGCAACTCGCCGGCCGCGCTCGCCAGAGACAACAGAAACAACAGAGGGAAGATCGCTTTGAAGGTCAACACAACCGCCTGGATAATAAGAGATTGACAAAAATTATCTCACACCACTGCGGCGAAGTTGTCTCGGCACGAAGGTTCCTCGCCGCGCTCGGACTCGCCGCGTTCAACGAGGAGCGAACCCGCAGGCCGGGCCAACGGCGGCGTTTATTTTTGTCTGCGCGGCGGGGGCCCGGGGAGGCCTTTCTGTATTCTCTTCCGGAGGGAGCGATGCGATGACCAAGGCGAAAACGCCCGGGAACGAGGGCCGCGAAGACCCGGGCGCCAAGCAGGCGGATGGGAGGGAACAGGCCGGCATTCTGAGCTTTGAGGAAGCGCGGCGCGCGGTAGAGGACGAAGCTTCCCGCGTCCGTGCCGAAGGACGGGAATTTCTCGGGCTGCTCGAGGCCTTCGGCCGCGTGCTCGCGGAGGCGATCCTTGCCGACCGCGATTTTCCCCCCTTCCCGCGAGCCACGCGCGACGGCTACGCGGTGCGGGCCGAGGACCTTCGGCGCCCGCCGGCCGAACTGGAAATTGTCGGAGAGGCGAAGGCCGGAGGAACCCCGCAGGCGAAGCGGCTCGAGCGAGGCCAGGCGGTCGAGATCATGACCGGAGCTCCCGTGCCCCCGGGTTCGGATGCGGTGGTGATGATCGAGCACACCGCGCGCGCGGCGAATCGGGTGCGCGTGGACCGGCAGGTGCGAGCGGAGGAAAACATTGTGCCCGCCGGCCGGGAGGCCGCGCGCGGCGAGGAACTCGTCCCGGCGGGCGCGCGCCTCGGCTATGCGGAGGCTGCTCTGGCGGCTGCCGTGGGGCGATCGCGCATCCTGGTCTACGTCAAGCCGCGAGTCGCCGTACTCTCAACCGGCGACGAAGTGGTCGAGATTCATGCGGGGCCGGCCGAGAACCAGATCCGCAACTCGAACGCCTATTCTCTGGCTGCGCAGATCCAGGCCGCGGGCGGGGATCCCAGGCTTCTTCCGATCGCGCCCGACGAACCCGGGCGTCTGCGCCAACTGATCCTGGCGGGCCTCGAGTCGGATCTGCTCCTGGTCTCGGGCGGCGTTTCGATGGGGAAGTACGATCTGGTTGAGCCCGTGCTCGCGGAACTGAAGGCGGAATTCCTCTTCACCGGAGCGAAAATTCAGCCGGGCAGGCCGGTGGTTTTCGCACGCATCCCGAACCCCGGAGAACACCCAACCCCGGAGGGCCGGAACCGATACCGGTACTTCTTTGGTCTTCCCGGCAACCCTGTTTCCACCATGGTCACCTTCGAGCTCTTTGCCAAACCGATCGTCGAGGTCCTGGCTGGCGGCGCGCCCCGGGCGCTCGCCTTCACTCACGCCAGACTGAAGTCTGCGATCCGCACTCCGACCGGCCTGAAGCGGTTTCTGCCCGCCGTCCTCTCGGGCCGTTTCGAGCACAGCGAAGTGGAGCTGGTCGCCTGGCAGGGCTCGGGCGACATCGCCTCGGTTCGCCGCTCGAACTCGTTTGTGGTCGTCCCGGCCGACCGGGAGCGCATCGAGGCGGGAGAGTGGGTGCCGGTGCTGCTAAGATGAGCTGCGGGGTAAATCGCCATTGGCGGCAAAGCTCTCCCACTTCGACGACGCCGGCCGCGCGCGCATGGTGGATGTGTCGGCAAAGAGGCGCGCGCCGCGGGAGGCCGAAGCGAGCGGCCTGGTGGCCATGTCCGGGAACGTGCGCAACGCGCTCAGCCGGAACCCCAAAGGCAATCCGCTTGAAACCGCACGGCTGGCGGGGATCATGGCCGCCAAGCGAACGGCCGAGCTGGTTCCGCTTTGCCATCCCCTTCCGCTCTCGCACGTTGATGTCGAGTTGCGGCAGTGCGAGAATGGAATTCGGATTTCGTCGCGCGTGAAAACCACGGCGGAGACCGGCGTGGAGATGGAAGCGCTGGTCGCCGTGAGCGTGGCGGCGCTGACGGTTTACGACATGTGCAAGGCCCTCGACAAGGGGATCGAGATTCGAGAGATCGTTCTTGAGCGCAAGTCAGGCGGCAAGAGCGGCGAATACCGCCGCCGGAAACGCTAGGGGCCCAGGCAACGGGGAGCCGGCCTGAGGTCTTGCCGGAGAGTCAGAGCCCCGGAGCCCAAGAGCCGAAGAGCCGAAGAGGCGATCTTTCGCGGCGTGGGGCTGAAGATGCAGAGCGAACGAATAGTCCTGCGGGCGGGTGACAATCCGGCCCCGCCCGCGATCTGGCGCGGCGCCACGGTGCTGAAGGCGCCGGGACGGGAGACCAAGACCCGGCCGGCTGCCGCTCTTGCGAGCGCCGGGGCTCCGCCCGGCGAAGCGTTCGGGCCCGCCGGGGAGGCGCGACGCGGCGCCGGCGGCGATACCGGGGAGGAAGAAGATGTCCTCCGCGATTCCTGAGACCTTTCGCGCCGCGGTGCTCACCGTCAGCGACTCCTGCGCGCGCGGCGAGCGCAACGACCTGTCCGGCCCCGCCGTCGAACGGGCGCTCCGCGAGCACCATTTTTTCGTGGTTGAAACCCAGATCGTGCCCGACGATCATGGCGCGATCCAGAAGGCCATCGTCGAACTCGCGCGAAAGGCGCGGCTGGTGGTGACGACCGGCGGAACCGGGGTGTCGGCGCGCGATGTCACCCCCGAGGCGACCCGCTCGGTTTGCGGCAGGATGCTCGACGGGGTCTCTGAACGCATGCGGCGCGAAGGTGAGAAGAAAACTCTGTTTTCGGTTTTGAGCCGGGGCGTGTGCGGGGTCTGCGGCTCCTCGCTGGTCCTGAACCTGCCAGGAAGCCCGGCCGGGGCCGTGGAAGCGCTGGAGGCCGTGATCGATGTCTTGCCCCACGCCATTCAGATACTCGCGGGCAGGACCGAGCACATGGCGAACTGAAGGCCAGGAAAGGAATTTGCCGACTTGAAGCGTCTCGAAGGGTCGAATTCCCGGCCCTGGATCGAAGTCCGCGCGAGCGACCGGTTCAAAGTCCTGAACCCGCCGCCCTCAGCGGCGCCTGAATGATAACCCTCAAACACATCCTTTCCCGTTACACCGCATTCCTGTGGCACCTCCTGCACGCGCTTGGCATATGGGGCGTCCTGGTGGCGGCGGCGGTAGACGGGGCGGCCGTCGGCCTGCCCGTCGATTTGGTGGTTGCGGGCTATGTGGCGCAGAACCATGGGCGCTGGCTGATCTATGTGTTGATGGCCGCCGCGGGCTCGGCCCTCGGGAGCCTGGCGATCTATGGCCTCGGCTATGCCGGCGGCGAGGAGGTGCTGAGGAAACGCGTTTCGCCCGAACGCTTCGAAAAGATGCACAATGCCTTCGAAAAACATCCTTTCTGGAGCTTGATGTTTCCGGCCATGCTTCCTCCGCCCACACCCTTCAAGGCCTTCGTACTCGCGGCCGCCGTGGCGGAAATGAGCATGGCCCACTTCCTGCTGGCGATTTTCTTCGGGCGCGTGGTGCGATTCGTGGTGCTTGCAATTCTGGTCATGAATTTCGGTCCCCCGGTCCTGAATGCCATACGCCTGTTTTTCGTTCACCACCTTCACTGGGCGGCGGCGGGGGCCACGGCGGCCATTCTTACCTGGTGGTGGGTCGTTCGCAGGCGCAAGCGAGCCTCTTCGAACCTGGCTCCGACTGCCAAGGTCTGAGCTCACCGGTCCTCGAGACCGGGGCGCGGAGATTGGGGTTCGTCCCGGTTCCAGTGCAGGAACTTCGCGGTAAAGTTAAGGAATCACCCGACGGAGAGTCTCATGAGTTCAGGCGCTCGCACCAATCCGCTCTCGTATCTCGGCGAACAATTAGACGAACTCAGGCGCAAGGGCACGTACTTCCGCCTGCGGGTGCTCGAGGGCGAGCAGGCGCCGGAGGCGAGCTTCGACGGCAAACCGGTCATCAACCTGGCGTCGAACAACTATCTCGGCCTTACCACCCACCCGAAGCTGCGCGAAGCCGCGCTTCGCGCCACACGCCAGTACGGAGTCGGCTCAGGCGCGGTGCGCACCATCGCCGGCACGATGAAGATCCATATGGAGCTCGAAGAGACGATTGCGCGCTTCAAGCAGGTGGAGGCCGCGGTGGTCTTTCAGTCGGGCTTTGCGGCCAATGCCGGGACGGTCTCGGCCGTCCTCGGCAAGGACGATTTCATCATCTCCGATCAGCTCAATCACGCCTCCATCATTGATGGCGCGCGGCTGTCCCGGGCAAAGATTCTGGTCTTCGAGCACAAGAACATCGCCGACGCCCAAGCCAAGCTCGCGAGCGTTGCCGGCCAGCCGGGCAGGAAATTGCTCATTACCGACGGCGTCTTCTCGATGGATGGCGACATCGGGCCGCTGCCCGCCCTGGCGGACCTCGCGGAAACCTACGGCGCCATCATGATGGTCGACGACGCCCACGCCTCGGGCGTGCTGGGCCGCAATGGCCGCGGGACCATCGATCACTTCGGCGTCGGCGGCCGCGTGGATATTCAGGTGGGGACCCTGTCGAAGGCCCTGGGCGCACTGGGCGGATATGTGTGCGGGTCGCGCGATCTCGTCGAGTTTCTCTACCATCGCGCCCGGCCGTTTCTGTTTTCGACCTCGCATCCGCCTTCGGTGGCGGCAGCCTGCATTGCGGCCTTCGAGGTCCTCGACGAGGAGCCGGAGCGGATCGACAGGCTGTGGGAGAACACCCGCTTCTGGAAGAAAGAGCTCGGCCTGCTGGGTTTCGACATCGGAGGAAAGACCACGCCTGAGAGCGAGACGCCGATTACGCCCATTATTCTCGGAGACGGCAGACTCACCATGGAATTCTCGCGAGAGCTGTTCGACGAGGGCGTGCTGGCCACCGGGATCACCTATCCCACGGTGCCCGAAGGCAAGGCCCGCATCCGCACCATCATGACCGCGACGCATACCCGGGAGGAGCTGGAGCGTGCTCTCGAGGCGGTCGGAAGGGTTGGCAGGAAGATGGGAGTCTTGAGCTGAAGCGCGCGCCCTTACCCCGCCGGCAGCCGACGGGTACGCGTCCTACTCCGCTGCGTAATTGGGCGCCTCGCGGGTGATCACCACGTCGTGGACGTGGCTCTCGCGCAGGCCGGCGCCGCTGATGCGCACGAAACGGGTCTTCTGGTGAAGTTCGGCGAGAGTCGAGCATCCGCAGTAGCCCATGCCCGATTTGAGCCCCCCCACCATCTGGTACAGGATCATCGCAACCGAGCCGCGATACGGCACGCGGCCTTCGATGCCTTCCGGGACCAGCTTGGCCAGCCGGTTGGGATCGGCACCCATGCTGGGAATGGCGGCGGAAGCTTCTTGCGCCGCGGCCTGGAAATATCGTTCGCTCGAGCCCGCGGCCATGGCGCCGATCGACCCCATGCCGCGATAGGACTTGAAGGTGCGGCCCTGGTAAAGGATCAACTCGCCCGGACTCTCGTCGGTTCCGGCAAAGATGGAGCCGATCATGACCGCACTGGCGCCGGCGGCAATGGCTTTGGTGATGTCGCCGGAATATTTGATCCCGCCATCGGCAATGACCGGCACTCCGGCGTCTTTGGTGGCGCGATAAGTTTCGGCGATGGCGGTGATCTGCGGGACCCCGGCGCCCGTGACCACGCGCGTGGTGCAGATGGAGCCGGGGCCGATGCCGACCTTGATGGCGTCGGCGCCGGCCCGGGTGAGTTCGCAGGCGCCATCGAAGGTGGCGACGTTGCCGACCGCCAGATCGACTTCGGGAAACTTGGCTTTGACCCGTTTCACCGCTTCGAGAACACGCGAGGAGTGGCCGTGGGCGCTGTCGATGGCAAGCAGGTCCACGTTCTCTTTGACGAGCTCTTCGGCCCGTTCGAGATAGTCGCCGGTGGCGCCGACCGCGGCGCCCACCCGCAGCCGGCCCTGCGCGTCCTTGGCGGCATTGGGATATTTCAGCTTCTTCTGGATATCCTTGACGGTGATGAGGCCCTTGAGATTGTAGGCGTCGTCGACGACCAGCAGCTTTTCCACGCGATGTTTGTGCAGGATTTTTTCCGCGCCTTCAAGCGTCGTCCCCACCGGGACGGTGATGAGATTTTCTTTGGTCATCACCCGGCTGATGGGAATGTCGAAGCGAGTTTCAAAGCGCAGATCGCGGTTGGTGAGGATGCCCACGAGCTTCTTGTTCTTGGTGACCGGAACCCCGGAAATCTTGTACTTGCGCATGACCTCGAGCGCGTCGGAAACCTTGTCGTCCGGAGACATGGTTACCGGGTCGACGATCATTCCGCTTTCCGAGCGTTTCACCTTGTCCACTTCCTCGGCCTGCTGTTCGATCGTCAGGTTGCGGTGAACCACTCCGAGACCGCCCTGCTGGGCGAGCGCAATGGCCATATGGGACTCGGTGACCGTGTCCATGGCGGCGCTGACCAGAGGTATGTTCAACCGGATGTTGCGTGTCAGTTGGGTCTGGGTGTTTGCCTGGGCGGGGACGACATCGGAGCGCGCCGGAAGCAGCAACACGTCATCGAAGGTGAGGGCCTCGGGAACGGGAAAATGAATCATAGAGCGCGGGATAAGTATTTATTGTAGAGGTCGGTCGAGGGAGAGGCAAATGTCACCGCACGGCAAGGCCGGCTCGCGGAGAGCTCGAACACCCCTGGACCCTGATGCATTGCCCCCGCAGGGGCAGAGGAGCAATTCGGCCGAGACGATGAACTCTGACAGCAGAGGCCGCAATTACAACGCGAAATTTTACCGCCAGCTCCAGGCCGCCGGCGAGTCCCCTCGCCAAGTCCTGCCCATCGTTTTCGAGATGGTCCGGCCGGCGAGCCTGGTCGATATCGGCTGCGGCACCGGCCACTGGCTGGCCGAGGCGCGAGCGCTCGGAATCGCCGACATTCTGGGCATCGACGGGCCGTGGGTGCGCCAGGCGCAACTTGCCATCCCGGGCGAGAATTTCGCGGTCCGCGATCTTCGGGCGCCGGTCAGGCTCGAACGGCGCTTCGATCTCGCCCTCTCGCTCGAAGTCGCCGAACATCTTCCGGCCTCCTCGGCCGGAACCCTGGTCGAGAGTCTATGCCGCGCGGCTGAGGTGGTCGTCTTCTCGGCCGCGATTCCCGGACAGGGAGGCAGGCGGCACATCAACGAGCAGTGGCCCGAATACTGGGCGAACCTGTTTCAGCAGTTCGGATATGACTGCTTCGACTGTCTGCGCAGCCGAATCTGGCAAAACCCCCGGGTGGCCTGGTACTACGCGCAGAATTCTCTGGTCTTTGCCCACCCGGGCAAACGTTCTCGACTCGGGGAACCCGGAAAGCCTTTGCCCCTGGTGCATCCCCGCTTATGGGCGGCGGAAGTTGAGCGCGGCACGCGCCCCGGAAAGCTCGCCGAACGCTTATTCAAGGCCCTGCTCAAGCGGAGCACACGCCGGTGATGCCAGGCGGGTCCGCTTCTCAGCCCCGCGCCAATCGATTAGTCTCGTACTTGAGTCCGGGTTCCTATGGCGCAACCTGAAACGCTCGTGTTTTGCGGCACGCCGCGATTTGCGGTTCCGACGCTTGAAGGGCTGCACGAGGCGGGGTTTCGCCTGGGGCTCGTCCTTACCCAGCCGGACCGGCCCAAGGGAAGAGGCCTCGGCCTCGTGGGCTCTCCGGTCAAGGAAACCGCCCTCCGCCTGGGGCTCGCGGTTTTTCAACCGGAGAAAATCAGGCAGAACGAAGAGCTGCGCGCCAGGCTGGAGAAGATCTCGCCGGCGGCGATTGTCGTGGTCGGCTACGGGCGGATCATACCCGGCTGGATGCTTCAGCTGCCGAAGTACGGAAACATCAATCTGCATGCCTCGCTGCTCCCGAAATATCGCGGCGCGGCTCCCATTCAGTGGGCGATCGCCACGGGCGAAACCGTCACCGGGGTGACCACGATGCGCCTTGACGAGGGCCTCGATACCGGCGACATCCTTCTTCAGAAAGAGCTGGGGATCATGGACGAGGACACCGCGGAGACCCTTTCGCCGAGGTTGGCCGCGATCGGCGCGGAGCTCGTCGTCGAGACCCTGCGCGGGCTTGCCCGGGGCGCGATCCGGCCGCAACCTCAGGACCCCTCCCGGGCTACGCTGGCGCCGATTCTGAAGAAGGAAGACGGCCGGGTCGATTTCGCGCGTTCTGCCCCGGAGATTTTGAACCGGCTGCGCGGGTTTCAGCCCTGGCCGGGGGCGTTCACGACCTTTCGCGGGAAGATCGTGAACCTCACGGCGGCAAAGAAGGGCTCGGAAGCGGTCCCGAAGGCGGAGCTCCTGGTAAAGAACGGACGGTTGTTTGCAGGTTGCTCAGGCGGCACCTCGCTCGAGCTGTTTGAAATCCAGCCCGAGGGCAAGAAGCGGATCTCGGCGCGGGAGTTCGTGAACGGATACCGGCCGCAGTCCGGGGAAAAGCTCGGGGACGCCTGACAGAGCCGGGCCTGAGACGCAGCCGCGCCATTGCCGCCAGGCGGCGTCTCTCCGGCGTGGTTCGGTCTGCGGCCGTTCCGCGGGCGTCGTCGTCTTCTCCGGGCGGCGACGCTCTAGAATCGGCTCATGCCTGTTTCCCCGGCGCGTCGGGCAGCCTTCAAGATTCTCCTGCGCATCGATTCGACCGATGCCTATGCTTCCGAGCTGCTGCATTCCTCGGCCTTTGCGAAGCTCAGCCCCGCAGACCACGGGCTCGCGACCGAACTCGTCCTGGGCGTGCTGCGCTGGCAGAGCGCTCTTGACGCACGCATTGCCGAACACCGGGCCCGAGGGCCGGCAAAATTGGATCTGGAAGTGCTGACCGCGTTGCGGCTTGGCGCCTACCAGCTGCTGTTTCTCGATCGGGTTCCCGCCCACGCAGCCGTGAACGACAGCGTGGAGTTGGTCAAGCAGGCCCGCAAGCGCTCGGCCGCAGGAATCGTCAACGCGGTGCTGCGGCGGATCGCCGCGGCCCGACCGGGCGGCGCCTCTTTCGAAAAGCTGGGGAGGGGCCTCGCAGGGTGCGCCGGGTTGTCGCATCCTCCATGGCTGGTTGAACGATGGGCAAAGCATTACGGCCACGCGCTCGCGGACGCGATCTGCGCCTACGACCAGGCAACGCCGAAGACGGCCATCCGGGTCGAGGACCCGGGCGTCTTAGAGGAATTGAAGCGCCAGGCGGTCCGGCTCGGACCCGGGCGCCTGCTCGCGAAAGCATTTGTGGTGGAGGCGGGGGACATCACGGCAACCGGGGCGTTTCGCGAGCGCCGGCTCTTCATCCAGGATGAAGCGTCCCAGCTGGTCGCGCTCTTGGCCGGCCACGGAAGCTCGATCCTCGACTGTTGCTCGGCGCCCGGCGGCAAGACGCGAATTCTGGCCGAGGGGAACCCCGGCGCCGCCATTATCGCCCTGGAGCTCCATCCCCGTCGCGGGCTGCTGGTAAAACAACTGGTGCGCGCCCGAAACCTCCGCGTCGTTGCCGCCGATGCGCGCCGGATTCCACTGGCCAGGGAGTTCGACCTCGTGCTGGTCGATGCGCCCTGCTCGGGAACGGGCACGCTGGCGCGAAATCCGGAAATCAAATGGCGGCTGAGGAGCGAGGACATCGGCCGCCTGCAGTCTTATCAACTCGAGATCCTCGAGGCGGCAATCGAAAGGGTCGCTCCCGGGGGCCGGCTGGTTTATTCCACCTGCTCGCTCGAGCCGGAGGAGAACCAGGCCGTAATCGAGCGTGTCGTTCGCACCGCGGGCTCGTTCCGCGTGCTCGATTGCCGAACGGAACTGGAAAGGCTGAGGCTCGCCGGGGAACTCGAAACCGGCGATCTCGACTCGCTCCTGAGCGGCCCGTATTTCCGCACCCTGCCGGGGAGGCATGCCTGCGACGGATTCTTCGCAGCCATACTTGAAAAGCAGCCGTGAAGGGCGCCGGTGTCCGCGGGCGGGCGTCAAGTTCTCTCGCCCTCGCCTCGAGGCTTCGCGATGGAACGGGACCGGCCTTCCGCGAGACCGGCCGGGGCTCACTTCACCACCAGATTGATCGAGGAGCCGGCGAGCACTTTGGATCCCGGCGCCGGCTCCTGCGAGACCACGATCGAGGCCTGCGGAGCTGCGGTCGCAGGCGTTTCGGATGAGGGTTGAGGCGGGCTCGCGCCGGGCCCCGATTTCTCGCCCGGATCGGCGGCTGGACTCGCCGCCTGCGATGGCCCGGGCGAGGCCACGGTGACCTTGCCCAGCGAAAAGCCGGCGCTCGCAAGGGTCTCGCGCACGGTTTCGAGCCTCTCGCCGAGGAAGCTGGGCATCACGAAGGCCTGCAACGCCTTCTCGTCGGCGACGAGCAGGCTGATTCGCGGAGCGGAAATGTCGGTTTCGTTTGCAGCCGGGTTCTGGGCCACCACCTCGCCGGTATCGACCAGGGGGAGCTCGATCCTGTCGGCCGAGGTGAGCTCGAATCCGCGATCGGCTATGGTGATCGCGGCGGCGCGTCCGCTTTCGCCAACCAGTTCCGGAATGGTGATCCGCTGCGGACCGAGGCTCAGGGCCAGCTGGACCTCGAAGCCACGGCGCACGACCGAGCCGGGCCCGGGGCCCTGCGACAAGACTCTGCCTTCGGGGACGGTCGCGCTGTAGTAGTTGGTTTCGACCTGGACGCCCAGGCCGTTCTGTTCCGCCAGGAGGCGGGCTTCGGCGGGCCGCTTGCCGCGGAAGTCGGGCACTTTTACCTCGCGAACGTGAATCGCAAAGCGCATGGCGGTCAGTGCGGAAACCAGGGCAACCGCGAGCAAAAGCCAGGCGGCCAAGAAAAACCGCAGCAGCTTGCGCATCCCTGAATTATAATCGGCGGTCTCGAGCGGGCGCGGATTTGTCCAATAACCCATAGGAGACTATCCCGGTGAGAACCTTCGTCCTCGGTCTCATTTTTGGCGCTCTTCTTGTCGCCTTCGGGCTCTATTACTATTTCGTCTCCGGCCGCGCGCCGGCCGCCGTAGCCGATGAGCCCCTGCCCTTTGAGAAAACGCTCGCCCACGGCGCCCTCAATGCGCGCATCGAGCGGGAAATGCCGAAAACAGCTCCGATTGCGGCCGAGGAAGCGACGTATCTGGCGGGCGCGCATATTTACGTCGACCATTGCGAAATCTGCCACGGTCTGCCCGGCATGGAGCAGTCTGCGATCGCCAGGGGAATGTTTCCGAAGCCCCCGCATCTTTTCCGGGGCAAGGGCGTGACCGACGATCCGGCGGGGGAGACTTACTGGAAGGTCCGGAACGGCATCCGCCTCACGGGCATGCCGTCATTCCAGCATGATTTGAACGACACCGAGATGTGGCAAGTAAGCTTGTTGCTGGCGAATGCGGACAAAATCTCCGATGCGGTGAAGCACGAACTGAGGCCCCCGGAACCGACTCCACGCACGCCGAAGACCTCAGGCGTCCAAAAAAAAGCCGCTCCCCGGGGAGCAGCTTAACCAGACAGTTACTCCCGTTTGCGCGGAAGTAAAGTGTATGCTGCGGGGATGGGCGTTTCGGTTTCCGTGCTGGCGAGTGGCAGCCGGGGGAATACCGCGATGGTCGAGAGCTCGAAGGCGCGCATTCTGGTCGATGCCGGAATCTCCTGCCGTGAGACCTTCAAGCGGCTGAAGTCGATCGGCCGCAGTCCCCAGGAAATTTCCGCCATCCTGATTACGCACGAGCATTCCGATCACGCCTGCGGCCTGGCCGTGCTTGCCCGGAAGCTGGATGTGCCGGTGTTTCTGACCGGGCCAACCTACCAGGCGTGGGGCCGCGCGCTGCGCGACGAATCCGGCGAGATGCCGGAGTTACCCAGGCTCGAGCTCTTCTCCGCCGGGCGGCCGTTTGCAATCGCCGACATTACGGTCACGCCCTTCACCATTCCCCACGATGCCGCCGACCCCGTGGGATTCACCTTTCGTGCGGAAGGCCGGAAGGTTGCGATCGCCACCGACCTCGGCTATATGCCGGCCAGCGTGCGCGATCAGCTGCGGGGGTGCGACGTGCTCGTCATCGAATCCAACCACGATCTTGAGATGTTGCGCTCCGGGCCCTACCCCTGGTCGGTGAAGCAGCGGGTCATGAGCCGGGTCGGCCATTTATCGAACGAGTCCCTGGCCCAATTTTTTGCACAATATTATGATGGGGGAGCATCTTACATCGTATTGGCGCATATTTCTCAGGAGAACAATCATCCTGAGATTGCCCTGCGGGCGGCAGAGAGCGCCCTCGGCCCGCAGATGACGCTGATTAGCAACCGTGTGATGCTGGCGGCGCAGGATGCGCCGACCGAGACGATCCTGCTCTGAGCAGTTCGTCATTCCGTCGTAGGCCAGCTACGCCAACGAATCGAGACGTGTCGAACGTTTTTTGAGGTTGGATGGACGCAGTTCTTCGCCTACAAACTATGAATGACTGTACGGATCCGGTAGTAGGAAAGATTCTGGCGGGCTGGCGATACGATATTTCCGGGATCGCCCCGGAGATGCGGGGGGACTACGAGGCCCACTTCGTCGAGTGCGACCACTGCCGCTCGCGGCAGCGCCTGCACCGGCGGATTGATGTGGGGCTGATCGCGCTGGCTTCGGTTTCGGCGGGGGTTTTTCTGCTGGCTTTCGGCGTGATCCACCACTTTGCCCCGCGCCACACTTTCATCTTCGAGTTGGCGGCCCTTTTCGGGTTCGGGCTGTCGGCGCTGATCTGGATGATTGTCGCGGTCGCCACTCCAGCCCCCGCAACCGTCGTGGATGTGGCGCGAGTCGGAGCCCGTCACGTGCACGACCGCCTGCCCGAAGAAATTCGCCAGCGCCTGCCCGAGGACCTGAGGGTGAAGCTCACCCGATCCTAGAACGCCGGGCTGCGCGCGGATTTCGCGTCAAGAGCCCGTCCTGTCTCCCTGCTCTTTGCTCTTGGATGGGAGCTATTTGATGTGGCAGCTTGCCAGGCCGCGTTTCTCCAGATATTGCTGGTGATAGTCTTCGGCTTCATAAAATGCGGCCGCCGGCACGATTTCGGTCGCGACCGGCCGGCTGAATCGATGCGACCGCTCCAGTTGTTCCTTCGAGGCCCGCGCCGCCTCGTCCTGCTCGGGCGAGTGATAGAAAATCGCCGACCGGTATTGCGTGCCGACGTCCGGCCCCTGCCGGTTCCGCTCGGTGGGATCGTGGTTTTCCCAGAACACCTGGAGCAGGTCCTCGTAGGCAACGTTCGCCGGATCGTATTCCACCTCGACAGCCTCGGCGTGTCCGGTGCGGTCGGTGCAAACGTCTTTGTAGGTGGGGTTTTTGAGGTTGCCGCCCGTGTAGCCGACGCGGGTTGAGATCACGCCGGGAACCTGACGGAAGGCCGCTTCTACTCCCCAGAAGCAGCCCGCTGCAAAGGTAGCTTTCGCCATGATGTGCTCTAACATGATGCGCTCCAATATGATGCGCTCCAATTTGCCAAGGGCGATTTTACCGCAGCCAGGGGGAGCGTGACACGCCTGCAACTACAGCGCCTGCAGCCCGGCGATCGTGCCGGCCGTTCGTTCATGCCCGGCTGCACTCTTGCCGCCGGTCCCCTCGCCCGAGCGCCGGCAATTCTCGAACCCGGTCCGCTGCCGTTTAAACATTCGACACTCGTCCGTGTATGGAACTATCCAGTAACATCATGAAGCACTAACATCAGGATTCGACCTGACCCGTGCACGCCTGTCGAGCCAGATGGCGCGCGGCAGTCTGCTTCAACCGGGCGGCGAAGGGGAGCGTAGGGAATAGAACGATTGAGGGCGCACTTTTGGATGCGCCTGAAGTCTTACCGGCAACCTGGATGGAGAGCACGTCGATGCGCATCGCAAGCGTAGGTCAGGCAGTTTTTGCGACCACCATGATCGGTTTGGGGATTGTGGGCCTGCTGCACCCCGATTTCGTTCCGCTGTGGAATCCCGTTCCTGCCGGTTCCGCGCACCGACTGCTTATCTACCTGAGCGCCCTGATCTCCCTTCTGGCTGGCATCGGCCTTCTTCTTAAGCGCACGGCAGCCAGGGCGGCGGGCGTCCTGCTTGTCACTCTCTTGCTTTGGCTGCTGCTGTTCCGGTTGCCAAACTTCTTCCGTGCGCCCCTTTTCGCGGCATGCTGGTCGGTATTTCCACTCCTGGTCGTAGCGGCCGCCTCTCTGGCGCTCTACGTTCAGCTCGCCGCGGACCGGGGGCGTGAACCTCGGGGCTTGATCAGCCCCGGGAACGGAACGCGCATCGCGCGGGTACTGTATGCCTTCTCTTTGATCTTTTTCGGTGCGGCCCACTTCCTCGATCTGAAAGACACGCTCGCCCTCATCCCCCGCTGGATGCCTTTCCACTTGTTCTGGGCATACTTCACCGGCTGTGCCTTCGTCGCGGCGGGCATCGCGGTCGTCACCGGCTACGGTGCGCGGCTGGCGGCGGCGCTCTCGACCCTGCAGATCGGATTGTTCCTGCTCCTGGTGTGGATCCCCATCGTGGCGGCAGGCTCCAGAGAGCCTTTTCACTGGAGCGAAACCATCCTGAACGCGGTCATACTGGCTGGCGCCTGGGTGATTGCGGGTTCCTACCGGGACGCGCCCTGGTTCGCTGCCGGCAAGCGGTCCTAGCGAAACGGTCTCCCGGTTCTAGGCAGGTGTTCTCTTCGGGTGTTCGCTTCGGGTTGACATCTTACCTGTGGTCGGACTACGCTTCGGGTTGTATGTCGACCCGAGAACAGACCCGAGAAGAACGACAGGAAAAAGAGCGCCTCGAGCTCCTGCAGGGCACGTTGGATGTTCTCATCCTCCGCACCCTGATCTTCGGCCCCGAGCACGGCCAGGGTATTGCCCGCGCCATCCAGCAAACCTCCGAGGACGAACTGCTGGTCGAACACGGCGCGCTTTACCCGGCGCTTCAGCGCCTGGAATCGCGGGGCTGGATTTCCGCCGAGTGGGGCACGTCCACGACGAACCGCAAGGCGCGCTTCTATCAATTGACCAAGGCCGGCCGCCGGCAGCTTCGAACCGAGACCGCAAAATGGAAGCGCCTGGTGGCTGCGATCGGACGCGTTCTCGACTCCGGGGCCGCCGAGGGGTGATGCCATGTTCCGTTCCAGGCGGAAACAGAGCGATTTCGATGCCGAACTCGAAGCGCACATCGCACTCGAAGCCGACCGCCTGAAAGAAGAGGGCCTGAGCGACAAGGAGGCCCGCCGGGCGGCGCGCCGCGCCTTCGGCAGTGTGGCCGAGGTCCAGGAACGGTTTTATGAATCCACCCACTGGCGGTGGTGGGACGAGCTTCGCCAGGACGTCCGCTACGGCCTGCGGCAGCTGCTCGCGAGCCCGGGGTTCACCGTAGTTGCCATACTCACGCTGGCGCTCGGCATTGGCGCAAACACTGCGATTTTTTCTCTCACCGACCAGATCCTTCTGCGCACCCTGCCGGTGCCTGACCCGCACGAGCTCGTGGTGCTGCGCTCGCCTGGGTGGAAGAACGGCCACTGCTGGAATGATATTGATTACTGCGCGCAGTCGTTTTCCTATCCGATGTATAAGGCTCTCGGCGAGCATGCGTCCCGTTTTTCCGGTTTGCTCGTATACCGCGACATGGGCGTCAATGTTTCCGGGCGCGGCGTCACCGAAAGCGCGCGCGGCGCATTGGTGAGCGGAAATTATTTCCAGACGCTCGAAGTCCAGTCCGCGCTCGGCCGGCTGTTGACGGCAAAGGATGAAACCGCGCCCGGCGCGAATACCGTCGCCGTCCTCAGCTACGGGTACTGGTCGCGGCAGTTCGGGGCCGATCCTTCCATCCTGAATCAGCCGCTGGTGGTGAATGGAGTTCCGCTCACCGTGGTCGGGGTGGCGCCGAAAGGGTTCGATGGAGTCCAGGTCGGCGAGGTGCCGGACCTCTTCATTCCCGTGACCATGAAGTCCCAGATGATGCCGAGCGAAGGCAGTCCGCTCGAGGCCCGCGACGATTTCTGGCTGCCCGTTGTCGGCCGCCTCAAGCCGGGCATCCCTCTCGCCGAAGCGCAGGCCTCGCTCCAGCCCGTTTATGCTGCGCTTCTTGAAGAGGACGGAAAAATACGCGGACTGGCCCCTGTGGATTTGAAGAGATACACGTCGAAACCCCTGCTGCTCGTAGCCGGCGCACACGGGCGCCTGGTCTTGCAGCAGGACGCCGCAGAGCCGCTCGTGGTGCTCGCGTGCATGGTCGGACTGGTGCTCCTGATTGCCTGCGCGAATCTTGCCGGGTTGCTGCTGGTGCGCGGGGAAAGACGGCAGCGCGAAGTGGCCGTGCGTCTGGCCATGGGGGCGCGGCGCGGGCGGCTCGTTCGCCAGCTGCTGACCGAGAGTCTGCTGATCGGCGTCTCCGGAGGCGCCGCGGGAATTGCTCTGGCCTCGTGGGGTCTGAGGGCGATGGTGCACGCGATCCCGCCCGGCCAGGGCGTGGCGGGCCTTGCCGCGAGCCTCGATTATCGCGTGCTCGGCTTTGCCGTCGCGCTGACGTTGGCCACCAGCATCCTCTCGGGCCTGGCGCCCGCCGTGCGCGCCGCAAGTGTGGATGTGCATTCCGATCTGAAGGAGCGGGGCCCGAACATGTCCGCGAGCCGTTCGGCCGTGGGGCTGCGCAAGGCCTTGATTGTGGCCCAGGTCTCCCTCACGGCGGTGCTTCTGGCCGGCGCAGGACTTTTTGCGCGCACCCTCGGGAACCTCGAACGCGCCCAACTGGGCGTGAAGGCCGACGGCGTGCTCGAATTCTCCGTCTCGCCGGATTTGAACGGGAATACGCCAGCCCAGACGCTCGCATTTGCCGACCGCGCCCGGCGCGAAATCGGCCGGCTGCCCGGCGTCGGCTCGGTCAGCCTTTCTACCATCCCCATCTTCTCCGACGACGACGTGAGCTTCAACATTACGCCCGAACTTTACCCGATGGCTCCCGAGGAAGACACGAGCGTGCTCGCGACCTATATCGGCCCGGGTTACTTCTCGACCCTGGGCATTCCGCTGCTGGCGGGAAGGGACTTCACCGAGGGGGACGGCGCCGCGGGCCCCAAGGTTGCGATCATCAATGAAAAACTGGCGGTGCGGTTCTTCGCGGGACGCAATCCCATCGGTCTGCACATCGCCCGGGGCGCCGGCAGCAAGGTCCATCCCGACATGGAGATCGTTGGCGTCGTCGCCAACAGCAAATGGGACGGCCCGCGAAGCGACGTGGTGCCGTTCGTGTACCTGCCCTACCCTCAGAACCCGCGTCTGGGGGCTCTCACGTTCTATGTGCGCACCGAAGGCGAGCCGGAGCCGCTGGCGGCGACGCTGCGTTCGGCCATCAAGCGGCTCGATCCCAATCTGCCGGTCAATGACATGCGCACGATCAAGGCGCAGATCAGCGATTCCGTGTTCGATGCCCGGCTGGTTGCCACCCTTTCGGTTTCTCTGGCATTGCTCGCAGCGCTGATGGCCTCGCTGGGGCTCTACGGCGTCGTCTCCTACATCGTAGCGCGGCGCACGCGCGAAATCGGCGTGCGCATGGCCCACGGCGCCCTTCGCGGCGATATTCTGCGGCTGGTCATCCGCCAGGGCCTGCGCCTGGCCTCGATGGGCGGCGTGATTGGAATCCTGGTGGCGCTCGCTGCGTCGCAATCGGTTGCCAGCCTCCTCTACGGCGTCAACGCGCGCGACCCGGTCACGTTTCTCGCCGTAAGCGTGCTGCTCGGCACCGTCTCCGGCCTGGCTTGTTATCTGCCGGCGCGGCGCGCAACCAGAGTCGACCCCGTGGTGTCGTTGCGATACGACGGCTGAAGCGGCGCGGCGCCAAAACGAAGGGGGCCTAGAGGACCAGGGCTCCGGTGAGTTCTCCGACGCGGGCGACTTGGTGTTTTTCGCACCAGGCGGCGAGCTCGCCGGCTATGATTTCGGTGGCGCGCGGGTCCCAATAACTTGCCGTCCCCACCTCGACCGCGGCGGCCCCCGCCAGCAGGAACTCGACGACGTCCTCGCCGGTTGAGATTCCGCCCATGCCGATGACGGGAATTTCGACCGATTTCGAGGCCTCGTAAACCATGCGCACGGCGATCGGCTTGATGGCCGGGCCGGAAAGGCCCGCGGTGACATTGGCGATGCGCGGTTTCCGGGTCTCGACGTCGATCGACATGGCGAGGAAGGTGTTGACCAGAGAAATGGCATCGGCCCCGGCCTCCTGCGCCACACGCGCCATTTGTGCGATGCTCGAGACGTTCGGAGAAAGCTTTACAATGAGCGGCCGCGCGGCCTTCCGCTTGGCTGCCGCCACCACTTCCTGCAGGGAACCGGGATCGGTGCCGAACTGAAGGCCGCCGCGCTCGGTATTGGGGCAGGAGACATTCAGTTCGTAGGCGGCGATGCCTTCGCCCTGGTTGAGAATCTCGATGGTTTGCTCGTAGTCTTCGAGGGTGTAGCCGAAGACATTGGCGACGATCACGATGTCTTTCACCTGGCGCAGCCTGGGGAGCTTTTCCTCGACAAAGGCCCGCGCGCCGATGTTCTGCAGTCCGATCGAGTTCAGCATCCCGGCGGGGGTTTCGTAGAGGCGCGGCGGCGGATTGCCGATCATGGGCTCGCGCGACAATCCCTTTACGACGACGCCGCCCAACCGGTCGAGATGGACGACATCTTCAAACTCGACGCCGTAGGCAAACGTCCCGCTGGCGGCGACGACCGGGTTCTTCAACTCGAGCCCGGCGAGTGTGACCCGGAGATCGGGCGTGATGCGGGTGCTCCCGGTCGGTCTGTCCGCAGCCATTCGGACCTAGTTTACACGCGGGCTCCGGCTACAATCGGCGGACGAGGACGAAAACCGTGAGACGGCTGCGGTTTCAGATTGCGGGATTGGTCTTTGCTGCGCTGCTGGCTGCGCTCTGGTTCGGGCTCGGCGGGTCCCCGGCCGGGCGTGCGCTCGGCGGCGAATTTGGGCGGGCGTTTCTGAGTTTCGCCCTGCTTTTTGCCCCCCTGTGGTTCTTCGGCTTTGGCGCGGCGGGCCGGGCGAAGGAGCTGGCGAGCGGATGGAAGATCGCTTCGGCGGGCCTGTTATCGGTCGCCTACTTTGCCTTTGCCGCCGCGAGCGCGCGACTGAACGCGCGCGCCTCGCTCACGGTGATCGCGTTTCCCGTGCTCGTGGCCGCATTTCTCGAACTGCCCAGGCTGGGGCGGGAGATGAGCTGGCGCGACGGCTCGGCGCTTGCGCTTATCGCGGCGGCGTACTACCTGAAGTGGTTCGAAGGGGCATGGCCGCCCGAGCTGGCCGTGCTTCCCAAGCTGTTTCTTGCCGACGTGGCCCTGTATTGCTTCCTCGCCGTCCGCGCGCTCGAGGGTTCGGGATACTCGCTCGTGCCCCGCCTCTCCGCCATCGCCGCCGGACTGCGCGAACTGGGATGGTTTCTGCCGGTCGCGCTTGTCCTCGGGGAATGGACCGGCTTCATTCACTTTCATGCCGCGCTTCCCGCGATCGGCCGGGTGATGACCGCCATTGCCGTTACCTTTCTCTGGATCGCGATTCCCGAAGAGCTGTTTTTCCGCTCCATCCTCCAGAATTTTCTCGAGACGCGGATCGGCAGGACCTCCGCCCTGCTGGTTGCCTCGGCGCTGTTTGGCTTGTCGCACTTCAACCACGGTGCGCGATTCAACCTGAGATACGTGCTGCTCGCCACCCTTGCGGGAATCGCTTATGGCCGCGCCTGGCGGGCGAAACGGGAGATCTTCGCTTCGCTTGTGACCCACACGGCCGTCGACGTGGTCTGGTCGCTGTGGTTCCGGTGAGGAGGCGGGAGCTGTCTCGAGCCAGGTTTCAGGGCCCGGCGTTCGGGCCGGGATCAGGAGCGGAGGAGAGTAGAGACCGCATCCGGCAGGCGGGAAACCGAGCGTCCGCAGCCTCTTTCGCCGTTGCCGTTTGCCGAGGACGCGGGCATGGGGGCGTCGGAGTTGACCCCCGGATACTTTCTGCGCCCTCGAACCAGCTTGTCGACCTCGGTCTGCTCAAGACCCTGCTGCCGGCCGAGGATGTGCGTGGTCAGCGCGATGCGCGCGAAGTGCTCGACGGTTTCCATCTTCATGTAGGCCGATTGCAGCTCCCGGCCGTAGGTCACAACTCCGTGGTTGGCCATGAGGATGGCGTCGTATTGCGGGATGAAAGGCTCGAGGGTCTTGCCCAGTTCCGGAGTTCCCGGCGTTCCGTAGGGCGCGAGCGGGATCTGGCCGAGACCGACCACCACCTCGCACACCAGCGGTTCGTCGAGCGCCATGCCGGCGGCGGCAAAGCCCGTCGCGGTGGGAGGATGCGCGTGCACCACTGCATTTACGTCGGGGCGCATGTGATAAATCAGCAGGTGCATGCCGATTTCGCTGGTCACCGCCCGGCGGCCTTTCAGCTTGCGCCCTTCGAGGTCCACGATGACCAGGTCTAAAGGCTTGATCATGCTCTTGGGCATGGCCGTCGGGGTAATCAAGACCCGCCGGCGGTCCAGCCGGACCGAGATGTTGCCGTCGCAGGCGGCGATGAAGCCGCGGTGGTGCAGCATGGTCCCGACCCCGACGATTTCCTTCCGCGATTTGTGCTCTCCGTGCATGGTGAACCGACAGCCCGCAAATGGTAGCGCAGCTTGAACCCGGAAACAATCAGTATTTCTGTCTAGAAGTGTAATCCACAGGGCGCATCGCCCGATTCATATAATTTTCATGGTGCTGGTCTCAGACTTCGACTATCGGCTTCCCGGCGAACGCATTGCGCAGGAGGCGCTCCCGGACCGGGCGGGCGCCCGCATGCTGCGTTTAGAGCGCGGCTCCGGGCGGATTGAGGACGCTGGCTTTCGCGATTTTCCAGAGCTCGTCGGTCCCCGGGACCTTGTGGTTTTCAACAATACGCGCGTCTTCCCGGCGCGACTGTACGCCACGAGGAAGGGCCCGGGGTCCCAGCCCCTGAGTCCGCGCAATCCCGCATCCCGCGATTTTCTCACCGGGCGGGTCGAGGTGTTGCTCACCCGGCAGCTGTCGGCAGAGCCGAACGAGTGGGAGTGCCTGGTGCGTCCGGGGCGGAAGATCGGGACAGGCGAAACGCTTTATTTCGGCCCGGACCCTGCGCTCGAAGCGGAAGTGATTGCCAGAGGGGCATTTGGAGAGCGGCGGATCCGGTTTCATCCGGCCCCGGATTTCTTTCGCCGGGTCGAATCCCTGGGGCACGTTCCCCTGCCGCCTTACATCTCGCGCGAGGACCGTCCCGAGGACCGCGACCGCTACCAGACGGTGTATGCGCGGGAGCGCGGCTCGGTTGCCGCCCCCACTGCGGGCCTGCACTTCACGCCGGAGGTGCTCGCGCGGATGAGGGAGCGCTCGATCGAAACCGCCGAGATCACCCTGCACGTGGGCCTCGGGACGTTTCAGCCGGTGCGGGTCGAAAGGGTGGAGGAGCACAGGCTGCATTCGGAATGGTCCAGCGTGTCGACCGAAGCCGCGGAAAAGATCAACCGCGCGCTCGAGGAAGGACGCCGGGTGGTGGCCGTGGGAACCACCACGGTCCGGACCCTGGAGCACCGGGCGCAGCATTCGGGACGGGTCGAGGCCGGAGACCGGGAGGCCGACCTGTTTATCTATCCCGGGTTTCGGTTCCGGGTGACCGGCGCGCTGCTGACCAATTTTCACCTTCCGCGCTCGACGCTGCTCATGCTGGTTTGCGCCTTCGGCGGCACGGGCGCGGTGCTCGGCGCCTACCGGCATGCGGTCGAGGAGAGATACCGGTTTTACTCCTTCGGGGATTGCATGCTGATCGAGTAGCCCTCCCGGGAGACGGAACGCAAGCGAGCGGCTTTCGCTCCCGTCTCACTGTGGCGCCTGTGGGATACTGAGGGCTGGTGGAGGTGATCATGGATGCGCCGGCGCTTCCAAAGACAGTCGGGATCGACGAGTTCGTCTCCGAACTGCGCAGATTTCCCGCCAGCTCGTTCGAGCGGACGGGCGAGATCCTGGAATTTTTCAAGACCGTCGCGGTCCGGCCCGAGACGCTCGGGACCTATCTCGCCTGGGACCGGCGGCACTACACGCGCAATCTGATCGAGAAAACCCCGCTCTACGAGCTCATGGCCATCTGCTGGGAGGTAGGGCAGGCGAGCTCGGTGCATAACCATCGCGACCAGAATTGCTGGATGCTGGTCCCGACCGGCCGGCTCGAGGTGGAAAACTTTCATCTGATCTCCCAGGATATCGATCGCGGACGATGTCAGCTTACGCCGACCGATGTGGTGGAGATGGACCCCAGGCATCCCTGCGCGGTCAATCCCGCCGATCCGGTGCATCGGGTGGTGAATCCCCGGAAATTTGGAGAGCGCGCGGTCAGCCTGCACCTCTACTCCCGGCCGTTTGACACCTGCGTGGTCTATTCCCCCGAGCAGGGGACCTGCGGCGTGATCCAGCTGCATTACACAACGGTGCTGGGGAAGCCGGCCTAGCGGCGCGCGGCCCGGGCCCGGCGGCTCGCGCGTGTCGTCGAACGAGCGCCGCGAGGCCTGCTTGCTACACTGATTGCTTGCCTCCCAAACGGACATCCTCCCGCGCCCAGCCGGAGCAGGCGCCTGCTCCGCCGCCCCAGCCGGTCGCGCGCCCCTCGGGCGAGCCTGACCGCATCTTCCTGATCGATGCGATGTCGTTCATCTTCCGCGCCTATCACGCGATGGCGCGCCAGCGCGGGATGTCGACCCGCAAAGGGCTTCCGACGGCCGCGATTTACGTCTTCGTGAACATGCTGCGGAAGCTGCGGGACGACTTCTCTCCCCGCTATCTGGCCGCGGTTTTCGATGTTGCCGCGCCCACTTTCCGCGATCAGCAGTACAAAGAGTACAAAGCCAATCGCCAGGCGATGCCAGCCGACCTGGCGCAGCAGATTCCCTACATTCGCCGCGCGCTCGAGGCCTACCGCATTCCGATACTCGAAGTCTCGGGCTACGAGGCCGACGATGTCATCGGCACGCTCGCCCGCCGGGCCTCCGGCGAGGGCCGCAACGTCTACGTGGTGTCGAGCGACAAGGACATGCTGCAGCTGGTGAACGATCGCGTGCTGGTGTTGAACCCGCCCAAGGACAATCTCGTCTGCGACGCTCGCAAGGTGGAGGAGATCCTGGGGGTGCCTCCGGAGCGGGTGATCGACGTGATGGCCTTGCGCGGAGATGCCATCGACAACATTCCCGGCGCGCCGGGAATCGGCGACAAAGGATCGGTCGAAATCATTCGCCGCTTCGGCAGTCTCGAAGCCGCGCTCGACCGCGCCCGGGAGGTCGAGCGAAAGACCTATCGCGAATCGCTCGAGACCCATCGCGAGCAGATTCTTTTGAGCAAAGAACTGGTAACGATCAACTGCGACGTCCCTATCGAGCTGGACGTCGAAGCCATGCAGGCCGGCGAGCCCGACCTCGAAGCTCTGCGGGCGCTGTTTGCCGAGCTCGAATTCACTTCCCTGTTGAAGGAACTGCTGCCGGTACCCGAGGCCCCGGAGGGGAACTACCGCGAAACCGGCGCTCGCGAGGACGTGGAATCGGTCTTGGGTTCGCGAAAGCCCGGCCTGCCGCTCTCCTTCGCCGTCGACCTGGTGCTTGAGCCTTCGCGAGACGAGGAAGAACCCGAAGAGCCGGAGGAAGGGCTGCTGCCGCTTTCGCTTGCCGACCGGGCCCCGGCGGAGCGGGCCGCGACCCGGACTGCGGTCTCGATCGAGCCCGGATCGGCGCTCGAGGTCTCCCGCGGGTCCGATGCCGATGCCGCGCTTAAAGCGGCTCTCCGCGACCCGGAAGTCCCGAAGGCGGTCCACGACTGGAAGACGGCGGCGCACTCGCTCGGCGATATAGAGCTGGTTCGAGTCGAACACGATACGCGGCTCTATTCCTATCTGCTCGACCCCACGTACTCGTCGCACAGCCTGCCGGAGGTTGCCTTGCGGCGCTTCAATCTGAATCTGGCGGGATCGGTGGCTGAAGCGGCCGATATTACCGGCCGGCTGGCCTCGGCGCTGCGCCGCGAGGTGGAAGCCGAACAGCTGCTGAAGCTCTACCAGGACATCGATCTGCCGCTGGTTCCCGTGCTTGCCCGCATGGAACAGGCCGGGGTCGAGATCGATCGGGGGGCGCTCGACACCATGTCCCAACGGCTGGAGCGGGAGATCGAGTCGAAGGCCCGGGAAATTTATGAATGCTGCGGGCGGGAATTCAACATCAATTCCCCCAAACAGCTGGGCGATGTGCTGTTCAATACGCTCGGCCTGCCGAAGCCGGTGAAATACGGCAAAGGCAGGACCATTTCGACCGCCGTGGACGTTCTCGAGGAGCTCTCCGCTGGCCACCGGGCGCCGCGGCTGGTGCTCGAATACCGCCAGCTGGCAAAACTGAAATCCACCTATGTGGACGCGCTTCCGGCCTTGCTCAATTCGGGCACCGGGCGCCTGCATTCGACCTTTGATCAAACCGGAACCTCGACCGGCCGGCTTTCTTCCGCCAATCCCAACCTGCAGAACATCCCCATCCGCACCGAGCTGGGGCGGGAAATCCGGGCGGCGTTCACCGCCCGGCCCGGCTGCGTGCTGCTCTCCGCGGATTATTCGCAGATCGAGCTGCGCCTGCTGGCGCACTACGCCGACGACCGCGTGCTGGTCGAGGCCTTCCGCCGCGGGGACGACATTCACACCTTGACCGCATCGCAGGTGTTTCAAGTCGCTCCGCTCGAAGTCACGCCCGAGGAGCGGCGGCGGGCCAAAGTGGTGAACTTCGGAATCGTGTACGGACTCTCGCCCTTCGGTTTGTCGCAGAACCTCGGAATCGAGACCGCGGAAGCCAAGAAATACATCGATGCGTACTTTGATCAGTATCGCGGCGTGCGGGCATTCATCGACCGCACGCTCGATGAGACGCGCCGCGACGGCCGGGTGAGGACCCTGTTCGGGCGGGTGCGCCCCATTCCGGACATCAACAGCAAGAACTACAACCTGCGGGGGTTCGCCGAGCGGACCGCCGTCAACACGCCCCTGCAGGGCACCGCCGCGGACCTGATCAAGCTGGCCATGATCCGCATCGATGGACTGATCCGCCGGCGCGGACTGAAGTCCAGGATGACCCTGCAGGTCCACGATGAGCTGGTGTTTGAAATTCCCGAGAATGAGGTTGAGGCGATGCGCGGTCTGGTGCGCGGCGAGATGGAGAATGTGCACCGGTTGTCGGTGCCGCTCGTGGTCGAAGTGGGAGTGGGAAAGAACTGGCGGGAGCTCGGATAGACAGGCGGGCGGGTCCGCGATTTCCCGGTGAAGGACGAAGGAGCGGAAGCGCCGCGAACCCGATCGCCCATCCCGGAAGCCGGGTCAGGACCTCGTTCCCAGGGTGGCGCGGATGGCGCCGGCAATCCGGTCGGCGACCGCATTCATCGTCTCTTCGGATTCGGCTTCCACCATGACTCGCGCGAGCGCCTCGGTCCCCGAGTACCGCACCACGACCCGCCCGCTCCCGTCGAGTGCGCGCCGGGCGGCTTCGATGGCCCGGCCGACTTCCGGCACCTGGTCAAACGGCACCTTCTCGCGCACGCGGACGTTTTGAATCCGCTGCGGAAGGACTCTCAGGTCGGAGACGAGCTCGGCCAGCCCGAGCCGGCTGCGCGCCATGGCGTCCATGACCCGCAGGGCGGTAAGCAGGCCGTCGCCGGTCGTGCTGTCGCCGTCGCGGAAGATGATGTGGCCGGATTGTTCGCCGCCGAGCGTCGCGCCGGTCTTGAGCATCTCCTCGAGCACGTACTTATCGCCCACGCTGGTGCGCAGCATGCGGATGCCGCTTTTCGCGAGCGCAATTTCCAGGCCCATGTTCGCCATGGTCGTCGACACCACGGTGCCCTCCTGAAGCTTGCCCTGCTTCTGGAAGTCGCGCGCGGCCAGAAGGAGCACGCCGTCTCCGTTCACCACCGCGCCCTCCGCATCGGCAAACAGCGCGCGGTCGGCATCGCCGTCAAACGTCACCCCCAGATCGAACCTGCCTTCGGCCTTGGCCATCCGCTCAGCCAGGGCCGCGGGATGGAGCGCGCCGCAGCCCTGGTTGATATTCCTGCCATCGGGCGCGGCGTGCATAAACTCCGCCCGCATTCCCAGGGCGCGGAACAATTCCGGCGCTTCCGCCGCGGCTGCGCCGTTGGCGCAATCCACCAGCAGGCGCAGCCCGCCGAGGTCGGTCCGGACGCTCCTGCGCAGCCAGTCAAGGTAGGCGGTGCGCAGGCCCGGCTCTCCGGGCAGGCTCGGAGGAGGCGCGCACGCGGGCTCCGGGCCGGATGCCGCCTCGAGAGAGGCGAAGATCTCCTTCTCGATGGCCAGCTCATGCGCGTCGGGCAGTTTGAATCCGTCTCCGGAAAAAATCTTGATGCCGTTGTCGGTCCAGGGATTGTGGGAGGCGGAAATGACCACCCCGGCATCGAAGCCCGCCGAGCGCGCAAGATAGGCGATTCCCGGGGTGGTGATGATGCCGGCGCTGCGGACTTCGGCGCTCGCAGAGGCGAGCCCGAGCGCCACCCGGTCGGCGATCCACCGGCTGGATTCGCGGGTGTCCTGCCCGATGACCACCCGCGGCCGGGCGCTCGATTTGCGAAGATCGCCTCCGAGGGCGCGGCCGATCCGGAACGTGCTCTCCCGCGTAAGCGGAAATTCGCCGGCCACGCCCCGGATTCCGTCGGTCCCGAAAAGTTGTCTGGTCTCTACGGTCATGGCGATGGGGCCGGACCCGCCGGGGCCGGCGCTCGCCCCATGATAATCGTGATTCGCACCGGATGGGGATCGGTAACCTGGACCAGCGGATCGGAGATGTAGGCGTGGCGCAAGACCGTGATGCGGTCGATCAGCCCGCTCACGTCGATGGGGTCGGTGATCGCGTTCTCGACGGCGGCGATGGACTTGCTCGGGCCGGTGATGCTGATGGTTTCGGGGTCGGTTGAGACGCTTTCGATTCGATAGCCGGGGGCGAAGGTGCCGATCACCCGCGGCTCGACCGGGACGCGCTTGGTGGCCCGTTTGTCGAAGTCCAGATGGATCTGGCTGGGCACAATTTCGACCGGCCGCAGCTTGTCGGGAAGGCTGATCTGGTTGGCGGTCAGATCAAAGGTGCGCTCGCCCGGCTTCATTCCGCTGAGGTCGATTTCCATGTGGACATCGGAGGCCTGCAGACGCCGGATCACGCGCTCCGGCCCGCGCACGCGGACCTGTTCGGAGGGGATATGTTCGGAGCTGATCTCGAGATCGCCGGGCATGTTGCGAAACACGATGGACACGTTGACCGCGGTCTCCGCCATGGGCTCGCTGGCAATCGCCAGCCACAGGCCGGTGGCGATCGCGAGCGACGTCAGCTTCAGGCCGAGGTTGTGGAAGACGTGCCGCCGGAAAAATTCCCCCGCCGTCATCGTTCGCCTCCGCCCTTGTGCAGGTCTCGCGCCTGAGTCTCGGCCTCGCGCTCGTCGAGAAGTCCCGAAGGCTCGGCGATGGGCGTCGGCAAGGGAGTCGGCGGAACGTAGCGGCGGAGCAGGCTCGTCATGCGCTCGCGAAGCTGCTCGACCGTAAGGTCGCGGTCGATCGAGCCGCCGACGGCCAGACCGATGCTGCCGCTTTCCTCCGAGACCACAATCGAAACCGCGTCGGTCTCCTCGGTGATTCCGATGGCCGCGCGATGGCGGGTCCCGAGCTGCGTCGAAAGCACCGGATTCATGGAAAGGGGAAGAAAACAGGCGGCGGCGGCCACCCGGTCTCCCTGGATGATGACCGCGCCGTCGTGGAGCGGCGCGCTGGGGCGAAACAGAGTTGCCAGCAGGTCGTAGGAGAGCTGGGCGTCGAGCGCGACCCCGCTTTCGATGTAGGTGCGCAGGCCGATCTCCCGTTGAATCACGATGAGCGCGCCGGTCTGGTTCTGAGAAAACAGGTTCGCCGCCAGCGCGATGTCGTCGTAGGCGTCGGCTTCGGCCGCCGCCGAACGGGACAGGGTCATGCGCCGGCCAAGCCGGGCGAGGGCCTGTCGGATTTCCGGCACGAAGATGACGATCAGCGCAAAGACCGCGTAAGGCAGCGCCCGCGAGATCAGCCAGTTCAGCGTGACCAGTTCGCCGATGCGGGAGACGTAGAAGGCGAGCGCGACAATGGCGAGCCCGATCAGGATCAGGGCAGCGCGCGTGCCGCGGATGAGCGCGAGAAACTCATAAATGATCGTCGCAACCAGCAGGATGTCGATGACGGCGATGATCGTCAGATGTGGCCAGGGTCCGGCAACGTGAATCAATCAGAGCCCCTTGGGAATGCGCGCTCGAGCAAGCTGCAAAGCTATTGTAATCGAGGAGGAAGCGGGGGTGAGCAGCGCGTGGGGCCCGTCCGAGGCGGCGGACCCGCTTCCCCCGGGCCGCGGGGCGCGGGTTTCGGGTGCTTGCGGGCGGGGCTAAGTTGGACCGTTCGTCTTCTCCACCTTTGCCGCCAGGCTTCCATGCGCCAGCCGGGCCGAAATCCGCTCGCCCGCGTCAACCTGGCGGGAATCCTTCACCAGGCTCCCCGCGGAATCGAAGATCAACGCGTACCCGCGCTCGAGAATGGCGAGCGGGGAGAGGGCTTTCAGTTGGTGGTCCAGTCTGTCGATGCGGGCGCGCCGGGCGGCGAGAGACGCGCGCATGGCGAAGCGAAGCGAGCCGGCCTGCGTCCCCAGCTCGCGGCGGATGCCCGAAAGCATGCGCCGCGCGTCGTAATGGCGGACGGCCGCGGAGGCGCGCTCCGAGCGCCGGCGGTGTTTCTCGATCAGTCGCCGCTCGGCTTTTTCCAGGCGAAAGTCGAGATCGTCGAGCCGCTGCTCGCGCCGGTGGAGGCCCTCCATCATGCGCGCCAAGGCCCCGTCGCGGGCAACTTCGCCTAAGCTCTGCCGGGCCATCAGCAGACGGTAGCGGACCGCGCGCGCCAGCCGCAGGCGGAGACTCTCGGCTTGCGCTTCGATTTCCTGGCGCGAGCGAATCACCAGTTCGGCGGCGGCCGAAGGCGTGGGGGCGCGCAGGTCGGCGACGAAGTCGAGGATGGTGAAATCGGTCTCGTGGCCCACGGCGGAGATCACGGGAATCTCCGAAGAGGCGGCGGCGCGCGCCAGCCCTTCGTGATTGAACGCCGCCAGGTCTTCGGCCGAGCCCCCGCCGCGGGCCACGATGATCACGTCGACGCACCGGGCGCGATTGAAATATCTCAGGCCGGCCGTCACCTCACCGGCCGCGGTCTCGCCCTGCACCTGCGCCGGATAGACGAGCACGTTGGCCGTGCGGTGCCGGCGGCCCAGAATATTGAGAATGTCGCGGAGCGCGGCGGCCTTGGGCGAGGTAACGATTCCGATCGAGCGCGGCAGCGAGGGCAGCGGTTTTTTGCGGGCCGAATCAAACAGCCCTTCGGCGGCGAGCCTGGCCTTCAGCTGCTCAAAGGCGATCTGCAGGGCGCCCGCCCCCTTCGGCTCCAGGTACTCGGCGGAAAGCTGGAGTTCTCCGCGGCCTTCGAAGATGGTCACCCGTCCGCGCAGGACGATGTGCATGCCGTCTTCCGGGCGGAAGCGCAGAAGCCGCGCCTGGGAGCGGAACATGACGGCGCGAATCTGGGAGTGTTCGTCTTTGAGCGTGAAGTAAAGGTGGCCGGAGCCGTGGCTGCGAAAATTCGAAATTTCGCCCTCCACCCAGACGTCGGTATATTCCTGCTCGAGGCGGGTGCGGACGGCGGAAACCAGTTCGCGCACCGCCCAGATCTTCCGTGCGGGAGGGGCGAAGCTAAGCCCCAGTTGGTCGGCAAATGCCACGGTTGGAGTTTATCGAACTTCGATCAAGGATTGGGGGCTTAGGCGCGTCGAAGGACGTGGAAGGGAGTGGAAGGGAGAAGAAGAGAAGAGAAGAGAAAATAAACGAGATTTCCGCCCCCCGGCCGTTCTCTCAAAAACGATGCCCGGCCGGCGCCCGGGAACCGGTCCCGGATCGATTGAACCCGCGGCTCTCCCTGAGTCACGCCTGGAGAGTCACTCGGGCACCGGTTCAAGCGCCTTGCCCCGGGGCGGTTTCGCGCCCTGCTTCTGCTCGTTCAGCAGTTTACCCACCAGGCGCAAGGCCTCGATTTCTTTCCGCAGGCGCTCGACTTCGGCTTCCTTGCTGCGAAGCACTTCAAAGGGATCTTTCATGGTACTCCTAAGGAGAGGGCTGTCTGACAAGAGCACTTTACGAGGGTCCGGCCCGCGCGGAAAAACACCAAGGTTTCGATTGCGGGCACGAGGAGCATTCAATGGCCGACATGATACGGGTGCCCCTTGAGAATCGTGAACGAACGATAAAGCTGCTCCAATAATATTACCCGCGCCAGTTCGTGCGCCAGAGTCATCTTTCCGAGGGACAAGAGGAAATCCGCCCGATCGCGGGCTTCCGGGGAAAAGCCGTCGGCGGGGCCGACGGCGAACCAGAGCGGCTGCGGGTTGCGCTCCTGGTGCGAACGGACGAACTCTGCCAGTTCCTCCGAGGAGAGTTGCCTGCCGCGCGCATCGACAAGCACGAGAAACCGCCGCTTCGCGCCCCTGAGGCGGAGGGAGGTTTCAAGCAGGGCGCCCTCGTCTTTGAGCGGGATGGCTTCGGCCTCCGCGTATTGCTGCAGGCGCTTCCGGTACTCGTCGGTGAGCGACTGAATTGCGGCACTCTTAGTCTTGCCGATCCATGCGACGGTGAGTTTCACGGCGACTGAATGGGACAGCGCGAGGCGGAAACCCGAAGCCCCCAGCTCGCCTCCGGAGGACGGCCCTTGAGAGGAGAATCGGGGCGCTCGACCGATCGAGTTGCGGGCTCGACGCTCACCCGTGCTTGGAAAGCGCGCCCTCTACAGGGGCCCGCCGGCGCGGCTTCGGCCTGAGCGCGGCCGGCTCCAGTTTTTTCGCCGATTTCCACAGCCGCTCCAGATCGTAATACTTGCGCGCCGGAGGGGAAAAAATGTGCACCACAAAATGCACATAGTCGATCAGCACCCACTCCGCCTGGTTGTAGCCCTCGATGCTGTTCGGGTAGACGCCGGCGCGCTTCAACCGCAGCTCGACCTCGTCCGAGATGGCCTGGATCTGGCGGGGATTGGTTCCGCTGCAAATCAGGAAGTAGTCGGTAAACGCCCCCGAAGACTGGTCCATCTCGAGCAGGCTGATATCTTCGGCTTTTTTTTCCTGACAGGCGGCAAGGGCCTCGGAGAGTTGTTTCTTCGATTGGCTCGTGGTTCGGGAGCTAGTTCGCCTCTGGGCTGTCAACGAGAGTACAGTCCCTCCTTCTTGATGTATTCTTCCACACTTTCAGGGACGAATTTATGAATCGGGCGCCGGGCCCGGATGGCCTGGCGGATGCGGGTGGCCGACACGTTCTGATTCACGTCGTCGAGCAAGTGCAGGGTGACGCCGGGAAGCACCAGGTCTCCTGCGGCCGGTTGCCGGGAAAAGGGTTGGGTGGCTGCCGCGCGCGGACGCAGGGGCTCGGGCAGGGCGAGGGCGACGTCGGCCAGCGAGAAACCCGGGCGGCTGGCCACGATGAACTCGCATTCGCGGAACAGCGCCTCCGACTCGCGCCATTTGGCGATGTCCTCAAAGGCGTCGATGCCGATCAGAACGAACAGCCGGTCGCTCTTTTTCAAGGCCTGCTTCAGGGTGCGGACGGTGTCGATGGTGTAATTCGGGGCCGGGCGAGGGCTTTCCCTCCCACCGCTGCGCTCATCGAGCATGGATTCTGCGGGGGCCTCGAGCAGGGAGGGGACAAAAGCCTTCTCCTTCTGTGTGGCCAGGGCGGTCATGGCGAAGCGGTGAACGTAGGCAGCCGAGGGCTGCGCCGCTTTGTGGGGAGGAAGATGAGTGGGAACGAAGTAGATTCGACCCAGCTGAGAGCGTTCGCGCGCGGATTTGGCGAGAGCCATGTGGCCGTTGTGAATGGGATCGAAGGTGCCGCCAAAAAGGCCGATGTTCATTCTTCACTCAGCCGGTCGCTCGCCGAAGCCGTTTCGAGGGCCCGCGGACGCCTCTGCTACGGCGTCGGGTGCGCCGTCTGCTCCGGGGCGGCGGTCGACCGCAGTTCCTCGAGTTTTTGGGCGATGGCGTATTTCAGCGCCTCGATGCCCTCGCCGGTTACGGCAGAAATCTGCAGCAGCTCCAGGTCCCGCGATTTTGCGTAGCGTTTCAGCTTCGCGAGTTTCCCCCGGTTGGCCAGGTCGCACTTGGAAGCCGCCACAATCGTCGGCTTCGACTCGAGACCGGCGCCAAAACTCGTCAACTCGCCCAGGATGACTTCGAAGTCCTTGACCGGATCGGGACGGAGGCTCGAGTCGGAAACATCGACCAGATGCACCAGCAGCCGGGTGCGCTCGATATGACGCAGGAATTGCGTGCCCAACCCCGCGCCTTCGTGCGCGCCCTCGATGAGTCCGGGAATGTCGGCGACCACGAAGCTGGTTTCGTGCGGTGCCTCGCCCACCCCGACCACGCCCAGATTGGGCTGCAGGGTGGTAAAAGGATAGTCCGCAATCTTCGGGCGCGCTGCTGAAATTCTCGAAATCAGCGTAGATTTCCCGACATTCGGATAGCCCACGAGCCCGACGTCGGCGAGCAGCTTCAGCTCGAGCCGAAGCGTGCGCTCTTCGCCGGGCCGGCCGTCTTCGTGTTCGCGCGGCGCCTGATGGGTAGAGGTCTTGAACTGGGCGTTGCCGCGCCCGCCGCGCCCGCCGCGGGCGATGACCATCCGGTCGTCGGGAGAGGAAAAATCATGCACCTTCTCGCCCGAGGCCGCGTCGTACACCATGGTTCCAACGGGAACTTTGAGGACAACGTCGGAGCCTTCGCGGCCGGTCCGGTTCGAGCCTTCGCCGTGCCGCCCGCGCTCAGCCCGGTATTCGGGGTTGAAGCGAAAGTGCACCAGCGTATTGTGGCGCTCGCTCGATTCCATGATGACGTCGCCGCCCCGGCCGCCGTCTCCGCCCGAAGGGCCGCCGCGAGGAACAAACTTCTCCCGCCGGAAGGCGAGGCAGCCGTTGCCTCCGTCGCCGGCTTTCACGCGAATTGTCGCTTCATCGATAAACATCGTGGTCGGTACCGGTTGATTCGCCCCCGGCCAAACCCCACTGCCGTCCGCTCAGCGCCTCGCGCCCGTCCGCAGAAGCCTAGTGGTTTTCGAAGGCCCGAAGTGCGGACACTTTATTCGAACACAAAAATGCTCCGGCGGCGCTGCCGGAGCGGTTGGTTTTTGGGGGACTGCCGGCGGCCGAAGCTATTTTGCTTCGACCGGCTCGACCATGACGAACTTACCCATTGAGCCGCGGTCTTTGAAGACGATCCTGCCGCTGATCTTGGCAAACAGAGTGTCGTCCTTTGCGCGGCCGACGTTGAGTCCGGGCTTTACCCGGGTGCCGCGCTGGCGAACGATGATGGTCCCGCCGTGGACAATCTGCCCGCCGAATGCCTTGAACCCCAGCCGCTGCGCGTTCGAGTCGCGCCCGTTTCGTGAACTGCCTAATCCTTTTTTGTGGGCCATGAAAAAAACTCCTAAGATGTTAGCTACCGGCTTTTGCCTGTGGCTGACCGCTCTCTGCTTTCAGCGACTTTACCTTCGGCGGGTCTGGTTTCCGGCTGCGACGATTCCCCGACCGGCTGCCCGTTCATGGCGATTCCCGTGATCCGAACCGCGGTGAACCCCTGGCGGTGTCCGGCCAGCTTCTTGTACTGCTTCTTGCGCTTGTAGTGGAAGACGAGTATTTTCTTGCCCCGGCCTTCGCCAAGCACCTCGCCGGTCACCACGGCTTTCCCCGAAGGGCGCGCAATCTGCCCTTCGCTCATCGACACCGCGAGCACGTCGTTGAACTCGACCTTGCCGTCAACGGCGCCCGCCTGTGTCTCCAGGCGCACAATGTCTCCAGGCGCAACCCTGTACTGCTTACCGCCAGCGCGAATGACCGCGTACATATTCCCGTCCTCCGTTACTCGGTATGGCTGCGGCGCAAACCTGGACTCGTCCAGTTCGTGCCGCGGGAGCAACTTTTAAATTTTGTGTGCTTGCTGTTCCGCTCCGGCCCGGCGAACTCCTCGGGACGGCCCTAAGCCGGGATCCCTTAACACGCTAGTGTTCTATTGAGGCGGGAAGAGCAGGGCCACAAATACAGGCAAACCTAGTCTAGTTTAGCGTGAGGGGCCGAAGACGGTCAAACACCGCGTGCACCAAGTGCCGGGGGCACACCGACTGGCGACGCGCAGATCGAGTCCAACCTCACCGGACAACGTCGGCTTTAAGCTATGCTGAAGAACCTGGAGAGAAGGTTTGTCTGCATGGCAAAGCTCGTGTATGGATGGAACCACTCACTGGACGGCTGCGTCGACCCCCTGAAATTGGGGCCGCCCCAGTGCGGCGCTTTTTCGTTCCATCATCGAGCAGGTGCGCGGCCCAACAGGCAGGCTGAACGGTCGCCACACTTACGAAATCATGCGTGATTGGGACGAGGACCTTCCCGACTGGGACGCGGTGTGGCGGAGCCGGCCGAAGAGGGTAGTTTTTTGGAAGGAACTCGGGTTCCTTCGGGCGCGTACTGAAGGGCATGGGCCGCGGGGCCGCATCGACCGAGGCGAACGCGGAAAGCGCGGGGCTTGGGGGGTCTTCGAGGAATGACAAATGTCAGATGAGCCGGCTGACGAAGCGCACTGGCGGGCTGGACGACGGGTGAGTGATTCTTGGTCTGGGGATTGTGAGTCGGTTGTTGATCGGGTTCGCGGTGGGCTATGCTATGCTGTCTGTCCCCCAAAGGTCTTCATTTGCGGCAGGCCCAGCTTGCTCCCGGAGTGTGAAATATGACGTGGTCGAGCTTTGTCCGCAAGAACGCATTCCGCAATAAACGCCGCAGCTGGCTCACCCTGCTGAGCATGGCGTTTTCCCTGCTGCTGTTGTCGTTCCTGATGTGTATCTGGACCGGGTTCTACATCGATCAGGGGAGCGCTCAATCGGCGGAGAGGCTGGTCGTGCGGCACAAGGTTTCTCTCGCCAACGTGATTCCCGGCTACTACCGCCAGAAAATTCGCTCGATCCCGGGCGTCGCGCACGTCGTCCCTTTGAATTGGTTCCAGGGCACCTACAAGGACCAGAAACCGGAGAACATGTTTGCCCGCTTCGGCACCGACCCGGACGAATTCTTCGAGACCTACAAGGAGTTGTCGATCCCGCCGGAGCAGCTGGAAGCGTGGAAGAAAGACCGGGCGGGGGCGGTTGCCGATGTCGAGCTGGCCCGGAAATACGGGTGGAAGATCGGCGACCGGATCGTGATCGACGGCGATATCTATCCCATTCGTCTGGAGCTGACCCTGCGGGGCCTGTTTACGAGCGAACAGCCCAATAGTGCGCTCTATTTCAACTGGAAGTACGTCGAGGAAGGCGTGAGTTTCGCCAAGGACAAAACCGGCATACTCAGCGTTCTGGTCGATTCGCCGAAGGACGTGGACAACGTCGCCCATACGATCGATGCCGCCTTCGCCAATGCCCCCGAGCCCACGAAGACCGAGACGGAAAAGGCCTTTCAGCTCGGCTTCATCGCCATGCTGGGCAATGTGAAGGCCTTCATTCTGGTGATTGCCCTCGCCTCGGTGTTTACCATTCTGCTGGTCTCGGGCAACACCATGGCGATGTCGGTCCGCGAGCGCACGCGCGAAGTGGCGGTATTGAAGACCCTCGGGTTTACGCGCCAGGCCATTCTGGGGTTTTTCGTCGGCGAGTCCGTCGCCATCGCTCTCGTTGGAGGGCTGCTCGGCGTCGTGGGCTCGGCCTGCATTCTGTTTCTCATGTCGCACGCGCCGCAGGGCGGGTTGTTTCTCTTCGCCCTGCGTGAGTGGAAAGCCGCGGCTCCGGTTGCGATGATAGTTGCCATCGTGGCGGGATTTCTCAGCTCGGCGATTCCGGCCTACGGAGCGTCCCGCACGGGAATCGTGGAGGGCCTGCGCCACATCGGCTGAGGCGATCAAAGCTTATGGCGATACCGATCAGCTACAACATCCGCAACATGATCCTGCGCAAGGGCCTCACGGCCATGACGGCGCTTGGCATTGCCTTGACGGTGATGACCGCGGTCTTTCTGATGATGCTGCTCGCCGGGATCGAGCGGGCCTTTGTCACGAGCGGCGATCCCCTCAATGTGCTGGTGCTGCGCAAGGGCTCGACCTCGGAGCTTGCCGGCGGTTTCACCAAGGACAAGCTGCCGGTCCTCACCGCCCTTCCCGGGATCGCCAAAGACAGCCAGGGACGGCCGCTTGTCTCGGGGGAATGGGTGGTGGTCGTGAATCTGCCCCGGAAGGATGGCACGGGCGACACCAACGTCACTCTGCGGGGCATGGGGCCCGAGGGGCTCCAGTTCCGGCCGAAGGTGAGGCTTTCCTCCGGCGAGTGGTTCAAGCCCGGCCAGCGGGAAGTGGTCGTGAGCCAGTCGATTCACAACCGTTTTGCGCACACCGGCGTCGGCGACATGATTGATTTCGGCAAGGGAGCCTGGAAGGTAACCGGCATCTTCGACGCCGGGGGGACGGCTTACGAATCCGAGATCTGGAGCGACTTCAACCAGGTCGGGGACCAGTTTAACCGACAAAACGCGGTCGGCAGTGCCTATCTGCGCGCCGCCGATCCCGTAGCGGCCGATGCGCTGAAGCATCGCGTGTCGGACGACCAGCGCCTGGAGCTCGAAGGAATGCTTGAAACCGAGTACTACGCAAAGCAGACGAGCTCCGGCGGCCCGATCCGCATCATGGGTTACATCGTGGGCTTGACGATGGCCATCGGGTCGATTTTTGCCGCCGCCAACACCATGTACGCAGCCGTTGCCTACCGTTCGCGCGAGATCGCGACCTTGCGGGTGATCGGCTTCCGCCGGACGAGCATTGTGCTTTCCTTCATTTTCGAAGCGCTGCTTCTGGCTCTTGCCGGCGCCGCCGTCGGAGTCCTCTTGATGCTGCCGTTCCACGGCATGAGCACCGGGACCTCCAATGCGGTCACTTTCAGCGAAATTGAGTTCAGCATGAGAATCACGCCCCAGGTGGTGGCCTACGCGGTCGCCTTCGCCCTGGCCATGGGGTTGATCGGCGGCGTGGCGCCGGCCTGGGGAGCGGCGCGGCGTGAGATTCTCGCGGCGCTAAGGGATTGAAGCAGGACGAGAACATGGCGATGGACACCAAGCACAAGGATCTCGAAGGCCTGCGGATCGACCGCTCGGCGCCGCTCGGAGATGGCGGCTCGCCCTGGGCGAAGGCCTATATTGTCGGAGGAGTGGCGATTGTGGCGCTGCTGGGGCTGGCCGCAATCGGGTATCGCTTGTTTTCGGGCTCGACGCCGGAAGTGGAAGTGGTGCGCGCTCAGGCCGAAGGCGGGGAGGAGGCGGGCGGAGTGGTGCTGACCGCCACCGGCTACATCGTCGCCCACCACAAGATCAACGTGAACTCGAAGGTCACCGGGCGCGTGAAGTGGATCGGGGTCGAAAAGGGCGACCCGGTCAAGCAGGGCCAGGTCCTGGTGAAGCTCGAAGACGACGAATTCCGCGCGCAGTACGCCACCGCCAGAGGAGCGGCCGCGAGCGCGCGCGCCTACCTCGAAGAACTGGAGCACGGTTCGCGTCCCGAGGAAATCGCCCAAGCCGAGCACAATCTCGAGGAAGCGCGGGCCACGCTGGGGGATGACAAGCTGACTCTCGACCGCACACGCCGGCTGTCCGCCGAGGGCGTGGTCTCGAAGCAATCGCTCGATGACGCCGTCGCCAAGTATGACTCCGACCGGCAGCGGGCGAATGCGCTCGAAAGAGCGTTGGAACTGGCAAAACTCGGCCCCCGGGCCGAGGAAATTGCCCGCGCCCAAGGCGCGCTCGAACAGGCCGAAGGGCAGGCCGAATATGCCAAATCCATGCTCGATGCCACCGCCATTCGCGCCCCGGTGAACGGCACCATCCTCGACCGCACGGCGGAAAAGGGCGAGCTGATCACCGCGCAGTTTGCCAGCTCCGCCGAAGGCGGCCCGCAGGGCTCGGTGGTCTCGCTGGCGGATTTGAACGACATTCAGGCGGACCTCGACATCGCGCAGGACGATTTTTCGAAACTCACGCCCCGCCAGAAGGCATGGGTGAGCGTGGATGCGTTTCCCGACCTTCACTGGTCGGGGGTCATCGCCGAAGTCTCGCCGCAGGCAAACCGGCAGAAGGCGACCATTGAAGTCAAGGTCCAGATCCTCAACCCCGATTCGCATCTGCGCCCCGACATGAACACCACGGTCCGCTTCATTGCCGAGGAGAACAAGAACGCCTCGACCGGCTCGGCCGGGGCGCTGGTTCCGACGGCCGGGCTGCGCGATGCCAACGGGCAAAAGTACGTGCTGATCGCATTCAACGACAAGGCCGTGCGGCGCGATGTGAAGATCCTCTCCCAGCGCAGCTCGAGCGCGCTGGTCGGCGGGCTGAACGGCGGCGAGGCGGTGATTACGACCGCGCCCGAAGGTTTGAAAGACGGAGACAAAATCAAGGTCAAGGGGCAATCATGACGACTGCTACGGCTACCGATGTCGCTACCAAAGCCCGGGTTGTCGAGGCGCGGAACGTCAGCAAGATCTTCCGGCGCGACGCGTTTCAGGTGACGGCGCTCGACAGCGTGTCCATTGCCATCGCCGAGGGAGAATTCCTCGCGCTGATGGGCCCGTCGGGTTCGGGCAAGACCACCCTGTTGAACATGATCGCCGCCATTGACCGGCCCACCTCGGGAGAGCTGCTCGTGCTCGGCAAGAACATTTTCGCCTTGAGCGACGCGCAGTCCGCCAAGTGGCGCAACGTGCACATCGGCTACGTGTTTCAGACCTTTAATCTGATTCCGGTGCTGACCGCGTTTGAAAACGTCGAACTGCCGCTGCTGCTGACCGGGCTGAACGGGAAACAGCGCCGGGACCACGTGATGACGGCGCTCAAGCTCGTCGGGCTCGAAGAACGCGTCGGTCATCTGCCCAAACAACTCTCCGGCGGACAGGAGCAGCGCGTGGCCATCGCCCGCGCGATTGTAAGCGATCCGACCTTGATCCTTGCCGATGAACCCACGGGCGACCTTGACAGCCAGTCCGCAACGGAGGTGCTTGAGATCCTGAAGCGGCTGAACGAAGACTTCCACAAGACCGTGGTGATGGTGACGCATGACCCCCACGCCGCTTCCTACGCGCACCTTACGCGGCACCTCGAAAAGGGAATGCTGCTGCCGGCATAGCCGCGAACCTCTGCGGTCCGCTCGCTCCGGTTGCGTCCCGGCCCGCTGGTTGCCTGCGGCCGGGACCCATCGGGCTCAGTCGCCCTGCTGGTTCTAGTGGGTAGGAATTCAGTTGGCGCGAGTCAGCAGCGTGTGTTCCGGGTCGATGAGGAGCTTGCGGGTGCCCGCCGGAGCCGAGAGGCGAATCTGGGTCTCCGGGCCTTCGGCAAAGACGCGTTTCAGGAATACGTTCTTCCCGGCCTTTGCGGCATAGAGCGGGACCGCGCTGATGAGCGTCTCGGGCGCATCCTGCGCGACGAGGGTTCCGGTCACCAGGGTCGTCCTTCCCCGGTCGGTAAATTTCAGGTCCCGCAGCTTGAACAGCGGAATGGCCTTGCCGTTGACCCAGCTCTCATAAAACCAGTCGAGGGACTTGCGCCCCTCGTACTCGAAGGACTCCGGGAGCTCGGAGGCGAGGACCCGCATGAGGACCGGGGTGCTGATGGTTTTGTCGGCGTAGTCCCGGGTCAGTTTGCGCAGGGCCCGGAGGAAGGGCTCGTCGCTCAAGGGAGGAGAACTGCTTTGCGCGGTTCGGGCTTCGGAATCGCGCATCATGGTCCGCAGCATGTGAAACAGCCAGGTCCCGCGGCCATAGCAGACCGGGACATACGCCGCAGGGAACTGGGAGGAGGAGAGCCGGTAGCCAAGCGTGACCGGTCCCGCATCCCCGAGCACCTGCCCTTTCTCGTTCTTGGCCAGCAAACCATCGCGGTAGGCCTGCATGATCTCGCGAAACCTTCCCGGATCGTGCGACTCGACGAGCATCAGAGCGCTGTAGTTGGCCAGCGCCTCGACGATCCACTGATCGCGGTAGCTCTGCCAGTTGATGAGGTCGCCCCACCACTGGTGCGCCGTTTCATGCGCGATGACCGGCTCGTACCTGAGCCGCTCGGCCCGATTGGGCTCGACCCGGCTTTGCTCTTCCGGACTTAGAAACGAGTAGCTGGAGAGGAAGATCAGCCCCGGCCAGCCCTGGCTCACCCTTCCCGGCAGCTGCGTGATCGCCAGCTCGTCGTACGGGTAAGGCCCGAAGTAGCGCTCGTAGAATTCGATGGCCGCCGCCGAAGCCGTCCCCACCCTTGCGAGGTTCTCAACCGGGGAGGGCGGCGCCGGGTTGGGTTTCAGGGCCAGGACGCGCGGGAGGCCGGGCTTGAGCGGGTCGGGCAGCACCGGAGGAGTATCGGCAACCGCTGCGGTCCCGGGAAATCCGCGCTCCACGCTGGAGGTGGCGTAGGTGGTGATGGTGACCTTTCCGGCGCGGCTGGTTGCCTGGGAAAACTTGCCGAGGTTGAATCCGGCGATCGGGACCGGCCGGTCGGTGACCCAGGTCGCGATCTCGTCTCCTCCGGCGCTCCGCAGTTGGGTGCGATGGCCGGTGGCCACGAGCGTCCAGCCTTGCGGATAGCGGAATTCGAGGTCGTAGGACGCCATGCGAAAGCCGACGTTCGGATACCACGTGCCGCGGTCGCCGACGTAAAGCAGGCCGTTTGCGGCCTCCGACAAGACCGAGCCCGCATAGTCAAACGTCAGCTCGGTTTTCTGGCCCTTTTCGAGAGGTTTCGCGAGGATCACGGCCACCAGATCGTTCCCCTGCTTTGCCAGATGCGACCCTTCGACCGCCTGATTGTGAATGAATTCGACGGGCTCGCCGCCGGCGCGCACTTCGCGGATCTCGAGCATCCGCGAGAGTTCAAACAAGAGCGCCCTGCGGGTTCTCTGGCGGGCGGCGATCGCCAGAGTGGCGGTCGCGTGAAACTCCTTTACCGGCCGCACCTCGGCCCGGATCTTGAAGTTGGTGATCTCGAACTCGGCGTTGGGCGTCTCGTCCGGGTCGCGCAGGGCCGCCGGGTTCGAGGAACTTGCCGGGACAGGAACCGCAAACGAGGTCCAGACATCGTAGTAGTCCTCCCCGTTCAAGCTCTTGTGCTGCCCCACCCGGATCTGCTCCTCAAGCAGCGAGTCATAACGCAGGTCAAAGCAGCCCAGCTTGTTTCCGGTGACGATGGCGTGCAGCATCGGGTCCACCGGGGCCGGGGCGGCGGGAGCGGAGCCGGCGAGCGTGTCGCTGAGGCCGAGCATCAGGCGCAGCGCGTCGTCGGTGGCCAGCGTGCGCGCCGTCGAATCCCACTGGGAAGCGAACGCCCGGCCGTCCTCGGCCGGGCGCAGGAAGGGTTTGAGCTCGGCGAAGACATCGTCGCTGAAGCGCAGGTAAGCGGTCGAGAAAGTCTCTTCGAGAATGGCGCTCCCGGTGAACAGGGAAATCGACTCCCGCTCCATTTCGTTGGGAGGGATTACGAGCACTTCGCCGTACCCGGAGAAAAAAGCGCCGGTGATGTGGCCATCGACGGCTTCGGTGAAGGCGATCGTCCCGTCGTCCAGCGAAATGTGCAGCTTGGAGCGGTCGAGCGAAGCCTCGCGGATCTTGTAGACGCGCGCCGGATCGAGGCCCACCGATCGGAGCTTCAGATAGAGGGCCTCGGCCGGGCCGCGGGTGTCGGCGCCGACGGCCCGGGACCCGGCGGGCCCGAGGCCGCACAGTGAGGCGAGGGTTGCGAGAACGAGCGCAAGCCGCGCCGCCGGCATGAAGCGGGAGACACCGCGACGCGCCGGATTCTGCGGATTCGCCCAATTCCGGCGGCGCAAATGACTGACAGCAGGCAACTGGAGGTCCGTGACCCTGGTCACCTTCGGCCCCACCCCCTTTACAAGCAATAGAATGCGCCCAAGCCATGCGCGTTGTCACGCCCGGGCGCGTCTTCTCCCTGGCGGTCGGTTTTCCGGGGCCTTCCCGGGCCGATGCCCACCGGGAAGCAGGGCGGAGTGCACCGCGTGCCGGGGTAGTCCGGAACGGCCGGTCGGTCTGCTACGATGGCCGCTGCCGCCCTTCGGAGGGCGCGAAGATGTCAGAGAAATCGGGAGCCTTTGCCGGCGGTCCCTTGAGGCGGCGCCCGACCAGTCACGAACGCAAGTCGGGCGAGCCCTGGGATGCGTCCTACCGCAACGGCCCTGCGCCCTGGGACATCGGACGGCCGCAGCCGGCCATCGTGCGTCTGGCGTCGGCGGGCGCCTTCGACGGAGCGGTGCTCGATGCGGGCTGCGGGACCGGCGAGAACGCTCTTCACATCGCGGCGCTGAGAGTCGCGGCCTTGCCGGTTCTGGGCGTCGACGTGGCGGAAACGGCGCTCGCGATCGCACGCAAAAAAGCGCTCGAGCGCGCCGTCGAGATCGAGTTCGCCGCAGCGGACGCGTTGTTTCTGGAGCGCCTGGAGCGCAGGTTTCAGACCGTCCTCGACTGCGGACTGTTCCACGCCTTCGACGACGAGGAGCGGACACGATACGCGGCGAGTCTGGCGTCGGTGACCGAACGCGGCGGGACCCTGTATGTGTTGTGCTTCAGCGACGAGGGTCTCGATACCGGCCCCCACCCCGTCGGCCGGGAAGAGTTGAGGGCGGCTTTCCATCCCGGCAGGGGATGGGACGTCGTCCGGGTCAAGCCCGAACGGATTGAGACCAGGTACCACGCCTCAGGGGCGCCGGCCTGGCTGGCGGAGATCAAACGGATTTAGACCGCCCTGGCTCGCCCGGGGCATGCCTCCCCGCGGTCGGCAGACCCGGCCTGGGTCCCCTTGTTCAAAACTCAGGCGTCCCGGTCGCGGGCGCAAAATGTGTGACCCGGCAGCTCCAAAAGCCTGTATGCTATATAGCACTTTCGACTTCGTCTCTGCGTCCGACGACTTCCGAAGAGCGCGCAATCACCGGAGCCCACATGCCCCTCACCGCCACCGACTGGATCGTCATCACAGGATATCTGCTGGTCAATCTGGCCATCGGGATTTACTACCGCCGGCGCGCCGGCGGCAACACGGAAGAATTTTTTGTTTCCGGGCGCGATGTCTCCTGGTGGCTGGCGGGGACCTCGATGGTTGCGACCACGTTTGCGGCCGATACGCCGTTGTTCGTTTGCGGCGTGGTGGCAAAGCAGGGGATCGCCGGCAACTGGATCTGGTGGGGGTTCTGCGTTGGCGGCATGCTGACCGTGTTTTTCTTCGCCCGCTACTGGCGGCGCGCGGAAATTCTTACCGACGTCGAATTCTGCGAAATCCGCTACGGCGGCAGGCCCGCGGCCTTTCTTCGCGGCTTCAAGTCGATCTACCTGGGGCTGTTCATGAACTGCTTCATCCTCGGCTGGGTCACGCGGGCGATGGTCAATATCGTCGTCGTGGTGCTCGGGCCGATGATTGCCCGCGGCCGGGCGCTCGATCTCGGCTTTCTCGGGCACTGGACGCTTGGCGACCCCCGGAGCACGGCGCTGGCCATCTGCATTTTCATCATCATTCCCTTCACCGGCGTCTATACGTTCATCGGCGGACTGTGGGGCGTGCTGGTGACGGACTTGTTCCAGTTCGTGCTCAAGATGACGATGATCGTGGTGCTGGCCTGGGTCGCGGTGGCCAGGATCGGCGGGATGCATGCGCTCGAATCGCATCTCGCAGCCATCCGCGCGAACGTCGAGGCCGCCGGGGGGGCGACGTCCAATCCGACCGCCTTCCTTCCCGATTTCAGCCGGGGATGGCTCGGGGGCGCGGCCTGGACGCTTCCCGTGCTGACCTTCGTCGTCTATCTCGGCATGCAGTGGTGGCTGGCGTGGTACCCGGGAGCCGAGCCGGGCGGGGGCGGATACGTGGCCCAGCGCATGTTCAGCGCCAAGGACGAAAAGAACTCTCTCGCCGCCACCCTGTGGTTCAACCTCGCCCATTACGCTCTGCGTCCCTGGCCGTGGATCGTCACCGCGCTGGTGGCGATCGTGGTCTATTCGCCCCATGGCGGTCTGGCTCCGAGTCCGGCGTTTGCCGAGAACCCGGAGCAGGGATACGTCATGGTGTTGCGCGATTTTCTTCCGCCGGCGTTGCGCGGGGTGATGGTTGCGGCGTTTCTTGCGGCCTTCATGTCGACGGTGGGGACGCAATTGAACTGGGGATGCTCGTACCTGGTGAACGACCTTTATAAGCGCTTTCTGGTCCGCCATTCGAGCGAGCGGCACTACGTTCTCGCCAGCCGCGTGATCACGGTCCTGCTGGTGCTTGCCAGCGGCTACACCGCGGCGCAGCTGAAATCGATCGGGGCGGGATGGGAGCTGGTGCTGAACGTCGGCTTCGGCACGGGCGCCGTGTACATCCTGCGCTGGTACTGGTCGCGCATCAATGCCTGGAGCGAGATTTCGGCGATGATCGCCGCGGCCGTAGTCACCCTGGGACTGAGCGGGGTGCGGTTCTCGGGCGAGGATGCGCTCGTGTACGCGAAGAAGACCCTGATCACCGGGGCCATCGCCACCTTCGCGTGGGTCCTGGTTACGTTTCTTACCCCCGCCGAAAGCGACGCCACCCTGGTGTCCTTTTACCGCCGGGTGCATCCGACGGTCTACGGCTGGCGGCGCATCGCCCGCCTGGCCCCGGAACTCGCCGAGGTGAAAGATCTTTCGACAAACGCGTTCAACTGGCTGCTGGGGGTGATTCTGGTGTACGCCTCCCTGTTTGGAATCGGCAAGCTCGTCTTCGGGCAGTGGATCGAGGGGCTCGGGCTGCTGGCCTTCGCCGCCCTCGCCGGTTATCTGATCTTCTGGGACCTGTCGCGCCGCGGCTGGGAGACGCTGTCGGGCAAGGACGTGGGCCGGGCGCCGCAGGCGGCAAGCGCCGGCTGAAATGTCCTTCTCATTTGTTTCATTGTTTTCAGCCGGATCTGCATGGTTTCGGCCGTCCGCCCGGGCGGCCCCGGTGGACTCCGGGCGGTACCCGAACACGAACTTGAACGCGGGGGAGGTTTGTGCTAGAAAACCCCTGTGCTCGTATTTTTGCCTTAGAGAATCGGGCCCGTCAAAAATATCTCTCGACCGCACTGAGAGTTCGCGCATCACATAGCAGGATTGAAGTGTCCCTGATCCGGCGCCTACGGAACTCCCACGGTTCCGCCGGTGTAAGACCTCGAACCTCCTAGCCCGTTTTGGAGTTCGGATGGCGTTTTCGACGAGACCCGTTGTTTGCGGGAGTTCTTCCCGTCGGCTTCCTTTACGCAACCGGCTCCTTCCCCTCTTTTTCCCCGGAAACCCCGGAATTCGTTCAAAAATCAGCCCACCGCCGGAGGAAACCTAAATGGCGACCCATCTCGTCCAGATTGAAAGCGAAAATGAAATTAAGGCCCGCCTGGAAGCCGAACGCGCGCGGTTGCGCAAGCTTGCCGGACTCGGGCAGCCGGAACATTTTCACCGCCCGATCGAGCGGGCGTTTACCGCCGATCAGCGTCCGCACACCACCATTCTGTTCGGCGGGTTCACCTGGAAGCACGAGGATCTGATTCGGGCCGTCTTTCAGGGCTGCGGCTACAAGTGCGAGAAGCTTCCGGTGCCCGATGTCGCCGGCTTTCAGATCGGCAAAGAATATGGCAACAACGGGCAGTGCAATCCGACCTATTTCACCGTCGGCAATCTGGTGCAGTATCTGCAGTTCCTCGAAAGCCAGGGGGTGACACGCCGGGAGATCCTCGACAACTACGTCTTTTTCACCGCCGGATCGTGCGGCCCGTGCCGCTTCGGCATGTATGAGGCCGAATACCGCTTTGCCCTCAAAAACGCGGGCTTCGACGGCTTCCGCGTGCTGCTGTTCAAAGACAGCGACGGAATCAAGGCGGCGTCGGGCGAGCCGGGCCTGAAGTTCACCATCGACTTCGGCTTCGGCATGCTGAACGCCCTTCATCTGGGCGACGTGATCAACGACCTCATCTTCCAGATCCGCCCGTACGAAGTGAACCCGGGCGAAACCGACCGCGTCTTCCACGAGATGGTCGAGGGTCTCTGCCAGGACCTGCGCAACCGCAAGGCGTTTGAGATCGAACAGTCGGCGCCCGCGTGGCTGAAGCCCAAGGTCAAGAGCAACAAGGTCCTGCGCAACACCTTCAACGTCTTCGGCAAATGGCACGAGCACATGTGGGGCCGGGACTATCTGAACGCCCTCGAAGCGGCGCGGGAAAAAATGAACGCCATCGAAGTGGACCGCACCCGGGTCAAGCCCACGGTGAAGATCACCGGCGAGTTCTGGGCGCAGACCACCGAAGGCGACGGCAACTTCCACATGTTCGAGTTCCTCGAGCGCGAGGGGGCGCAGGTAATGGTCGAGCCCATCGCCACCTGGGTCGCCTATCTCCTGTATCAGGCCAAGGCGCATGCCACGGCAAAGTGGCCGGCGAACCAGCCCTACAAACATCCCGAGTGGCACGAATTCAAGAAGCATTTCGCCAATTACATCGGGCTGCGCAAGAAACTCTGGGGCATCACCGTCGGCCAGAAAATGTGGAATTTCTTCTATCACCGCACGGCGGCCAAGCTCGGCGGCATTACCCACCACCTGGCTCCGCAAGCGGAGCTGGCTGCGCTCGCCGCGCCCTTCTACAACCAGCTGGCCCGCGGGGGCGAAGGCCATCTGGAGGTCGGCAAGAACATTTACTACACCGTTCACAAGCTCTGCCACATGGTGCTCGCGCTCAAGCCGTTTGGCTGCATGCCCTCGACGCAGTCCGACGGCGCGCAGTCGGCGGTCATCAACAAATTCAAAGACATGATCTTCCTGCCGATTGAAACCTCCGGCGAAGGCGAGGTCAACGCCCACAGCCGGGTGCAGATGGCGCTCGGCGAAGCCAAGGTCAAGGCCAAGGCCGAGTTCGAGCAGTGCCTGAAGTCTACCGGCAAGAGCCTTTCCGAGATTCGCGAGTACATCGACGAGCATCCCGAGCTCAAGCGGCCGTTCTATCAGGTGCCGCACCGCGAGGGAGTTGCCGGCACGGCGGCGCAGTTCATTCTGCACGTGAACGAGCGGATCGACCGCGATACGGGCTTCCGCAGGCGCTCGCGGGTGCGGGTGGCCGAAGCGGCTCCGGCGGTGTCGGGAGACTGACGGCAAGGGGCGCGGCTTCGTTGGCCGCGCCAACCTCTGGTGCTCAACCTCTGGTGCTCTACGACGGGTCTTCCGAGCGTCCGGGAGCGTTTTTTGCGAGGAGCCATGCACGACCATACTCACAAAGGTCCAGCGCTGATCCAGATTTCGGGAATCGAACCCCGGCCCGCCGCGGGCCCGGTCAACCAGGCCGGTAAGCCGGACGGCCACGTGACCAGATTTCTGGTCGGCCTCGACGTGGGTTCGACCACGGTGAAGGCCATTGTCGTCGACGCTCAAAGCGACCGGATCCTCTGGCAGGACTATCAGCGGCACGAAACCAAACAGCCGGAGAAGACGCTCGAATTCCTCAAACGCATGGAAGCCGAAGTGGGAATCGGCGCCCGCAACACGCGCATGTTCCTCACCGGTTCGGGCGGCGGGGGGATCGCGGACCAGATTGGCGCCAAATTTGTCCAGGAGGTGACGGCGGTTTCCCTCGCGGTCGAAAAGCTGCATCCCGAGGTGTATTCCGTCATTGAGCTCGGCGGGCAGGACGCGAAGATCATCGTTTTCAAGGATGACGAGGAGACCGGCCGCAAGAAGAAAATTCCGTCGATGAACGATAAGTGCGCCGGGGGTACCGGCGCCGTGATCGACAAGATCAACGCCAAGCTGAAGATTCCGGCGATCGAACTCTCCGATCAGGGCTATCACGGCGTCAAGCTGCACAAAGTCGCCGGCAAATGCGGCGTCTTCGCCGAGACCGACATCAACAGCCTGCAGAAGGTGGGCACGCCGCCGAACGAGCTGATGGCGTCGCTGTTTGAGGCCATTGTTCTGCAGAACTTGAGCGTCCTCACCCGCGGGAACACCCTGCGCCCGCATGTTCTGCTTCTCGGCGGCCCGAACAGCTTTATCCGCGGCATGCGCGAGGCCTGGCAGGCGAACATTCCGCGCATGTGGCAGGAGCGCAAGGTCCAGGTTCCCGCCGGGCGGAAGCCCGACGAGCTGATCAAGGTTCCCGAGAACGCGCAGTACTTCGCCGCCATCGGCGCGGTCGAGTTCGGCCGGGCCGAAGACGATGCGATCGGCTGCTACCTCGGCTATGACCGGCTTGTCCATTACATCGAGTACGGCCGCCAGGAGGAGAAAGCCAAATCGGGCGGCAGGGGCCTGGTCGACAAGGCCGAAGAACTCGACACCTTCAGGGAAGCCTACAAGCGCAAGAAGTTCGCACCTGCGGCGTTCGCGCGGGGAAGCACCGTGGGCGGGTTCATCGGCATTGACGGAGGATCGACTTCCACCAAGGCCGTGCTCCTCGACGAGCGCGGGACGATTCTCGCCAAGTCCTATCAGCTTTCCAACGGCAACCCGATCCAGGACACCATCGACATGTTCGAGAACCTGCGCCGTCAGGTGGAATCGCAGGGCGCCGGGATGGAGGTCCTCGGCGTGGCCACGACCGGCTACGCGAAGGACATTCTGAAAGACGTGTTACAGGCCGATGTGGCGCTGGTCGAAACCGTGGCCCACACGCAATCGGCGCTGAAGTTTTACGACGATCCCCACGTGATCGTGGACGTAGGCGGGCAGGACATCAAGATCATCATCCTGCACAACGGCCGGGTGAAGGATTTCAAGTTGAACACGCAATGCTCGGCCGGCAACGGTTACTTTCTGCAGTCGACCGCCGAGGGCTTCGGAATCGACGTAAACCAGTACGCCGATCTGGCCTTCTCCGCCCGGGCGATGCCGGTGTTCGGCTACGGCTGCGCGGTGTTCATGCAGTCCGACATCGTCAACTTCCAGCGCCAGGGCTGGCAGGCGCAGGAGATTCTTGCCGGTCTTGCCGCCGTGCTGCCGAAAAACGTGTTCCTTTACGTGGCCAGCATTCCGAACCTGGCGGCCCTCGGGACCCGCTTTGTGCTACAGGGGGGAACGCAAAACAACCTCGCCGTGGTCAAGGCCGAAGTCGATTTCATCCGCAACAGTTTCCGCGCCGCCGGACGCGAGCCCGAGGTGATCGTTCACGAGCACTGCGGCGAATCGGGCGCGATCGGCGCCGCCGAAGAAGCGCTTCGCCTGTGGCGGGATGGAAGGCAGACGAGCTTCGTCGGGCTCGATGCGGTGCGCCGCATCGAATACCGCACGACCCGCAACGAATCGACGCGCTGCAATTTCTGCAAGAACAACTGCCTGCGCACGTTTATCGACGTCCGCACCGAGCCGGCGAAGGAGTTCATTCCCATCCAGAAGATCACCAAGGTTCCCCTGATGCGGGGCGAGCAGCGGCTGATCATCGCCACCTGCGAAAAGGGCCTGGTCGAAGACATCAATGAGATGAAGGACATTAAAGCCGGGCTCGACAAGCTGCGCGACCAGTACCCGAACTTCGTCGACTACGCCGCCAAGGAGGTTTTCCGCCCGACCAACGTCCGCAGCGTTGGCGATGCGCTGCCCGTGCCGGGCTTCCTGGGCCGCTGGGCCAAGGGCGCTCAGCAGCGCCATGCGAGGATGGAGAACCGCGGAAAAATCCGCATCGGCATCCCGCGGGTGTTGAACATCTACACCTACGCGCCGCTGTTCAACGCCTATTTCGAGAGCCTCGGCGTCGGGCCGGAGAACATCCTTTATTCCGACTACACCAGCTCAGACCTGTATCGCGCGGGCGCAAGCCGCGGCGCCATCGATCCCTGTTTCCCGGCGAAGATCGGCATCTCGCACGTTTACAACCTGATCCAGGAGAAGCACCGCAAGAAGCCGCTCCAGGTCATCTTCTTCCCCATGTACGACGTGCTGCACTCGCCGCTCATCAACCTGCAAGGCAGCAACGCCTGCCCCACGGTCACGGCCACGCCTGAAACCGTCAAGGCCGCGTTCACCAAAGAGAACGACGTTTTCGCCGAAAACCACATTCAATACATCGACCCGGTGCTCAACTTCTCCGACCGCAAGCTTTTCACCTTTCAGATGTTCCAGGCGTTCTCTGAGGTCCTCGGCCTCTCGGAGGAAGAAAACGAGCGCGCGGTCGAAGCCGGCTACGGGGCGCTAGAGGCCTATGAGACCGGCCTTCGCCGGCGCGCGCGCGAAGTGCTCGATCAACTCGAGCGCGAGGACCGCATCGGCATCGTGATGCTCGGACGGCCCTATCACCATGATCCCGGTTTGAACCACGAAATTCTCGATGAGTTCCAGAAGCTCGGCTATCCGATCTTCTCGCAGAACACGCTGCCCCTCGACGAAGACCTTCTCGAACGCCTGTTCGGGGAAGAAGTTCGGGCGGGCGTGATCCAGGGCCCGCTCGACATCAACGATGCCTGGAAGAATTCCTATTCCTGCAGCACCAACCACAAGGTCTGGGCGGCGAAGTTCACCGCGCGGCATCCCAACCTGGTGGCGCTCGAGATTTCGAGCTTCAAGTGCGGCCACGACGCGCCCATTTACGGCGTCATCGAAGGCATCATCGAGCAGTCCGGCACCCCGTACTTCTGCTTCAAGGACCTCGACGAGAACAAACCCACCGGCTCGATCCGGATTCGCGTGGAGACGATTGATTACTTCCTGCGCCGCTACCGCGAAGAGGTGATTCGCAAGCGCAAGGCCGTCGAGGACATAGAACGCCAGCTGGCCGAACTCGAGGCCCGGCTGCGGCGGGAGGGCGCGGGGCTTTCCTTCCCGGCGGAGATGGCGGTCGCCCAAGACCAGCCGGAGCGCGAATTGCAGGAGATGGCTGGAGATTAGGTCCGTCTCGAGCCGTCGCCGGGTCCGCGACGACCATTTCCCGGGCACGCCCGGTCCGCGAGCGGCGCGGGCCGAGGGCGAAGAAGAACGAAGAAGAAGAGATGTGCATTCTCGCATCGGCATCCCTGCCAGCCCGGACCAGGTTCGGGCGTCCCTGAGGTTCTTCCATGGAGAAGAGGAAATTCCTTTTTCATTCGCTGACGGGGCTCATCGGCGACATCGCCTGGCAGGTCTCGAAAGAAGGGCACGAGGTCCGCTATTACATCAAAGACCAGCAGGAGTCCGACATCGCCGATGGATTTGTCGCCAAGTCCGACGACGTCGACAAGGACACGGAGTGGGCTGACATTGTGGTTTTTGACGACACCCTCGGGCAGGGGCAAAAGGCTCAGCAACTGCGCGCCGCGGGTAAGAAGGTGGTCGGCGGGACCGCCTACACCGACCGATTGGAGGATGACCGTTCGTTCGGGCAGGAGGAGCTGAAGAAAGCCGGAGTCAATATCATCCCCTACAAGGAGTTCGATTCCTTCGACGACGCCATTGAGCACGTGGCCCAAAACCCGGGACGATATGTCATCAAGCCGAGCGGCGAAGCGCAAAATGTGAAACGCAGGTTGTTCGTCGGGGAGGAGGACGACGGACAGGATGTCGTTCGCATGCTCGAAGCCTACAAAAAGGCTTTCTCCGACGAAATCAAGGTCTTCCAACTTCAGCGTCGAGTGACCGGCGTCGAGGTCGCGGTGGGAGCCTTTTTCAACGGCCGGCGATTTATCCACCCGGTCAACATCAATTTCGAGCATAAAAAGCTCTTCCCCGGCAATCTCGGGCCGCCGACCGGGGAAATGGGAACGTCCATGTTCTGGAGCATGCCGAATCAGCTTTTCAACCAGACTCTCGAGAGGATGGAGGCGAAGCTGAGGGAAGAAGGCTACGTCGGCTACATCGACGTCAATTGCATCGTGAACCATAACGGGATTTATCCTCTGGAATTTACTGCCAGGTTCGGGTACCCGACGATCAGCATTCAGCAGGCCGGCATGCTGACGCCGATCGGGCAGTTTTTCTGGGACCTTGCGAACGGCAACGATCCCCGACTGCGGGTGAAAAGCGGATTCCAGATCGGGGTGCGGATCGTCGTTCCCCCGTTTCCGTTTGACGACAAGGATACCTTTGAATCGTTCTCGAAGAATGCGGCCATCGTGTTCAAAAGGCCTCCGGCCGACGAGTTCCATATCGAGGATGTGAAGCAGGTGAACGGTCAGTGGGTGGTGGCCGGCACCTCGGGCGTCATCCTCGTCGTCGTGGGCTCCGGTCAAACCATGAAGCAGGCGCAGGCCCAGGTGTACTGGCGGATCAAGAACGTCTTGATTCCCAACATGTATTACCGGACCGACATAGGCGATCGCTGGGATGAAGACAGCGACCGGCTGCACAATTGGGGGGTCCTGAGATCCTGAGCCTGCCTCCTGCCTGGATCCGGATCCAGGCAGGGGCCGCCCATTGCCGGCAAGACTTTGCCGGCAAGACAAAGACCTGCCATCGGGCAGCGTTTCCGGCAAACGCTGCGCAGACCGCGCCCCCCGAGGTCGCTCGCCCAAAAAAACTTATGGTACTCTCCTTGGGGGAGGTACACGGAAAATGGCCGTGATGGTGTCGATGGAGCCGCCCGACAGCCAGATTCATGTGGCTGCGCGTCCTGCGGTGAGGCTGCCCTTCATGGAAAACGAAAGGGTGATGACTTTCGCCGTCACTACGAATTTCCAGCTCGACGGCTTTGTGACGCTCCAGGGCGGCGGAGACGATTCGGCCCGAGGCTGGACGGCCGGATTCATTCAAGCGGAGTGGGTGGAAACCAACTGGTGTTCGTATCGGGGAGCGTCCGATCACGACGGCAGTGTTCTGATTCAGCGGGGCCGCCAGCCCGCAAGGGCGCAGAAGGCGTGCCGCGATACCTTCGAGGACAACCCGGTTCAGGACGTCTTCTACGACGCGAGACCCGGCTACCCCGGGATAGCTGCGGGCCTCGAAAATGCGGCCTTTCCCCAGATTTTGCGGGTCAAGTTTCTGGACGGGCCCTCCGAACGGCACAACCTGGTGGTCCAGAACACCGTCACCGGCAAGCCCAACTTTCTGTACGAGGCGCAGTGCGAATTCCTGTTCTGCACCCTGCTCAGCGTCCGGGACCCGGCGGGCAACTTCAGCCATCACAAGGGCGTGTATTGGAACGTGCGCTGGCAGTACCGGTTTCTCCAACCCGACTTCCGCCCGATCGTCGATCACGCCAATACCGGCGTGACGATTGGCACGCAATTCGTTCCGGACCACATCGACCCTCGCTTCGCAGGCGTTCTTACGTCCCCCACGGAGCTGAAGAGCTGCAACATCCTCGCCAATGAGGCGCGGAGCGCGGCCTACAGGCGCGGTTCGCCCAACCGGCATGAGAGCCCGGTATGGACCAATTTCGGCGTCACCGCAAGGTAGCGCTCGCTACCCAATCGCGGCGCTCGCCGTCGTAGATCTCCGATCCTGGCGTGCGAGAGGTCGAAGCCGACGCGGTTCGCGCCGCCCGAGCAAATGGAACGAGGACTGCTCCGGGCAGCACCGCCTTTATCGGCTGCAGGGTCCTGCCAGCCCGTCAGGCGGCGGCAGCCGCAGGCAAAAAAAACCCTCATGCCGTAAGGCATGAGGATCGATAGGAAAACGGATCGAGACCTACGCTGTCGCCGACTCGGTGCCGTTGCCGGCGCTGCCGGATGGTTCGGCGTTTTCCGCAGAGCTCCAGTCCTCGAAGCTCTGCGCCCCGCCCTGCATGCGGTTGGCCACCAGATTGGTCCAAACGAACTTGATCACGCGGGCGTCGTTGTAGCAGTAGGCGAGGTTGTGGTTGAGAGTCGAGAAGCAGTGCTGCTGGCAGGTTTTCTTCATCTCGGCGAGCGAAGCCGGCTCGAACTTGTGGCCATCGATCGTGCCCCAGTCGTAGGTGGCCGCATACATCGGGAAGCAGGGCGCGACGGTGCCATCGGTGCGGATGATCACATTGTTCTGTCCGGCGCGGCAGTTCCATTCCGCAAAGCGCAGTTCGCCGCTTTCGTCCTGGACAATGCCGGGAGTGCCGGCCAGGTGCCGGGCAACGTTGCCGTTAAGGCCGGTGCCATCGCCGTTCCAGCCGAGGCGATTCAAGTCCGCGCCGCTCGACATGCGGATGAAGGCCTTGATCTCCCTGAGGCGCTGGACGGAGTTCACCATCTGATATCCCTTTTTGTTGCGGTCAATCAGATAGTCGACCAGCGAGTCGATGGCCGGCCAGTCCTCGGGGCGAATGTAGGTGGGATTGTCATACAGGTGCTTGAAGTGCTCGTCCTGTTCGAGCATCGGCGTCTCGTTGATGTGGTAGTCGGTTGCGATGCGATGGTCGCGCGCGTATTCGGTCAGGGTGCGAATGTCTTCCGTGTTGTTACGGCAGATGTTCATGTTGAAGAAGACCATGTAGCCGTATACATATTGCTTTCTCAAAATATGCTCGAGATATTTGCGGACGGGCACGACAGCTTTGGGCAGGCTGGGTTTTTCCTCCCAGGCATCGACCGCAAAGTTGAAGATTGCGGCGCCGGCGTCGCCCAGGCGGTCGGCAACTTCGGGCCGCAGCAAACGCCCATTGGTTGCGATGTAGATCCAGAACCCTTTTTTGGCCGCGTAGTAGACGACCTTGTGCACGAACTGCGGACGGAGCAGCGGCTCTCCCCCCATAAGCGCCAGGACGCGGCAGCCGTGATCATAGAGCCAGTCGATCGAGCGGCGCGCAGTGTCTTCGGTCATTCCTTTCACTTTGTTGTTATAGGCCCAGCAGTACCAGCAGTCGAGATTGCATTTGTATTCGACGAACAGATAGGCGGTAATGGGATGAAAGTCGCCGGGCAGCACGCGCGAACGGATATAGGGAAACAGCCATCCGCGCATGGTGCGATAGACCAGGGGGAGCGACCAGTCGCGCTTGGCAAGCGGAGCGTCCGGTCCCGGGTCGTTCAATTTTTCCGGGTGCTGCGGAAAAACCGGCTCCGGGAGCGTGAGCCCTTTCGAAACCGGCGGCTTCACCGGTTCCGGCGAAGCCCGCGTTAAGAGATTGTGAATATCCACATCGATACGGAACTTCGGTGCAGTGGCCATGGCGTGTCCTCCACGCCTCTTTGATTCAAATCAGACGAGCGGGTCGCGGAAAATGTTGTTTTCCGTCGAGAGCTCGCATCGCCCCTGTCAATAGACGCAGAGGTTCTTCCGGGCGCAGAGTACGCGGATTCCCCGGGTCCCCGCGGCTGCCGGGCGGAGAACTTGAGGAATGGACGGCGTGGATTTACGCTCAAGGTGCATGATCCTCGCGGCAGACCTGGGCGGCACGAAATGCACTCTGATTCTGTTTGAGATCTGCGGCCGGCGGCTGCGGCCCCTCTCCCGGCTCACCGTTCCGACGGCGGAGTTCTCCTCGATCGAGGAGCTGCTCGAGGGCTTCTCGGCGCACCTCGAGCGAGAGGGGCAATCGCTTGAAAACGGGCGCCTGCAGTCGGCGGCATTCGGAGTCGCCGGGGTCATCGTCGACGATCGCGCGGTCTCGAACAACCTCGCATGGACGGTCACGCGCGAGCGGATAGCGAAGGTCCTTGCGCTTCGGGCGAGCGAGGTTTCGCTGCTCAATGACGTCGAAGCGGCGGCCTCGAGCCTGATTCATCTTGCGGCCGGAGACCTGCTGCCGCTGAATTCCTCGACCCCCGAACCCCGGCTGCCGAAACTGTACATCGCCGCCGGAACCGGGCTGGGAGAATCGATTCTGTTCTGGAACGGCGACGGCTATCAGGTTTCCCCGTGCGAGGCCGGGCTGACCGATTTCGCTCCGGCGAACGAGGAGGAGATCGCGCTGCTGAAGTTCCTGCTCGGGCGCATGCCGCGCGTAGCGACGGAGGAGCTGGTTTCAGGACGCGGGTTTCGCTTCATTCACGAAGCGCTTTTTCCCCAGGCGCACCACGCGTTTTTCGACGATCCCCAGGTGGATGCCGCAGCCCGGATCACGCAACAGGCATTCGGGAAAACCTGCGCCGCATGCGAGCGCACGCTGCATATCTGGACCCGGATCTATGGTTCGGAGGCCGGCAACATGGCGCTCCGGACCCTGCCGTTCGGCGGAGTTTATATCGGCGGCGGGGTCGCTCTCAAGATCCTCTCGAAATTGAAGGACGGCACATTTGTCCGGGCCTTCTGCGACAAGGCGCTGCTGTCGGCCGAACTCGAGCGGATTCCCATCTACGTGGTGCTGAATCAGGATGCAACCGCTCTGGGAGCGGCCTACGCCGCCTTGGACTCGGTGAACCGGGTGTCGAAAAGCAGAGATATTGAGACTGGCGAGCAGAGTTGTTGAGATTACTAGGACCGCCCGGTCCGGGAGCCCAGCACCGATTGCACTATTCATCCATTTGCGGAAGAGTTTGTGGGGCAGTGCCAGGAGGCGCTTCGGGAGGCCTCGAGCGGATCCTTGCCATCGAACGACCGAACGACCGGCTGCACGCGGATACGATCGGAGGCATTGTGAAGCGAGCCGCGGAGGCGGCCGGCTACAATGTGGAGGAATTCACGCAGGGCATAGCTTACGAGCCGGCCTCGCGACCCGGCCGCGGCCAATGGTGTGAGCGAAAGGCTGATCATGAAACAGACCCAGCATCGCTCCTTAGACACCCTGCGGCGCTACATTCGCGAGGGAACGCTTTTCCGGGAGAATGCCGCGGCTAGGGCCGGCTTGTGAGCTCATTGAGACAACCGAATTGCGCGAGGAGTTTTGCATCTTGACTCGTAGTCTAACCAGCCTCGCCGCTCTACGAGCCAGCAAGAACGTCAGCAATCTCTGGATCGCGCGTCATCCATCATAGGATACCTCCCCTCCCAGTCGCATGACGACGGATCGACCCCTCGCGCGCTCGACTTCATTCGCTCACAGCCCCATTGCCCAAAGCGAGCCTGTTGCTCTTCGTTGTCAGTAGTGGAAACGATAACGGACCTCGACGTAGATCTCTCTTGGGTTGTTCCAGTGGAAGCCGCCGAAAGTCTGGCTGTTGTCAAGATCCACCCTGCGGTTGGCCACGTTTAAAGCGTTCAGCGACGTGGTGATTCGTTCGCCGAAGTCCTTCCCGACTGAGAGATCGAAGGTGGTGTGCTGCGGCAAATGGTCCCCCGGATAGGGCTGCCCTGGAAGGGCATTGCTGAAACCAGAACCATAATAGATGTTAGTGGAGGCATACGCGCGCCTCGGAAGGTTGATGTCGCCGCCGAGATTGAGAGTATTTCCCTGGTCGTGATCGAGCGGGAAGAGGTCACTCGGAGGCGAAAAATCCGTCAAGCCGCCGGTAATGGGCAGTTTGCCTTCCGCGATCTGATTGGAGTATGCGAGGTGAATTTGTCCACGACGGGCGATGCGTGGAGACCGAAGAGTCAGGTCCCACCCGCGAATTTTGGCGCCATCAATCGAGATCGGCAGACAAAGCCCCGAACCGATGCAGCTGTGGTCGAAGAAGTTCCGAGCAATCGTTTGGAAGTTGGCGACATCGAGAACCCACCCGCGATACGGAATAGTGACGCCGAACTGATGCTCTTCGTCGCGCTCGCCCGCCAAGGGTAAAAAACCACAACTGTTGGTGTTGCAGAATTGCTCCAGTGGACCCCCGACCGTGAGCAGCGGCGGCGCCTGGTAATAGTGACCATAAAAGGCGCGAAACGTCCAATTCAACCGGGGCACATTCAAGGCTGCACCGAATCGTGGACTGATTGCGTTCTCCGTCATTCCGCCGCTGAAGTGCGTCGGGCGCATTCCGGCGGAGAGAGTGAGCCAGGGGAATGGCTTGAACTTGTCGTCGATGAAAATTGCGACCAGTCCGCCTGATGAAGGGTCGCTTTCAGCAAGAGGCGGAGTGGCACTGCCATCATTGAAAATAACTCCGAAAAACTGGCTGTCGTTCTGGCGAAAGCCGTAGAAGCCCGCTTGGAAATTGTTCTTGGCCAAATTGGCGCTGAAGCTCACCTGTCCTCCGGCGTACGCCGATGCGTGATGATCGGTGGTCGCAAGATCACGATCGGCGGGCGAACTGTCGTAGTTGGCAACATTGCGGTGATAGAAGGGCGAAACGGTCAGGAGAACGTTGGAATTGAAGGTGTGGACCACAGAGAAATTTACCAAGGCATCGGATTCGTGGTTGCCGTCTCGAAGCCCGAGGGTGGAGTACTGCGGAGTGAAGTTGTTGCCCGCGATCGACCCGTTCTCAAGGTCGTTGGGAAACGGATCGTATGGGATCTGGTAGTAATCCCTGCGCAGCGAGGTGACGAGCCGCAACTGATTCGAAGCGTCGGCATTGAAGATAAACGACCCGAAACCGCCGTACCCGTTTTCGGCATCGTGGACGACGTTCGCAACCGGCGGCTGGAGGCCTAGATCGCTGCGGTTCCCGTTGAGGCTGGCGTAATAAGCAAAGCGGTCTGTGTGACTGCCGAAGCTGAGCTGGTCATTGGTTTGATGGAAGTTGCCCGCACCGAGAAGCAGCTCTGCCTGATTATTACGTTCGAAGCCCGAACGCGGAACGATGTTAAACACTCCGTATGTCCTATCACCGAATTCCGCGCTATAACTGCCACGGTTGACCTCCATGTAATCGATGTCCTTGGGATCGAACTGCGGACCTAGATTGGAGCCAATGTTCGTGTTGGGCACCGGGATGCCGTCCACTAACCAGCTGGTTTGGTGCCCTCCGCGGATGTGGAGTTGGTCGTGGGTGACGTAAGCACCGGGGACGAAATTCGTGATCATTGCCATGCTGTTGCTGCGGGACGCGCCGGGCGTCCGCTCGATGTCCTGGCGATTCACCAGCGTGGTGGGGGTTGCGGAATCAGTGGGCGCCACCTCGGCGCTGCCGGATACATTCAGCGTCTCTTTGGTACTCGCGACGCTCAACAGAAAGTGGACGACCGGTTCGGTGCCTGAATTGACGACCAGGTTCCGTGCTTGTTGGGCGAATCCGGGACTTGCTACGCTAACGGAGTAATCCCCAATGGGAACTCCATTGACCGCAAACTCACCGTTGGCGTCCGTGATCGCGCTTTTCGTCCAGTCGGACGATTGCGCCTTCAGGATGACCAGTGCACCTTGAATCGGACGATGCTGGGGGTCGTGAGTAACTCCTCGGACGGACCCGAAAATAGTTCCCCAAGCGGCCACCGCCGCTGTAAGTATCGATATAAGCAATGCGACCCGGCGCATAAGAAATCCTCCTAACGAATCCCGCCAGGCCATCGAGCCCTGAGGGTCTATTCCGCAAGCATTCGTCGACCGCGCGCAAGATGCGAATTCAAGCCGGGGCAAGGTTCAGCCGGGAACGCCCAAAGCAATGGTCGGCCCCGCACCCGTCGCGCGAACTAATGGCTTTGTTTATCCGATGGAGAATCGAGGCGGTCCGCGAGAGGATGGGGGCGACAAAAAACTCGGTAGCAGGAGAGTCTACTTGTCGATCGGCGACCTCGACGGCGGGCATCTGCGTTGAGAAGTTCGTACCGCACAGCAGCGCATACGGCCACTGGGCAGTGGTCACGCCTCGACAGCAGTCGTGCCCACAGCAATCGGCGCCACGGATAACCGAGTGGGAGGAATCGGAATTAGTGGAGTCATGACAATGATGGGGTGCCTTGCGGACACAGCATGCGTGGCGTGTTGCGGGAAGAGCCGCCCATGCGATGGGAACTATGTTCCCCAACACGCTGAATAACAGAAGGAGTTTTGCCGTTAGCCGATGCATCCAAGAACTCCACTTTGGACAAGACTTGACCAGGACTGCCCAAAAAAAGCTGGCTCCGCACCAGTCGGTGCGAACGAATGGCTTTGTCTATCCGATGGAGAATCGAGGCGGTCCGCGAGACGATGGGGGCGACAAAAACTCGATAGCAGGAGAGTCTACTTGTCGATCGGCGACCTGCAGGGCGGGAATCTGCTTTGAAAAGCTTGTTTCCCGTAGCAGCGCATACGGCCACTGGGCAGTGGTCAGGCCTCGACAGCAGTCGTGCCCACAGCAATCGGTGCCACGGATAACCGAGTGGGAGGAATCGGAATTAGTGGAGTCATGACAATGATGGGGTGCCTTGCGGACACAGCATGCGTGGCGTGTTGCGGGATTAGCCGCTTGCACGATAGGAACTGTGTTCCCCAGCACGCTAAGTAACAGAAGCAGGTTTGCCGTTAGCCGATGCACCCAGAACTCCACACCGGCTTGACCGTAACAAAAAACGAGCCTCGGAGACAACTGTTAATTTACGCAATACACAGTTTGCAGAATGTCGCAAGATCCTTTTATGTCTATGTCCTCAAGATTGGTCCCGGTTGTCGGTTTTGATTGACGCTCTTCGGCATTGGAATGTAGGCTCAAAATCCGCCGGTTAGCGCCGCCCAATGAATGTTCGCTTCTTGAGACCGCGATCGCCCAATAGGATGAATCTTGTTGCTCTTCTGGTCTGTTTCATTGCCATCCGTGCATGGGGAGACGGCCACGGCCCGGCATTCGGCTTTTCCACGGCAACGTTGGGCGCAGGAGATGTGAGCTTCGAAACCGCAGCGATGTGGCGATCGGGACAGGTAATGATCGGGCCTCGAGTTAATTATGGTATACGCTCCAATCTGCAGTTCTCGTTCTCGGCACCGTTCGATGCAACGCACGGAGAGCACCCGACGGGCCGCTTTACCGCGATGATGCCTGGTACGCCGGAAGCGGAGGCGCTGCTCGGCTGGCGCTTCTATCACGCCACTCCCAGTGTCAGCACGCGAAACGAGGCCACTCTTTACGTGGGTGGCTCTGCAACGACGCAGCAGATTCCGCGCATTGATTCCCCGCCGCTTGAACGGCAGCCAGCGCTCTATACCGCTCTCGCCGCAGGTAGAGTTGCGCGATCCTATGACATTTGGGCGGGTGTAGGCTACCAACATTATGCAAACTGGAACAGTATGGAACTTGACCATCAAAGCAACACTTTACTCGCCAGTTTCGCGGCCGGTTGGCGGCCACCCTTTCTCAATGGAGCCTATCCCAAGCCTGATGTGCGTCTTTTTTGGGAGTCCACCGGCGAGGTGGTTGGTTTGGCCCGGGTGGACATAACATCTACCGGAGCGGGAAGTGGGGGCGGCGTGCACAGTCACGCTATCATCGCACTCCCGCTCGAAACGGGAGTCAACCAGTTGCCCGATTCCGGCGGCCGGGCGGCCTTCACCGGGCCTTCGTTCCTTTGTACATACAAAAGTATCGCATTTCAGGGTGGAGTTTTGTTCGCGGTCTTCGACCAGCCAAACGGCAATCTGCCGCGTGAAAAAGTGCGAGCAGCTGTCGGTATTAGCTACTACATTCTTGGACACCGCAAATGATGGTCCGATCAAGACTTGCAGTTCATATCATAATGCTGGCGGCGCTTTTGATCGCGGTTGAACCCCTGCACGCCGAATACCGGAAAATTCAGCTTCGTGTCTACGGCTTGGATTGCGGGCTTTGTGCCCGTGGTGTCGCGGCTTCCGTACAACGGCTGGCGGGGGTTAAGTCGGTGGATGTCGACATCAAAAAAGGAATGGTGGATATAGTGCTGGTGCCGGGCAACAAACTCAAAATGAGTGACCTGCGCAAGCGAATTCGAGAAAATGGATTTCGTCCCGTGGACGGGACTGTGACCGCCGTCGGTGAATTCACCCGGTCATCGAACTTTGAAGTTGTTGGATCCGGTGAATCGTATGATATCGGCTTGGTTGGCCCCGACACCTCAGGTTTGATCGAGCGCACGTTTAAGGTTAAGTAATCGTGCCGTATGGTTAACGTTTATCAAGCGGACCGTCTTAAGATACGTCACAGAAGAGGCTTCAGAGCCGCATCGAACACGTCAGTGTATTCAAAGCCGATAACCTTCTTGCGCAAAACGCCCTGACGATCGTATGTCATTAATCTCGAAAGCGTATGGTTTGATTGCCAGTCGCAATAACTCTGCTTCAAATGGAGACCAGTCTCAACAATCGAGCGCATCCAGTCTCAAAAACCCTGCGCCAAACGCCACGTAAGTTGTTGAGTTTCCGTAAGGCCAGTCTCAATATCTTTGCTTTTCGACACCGGGCCGAAGCGGCCGCCCGGCACCCTTGACCGCTTCCGGGTGATCCGGAGAGAGCTCGGTCCCTCTTCCCCCGGGTTTTACTCGGGGCGGCAAATTCCTTATATTGGCTGGCATGTCGGCAAACGGCCGCCGGGCCACGCCCGCCTATCAGCGGATCCAGAAGGCCATCCGCCAGCGGATTGAGGGCGGGCAGCTTAAATCCGGCGATATGGTGGCGTCCGAGCGGGAGCTGGCGCGTTTGCACCGCGTCAGCCTGATGACCGCCCGGCATGCCCTCGCCGGGCTCGAGCGGGAAGGCGTCGTCGAACGGCGGCGGGGATCGGGAACCTTCGTCGCGCCTCCGCGCATCCACTTCAATAAATTGATGAGCTACACCGAGCAGATGCTGGCGCGCGGATTAGCCGCGTTTTCCAGAGTGATTGCCGCAAAGATTGTCGAAGACGAGCAGGAAATTGCCGGGCGGTTGAGCCTGCCTTCCTCGAGCAGGCTGGTAAAAATCGAACGCGTGCGGCATACCTCGGAGGATCCCTTTGCCCTGGAGACCTGCTACCTGCCGGCCGAGAGGTTTTCCGGGCTGGTCGGCGAGCCCCTGGCAAAGAGCTCGCTGTTTTCCCTCCTCGAGCGCGAATACTCGCTCGAGCTTGCCTATGCCGACGAAGAAGTCGACGCCACCGCGGCCGACGGACGGATCGCGCAATTCCTCGAGGTCGCGCGCGGCTCGCCGGTCCTGCGCATCCGGCAGGTGATTTATTCTTCGAGCTCGACCCCGGTGATCTATGTGGTAGGCTTCTACCGCTCGGAACGCCACTCGCTCGTCATCCGGCGTTTTCGCTGACGGACTCGCGAGCCCGGGAACCGGCGGCCTCGGCTTTGAGGTGGCCGGCCCGCACGGCCAGGGGCAGATCCTGGGCGAGGATCTTGGGCCGGAGGATCCTGGGCGCGAATCTTGGGCGCGAATCCGGGCCGTCAAGTTAAGCGCAGGCTATTCGCTTTCTTCGCTCGTTCCGGCGTCCGGCCCCGGGGCCCCGGCTTCGCCCGCGGCCTGCTGGGCTTCGGCTTCTTCCATGGCCTTGCGATTTTCCTCGGCTCTCTGAGCACGGAGTTCGGCGCGCTTCTGGCGCTTTTCGTCGAGCACCTGCTCGCTGCCGAGCAGTTCGATGAATGCCGTATCCGCGCCATCGCCCTTTTTCCAGGCGGTGCGCACGATGCGCGTGTAGCCGCCATTGCGCTCGCCGAAGCGCGGGCCGATGGTTTCAAAAAGCTTGCGGACGGCTTCGTCGGTCATGAGATAGGCCGCGGCCTGGCGGCGGGCGGCGAGGTCTCCACGCTTGCCGAGGGTGATCATCTTCTCGACCGAGGGGCGGAGGGCCTTGGCTTTGGGAACCGTGGTCTCGATCCGCTCTTCGAGAATGAGCGAGGTGACCATGTTCCGCAGCAGCGAGCGGCGGTGCGACGTAGTACGTCCCAGTTTGTATCCCGATACTTTGTGACGCATGTTAAACCCCAGTAGTTAGTGACCCGGTGATTCGCGGACGGCGTTCGCCGGGCGGCCCGAAGGTGTTCGCGCCGCCGGCCGGCCGCTCATCACTCTGTGTGACTCTGTGTGCTTACTCTGCGATGGTGGCCGCGGAGTTTCCTCAGGCCGCAGACGCCGGCCGGGGAATCCCCTTCTGTCCACGATCGGTTAGTAATTGTCATCCGGTCCATACGCCGAAGCCGGCAGCGGAACGTTCGACGTCGGTCCGGGAACGGCGTTCCCCTGCTCGTCGATCTTCATGCCCAGGCTCAGGCCCATGGTGCCCAGAATTTCCTTGATTTCGTTGAGCGACTTGCGGCCGAAGTTTTTCGTCTTCAACATCTCCGCTTCGGTCTTCTGCACCAGCTCGCCGATGGTTTGAATATTGGCGTTCTTCAGGCAGTTGTAGCTGCGCACCGAAAGCTCCAGCTCCTCGACCGAACGGTTGAGATTTTCGTTCTTGATCTCCGGCTTGCGGTCTTCGGTGGTGACGCCGGTCTCGATATCTTCCTCGAAGTTGATGAAGATGTTCATGTGGTCTTTCAGCAGCTTCGCCGAAAGGCCGATGGCGTCGGCCGGAGTAATGGAGCCGTTGGTCCAGACTTCGAGCGTCAGCTTGTCATAGTCGGTGATCTGGCCGAGACGCGCGGCTTCGACCGTATAGTTGCACTTGCGCACCGGCGAGTGGACCGAGTCGATGGGGATGAACCCGATGCCCAGGTCTTCGTCGAAGTTCTTGTCGGCCGAGACGTAGCCGCGGCCGCGCTTCAACCGCATTTCCATGTCCAGCTTGCCGCCCTCGCTGACGGTCGCGATGTAGACGTCTTTGTCGAGGACTTCGACGTCCGCGTCGGCTTCGATCATGCCCGAGGTGACCACCCCCGGCTGATCGCTCCGCAGGTAGATGGCCTTGGGGGCGTCCCCGTTCAGTTTGAACGGGACCTGCTTCAGGTTCAGGATGATGTCGGTCGCGTCTTCCACCACTCCGGGAATCGACTGGAATTCGTGCAGCACCCCTTCGACCTTGACCGCGGTCACGGCCGCGCCTTCGATCGAGCTCAGCAGGACGCGGCGAAGCGCGTTGCCGATGGTGGTGCCGAAGCCGCGCTCAAACGGCTGCGCCCAGAAAATTCCGTACTTTTCGGTGAGGGTGGAGGTGTCGACTGCGAGGCGTTTCGGTTTTTGAAAACCCTTCCAAAGCATTGGTATGACTCCTTTCGACCATGTGGCTCACTGGCCGGCTCCCGGGAAGCCCGTCCCGGTCAAGCGCCCGCAAGTGGCTGATCTGGTTCGAAAATGGGCTTGCTTGCTCGAAAACTTCTTCTGTCCGTCGTTCTGGTGTCCGTCGTTCTGGCTGCGGAGGAGGCCGCCGCCCGGGAAAGGCCGGGCTTTTTTCCGGTCTCCTAGGGCCTCGGCTCCGTCCGCGGTGCGCGCTACTTGCTGTAAAGCTCGACGATCAACTGCTCGTTCACCGGCAGCTGAATGTCCTCCCGCTTGGGGAGCGCCGTGACCCGGCCCTTGAAATTCTCGCGATCGATCTCGAGCCAGTTGGGCGGGTTCTGCTGCGCGGCAAATTCCTTCGCATGCTCGAGGATCGGCAGCTTGCGGCTGGCTTCGCGAATCGAGATCTCCTCGCCGACCGATACCTGATAAGAAGGAATGTTTACCTTCCGGCCATCCACCGAGACATGCCCGTGCCGCACCAGCTGGCGCGCCTGACGCCGGGAAATGCCGAATCCCATGCGATAGATCACGCTGTCCAGGCGGCGCTCAAGCTGCTGCAGGAGCATTTCGCCGGTGACGCCCTTGTGGCGCACGGCCTTCTCGAAGTAGCTGCGGAACTGGCTCTCCTGCGTGAAGTACATGCGCTTGGCTTTCTGCTTTTCGCGCAATTGCAGGCCGTAGCCGACGACCTTCGCCTTGCGGTCCTTGCCGTGCTGACCGGGAGCGAAGTTGCGCTTCTCGATGGGGCACTTGTCGCTGAAGCATTTCGTGCCTTTGAGGAACAGTTTCATGCCCTCGCGCCGGCACAGGCGGCATACTGCGTCTTTGTATCATGCCAAGTTTTCTTCTCCTTGTCGGTTTCGGTCCAGTTTACGGGTCTGGCGAACCTGTCATCCTGGGCCCTTGCATCGTGGAATCGCGGCCGGCCGGCGGTTTCCTCCGGCCGGGCCGCGGGCCCACTAAACCCTGCGCCTCTTCGGCGGTCTGCAGCCGTTGTGCGGAATGGGGGTGACATCCTTAATGGCGCGCACTTCGATGCCCGCGGCAGACAGGGCGCGAATCGCCGACTCGCGTCCCGACCCCGGCCCGCTCACCCGCACCTCCACGCTGCGCACCCCGTGATCGCGCGCCATATTGGCGGCGTTGACCGCCGCCTGCTGGGCGGCGAAGGGAGTGCCTTTGCGCGATCCGCGGAATCCGAGCGAGCCCGAGCTCTTCCAGGAGAGCGTGTTGCCCGCCGGGTCGCTGATGGTCACAATCGTGTTGTTGAACGACGCCTGGATATGCACGACGCCAAACGACACGTGTTTGCGCTCCTTCTTCTTGAAGGTCTTCTTCTTGCCCTTCTTGTCCGGCGCGCCTGCGCCGCCCCCTGCTGCTGGTTTTGCCATGAGTGGTCCTTCGGTCCTTGGTCGTTGGTCGCGGGCCGCCGGCATCTCGCCGGAGCTTGCGGCCCCGGTCTTCGGCCAAGCGGCCAAAGTCCCGGGCGGCTCGCGGCGGTTTTAGGTCTTGGCCGACGCCTTCTTCTTGTTGGCCACCGTTCCTTTGCGCGGACCCTTGCGGGTGCGGGCGTTGGTGTGCGTGCGCTGGCCGCGAACCGGCAGATTGCGGCGGTGGCGGAATCCGCGGTAGGAGCCGATTTCGATGAGCCGCTTGATGCTCATCGAAACTTCCTTGCGCAGGTCGCCCTCGACCAGGCCTTCGCCCTCGATCACCTGACGGATGCGGTTGACCTCGTCTTCGCCAAGGTCCTGGACCTTCTTCATCGGGTCCACCTTGGCTTCGTCGAGAATGCGCGTCGAGCGCGGCACTCCGATGCCGTAAATGTAGGTCAGCGCGATAAACGCCCGCTTGTTGCGGGGAAGATCGACGCCTGCAATGCGTGCCATAGTTCTCCCTCGGGCAGCTAGCCTTGCCGCTGCTTATGCTTCGAATTCACGCAGATCACCCGCACCACCCCGCGGCGGTGGATGATCTTGCACTTATCGCAAATCTTCTTCACGGATGCACGAACTTTCACAAAACCCGTCCTTCGCTTCCTGTATGGTCGTTCTACTTCTGTGAATCGCCGGTCGTCGCTTCTTCCCGGGGCTTTCCTTCGCGCGGGAAGGCCAACTCACTTGTAGCGATACACAATTCTTCCGCGGTTCAGATCGTAGGGCGAGAGCTCGACGGCGACTTTGTCCCCGGGCAGAATGCGGATAAAATTTTTGCGCATCTTGCCGGAGACGTGAGCGAGGACCTGGTGTTTGTTCTCCAGTTCCACCTTGAACATGGCATTCGGCAGCGGTTCAACGACCGTCGCCATGACTTCAATCGCGTCTTCTTTGCTCATGCACTCCTTCGTGATCGGATTGCGAAATCCCTGGCCCGCCTTGCGGATTCCCGGGCGTCGCGCCTGCCTATTGCGTCAAAATCACCGGCCCGTCGCGGGTCACCGCCACGCAGTGTTCGAAGTGGGCGCTCGAACTCCCGTCGGCGGTGACGGCAGTCCATTTGTCGTCGAGCACTCTCGCTTCCGGCCGGCCCGAGTTCACCATGGGCTCGATGGCCAGCACCATGCCTTCGCGCAGGCGAGTATTGGCGCCGTTCGAACGGAAGTTCGGGATCTGCGGCTCTTCGTGCAGCTTGGTCCCGATGCCGTGGCCGACGAACTCGCGGACCACGCTGAAGCCGTTGGCCTCGACGTACTCCTGCACCGCGCCCCCGATGTCGGAGATGCTGTTGCCGATCTTCGCCTGCTCGATGCCCTTGTAGAGCGAAGCCTCGGTCACTTCGACCAGCTTTTTCCGCTCCGGCGAGAGCGAGTCGCCTACGGCCACGGTGATGGCCGCGTCTCCGTAATATCCGTCGAGCACGACGCCGCAGTCGATCGAAACGATGTCGCCCGCCTTCAGCACGCGCTTGGCCGACGGAATGCCGTGCACGATCTCTTCGTTCACCGAGGTGCACAGCACGCAGGGATAATCGTAATATCCCTTGAACGCCGGCTTGCCGCCAAGGTCCTTGATCTTCTTCTCCGCCGCCTTTTCGAGGTCCATGGTGGTCACGCCCGGCGCGACCATTTTTTTCAACTCGTCGAGGACCTGCCGCACAATGTGGCCGCTGCGCCGCATCTTCTCGATTTCCGACTGCGACTTGCAGACAATCGCCACGTTAGCTTCCTTTGGGCTCGTTGCCGCAGGCGCGGCCGTCGATTTCCTTCACCATGGCCGTGCTCACCTCATCGACGGGCAGGTCGCCGTCGACGACCACCACCCGGCCGAGTTTCCGGTAATATTCCGCAACCGCCCGGGTCTGGCGCTCGTAGGCGTCCAGGCGCTCGCGAATGACCTCGTCGCGGTCATCATCGCGAATGACCAGCTTCGCGCCATCCTTATCGCAGATTTCATCGACCCGCGGCGGATTAGAGTAGATGTTATAGATCGTCCCGTCGACGGGACAAGTCCGCCGTCCAGTGATCCGGAGCAACAACTTATTATAGTCTACCCGGATGCGGATCACAATCGGCAGCCAGGCCGGCCATTTGCCGCTTTCAAAGAACTCGAACTTCAAAAACGCGTCCAGCCAGGCGGCCTGCTTCTGGGTGCGCGGAAAGCCGTCGAGGATGAATCCACGCTCGGCGTCGGGCTGCCGCAGCCTCCAGGCCACGATGTCGCAGACCAGGTGATCGCGCACCAGCTCGCCTTTGGCGAGCGTGGCTTCCACCTCGAGTCCGAGCGGCGTCCGCTCCTTCACGTGAGAGCGAAGCAGATCGCCGGTCGAAACCTGGGGAATATGGTAGTGATCGGTGATCCGTTTCGCCTGCGTGCCTTTGCCTGCGCCGGGCGGCCCGAGAAGCACAATGGGGCCGATAATCCGCAAAACCTCGTCCGCCATCAAACTGGCCCCAAGCTGCTCCTTGCGCCCCATGACCCCTCCGGCTACCTTTGCGGGCGCGCCCCTAGGTTTCGCAATGACCGCCGCTCGCCCGCCCGGATTCCGGCTTTACGCCCAGTTGCGGCGGCCGCGAATCCGGCCGCTGCGGGGAGTAAAGCCGTCATAATGCCGCATAATGAGCTGCGATTCAACCTGGTTCACGGTGTCCATCGCCACCCCCACGACGATCAGGAGCGAGGTGCCGCCAAAGTAGAAGTTCACCCCCAGTCCGTTCAGGATCCAGTTGGGCAGGTTTTCAAAGAACCGGCCGACCGGACCGTAAAGGTGGTTGAGGTGAATACCGGTGATCATCCATTCCGGGATGAGCGAAATGATGATCAGGTAAAGGGCACCCACCAGGGTGATGCGCGTGAGAATCTGGTTGATGTGGTCCGCGGTCCGCCGTCCGGGGCGAATGCCGGGAATGAATCCGCCGTACTTGCGCATGTTGTCGGCAACCTCGTTGGGGTTGAAGACAATGGAAACGTAGAAGTAGGCGAAGAAAATAATGCCCGCCGCGTAGAGCACGGTGTAAAGCGGTTCGCCCCAGTAGAGGGCGCGCAGCACCGGCCCGAAGTGCGGATTGTCCCGCAAGCCGAGCAGCAGGGTCTGCGGAATGGTGACGATCGAGGAGGCGAAAATCACCGGCATGACGCCGCCCGAGTTCACGCGCAGCGGCAGGTGCGTCGATTGTCCGCCCATCATCCGGCGGCCGACGATCCGCTTGGCATACTGCACCGGGATCCGCCGTTCGCTGCGCTCCACATAGACGATGAAGGCCACCACGGCGATCATGAGCACGACCAACCCGATCATCAGCGGAAAGGTCACCGGGCCCCAGGCGGCGTTTTTGGCCTTGTCCCAGAGATCGACCACGCCGCGCGGCAGACCGACCACGATCCCGGCGAAAATCAAAAGCGACATGCCGTTGCCGACGCCGCGCTCGGTAATCTGCTCGCCCAGCCACATGATGAAGACGCTGCCGGTGGTGAGCGTGAGCACGGTCATAAGAATGAAGGGCCAGCCGGGATGGAGGACGAAGTTGCCGCTGTGCTGGAGGCTGAATGCAATGCCGAAGGACTGGACCGCGCTCAGGCCGAGGGTCAGGTAGCGCGTCCACTGCGTGATCTTCTTGCGGCCGAGCTCGCCCTCCTTCTGCAGCTTGGCCAGCGGCTCGTAGACGACGGTCAGCAGCTGCAGGATGATCGACGCCGTAATGTAGGGCATGATGCCCAGCGCGAAGATCGTCATGCGGCGGAACTGCCCCCCGGAGAACAGATCGACGAACCCCAGCATGGTTCCCCGGTTCTGCTGAATGTACTGCGAGAACAGCTCCGAGTTGATTCCGGGGATGGGAATGTGGCCGCCAACCCGGTACACCGCCAGCAGGCCCAGCGTGAACAGGATCCGCTTGCGGAGGTCGGGGATGCGAAAGATATTGGCAAACTTCTCGAACATATAGAACCAGCTTTCAGCTCGCGGCCGCCGGGGACTCAGTCCAGCCCCAGGCCATGTCCGGCCCGGGACGCGACCCGCTTCGTCATCTCAAACATACCAGCTTTCAGCTTTTCGCTTCAGGGGCCTTGCTCTGCCGCGGATTGCCGGCGGGCCGGCCCGGCCACGCCAAAACCTCGACCTTACCGCCGGCCTTGCGGATTTTCTCCTCGGCGGATTTTGAGAACTTGTGCGCCTCGATCGAGACGGCCGAGGTGAGCTCGCCCGTTCCGAGAACCTTCAGCGGGCCCTTGGCGCCCAGGAGGCCGGCCTGGCGGAGCGTGTCGAGCTTGACCGTCGCCTGGCCGAGCGCGGCGATCTGCCCGAGGTTGAGGATGTTATATTCCCGGCGGAAGACATTGGTGAATCCGCGCTTCGGCAAGCGGCGGTGCAGGGGCATCTGCCCGCCTTCGAATCCGCGCAACAGGCGCGAACCGCTGCGCGAACGCTGGCCCTTGTGGCCGCGGGTGGAAGTCTTGCCCATTCCCGAGCCCATGCCGCGCCCGACGCGCTTGGGTTTTTCCGAAGCCTTCCGGGGCTTGCGAATCGTTGAAAGGTTCATAAAATCTGCTCCGCTTACTCTACGATCTCCACCAGATGGGAGACCTTGGCCACCATGCCGCGTATCGCCCGCGTATCGGGCCGCTCGATGACCTGCTGCAGGCGGGTAAAGCCCAGCCCGCGCACCACTTGTTTCTGTGTCGCCGGCGAGGCAATCGCCGAGCGCACCCACTTCAGGCGGAGCGTGCCGGCCTTTCCGCTGGATTTCGCCTCCGCCATCAGAGCTCCTCCTCGGCCTTGCCGCGCACGCCCGCGACCGCCTGCTTGTTCTTGAGCTTGCGGAGCGCGTCGAAGGTGGCCTTGATGACGTTGTGCGGATTGGTGGTGCCGATCGACTTGGTCAGCACATTCTGAATTCCCACCGAGGTCATGATCGCGCGCACCGCCCCTCCGGCAATCACGCCCGTGCCTTCCGGAGCGGGCTTGAGGAGCACCATGCCGGAGCCGAAGCGTCCGAGCACGGCGTGCGGAATCGTGGTCGGCGTGAGGTTCACCCGCACCAGGTTCTTCTTGGCCGATTCGATCCCCTTGCGAATGGCCTGGGGGACCTCTTTGGCCTTGCCGGAGCCGAAGCCGACGACCGCGGCCGTCGGATCTCCGACGACCACGAGCGCGGCAAAGGAAAGGTTCTTTCCGCCCTTCACCACCTTGGTGACGCGATTGATGGCGACTACCTGGTCTTTCAGCTGGTAGGCGCCGGCATCGAGC
>Ga0123356_10000136_pt1 | contig 82198 bp, 73 predicted proteins | sample TergutEmb28metaG_2_FD_92546 | JGI IMG/M metagenome (GOLD analysis project Ga0123356, IMG submission 92546) | Embiratermes neotenicus P3 segment gut microbial communities from Petit-Saut dam, French Guiana - Emb289 P3 | ecosystem: Host-associated > Arthropoda: Insects > Digestive system > Gut ...
GCTCGTTCTTGCAAGGTTGAGTATTTTGTTGGTTCTTTTTCGTACAAATTTCGTACACGAGCGTTTTTTGCATGTCGCAAACTGTTGCAATTGCTATGATTCTTTAAGAACTGGTCGGAGTGAGGAGACTTGAACTCCTGGCCTCTTGACCCCCAGTCAAGCACGCTACCAACTGCGCCACACCCCGATATGAAATTGTGTGATTGCAATGGTTACAATGCCTAGTGTGCTTGACCTTATGCAATTCAGTATGCTTGACTCTGTTTCTAGATAATCAACGATACAACGCAGATTATACACTTATTATTTTTGATTTTCAAGGTTTTGTTTATTAAAGTAGTCAGAGGCTGCGGTGCAGTCTTTTTTGATCTGCTCTTTTAGCTCTTCTATACTACTGAATTTTATTTCGGGGCGGAGGCGGTTGTAGAACTCGATGCGGACTTGATGCCCGTAGAGGTTGCGTTGGAAGTTGAGGATGTGTGTTTCGGCGGTGATGTTGTCGGAGTCGTCCACTGTGGGTCTAACTCCGATGTTTGTAACGCCGATGTGACCGCCTTGAGGGTTTGTGTCATGTTTATCCTCGGCAGATGATTTATCACTGTCGATATAAACTTTTGTGGCATAAACACCGAAGGCGGGAACCAGCACACCCGACGCAAACCGCATATTTATTGTAGGTGCATCAAGTGTCCTGCCGAGTTTATAGCCGTAGCGTACTATGTCGGTCAATACGTGGGGGTGACCGAGAAAAGCATTCGCTCGCTCCATATCACCTTTAGTGAGAAGCTCACGGATATGCGTTGAACTGCTAATTATGCTGTCGTATGTAACATCGGAGATTATATCGCAGCCAATTCCTGCTTCCTTGCACTTTTCAGCAAGCAGCTTACTGCTGCCCTCTGCACTGAAACCAAACTTAAAATCGTTTCCTGCAACAAGATATCTTGCACCAAACTCATTAATCAGATGCTCAATGAACTTGCTCCAACTCATTGAGACCGTATTCCTGTCAAAATGCAAGAAAATAATATCGTCAATGCCAAAGACGCGCCTGATTAAACCGGCTCGGTCTTCGGGAGAGTTTATCATAGGTGTTTCTTTACCATCAATGAGGCTTCGAGGGTGTGTATCAAATGTAATTACAGACGGGATTAATCCGGTTTTATTACCGATTTCAAGCACACGCTTCATTAAGGCAGCATGACCAATATGAATCCCGTCAAAATAGCCAAGAGCAATGACACGCTTCTTTTGAATCATTTCTTACCGTCACCTACTTCAAAGAAGTTTTTTATTGTTCTTACCTTACCGTTTTTTGCCTCGCCAAGTAACAAAAATTCCCCATCGGGAGCGTATACTCTATATATTCCGTCAGAGGGTTTGCTGCTTGGTGCTGCAACGAAAAAATCAGCACCGTTTTTTGCTTTTCTTATTTCGCTTCCGCTTATAGCCAATGCCGTATATTCGGAAAATATACTGTCAACAGGTAACATAATGTCATTGACCGTATCGGTCGAAGTGGCAGCAAGTACACTGTCGAGAGTATGTGCTGTGTCGATTGAGTAAGCCCCGGCTCTGGTCCTTCGCAGTGCCGACAAAGTACCGCCACACCCGAGAACCTGCCCGATATCATGGCAAAGGGTGCGGATATATGTACCCTTTGAGCAAACAATCCTGAGTGAAAACCTGTCGTCCCCCTGACAGCCGTCCCCCTGACACATCTCCAAAACGGAGATGTTGACATCTCTTGGCTTGCGTTCGACTTCAATTCCTTTTCTTGCAAGCTCGTACATTTTTTTGCCGTCGATTTTTACTGCAGAGTACATAGGCGGCACCTGTTTTTGAGCTCCTCTAAACTGAGACAGAGCAGCTTCAACGTCGGCATAAGTTGCAGTCACAGTGTTTTCACTAAGTACATTGCCGGTTATATCCTGTGTATCGGTTACAATACCTAAAGTCAGCTCTGCCATGTATTCTTTTTCTGCATTCTCGCAGAACTCGGCAGCGCGTGTTGCTCTACCGATAAAAACAGGCAACACACCTGTCGCCATTGGGTCAAGTGTACCACCGTGCCCGATACGCTTTTGCTTTAATGCACCGCGTAGCTTAGCAATTACATCATGTGATGTCCAATCTTTGGGCTTATCAACAATAATTATTCCATTCATATAAAAACGGTTTCTAATACTTTGTGGAGTTCTGCTTTTATCTCATCAACAGTTTTATTTATCATGCTACCGGCAGCGAGCTTATGACCTCCGCCGCCAAAGTGAGCACAAATCTTTTGAGCATCATAAGGGGCTCTTGTCCGTACCGATATTTTGCAATCAGATGTTGATGAAAGCTCGCGAATTATTATACCGATGCACACACCTTCTATTGAACCGGGAAGAGCTGCGATATCATCTAAATCGTCCTCATCAGCCTGAGATTCCTCAAGCATTTTTATTGTAATTGCAGCAATAGCTACTCTGTCATCGAAGCTATACTCGATTCCCGATGTCAGCATACCTTCAATGCTTATACGTCCGTGTGACTTTGTTCTGAAAAGAGTTTTGTTAAGCTCTTTATTCGGAGCGCCTGCATCTATCAGAAGAGATGCGACATAAAGTGTGTTTGAGGTTGTGTTTCCAAAAGAAAAACAACCTGTGTCGGTTGATAAAGCGACATATAGACACTCTGCAATATCTCTGCTGATATTGCCTGACAACTCCATCAGAACATCATAAATGACTTCTCCGCATGAAGCGCGCTCGGAATTTAAGCAGGTGTTTTCTGCATACATTGTATTTGACCCGTGGTGGTCGATACATAATGCAATTTTGCCTGCCGGTGATTCAGCGTTTTTAGGAAAGAGGCTTATTGAAGCAGTGTCCACAGCAATAATCAGGTCAGGTGAATAATCATCGGGAGCGATGTACGATTCTACAAATCGGGCATAGCGCGGAGTTGCTTCGGGATTATACATAACATAAGCAGTTTTACCTGTAGAACGAAGCCCGTTTGCAAGAGCACCTGCACAGCCGAGAGTATCACCATCGGGTCTTCTGTGAGTAACAATGAGAAAATTGTTTCTTTCTTTAAGCCAATTCGCTGTTTCGGCAGGTGTAAGTAAATTACTCATTTGCTCCCTCCGCAGAGATTGCTCCCTCCGCCTCGCCATCGTCGTGAGAAATCTCAAGAGTATTAAGAATTGAAGAGATGTTTGCCCCTCTTTCAAGCGATTCATCAAGCTCAAAAAACAGTTCGGGAGTGTGGCGTAGGCTTAAAGCCCGTCCAAGCTCATAGCGTAAATGCCCCGAAGCAGATTTCAGCCCTTTTATAAAGTCCTTTTGAGATTTAATATTGTATACACTTAAATACACTTTTGACTTGCTCAGATCATTCGTTGTATCAACCGCAGTAATGCTTATCATCCCCTGCTTTATGCGAGGGTCTTTAATATTCCGCAGTAATACCGACAGCTCACGCTGAATATCCTCATTAATCCTTAAAATTGGTTTAGGCATGAGGGATTTCCTCCATCGCAAAGCATTCAATAACGTCGCTTAGTTTTACATCATCGAATTTTTCCAGAGCGATACCGCATTCGTAGTTTGTCGCAACTTCCTTAACGTCATCCTTAAAGCGACGAAGTGATGCAATCTCACCTTCGTGAATAACTATGCCGTCTCTGACAACACGTGCAGATGCGTTTCTGAGGATTTTGCCGCTTTGCACATAGCTGCCGCAAATTGTTCCGATTGCGGATGATTTATAAAGCTCTCTGACTTCTGCGTGACCGTATACAACCTCGTGGAATTTAGGCGCGAGCATCCCTTTCATGGCAAGCTCAATCTCATTAATACAATCGTAGATAACACGATACATTCTCATGTCGACATTATTTCGCATTGCACTTTCATTTGCAGCATTATCGGGGCGTACGTTAAATCCGACAATAATTGCGCCGCTTGTAGAAGCAAGCATAATATCAGACTCATTTATCGCACCGACACCCGAATGAATAACGCGTACACGTACTTCTTCGTTTGTTATCTTTTCAAGCGATGCTTTTATTGCTTCGGCACTTCCTTGAACATCTGCCTTTACGATAATATTTAAATCCTTCAGCTCACCTTGCTGAATTCTTGAGAATAAGTCCTCAAGCGAAACCTTGACAGTAGATGAGGACATTCCGCGTTTTTCTGATTTACGTTGCTCTGCAAGCTCTTTTGCCATCCGCTCATCTGTAACAACATTAAACATATCTCCGGCATCAGGTACCTCTGACATACCCGAAATCTCAACGGGAACAGACGGACCGGCTTCTTCGAGACGCTCGCCGGCATCGGTCATCATGGCGCGTACATTACCGACAGCTGTGCCTGCGATTATTGTATCACCTTGTTTTAATGTGCCATTTTGAACAAGAACAGTCATTAACGGACCGCGACCTTTGTCGAGCCTTGCCTCTATGACTGTACCGCGTGCAAGACGGTTCGGGTTTGCACGAAGCTCACCCATTTCAGCTGTGAGAATAATCATTTCGAGTAAATGGTCTATGCCTGCACCTGATTTTGCAGAAATCTCACAGACAATAGTCTCGCCGCCCCACTCTTCAGAGACCAGCTCGTACTCCGTAAGCTGCTGCTTTATCTTATCAGGGTTTGCACCCGTAACATCAATCTTGTTAATAGCAACTATTATCGGTATCGACGCAGCTCGTGCGTGATTAATTGACTCAACAGTCTGCGGCATAATTCCATCGTCCGCTGCAACAATTAGAATTGCAATATCTGTAACGCTGGCACCACGTGCACGCATTGCTGTAAACGCTTCGTGACCCGGTGTATCAAGGAAGGTGATGGGATTACCGTGGATTGATGTTTGATATGCACCGATATGCTGTGTGATGCACCTGCTTCTCCGGTAACGACACTCTCTTTACGGATTCTGTCAAGAAGCGAGGTTTTACCATGGTCAACATGACCCATTACAACTACGACAGGAGCACGCGCAACGAGGTCTTCGCTGCTGTCTTCTGTATCGTCAATGAGACGGTCCTCGATTGTCACAACAACCTCCATCTCGACCTTACAGCCAAGCTCGATTGCAACAAGTGCTGCAGTGTCATGGTCTATAATATCCGAAACGGATGCCATAACACCCATTTTTATAAGCTGCCTAACAACCTCGGCACCTGTTTTCTTCATACGCGAGGCAAGCTCGCCAACGCTTATCTCATCAGGTATCATAACCTTCAGGGTAGCTTTTTTGGCTACTTCAAGCTGAAGCTTATGCATTCTGTCGCGCTCTTCCTGACGCCTTTTTGCGCCATGAGCAATTGTTTGTTGCGGTGTTCGTCCTTTTCTGACGATTTTTTCTTTGCCGCGGCTCATTTTCTCAGCGCGCTCGGGCACGAGGTTATCAAGCCGTTCGTCATATTTTGACATATTTATAGTAGCACCCGATGTATCAACGACACGTTTTTGCGGTGCTTTATGCGGCATAAAAGGCTTATCAATCTTCTTTTGCGGCTTGCGTGCAGCGGCTGCGTCGGCACTTTCAACAGGAGCTGCTCCCGGTTCGGCTGCTTGTACTGCTGCAGTTGCCGGAGAAGCGGCTGCTGCGGCGTTTTCATCTTCCGGCTTTGCCGGTGCTGAAGGCTGGGCAGTAGCTGCAAAGATTTCTTCAATGCTTTCAATTTGATTGTTGATTGTAAGAAACTCAAATATAAAGTCAAGCTCTTGAGTTGAGAGAATGTGCATGTGATTTTTTGGTGTTGTTGCATACTTTGTGAGGATTTCATTAATTTTTTTTGTAGGTACTTTAAAATCCTTTGCGACTTCGTGAACTCTATACTTAAACATTGTACTCATTATGCATCACTCTCCTTTGTGCTTGTAGAGTCATTTAATCTCTTTACAAAACTGTCCGCCAATCCTTTATCCAAAAACGCTATTGTACCGGGTGAACCTCGTCCTGCGGTTGTCCCTAGTTCAAACATTGTAAAAGGTACTCTGATATGCTCTGCACCACTTGACTGCGCATTATTTTTCGCGCGTCTGACAGAGGACTCGGAAGCGTCACTTGCATTAATAATTAATCTTGCCTCTCCGCGACGGGCGGCAGTCGCTGCTGCTTCACCGCCTACAGCGAGCCTTCCTGCTTTTTTTGCCATTCCGAGTATAGCTAAACTACGATCCATTGCTTGCTTCATTGTTCTCCAATTGCTCTTGCAGTTGATTTATAATACATTCCGGTATTTGAGTCTTAAAAGCCCTGTTTAATGCGTTTGACTTAATTACTCTCTTGAGACACTGTGTATTTTTGCAAATATAAGCGCCTCTGCCGGGATTTTTGCCTGATGTATCCAGAGATATAACACCTTCGGGTGATTTTGAAACACGTATAATTTCACTTTTTGGCATCATTGTACGGCAACCAATACACTGCCGCAGGGGAATCCGTTTTTGCATTAACCTTGAGACTCCGGCTTGATGTCGATTTTGTAACCTGTTAACCGTGCTGCGAGACGGACATTTTGTCCTTCTTTTCCTATAGCGAGAGAAAGTTGACTGTCGGGTACAATAACGCGGCATGATTTTCCGTCTTCATGCATCATAACCTCAACCACCTCTGATGGAGCAAGTGCAGATGCAATATACTCGGTCGGGTCTTCGCTGTATCTGACAATATCGATTTTCTCTCCGCCAAGCTCATTAACTATTGTGTTGACGCGTCCGCCCTTTGACCCGACACACGCACCAATCGGCTCAACGTCGGGGTCGTTTGATTCTACTGCTATTTTTGTGCGATTACCTGCTTCACGTGCTATGCTTTTTATTTCAACAATGCCTTCACCGATTTCGGGAACTTCAAGCTCAAATAAACGCTTGACAAGCCCCGGATGAGTGCGTGAAATCAGAATTTGCGGTCCTCGTGTGGATTTTTTAACTTCGATAACATATACCTTGATTCTATCGCCGTCACGAAGCGGCTCGTTAGGAATTCGCTCACCGTGCGACAGCATCGCTTCGGTATGCTCGGAGCTTGAACCGATTTGAATTGAGACACCGCCTGTGCGCGGGTCAACTCTTGTTACGACACCCGTGAGGATTTCATGCTCTTTTGAAGTAAACTCATCATAAACAATATTTCGCTCAGCTTCGCGGATGCCTTGAATAATAACCTGCTTTGCAGCCTGTGCGGCAATACGTCCGAATCTGCTGGTATCAACAGGTTCATTTATGAACTCACCGAGCTTAATACTTTTTTTCACTTTTTTTGCTTGTTCAAGTGAATATTGAGTGTTTGGATTATCAACTTCCTCGACGACCTCTTTTTGCATAAACATATCAACAGTCTTTTCCACAGGGTCAAGTGTCACACGCGCACATTCGGCTTGCAACGGATAATCCTTTTTAAGTGCAGCTAAAAGTGCCTGCTCAATCTTTTCGAGCATGTATGACTGGGGTATACCTTTTTCCTTTTCAATATCCGCTATTGCAGAGAAAAACTCGGCGTTCATTATGCATAACTCCTTCGTAAAATATGTTCATAGTATCTTTGCAGAAAAAAGAGTGGGAGTACCCACTCGTCGGAAATGTCGTGTCACAAATGAGCAACACACGAAGTATAGTAACACGCTTTTATTGTAATTGCAATCTTTTTTTTGCGTTTTACTTTTTATATTGTATTAAAGACATCATTTTGGTATAATTTATTTCCTGCGTCAAGTGTCGTTTGGAAGCGTTTAAAATAATGAGAGGAACAGTTTAACTATGAGTAAAAAGCTGCCGAGATTCCTTAGGCCGAACGTGCGGCTTTACTTCTTGCTGCTTATTGTTTTTGCTGTTGCTACCTTCTTTTTCGGCTCATATAACAGAACTCTCGCAGGCATACAGATAGGCGTAATTATAATGGCAGCAATTTACCTGAATATTGCAACACGAAGGCGTAATAAAAAGCTGCTCAGCTATCTTGAGTCAATGTCGGAAAGCATGGACTTAACAGTACGTGACACGCCGCTTCCTGTGCTGATTTATAATACCGAAACCGGAGAAATTATCTGGTCTAATGATAAATTTTCTGTAATATCGAGCATTGAGGACTTATCTTTTGAGCATAACATAGCAGATATTGTCCCGGACTTTACATGGGATTGGCTTATGGACGGCAGAAGTGAGTGTGAAGAACCGGTGCAATTAAAAGACAGGTTGTTTTGGGTATACGGCAGTATTGTACTATCTGAACGTGAATATGTCGCAATGACATACTGGGTCGATGTAACCGAATACGTTAATATGTGTAATGCGTACATTAACTCGCGACCTGTCATAGCGCTTTTTACGCTCGATAATTATGATGACCTGCTCAAGGGGCTTGATGCAAAAGAGAAATCATTTCTTTTATCAGATATTGATGATAAAATCAGTACGTGGTCAAGCGGAAGAGACGGATATCTGTGTAAGTTTGACAGAGACAGGTTTTTCTTCCTGTTTGAAGAGAGATTTTTAGATTCGATTATGAAGGAGAACTTCTCGGTTCTCGAGCAGGTTAGTACCTGCTTGGGGTCGGGGGGTCTGCAAGCGACATTGAGTATCGGTATCGGTAAGGATGGGATTTCACCGCAGGAGAATTATCGCTATGCAAGCCTGGGACTTGAAATGGCTCTGAGCCGTGGCGGTAATCAGGCGGTCTTACGAAACAGATACGGATTTGAGTTCTTCGGCGGCAGACCCCAACAGATGGAAAGACGCACAAAGGTTAAAGCCAGAGTTATGGCGAGTGCGTTTGGAGAGCTTCTTGCCGATGCGTCAAAAGTATTTGTTATGAGTCATAAGATGGCGGATTTTGACTCAATCGGCTCGGCTGTCGGCGTTTGCTGCATGGCACGTGCTAAACATAAACGGGTGCGTATTGTTGTAGATATGGAGACGTGCGTTGCTAAAAACATTGTTGAGATACTCAAGCAGCTACATGAGTATAAGGATGTTTTTATCTCGGTGCAGCAAGCGATACTCGAAGCCGACAGCAAAACACTGCTTGTAATAACAGATACAAGCAGACCGGAAAAGGTAGAATCCGACTCATTGCTCTTATCGTGCACGAGGGTAGCGGTCATCGACCATCACCGAAGAGCGTCGGATTATATTGAAAACGCAGTGCTTAACTTCCACGAGCCTTACGCATCATCAACCTCCGAAATGGTTACGGAGATGATGCAATATCTTGTTGACAAAGATGACATAATGCGCGAAGAAGCAGAAGCACTGCTCGCAGGAGTCGTGCTCGATACAAAAGGATTTACAATAAATACCGGTAGCGGCACGTTTGATACTGCTGCATATCTCAAAAGAGCAGGTGCTGATGCTACAGCAGTTAAGCGGATATTGCAGTCAGATATGCAGATTGCGACAGCAAGATACGACATATTACGCACTGCGGAAATGTATAAAGAAGGTCTTGCGCTTGCAGTTGCCGAAACAGAAAATTGCAGAATCAGCATTGCTCAGGCTGCAGATGAGCTGCTTGGTATTAAAGGCGTAAACACATCGTTTGTTGTAGCAAGAGATGGTGATATCGTTTATGTTTCGGGTCGCAGTATAGGGAATGTAAATGTTCAAGTTATATTAGAAAAACTGGGCGGCGGCGGAAGCCAAGCAACAGCAGGACTTCAAGCAAAAGGCAAAAGCGTAGACGACGTAGCTAAAGAACTAAAAGAATCAATTGACATATATTTTAAGAAAAATAAGGCGTAGGAGGAGAATTTCGTGAAAGTTATATTACAAGAGGATGTTAAGGGTAAAGGGAAAAAAGGAGAACTTGTTAATGTTTCCGACGGGTATGCCCGCAACTTTTTGTTACCTAAGAAACTTGCATTGCCTGCTACACCTGAGAACCTGACAGTTATGAAACAGCAGGAAAGTGCAAAGAAGAAAAAGCTTGAAGAGGATAAAGCCGCTGCTACCGAAATATCAAAAAAGCTCGGTGATGTTATAGTTAAGCTTACAGCACGGGGCGGCGGAGATGGCGGAAAGCTATTTGGCTCAATAACGTCAAAGGAGATAGCGGAAGAACTGCAAAAGCAGCACGGAATAGAAATCGAAAAGAATAAAATCGTGCAAGATGAAGCGATTAAATCTTTTGGTTCACACGAAATAAAATGCAAGCTCGGATTTGAAATCACAGGCACTATTAATGTTTTAGTGGTTGAGGGAAAGTAACTTGGACGATTTATTACACAGACAAATACCGCACAGCACCGAAGCCGAGCAATCGGTAATAGGCTCAATGCTCATTGACTCACGCACTGTGAGTGATATCATTGGCATTTTAAATGCCGAAGATTTTTACTCGACGATTAACAAGAGCATTTTTGAGACAATTTATTCGATGTTCAGCTTTGCTAAGCCGATAGACCCTGTTACAGTGCAGGAGCGTATGCGTGAGGATGGGGTCTGGTCTGAGGATATTCCCGGATATCTTCGTGATTTGATGCTTATAACACCAACCACCGCAAATGCGGTTGAATATGCTTGGGTTGTTAAGGATAAAGCATTACTCAGAGGTATTGTTGATGCAGGCGGAGACATTTCACAGATGGCAATTTCCGGAGAAGGCGGAGCACTAAATATCCTTGAGGCTGCGGAAAAAAGAGTTTACTCGCTGCGAAAAGACAGAAGCAGAGCAGCTCTTGAAGGAATTTCCACAATAATGGTTGATGTGTATAAGCACATAAGTGACACAGCAAAATCAGGGAGCGGAATCCCCGGCTTATCAACAGGATTTGCTGACTTAGACAGGAGACTTATGGGTCTCAACGAATCCGACTTAATAATCATAGCGTCACGGCCCGGAATGGGTAAGACCAGTATTGCACTCAACATTGCGCTTCACGTTGCAAGAAAATCAGATAAATCCGTCGCCGTATTTTCACTCGAAATGTCCCGTGAGCAGCTAGCGATGCGTTTATTGTCTTCATCCTCTTATATTGATGGTAAAAAACTTCTCACAGGAAATATCACAAACGAAGAAGAGTGGCGAAGACTTGCAGAAGCAGCAAAACTAATCAGCGATTCAAAAATGCTGATTAATGATGACGCATCACTTACAGTCACGGAAATGAATGCACAATGTCGCCGTCTTACAGACCTTGGGCTTGTGATTATAGACTATATGCAGCTTATGTCAGCAGCAACGACCGACAGAAACAGAAGCGGAAACAGGGTCGAAATCGTTTCCGAAATCAGCCGTACAATGAAGGTTATGGCGAAAGAGCTGAAAGTACCCATTATCTGTCTTTCACAGCTTAGCAGGGATAATGAAAAAAGAGGGAAGGATAAAAGACCTCTTTTAAGCGACCTGAGAGAATCGGGCTCAATCGAACAAGATGCTGACATCGTTATGGGTCTATACAGAGATGATTATTATAACGACGAATCAGAGATACCAAACATTGCAGAGTGTATAATTCTTAAAAACCGCAGAGGCGAAACAGGGACTGTTCAAATGCGGTGGGATCCGGAATTTACTACATTTTCATCACTTGACAGATATCATGGTGAATAAATGTTTAAACTTATCAGTAGAATTCTAACTTTTTCAGAAGAATATGAAATGCTGCCCGAGACGGGACTTGTTTTGGCGTGTGTTTCAGGCGGTGCCGATTCAATGTGTATGCTTGAAGTTCTCAGGCATATTTCGTATGAGTACGGATACTCAATTGCGGTTGCGCATTATAACCACGAGCTCAGGGGCGATCAGTCCGACAGGGATGAAACCTTTGTCATGGAAACTTGTGAGGAGCATGGAATACCGTTTTATTCCGGCAGGGGTGATGTTGCTGTTTTTGCAAAAAAACGCGGACTTAGTATTGAAGAAGCTGCGCGAGATATGCGATACGAGTTTTTTTTCAATACCGCGGAGCTGACGGGAGCGGTGAAAATTGCAACAGCTCATACTATGGATGATAATGCGGAAACCATGCTTATCAATCTCGCTCGCGGAGCGGGAGCAAACGGTATGTCCGGAATACCGCCTGTGCGGGACACTGTAATACGTCCGTTGTTACATACAACGCGAGAAGAAGTTATGACGTTTATTGACGAGCGTGAAATCAGATATGTCGAAGATTCTACAAATGATTTGGATATTTTTACACGCAATAAGGTCCGCAACTCAATAATCCCTCTTATTAAAGAAATAAATCCGAGATTTAATGAAGCTGCAAGCACGGCATCGGAAATCTTTCGTAGTGATGAGGACTTCATATCTGATATCGCAGACCTTTTCATTCGTGACTGTTGTGTCGGGTTAACTGCAGATGCTGCCGACCTCGCTGTTTTACCGTTTTCCGTATCTTCCCGTGTAGTAAGAAAGCTGTATGGCGGAAACTTGTCATTTAATCATGTAAAAGACGTTCTTGCCTTATGCTCCGGCACGAATCCCTCGGCAAGCTTATCTCTTCCCGGAATGGTTGTATTCAGGGAATATGACCGCGTGATTTTTGATGCAAACCCAAAAGAAAGCGACGATGAGTTTGCTCCTGTGGTTTTATCGGTAGGGAACAGCTTTATTCTACTGGGGCTTGGTCTCAAAATAACTTGCCAATCTGTTATATATGATGATAATATGAGCAAATCGGATGTTCACACAACGTTTACTACTTTCCTATTTAAAAGTATTGACTTATGTGGTAAAATGTCCGTCAGGTCACGTCGTGAGGGTGACACGATTAAGCAAAAAGGTCGCAACAGCACAAAAACATTGAAAAAACTGTTTATTGAGAAAAAGATTCCTGTGCGGAAAAGGAACTTAATTCCGATTATAAGCGACGATGAAGGTGTTCTTGGTGTTTACAAACTAGGTGTCTCGGCACGTGCGATACCCGAAAAAGGTGACGAATCTGTGATGATTATATTTGAGGAGATTTAAACGATGAAGGATTATATAAAGGATATTATATTCTCGGAGGATGTTATTCAGAAGCGTGTAGCAGAGCTTGGAGCGGAGCTTACGAAAGATTATGACGGAAAAACGCTGATGCTTATAGGCATTCTCAAGGGCTGCTTCATTTTTCTGGCTGACCTTGCAAGGCACATTGATTTAGAATGTGAAATCAGATTTCTTACTGCATCGTCTTATGGATTTTCATCCGTTTCATCGGGCAGGGTCAATATTGACAGGGAAATAGATTTTGACGTTGAAGGAAAAGATGTAATAATTATCGAAGATATACTCGACAGCGGAATAACACTTACAGCACTGCGCGCTTTTGTTGCAAAGCATAAGCCGGCATCGTTAAAAGTATGTACACTGCTTGATAAGCCCGAGCGTCGTCAGCTTCCGATCAGTGCCGATTATACGGGATTTGAGTGTCCAAACGAGTTTGTCGTCGGCTACGGTCTCGACTATGGCGAGCGTTATCGCAATTTACCGTATGTTGCCTCACTGAAGCCTGAGGTATATTCATAATGGCTTTACTAAAAAAGACAATGGGTAGGAGATAGTTAATTGAAAGCAAGAAACAGAAGCCCTCGTGAAATTGGCTTATATATATTCATACTGGTCATTATATTATCAGCTTTTTATTTGATGTATTCTCCGGGTGACAATGGCTCTACTGCAATAGATTACTCGCAAATGCGCCGTTTGTTCATGGATAATCAGGTTACAGAGTTTACTATCAGTAACAACAATAGACTAAAGGCAGTGCTTAAAGAAAGTAATGATACATTTAACACACCTTTTGTTACGCATGATTTATTGGATATAGGTCTGTTCCATGCTGATTTCAGCTCAGATATTGACCGCTTGATGATAAGTAATCAAGAGTTTTCATATAATTATGAACCGGGAATGAGAATACCGTGGTGGGTATCGCTCCTGCCGTATATTATTCTTATTGCGGTATTCTTCTTTATATGGAACTCAATGATAAACCGTTCGGGAATCGGCGGCGACAAGGGTGCTATGCGCTTTGGCAAAGCCAGAACGCGTGTCGCCGGTGACGATAAGAAAAAAGTCACATTTTCCGACGTTGCAGGAGCCGAAGAAGAAAAAGAAGAGCTCAGTGAAATCGTTGACTTCCTTAAAGGTCCGCAAAAATATATTACAATCGGTGCACGAATACCCAAGGGTGTTCTGCTTGTCGGACCTCCGGGTACAGGTAAAACGCTTATTGCAAAAGCAGTTGCCGGTGAAGCAGGAGTCCAGTTCTTATCTATATCGGGTTCAGACTTTGTTGAACTTTATGTTGGTGTTGGTGCTTCACGTGTCCGTGATTTATTTGACCAGGCAAAAAAAGCCGCTCCGTCAATTATCTTTATTGACGAGATTGATGCGGTCGGACGCCAGAGGGGCGCAGGGCTTGGCGGCGGACACGATGAGCGTGAGCAAACACTTAATCAGCTTCTTGTTGAGATGGACGGGTTTGCCACGAATGAGGGCGTTATCATAATAGCAGCTACAAACCGTGCTGATATACTTGATAATGCGCTGCTTCGTCCGGGACGATTTGACCGCCAGGTCTATATCGGTTTGCCGGACATAAAAGGGCGCGAGGAGATACTGAAAGTACACGCTCGCGGCAAAATATTAGGCGAAGATATTAATCTTGCCGAGATTGCAAAGGGCACAATAGGTTTTACCGGTGCAGATTTGGAAAACCTTCTAAACGAAGGTGCATTGCTTGCGGCACGTGCAAATAAGCGCTTTATCACAATGGAAGACATTGAAGAAGCGACATTAAAAGTTATGGCGGGACCGGAAAAGAAAAGCCGCGTCACAACAGAGAAGAGCCGCAAGATTACAGCATATCACGAGGCAGGTCATGCTATAGTTTCACACAATTTAGAGCATGTTGACCCTGTGCATCTTGTGACAATAATACCACGCGGCCAGGCAGGCGGCATGACAGTTTATCGTCCTCAAGAGGATAAAGACTACACATCAAGAAGCGAAATGTTCGAGCGTATCGTATCTGCTCTTGGCGGTCGTGTAGCTGAGAAGATTTTCCTCGACGATATATCAACGGGTGCTGCAAGCGATATTCAACACGCAAGTGCACTGGCTCGTTCAATGGTTATGAAGCATGGTATGAGTGATGCAATCGGTCCGATTTCGTTTGACGATAGCAGCCGTTCGGTATTTATCGGCCGTGATTTCTCGCAAACTAAGAGTTATTCAGAAAAGACTGCTGCTGCAATAGACGATGAAGTGAAAGCGATATTCGATTCGGCAAATGATATCTGCGAGGAAATAATCACGGAAAACCGTGAACTAATAGTTTCTACAGCGGAGTATCTGCTTGAAAATGAATCGATGGACGGCGAAGAGTTTAAAGCATTTGTGGAAAACGGTGGAATAATGCCTAAAAAGAAAGAGCCGGAGCAAAAAACCGAACCACCGGCAGGCGGTGATTTTCCCGAAATACCTGACCTAAGCAGTTTCTTTGAACAAAAATGAAAAAACTTGCATTAGTAATTATAGCGGCATTAGTTTGTTTGCTGCTCATAGGTTGTAACCCGTTTCCGAATGAAGTCAATTCACCGGAAGATGTTGAAGGGAAGTTTATCGGTGCACTCTCAGGTACACCTTCCTTACGTTTAGCTGATGAGCGTGGCACGGCAATACCTTTTTATGAAGCAGCCGATATGATGGCATCACTTCGAGCAGGTGTTATAGATTGTGCAATTATGGAACGGACAACAGCCATCGAGCTTGTGTCGAATACATCAGGTGTAAGAATTCTCACTGAACCACTGGTTGAATATGAGCTGCGTTTTGCAATACCCATGGAAAACAGAGGGCTTCTCAATGCTGTAAATGCTGCACTGGACGAGCTTTCCCGAAATGGTACTCTGAGGGGACTTTCAAACAGATACTTTTCCCGGGGAAGCTTTAACTATGTCTCGCCTGATAATATTGAGCGGACAGGGACATTAACAATTGCATTGCCGCCGGATTCTCCGCCATTTTCTTATAGAGATGAAGAAGGCAGATTCACAGGGATGGATATCGATGTAGCGATAGCGGTTAGTGATGTTCTCGGTGTTAATCTGGAACCACTTGAATACGATGCCTGGGAGCTTGTAACGGCTGTATGGCATGGCAGAGCAGATTTAGCTCTCGGCTGGCATCCCGGCGAAGGAGAAGGGCTTATTAATACTTCGGAGCCTTATGCAAGCACAGTTCAGGTCATTATTGTACGGAGGTAAGATTATGATTGATATAGGCTGGTTAGTTGAACACGGTCCGTGCAAAAAATTTAAAGCGGGAGCAAATATCCCATGCCCGGGAGGTCCCGAGCCGTCGCAAAGAGCTATGTATATTCTTCTTGCCGGCAGAGTCGACGTTTTAAAAAAAAGTGCGGCAGGCGGTAAATCGATAGTTGCATCACTTCTCAAGGGTGATGTTTTCGGAGGGCGCGAATACTTTACAAACGCTGACGACTGCACGTATGTTGCAGGCATTGATTCAGCCGTTTACGTAATTACGGAAGAATCCTTTAATGACTTATCATGGTCGCGTCCGGAAATACTCTTTGATATACTAAAAGCCGCATATTTGCCGCTTAGAAAAATGACAGCCGCAGACCGTGGTGCACAAAAAGAAGAAACAGCGACAGATGCAGCATCAAAAGCACCGGCTACATCTGCTGAAGCTGCAAAACCTGCGGCATCAAAGGCTGCAACGCCTGCAGCAAAGACACCGGTTACTGCAGCAAAACCTGCCGCAAAAGCAGCAGCGAAGGACGAAGTTGATGTAAGGAAAGCAGCTCAAGATGCAGTTCGAGCCGGAGCAGAAGAAGCTGTGCTGACAAAAGCGGGACAAAAAGCATTTGCCGAGCTTTTTCCGGAAGGTCATAAGCTATATCCCGATATAACCAAGCCGGAGTTCTTGCCGCTTGTATTTCCAAAGGATTATGTATGCCCGTTTTGCAAAAAGGCATTTAAGGACGTCCGTGTATTTCGCTCAAAGCTTTACGAATGCAAGCCTATGCGATATGACCTTCGCAAGTATTACACAGACTTCCAAACAGAGTGGTACGATATTCTTACCTGCCGAAGCTGTATGTTCAGTACGTTCCACAACTATTTTACAGAACCCAAGCCGCTTCAAAAAGTTAAGATTGACAAAGCTCTTATAACAGCAAGGTCGCAAATCATGGTGGACTTTGATAAAGAGCGCGACATTGATTTTGTTTTTACCGTTCATTATCTTGCAATATTGTGCTCGGAAGCTTACCCTTCGGTGGGCAAGCAAATAAAAGCTAAGCTCTGGGGGAACTTGAGTTGGCTTTATGAAGATGTTGAGGATGACGAAATGGCAATGTACGCTGCAGCAAAAGCAGCCGAAGTTTACCAGCAGGTATATACCGAAAGCAGACTTACACCTATTCAAGAGCAGATTACTTGTCTTTCGATTGCAGGTATGCAGCATCGTGCCGGTATTGACGATAATCTGAAAAAGTTTATCTTCACAGCGAAGACCTTACTTGCAGGTGATAAAACTTATGCAAAGCTTGCTGAGGACTTCATGTATGAATTAAAGCTCGAGGATTAGACGGTTGAAGCAGAAAACTATCTTTTTTTGTACCGATTGCGGAAATGAATCTCCCAAGTGGACAGGGCAATGTTCTTCATGCGGAGCTTGGAATACAGTCGTTGAGCAACCTTCTTATTCAAAGCCGAAAAGCGGTTCATCCGCCGGTAAAGTTGCAGGAGGCGGTGTAGCAAAGGTTGCGCGCAGCAGTCCGCGAGAGCTTGTTAATCTGGATACAGCAGGTGAAATGCGATTTAAATCAGGCTTCACAGAGCTTGACCGGGTTCTCGGAGGCGGTGCTGTAGTTGGCTCGCTGGTTCTTGTAGGCGGAGCACCCGGTATCGGAAAATCAACACTTTTATTGCAAATTTGCGGTTTGATTGATAATAAAATGAAAGTACTCTATGTCTCGGGTGAAGAGTCGGAGCGGCAGATAAAAATGCGTGCCTCGCGCCTCGGAGTTAAGGGCGAGGGTGTTTTTGTGATTTCGGAAACAGAAATAACTGAGATTCTTTCAGCTGCATCGGAGTTAAACCCCGATATATTGATTATTGACTCGATTCAGACACTCTACAACCCGGAGCTGACTGCGTCACCCGGGAGTGTCGGTCAAGTCAAGGACTGCACAATGTCACTTTTACGACTGTCAAAAGATGTTGGTGTAACGGTGTTTCTTGTCGGTCACGTGAACAAAGAAGGGGCAATTGCAGGTCCTAAGGTTCTTGAGCATATAGTCGATTGCGTCCTATATTTTGAAGGCGAAAAGGCTATGAATTACAGGATAATTCGAGCGGCGAAAAATCGCTTCGGGTCTACGAATGAAATAGGTGTATTCGAAATGCTCGATACAGGCTTGAGTGAGGTGATGAACCCGTCAGAGATGCTTTTGTCGGGCAGGCCTGCAATGACACCGGGGACGTGTGTTACGTGTGTTATCGAAGGAACACGTCCGCTTCTTGCAGAGATTCAAGCTCTGGTCACACCGAGCAGTGCAAATATGCCGCGCAGAAATTCTAACGGCATTGAATATAACCGCGCTATGATGCTGCTTGCGGTGCTGCAGCAGCGTGGCGGGTTACGTGTCGGCGGCTGCGATGCATATATAAATGTCATCGGTGGTCTGAGCATTGACGACCCCGGCGCCGACCTTGCGACCATTCTTGCACTTGCATCTGCATATAAGGACAAGCCGCTGCGTTCTGATGCGGCTGTGTTTGGCGAGGTTGGTCTGACAGGTGAACTTCGACAAGTTTCACAAATAAACCAACGCCTCGCAGAGATTGCAAGAATGGGCTTCAAGGCTTGCATATTGCCAAACAAACTAAAAGGCAAACAGCAAGCCCCGGGCGGCTTAGAGCTAATTCATGTAAAAAACATAAATGAAGCAATCAAAGCCGCCGTTATAACGTGAGGTTGTGGGGCACCCCCCAACCTCACTCTACAATTGTGAAAATTCTACAATTCAATAGCGTATTTCTACACTCACTTATCGTTATGCGAATTATGTGTATTTTTACTGGCATAGCGTGTTTTTTTATGGTATAGTGTACGTCCGAGGTTTTCAAAAGATGAGTTTCAAAAGAAGAATTATAGTTTGCTTAATTACCGCAATGGTAATACTTCCTATCACAGGCTGTTTAAGTATTTCCGCAGACGAACTGTTCAGCTTACCCGAGGTCTCTGCAGAATATTTAAAGCTCCAAGCTCAAATAAACGAGATTTTAAATCAAGGTGCTGAGTTTGCTCCGCCAACCGGAGGGCCAAACAGACAAGCGGTTCAACTCGTTGATTTAAACGGCACGGGATCAAGCGAAGTTGTTGCTTTTTTTGCAGTTCCGGGAGACAGCTCTCTTCTTGTTTATATATTTGAGCTTATTGACGGAGACTATGTAATAGCTGAGATTATTGATGATGGCGTTGGAACAGACTTTGAAAGCGTCAGATATGTTGACATGGACGGGGATGGTGTTAAGGAGCTGATAATCGGCTGGCAAATGGGTCCGGCACTCAGATATATGTCGATTTATTCCATAGTTGATTTTCATAAACAGGAAATAGTAAAAGGCGTTGAGTACACGGAAATTTCAATTTTCGATATGACAGGCAACGGAAATGAGGATGTCGTTATATTCAGAATGCCGACACCCGAAGCAGGAGCTGTTGCCGAAGTATATTCATTAATGCAGGACGGTGAGATAGTTCAACAGGAAGCAAGGCTTTCAACCGGCATTGAATCAATTTCACGAATACTCCAGGGCAACTTGATTGGCGGCTCTCCCGCGCTTTTTGTAGACAGCGATGGAAGCTTTGAGAACGGGAGTCTTGTGACAGATATCTTAGCTTTTCACAGTGATATCTTTACAAACATATCATTATACCCTGAGACAAATGTCAGTGAAGACACAGTCAGGCAAGAATGGCAACGAATGGCAAGTGCTGATATAAAGGGAAACGGAATCATTAAAGTGCCTACTGCACGGTTACTGAAAACCCAATCAGAAACAGAATATTTTGCCATAGACTGGTATGCCTTCAGGAGCTCCGGATATCCAAGTCGCGAACTAACAACATATCACAACATTTTTGACGAGTGGTTTTTAATCCTTCCGGATGATTGGAGAGAAAAGGTATCAATCCGCAGGGAGGATTCGGTTCCCGGTGAGAGGACAATAGTATTTTCATACTTTGATGAAGTTGACGGGTGGCATGAGGATTTCTTAAAAATCTTTAAGCTCTCAGGAGATAATGCCCGACAAAGAGCAGTCGAAGGAGACAGAGAAATGCTTATGACAGAGGGAACAGCAGTTTACGCATTTGAACTTATCGCCCCTCCGGACAGCTTTGATTTAACATTTAATGCAGCCATGGTCAGAGATAGCTTTAGACTGATCTACACAGACTGGATAACAGGAAGTGCTTCCTGATGCTCTACGATATTATTCCGGCTATAGAAAGGATTGATTTTAAGTGAAAAAAATTCTTGTTCTTGAGGACGAAACGAGTATACGAAGTTTTATAGTTATCAACCTCAACCGGGCAGGGTATGAGGTTATTGAAGCCGGCACCGGTGCAGAAGCGTTTGAGCAGCTGCGGCTTCATCCTGATATAAAAGTTGCAATACTCGATGTTATGCTCCCGGATACAGATGGATATGAAGTTTGCCGAACAATAAGAACAAAAGACCCTCATATAGGAATTGTTATGCTTACAGCAAAAACACAAGAACTGGATATAATAACCGGTTTATCTACAGGTGCTGATAAATACATCACAAAGCCCTTTTCTCTTCCGGTTCTGACAGCAGAAATTGATGCACTTTTTAATAGAATCAGTGCTTCCGACACCGCAGATTCCGGAGAGATTGTCCAAGGTCCGTTCAGGTTGAACTTAAACAGGAGAAAGCTTGAAAAAGACGGCACTCGCATTATGCTTACTCAAGTAGAGTACTCCATTATGAAAATGTTTATGGAAAACCCCGGAAAGGCTCTGTCGCGAGAGGATATTCTCAACACAGTTTGGGGCAGAGATTATTTTGGTGAGCTTAAAATAATTGATGTCAACATCACACGCTTGCGCAGTAAAATTGAGGATGACCCGAAAGTACCGACTTATATTTTAACCGTTAGGGGATTTGGCTACGAGTGGGTATTGTAGACAATCCGGAGTAAAAATATGCGATTAGTATTTGAAAAAATTGCCGGATTTTACGCGAACTTCACAAGAGGCTTACGTAGACGATGGCTTAGAGGCACAGTTATAATTGCACTTGCATTTGTTGTTCTGGTTGTTGCGATGTTTGCAATTATAGTTTATAGCTATTACTTTGCTGCTATACGTACGGGGCTTGAAGCCAAAGCGAGAACCGCCACAGACTTTTTCGCCAACTATGTCGCAAGGTCTTATGAAGATTATTATGACAGTGCATTCAGGTATGCTGAGACCTTTCGCGAAGCAGACCGCATTGAAATGCAGTTTCTAAATAATGACGGAAGTATAATGATATCTACTTCTGCAATGACTTCGGGCACATCGCCCAACTCTCCCGATATTTCACAAGCGATTGAAACAAGGAGAATATCAACTTGGGTCGGCAGGCGTGCAGGAACGGGAGAACGTATAATGGCGGCGTCAGCGCCTATGATTCATGGTGACGGTGAAGTAATCGGAGTAATGCGTTATGTAACAAGTTTAAGGCTTGTTGATCGACAGGTATTCCTTAATATCCTTGTAGTTGTAGGTGTCGGCTCAGTGGTTCTCGCAATGGTTTTTCTGTTGAATCTTGTCTTTATCAGGTTCATTATTACTCCTGTCAGCGAAATTACAAAAATGTCCAAGCGCATTGCAGATGGCAGTTATGGGATACAGATTAGCAATGAATACAGAGATGAAATCGGAGATATGGTTGAATCAATAAACGAAATGTCTCTAAAAATAGCACAAACAGAAAAGATTCAATCAGAGTTTATTTCTTCTATATCACATGAACTCAGAACACCATTGACAGCAATAACAGGCTGGGGCGAAACTCTTACATACAGTGAGAATATTGATGAAGAATCGAAGCGAGGAGTCGCAATTATTCTTAAAGAAGCTCGCAGACTTACTGAAATGGTTGAAGAACTGCTTGAGTTTACAATGATAGAAGATGGCAGATTTACACTTAATATAGCTCAGGTAGACATTGCTGCAGAGCTTGAGGATGCTATTTTTACTTTTAGAGAACTGTTGCACCAAGACGAGCTGGAGTTTGATTATCATAATGATTTGCTTGACACTGTATATATTCCGGGTGATTCCAACAGACTAAAGCAAGTGTTTCTGAACTTGTTTGATAATGCACTTAAATATGGGCGAGAGGGAAAACGTATAGAGGTGTATATCGGCAATGATGAAGATGATGTTACAATAACGATTCGTGACTTCGGTCCCGGTGTTGCAGATGACGAGCTCGAAAACCTTAAAATGAAGTTTTATAAAGGCACAAATTCCAGAGAACGCGGCAGTGGTATCGGACTTGCTGTTTGTGATGAGATTATAAAGTACCATGGAGGCACTCTTGAGCTCTCAAATGCAGCAGAAGTTGGTTTTTTAGTCACAATAACGCTTCCGGTTTCAGAAATTGTGGTTGAGTAAGGAAAAAGAATCCGAACTTCGCCACTCGTGGTAAGATATGATTTAGTAATTAGCAAGTGAGAGAAAAAGATGACAAACGAGAAAAATGGTAAGGACTTCAAAACGTCAATCGGTGGTCAAGCGCTGATAGAAGGCATCATGATGAGAGGTCCGAAAAAGATTTCTATAGTAGTAAGGACAAAAGAGGAGCTTGTTGAAAAGGTAGATGAGCTAAATCCGATTAAAGATAAATATCCAATCCTGGGCTTACCGTTTTTAAGAGGCGCTGTAAATTTCGCAAGCTCGATGAGGATAGGAATGAAGTCGATAATGTACTCGGCGGATAAAATGCCTGACGACGAACAAGACGAACCTACCAAATTTGACCTATGGCTTGAGAAAAAACTTGGCGGCGAAAAGGCTGAAAAATTAATCCTTACAATTGCGCTCGTGCTGGGCATCGGTTTGTTCATCGTGCTGTTCATGTTGCTGCCGACCTTTCTGGCGGGCTTTGCCACTCGCTTTGTAGAAAACGTGATAATCAGGAACTTAATTGAGGGTGGACTTCGCATATTAATATTCCTTACATACCTCTGGGCGACAACAAAAATGAAAGCAATCAAAAGAGTGTGGGCATACCACGGAGCAGAGCACAAGGCAATCTGGTGTTATGAAAAGGGCTTGCCCCTGACAGTAGAAAACATCAGAGAACAATCCTCCTTACATCCGAGATGCGGAACAAGCTTTTTGTTTATAGTTATGATTGTCAGCATTTTCATTTTTTCGTTTACGACATGGAATAACTTACTTATCAGGGTGACGCTCAGACTTGCTCTGCTTCCGGTAGTGGTTTCTATCAGTTATGAGATAATCAGATTGGCAGGCAGATACGACAACATCCTTACAAAGATAATTTCTGCTCCCGGAAAGGCTCTTCAAAGATTAACAACAAGAGAACCGGATGACGAAATGATTGAAGTGGCAAAAAGAGCACTTGAGCTTGTAGTGCCGGATGACGAAAAAGAAGCAGCTTGGTAAAGAGGAAATTGTTTTTGACTCAAAAATAAGAAAAAAGACTCAAAAACATCGAAATAAAAGTAAGGACTGCTAAGGTGGAATTAAGTAGAGTATGGAAACGTATAACGATATTTACTTGCGAGTGCGAAAAAGGCTAAAAAGTGCCGGATTTGACTCAAGTGAACTCGAAGCTAGGTTAATCGTATCTTACTGTGCACAGAGAACTCGCGAGGAATTGCTTGCAATGGGAAAGATTTTTGCTACAGACACTAAGATAAATGCAAAAATCAACGAGAGTCTGGAGAGGCGCCTTAGAGGAGAACCGCTTGCTTATGTACTCAGCGAGTGGGAGTTCTATGGAATACCTCTATATGTTAATACAGATGTTATGATACCAAGAATAGATACAGAGCTGCTTGCAAAAGAGACAATTGGACTGCTCTCGCGAAAAATATGGCAAACAAGAATGCTTGATTTATGTGCCGGCAGCGGATGTATTGGACTTGCAGTAGCTGCAAATGTTCCCAATTGCAGAATAGTCATGATTGACAAGTCCGAGCCTGCACTTGCTGTATGCAGACAAAACATGATAAAGACAAATTTAAGCAGAAATATTACAACAATGGACGCAGATGTGCTCTTAAAGCCACCTGCTATACTCGGAGAGTTTGATGTAATTGTAAGCAATCCTCCCTATATTCCTACAGGTGATATAAATAAACTCGATAGCTCTGTTAAGGATTATGAGCCGAGAGAAGCTCTCGACGGAGGAGATGACGGATTAGATTATTACAGAGCAATAATAACTAACTGGCGAGAATTACTAAAAAAAGGCGGACATCTGGCACTGGAATGCGGTATAGACCAAGCCGCTGCAATCAGATATATTATGAAGCAAAATGGCTTTGACAATATAAAGACCTATAAAGATACATTAGGTATTGAACGCGTAATCACAGCAATGTACAATAATCAATAGGAGGATAATAATTATGGCTGAGAAAAAGAAGTATATTCCCGCTGTTCCTGCAGGTGACAAGAAAAAAGCGCTTGAGACTGCACTTTCGCAAATAGAGAAGAACCATGGCAAAGGTTCAATAATGCGCATGGGAGACAGGCAAGCAGTAAATGTTGATGCTATATCAACGGGGTCGATTTCACTTGACCTTGCACTTGGTATAGGCGGAGTACCCAGAGGCAGAATTATTGAGATTTACGGTCCCGAGTCATCGGGTAAGACAACTCTTGCACTTCATATAATAGCCGAAGCGCAAAAGGCTGGCGGCGAAGCAGCGTTTATCGATGCTGAGCACGCCCTTGAGCCAGCTTATGCAAGGGCTCTGGGCGTGGATATAGAAAACCTGCTTATATCACAACCCGATATGGGTGATGATGCGTTGGCGATATGCGAGGTTTTAGTGCGTTCGGGAGCTGTTGATGTGGTTGTTGTCGACTCTGTTGCGGCACTTGTGCCCAGAAGTGAAGTCGAAGGTGATATCGGAGATGCAAGTGTTGGTGTAGTTGCAAGGCTTATGTCGCAAGCACTACGTAAACTCGCAGGCTCAATATCAAAAACCAACTGCGTAGTAATCTTCATCAACCAGCTCCGCGAAAAAATCGGTGTTACCTACGGTAACCCCGAAACAACACCGGGAGGACGTGCTCTCAAGTACTTCTCAAGTGTACGTATTGACGTCAGACGTTCAGAATACATCAAATCCGGTGTTGAGCATGTCGGTAACCGCACACGTGCAAAGGTTGTCAAAAATAAAGTCGCACCTCCATTCCGTGAAGGTGAGTTTGATATAATGTTTGGTGAAGGTATATCAAAATACGGTGAGCTTGTTGACCTTGGAGTAAAGCTTGACATCATTGAAAAAAGCGGTGCGTGGTATACACTTAATGAGCTTCGTTTCCAAGGAAGAGATAATGTTAAGGATTATCTGAAAGAAAATCCCGACGCTTCAGATGAGCTCGAAGCCGCAATAAGACGAGATTCAACGAAATTAATGACACCGCAAGAAAAAGCGGCTGCAATGGCTGCAGGTCGCGCAGTGGACATTGATGCTGAAGATTTCGATGGCTAACTATTAAATGGAAAGCATTGAAGATACAAAAAAGCGTGCTTTAAAAATACTTGGAAACCGCAATTTTTCAGAAGCTGAAATGACAAAGCGGTTAACAAGTAAGGGTGAAACACAAGAGAACGCAGAGCAAGCGGTAGCATGGCTTGTTGAGCTTGGGTATATTAATGATAACGATTATTCTACACTTATAGTCAGGCATTACTGTGCTAAAGGCTATGGACAAGCAAGAATTAAAGATGAGCTTTATAAACGCGGGATTCCGCGTGATTTGTGGGACGATTGTCTCGCTGAGCTTGATAGTGAGGAAATGCATGATGCAGCTTATGACTTTTTGCATAAAAAGCTTCGCGGCAGCGATGATAAAGAGGACTTGCGGCGCGCGAGTGATGCTTTGGTCAGGCGTGGGTATAGCTACGATGAAGCCCGCTCTGCGGTCAATAAATACCTGGAAAAATCGCAGGAATAAAGAGTTAAAGCATCGGAAAGAGGCTTTGCATGTCAAATAAAGCAGGCACAAAAATTGGTGTCATATCGCTTGGCTGCTCAAAAAACCGTGTAAATAGCGAGCAAATGATGTTTCTTCTGCGTGAGGCAGGATACTATGTTACAGGCGAAACAGATGAAGTCGATTTTGTATTGCTTAATACCTGCGGTTTTATAGAAAGTGCCAAAACAGAAGCCGTCGAGACGATTCTTGAGCTTTCCGCTGCTAAAAAAGACGGAAGAATCGGCAAGCTAATTGTCGCCGGCTGCTTGCCTGAGCGTCATAAGGAAGACATTCTAGAGGAACTGCCGGAAATCGATGCAGTAGTCGGCACCGGCAGTTTTGACGATATTGTAGAGGTTGTGAAGAATGTCGCAAATAATAGTGATATTTGCCTATTTGGTGATATCGATGCACCCGTCAGCGAAACGCCAAGAATTATTTCAACATCGCCTCTTTGGGCATATTTAAAGATTGCAGAGGGTTGTGATAATCGCTGTGCCTACTGCTGTATTCCTGATATTCGCGGGCGATTTCGCAGCCGCCCGATGGAAAATATCATTGAAGAAGCGGAAACACTTGTTAAAAACGGAGTCCGTGAACTGATTATTGTCGCTCAGGATGTTACTCGTTATGGATTTGACATTTACGGAGAGTTAAAACTAGCTGAGCTTTTGACTAAGCTTGATAAAATAAAAGAACTAAAGTGGATACGTCTGCATTATTTGTATCCGGACGGGTTTAGTGAAGAGCTTATTGACGTAATCGCAAAAAGTGGTAAAATACTAAAATACTTAGACATTCCGATTCAACATATTAATGACTCGATTCTGGAAAAAATGAACAGGCGAAGTTCCGGTGCTGATATAAGAGTGCTAATAAAAACACTAAGAGAGCGTATCGAAGGTGTTGTGCTGAGAACCAGCTTAATAACGGGGTTACCGGGCGAGGGCGAGCAAGAATTCTCAGAGCTTTTAGAATTTATTCGTGAGTATAAAATCGAAAGAGTCGGAGTATTTGCCTACTCACCGGAAGATGGTACACCTGCAGCACTTATGAGCAGACCTTCTAAAAAAATTGCCGAAGAGCGGGCGGAGTTGTTGCTTGATTTACAATCTGATATCGTTCAAGAGTTTAACAATAGCAGAGTTGACTTGGAGCTGCCCGTATTGATTGATGGCTTAGGAAGTGAGATTGATAATACCATAAACGGCAGAGAATACTTACTTGCACGCAGCTATGCAGAATCACCCGATATAGATGGTTACATATATATTAAAACCTGTCAAAAGAACCGTCCCCCTGACAGGATTTCCCCTGACAGGTTCGCGGACATCCGGATTACAGGAATTGAAGATGGGGTCTTAGTGGGAGAACAAATATGAATACAGCCAATAAGCTCACAATGGCAAGAGTTATTTTAATACCGGTTTTTTTAATATTGCTATATCTTGATTTTAGCTTTATATGCTTTGGAATCACTATAACAAGTAAGTATCTTGCACTGGCGGTGTTTATTATAGCCGCTCTTACCGATGTTGCTGACGGGATTGTTGCAAGGACACGTAATCAAATAACTGATTTTGGAAAGTTTATGGACCCACTTGCAGACAAAGTGCTGACATTTGCGGCAATGCTTTGGTTTGTAGAGGTTGATATTATGCCGGCATGGCTCGTTCTGATTGTAATAGTGAGAGAGTTTTTGGTTACAGGTATACGCCTTGTCGCCGCAGCAAAAGGTCGCGTAATCGCTGCAACATTATCGGGTAAGGTGAAAACTCTTGTGACTGTTTTATGCCTAATCGCTATGTTTCTTCCGCTTCCATGTTGGCTGCTTATTGTTTGTTGGGTACTAATCGGAATGACAACAGTGGTTTCGGGTGTGGAATACTTCGTAAAAAACCGGGATATTATGAAATTGGATAAATAGCACAAATGATAAATAATGAAGATAATTTTAATAGATATAATAATGAGCAAAAGAGCAAAGTAGCAGTAACAAAGTTTCAAAGATATGTAATTGCATTCTTATTCGTTGGAGTGCTCATAATTATCTTTGCATTTATTATGGAAGCTGCAAGAAGAGATAATGAGGATATTCCTGTCTCCGTAAATGACCCGTCACAGTCGATGTCGGAATCGGCGATTCAAAGAGAGCTTGATGAGCTTGCTTGGGTTGAGCAGATGCTTTTGCCGGTGAATTATTTTTCTAGACGAGGTACAACGCTTGAGCAAGTGAATGCGATTGTAATTCATAATATTGGAAACCCAAATACAACAGCATTACAAAACAGAAATTATTTTGCCAATCTGGAGCATACCGAAGAAAGATTTGCCAGCAGCAATTTTATTATTTGCCTCGATGGTACAATAATCCAATGTGTTCCTGTTGACGAGGTTGCGTTTGCATCAAACCAAAGAAATGATGACACACTCTCAATTGAGGTGTGTCACCCTGATGATACCGGAAGATTTACCGATGAATCTTATGCTGCGGTGATAAGACTAACAGCGTGGCTATGTGTAAGATACGGGCTCACAGCCGGCGATGTCATCAGACATCACGATGCACACCCGTCCACAGACTGTCCGAGGTATTTCGTTCTGAATCCTGATGCATGGGAACGATTTAAAAGAGACGTTCAAACTGAGATTAACAATAGTTAAATCGGGTGTTAAGTCTTTTTTAAAACAATATACGCCGATGTTATGCTCAAGTCATCCGGTGTATATTTTTTTGTGAACTCATCGGAAAACGGAAAGTCTTTAAAAATCTCTTCCCAGTTTTCGTGGCGGTCGGTTATCTCTTCAATTACCTCAAATCCAAGCTCGCGGAATACGCTCATAAAGTCGCTGTGACGCAAACGGTTCACGTAGTGCAGCTTGGGGTTGTATTTTTTCCATTCTTTTTCGGAGTATTTGAGGAAATTATACTCAGTGATGCTTTTATCAACTGTATAATAATGATCGGAATAATGAATTGTCAGGGAAATAAACCCCTGAGGCTTTAAAATCCGAAAGGATTCTTTCATAATAAGAGGTATGACTTCAGGGGAGATATGCTCGAAAACAAGCAGCGAGTAGATAAAATCAACACTGTTGTCCGGCATTTCGGTATTTACAGCATCACGGGGTGCGACAAGGTCAATGTTAAGCTGACTGAGCAGTCTTTCTCTTAAATCTTTTTTATTGGTAAAATCGGCAAAATCCGGAGGCAAAGAACCATCATCTCTTAGATGATGAAGGTTTGCATTAACGAGCTCGACTCTCACATGGTCAATAATATCAAGTGCTATTATTTTTGAATAGCACTTATAAGAGCCGAGCACCAGTGCAGTAGCCAAGTGCCAACCGCAGCCTATTTCATAGACAACAGCGCCGTCACGCTGCCCGTACATACCGAAAATTTCATGCTGTGTCAGAGCTTCTCTTTGCTTTTGCAAGAAAACATCCTTATTAATCGGTAAGCTCTTAGTGATGTGCTTTTGCGCAAAATAATTTATGCTTTCACTATTAGGAAAAATACCGAATATTGTCTGCAAGAAAACCTTAAACCTGAAGTTCAATGCGTTGCACCTCATTAATTAAATCATTAGGGAGAGTATCACGTAATCAGAGTGTATGTCAAGCTTTGCAAAATCAATTAAATTATGCTAAAATAAACTAAATGCGAGAAATGGAGAAGTTACTGCGGTGAAGAGAAAAACAGGTAGTTTAATACTGTTTTTATCAAAGGCTATACTTTTCTTTGCTATATTAGGCGTGTATGTTGTCGGGCAAAGAGTATTCTATCAAGAAACGCTTTATTATTATTGGGGCAACTACGTTGTCCTGCTTCTATATATGGGAAGCATATCCCTAATCAGCAGAATATATAACGGGTTTAATTTCGGCAATGTTAACCTACAGGAAATCGTTCTGTCATGGGCATTATGTCTGGTTTTCGCAAACGGGTTTCAATATTTATTACTAAGCTTGCTTGAAGAAGATATGCTTTCGATAATTGGCTTTGCAATAATATTCTTAGTTCAAATAATTATAGTGGTTCCGATGGCAATTGCTATTAACAGGATATATTATCGCCAAAACCCGGCACATAAAGCAGCAATTATTTATGGCAGTAAAGACAAGCTTGACGAGTATTGCAGCATAGTTATGATGCAGCGTGATAAATACAGGGTAGACCATGTAGTTTCTCAAGCAGAATCAACAGGAAAGCTTTTAGACATTGTAGACAGAGCAGAGTCAGTATTCTTTTTAAATGTAGATGAGCAAAAACAAGACTGGCTGTTTGAATATTGTTATCTTCATAACAAGCATACGTATATATTGCCGACTTTTTCTAACATTTTAATTAATACAGCAAGAACACAATGGTTGTCAAACACACCGGTCTTTTCGCTCAAAAACCCGGAGCCGGATATGGGGACGCAGCTTATAAAAAGGCTTATGGATATAGTTATATCATTTGTTGGTATTCTTTTATCGGGTCTGCTGATGATTGGAGTATGGCTGGCAATTCGTTTATATGACAAGCATCCGGCGGTATATAAGCAAGTCAGGGTTACAAAAGGCGGAAAGCTGTTCACGTTATATAAATTTCGCAGTATGAGAATTGATGCCGAGAACGATGGTGTGCCAAGACTGGCAGCAAAGGATGATGATAGAGTTACTCCAATCGGCAGGATAATACGTAAGACAAGAATCGACGAGCTGCCGCAGCTTTTTAATGTTCTCGGCGGAGCTATGTCTTTAGTAGGACCTCGCCCCGAGAGACCGGAAATAGCCGAGCAATATGAGGAGATTTATCCGAACTTTGCATTCAGAACAAAAGTTAAAGCCGGCATCACAGGTTTTGCGCAAGTGTACGGACGTTATAATACATCACCTGAAGAAAAGCTGTTTTTGGATATAATGTATATAGAAACGTTTTCCCTCTTGGAGGATATCAAATTAATGATGCAAACAGTTAAGGTTGTATTCAAAGGCTCAAGCACAGAAGGTGTTGAAGGCGGCGGTGCAACTGCATTGTGGAAATAGAGGAAGAGAGCAATATAATGGTATCCATTTTACTTGCAACGTATAATGGCGGGAAATACCTCGCAGAGCTGATAGAATCACTTCTGGCTCAAACTGTTTCGGATTTTAAGCTTTATATTCAAGATGATAAATCAACGGACAACACAGTGCTAATTTCGTCCGAGTATGCTGAAAAATACCCCGATAAGATTTTTTTTAAGCAAAATAAAGAAAACACCGGGGGAGCGAAGTTTAACTTCATGCATACAATGGTAAGCCATAAAGACGATTATGTTTTGCTTTGTGACCAAGATGATATATGGCTGCCCGACAAGATAGAAAAAAGCTTAGAAAAGATTAAAAAAATGGAAGTTGAGTATAGCGCTGACACTCCGCTATTAGTCTTTTCGAATCTAACGGTTGTTAACGACAGGCTTGAGGTTATATCGGCTTCTTATGAAAAAACAGCGCGCAAGGATTTTACAAAAAACTCACTTAATGTAATTATTTCAATGAACAATGCAGCAGGGTGCACAATTATGTACAATCGGGCATTAGCAGAGTTGATTGGTGCTGTGCCGGATTCATTCGTTATGCATGACTGGTGGGTAACACTAATCGCTTCATCACTTGGGAGAGTTGGTGCAATACACGAACCAACTGTGCTGTACCGCCAGCACAAGAGCAATGAAAGCGGTGCGAAAAGTGTTTTATCGGCAGGATATATGCTTCATGTTTTGACGAACCTGAAAAAGATGGCTTCAATGATTGACGATACCTATAGCCAAGCCGCTTGTTTTGCGGGTTTATTCAATGATAAATTATCAGTCGAGAACTTGGAGCTTGTCAGTGCTTATGCGTCAATTCCGAGCTTACCAAAGCTAAAAAAGCTGAAAACAATTTTTAAGTATAAAGCATTTATGCACGGAGTAGCAAGAAAGACTATGCAAATAGTGATATTGCTCACAATCTCCAATAAAGTCAGAACAGGAAATCAAAAATGAGTGTATGCGCAGGAATCATTTTATATAATCCTGATATTAAGCGATTAACTCAATGTATTGAGGCTATTGAGCATCAAGTGGCATCCTTGGTGCTGGTTGACAATGCTTCCGATAATATTTCTGAAGTGGAAGAGATTTTAGCCGGCTCGAGCTTCGTTTTGATAAAAAATGATTCAAATCATGGAATTGCTTATGCCCTCAATCAACTGGTAGCCCATGCAAGCGACAACGGCTTTGAGTGGATTGTGACACTTGACCAGGACAGTATCTGCTGTGAAAGCCTTGTAAGTAAGCAGCTGGCAGCTATTGAAAATCAAGAAAAAATTGCAATGGCATCTCCTGTAATAATTGACCGGGGAATATCTGAGCTGGAGGAAAAAAATGATGAGAAGCTTCCTGAAATTGAAGATGTTACCTTCTGCATTACTTCCGGTTGCTTGACAAATGTAAGCGCAGTGCAGTCAATCGGCGGTTTTAATGAGTGGTTGTTTATTGATGAAGTGGACAGGGAAGTTTCGCTGAGGCTATTGCGAGCCGGATATCGTCTGGTGAGGGTCAACACAGTCGAGCTGCAACACGAATATGGACTAAAGACAGTTACAAGGAGAATACTGTGGAAAAAAGTCGTGTACCGCAACTATTCGCCGTTTCATGTTTATTATCAGACAAGAAATCTGGTCTACATGCTCAGAAAGTATGGTTCTGAATACGTACCTGTACCTTTTTTAAGGTGGTTTCGTATGTTTTTTGCAACTTGCTTGAAATTAATATTTGAACCTGATAGACTACGTAGGTTAAAAGCTTTCAAAAAAGGACTGACTGAAGGGTTAGCAGTTAAAATCGATAAGAATGAGAGGTGAGTGTCGAGTTAGTTCTCGATGTTTATATGAAAGGTATAATACTTGCAGGCGGAGCGGGAACAAGACTTTACCCTCTGACACGAGTTACCAGTAAGCAGCTATTATCTGTCTACGATAAGCCAATGATTTTTTATCCCCTGTCTACATTAATGCTAGCAGGAATAAGAGATATTTTGATTATATCCACTCCGGAGGATTTACCGAACTTTGAGCGTCTGCTTGGTGATGGAAGCAGTCTCGGACTTAATCTTTCTTACAAGGTTCAACCTTCACCTGACGGTTTGGCTCAGGCATTTATTCTGGGCGAAGAGTTTATTGGCAGTGATTCTTGCGCAATGATTCTTGGAGACAACATTTTTTATGGCAACGGGTTTTCAAGTATGCTTCAAAAAGCAGCGGCAAAAGAAAATGGCGCGACAGTCTTCGGGTACTACGTTGATGACCCTGAAAGGTTTGGCGTTGTGGAGTTTGACCGAGAAGGTCATGCAATTAGTCTTGAAGAAAAGCCAAGTGAACCAAAATCAAACTATGCCGTCACCGGATTGTATTTTTATGATAATAGATGCGTTGAGCTGGCAAAGAGCCTAGAGCCAAGTCCGCGAGGTGAGCTTGAGATAACGGATTTGAACAGAATTTACCTTAACGAAGGAACACTTGATGTCACAACACTCGGTCGCGGTTTTGCATGGCTTGATACAGGTACAATAGACAGTTTGATGGATGCTTCAAGCTTCATAATGGCTGTTGAGAAGAGGCAAAGCATCAAAATATCCGCAGTTGAGGAGATTGCATACCGCATGGGATTTATTGATGCAACACAACTCAGCAACCTTGCAGAAGATTATGGGAAGTCACCGTACGGCGAGTACCTTATTAAAGTATTAAGCGGAAAGATTAAATAAGCAGGAGCATTTAATGAAAGTTATTGAAACAAAGCTTGAGGGTGTGTATATTGTTGAGCCGCAGGTGTTTGCTGATGCTCGCGGTTGGTTTATGGAGACATACAGCAAAAAGAAAACACCGCAGATAGCTTGTGACTTTGTGCAGGACAATCATTCATTTTCAGCGCAAAAAGGAACTATTCGCGGAATACATTTTCAAGACCCACCAATGGCTCAAGCTAAGCTGGTACGTTGCACTAAGGGCGTAATCATGGATTTTGCCGTTGATATATGTCCAAAGAGTAAGACATTTAAGCAATGGATTGCCGTAGAGCTTTCTGAAGAAAATAAAAAGCAGCTTTTTATTCCGCAAGGGTTTGGTCATGCTTTTATTACATTGACAGATAATGTAGAAGTGTTATATAAAACAGACAACTTTTATAGTCCCGAGCACGACGGAGCAATCCACTGGTCAGACCCCGACCTTGCAATCGACTGGGGAACCGACAACCCCACAGTCTCAGACAAAGACGAAAAAGCCCCCCTCTTATCAGAGCTAATGAAAAAATGGAAGGTTTAGTAGAATATGAAGATACTTGTTACAGGTGGAGCAGGGTTTATTGGTGGTAATTATATTCACGATACTATCAAGAATCACCCTGAAGATACAATTATATGTGTTGATAAGCTGACTTATGCCGGCAACATGGAGACACTTGCTCCGGTAATTAATAATGAAAATTTCTATTTTGAAAGAGCCGATATAGCGGATACGGTTGCGATACGTGAGATTTTTGATAAGCATCGCCCCGATTACGTTATTAATTTTGCTGCAGAGAGTCATGTTGACAGGAGCATTGAGAACCCCGGTGTGTTCCTGACTACTAATGTGTTGGGAACACAGGTGTTGCTGGACGCTTCGCGTGAGTTTGATGTAAAAAGGTATCATCAGGTGTCAACCGATGAGGTCTACGGTGACTTACCGCTTGATAGACCGGACCTTCTTTTTACTGAGGAAACTCCGCTTCATACGTCCAGCCCTTATTCCGCCTCCAAAGCAGGAGCGGACTTACTTTGTCTTGCTTATGCAAGAACATTCAAAATGCCAATCACAATATCACGCTGCAGCAATAATTACGGGCCGTATCATTTTCCCGAAAAGCTCATTCCGCTAATGCTGATTAATGCAATGCAGGACAAATCACTGCCGGTATATGGCAAGGGCGAGAATGTGCGTGATTGGCTGTACGTAATAGACCATTGCCGTGCAATTGATTTAATTGTGCGCAAGGGTACACCGGGCGAAGTTTATAACATCGGCGGGCATAATGAGCGTACAAATATAGTTGTTGTTAAAACTATACTAGAGCAGCTCGAGAAGCCGGAAACGCTTATAAACTATGTCACAGACCGACCGGGACACGACATGAGATACGGGATAGACCCGACCAAAATCAATAAGGAGCTTGGCTGGCTTCCTGAGACAAAATTTGAAGACGGGCTAAGCCATACGATTACGTGGTATAAAGAAAACAAAACTTGGTGGCAAAACGTCCTCGACGGAGAATACCAAAAATACTACGAACTCCCACAACCCATGGTTTAATGAGGTGCTGATGAATATTATTGTTACAGGTGCTGCCGGACAGCTTGGAGCAGATGTGATGGCAGAGCTAAACAAACGAAATATAGAACACACAGGCATTGACAAGATGGCTCAGCCGTCCCCGTATCACACACTCGATATTACTGATTCGGAGGCGGTGAATGCCTTTTTTGCAGAGCATAAGCCGCGGTGTGTTGTGCATTGCGCGGCTTATACTGCTGTTGACAAAGCTGAGGATGAAGCCGAGCTTTGTTATAAGGTAAATGCCGAGGGCACGGAGATTCTTGCTAAAGCTTGCAAAGAGTCAGGTGCTGAGATGATTTATATCAGCACGGACTACGTCTTTGACGGTAAGGGAGAAACGCCTTATGAGACCGATGCGGTCAAAGGGGCGATTTCCACCTACGGCAAAAGCAAGCTGGCAGGCGAAGAAGCGGTGCTGAGGCATTTAGCCAACTACTATATCGTTCGGATATCGTGGGTATTCGGCAAAAATGGCAACAACTTTGTAAAGACAATGCTGCGGCTTGCAGCACAAAATGTGACAGGAGAACCGTCCCCCTGTCACATGTCCCCCTGTCTCAATGTGGTGGGAGACCAGGTGGGGAGTCCGACGTATACGGCGGATTTGGCGGTGTTGCTTTGTGATATGGTTTTATCGGGCAAGTATGGTACTTACCATGCCACAAACGAAGGCTATTGCTCATGGGCTGATTTTGCCTCGGAAATAATGAAGCAAAGCGGAACTCAATGCAAAATCAACCCCATAACAACCGAGCAATACCCAACAAAAGCAGCACGCCCGAAAAACTCAAGATTATCAAAGATAAGCTTGGACAAAGCAGGCTTCAACCGCTTGCCGCCTTGGCAAGATGCACTGCATCGTTTTCTGCAAGAGGTAAATGAAAAATAATGAAGAGAAAAATCGAGATAAAACACATAGCTGTGCTTATAATATTATTGATGTTTTTCTGGTTGATTGGTATTAGTAATTATTTATTTTCATCGGCATCGTTTGTTCTCGAAGACGGAATACGTGTGCAAGTTGGGGATTATGACGGAATCCTAATGACGGTGTTAATAAGTGCAATAGTTATATCTCTTTGGAGCGCTTGCTTCTTCTCGGGGTACTTGGACAAGATAATAAGCCGTTGTGCAAACGGGCTGACGAGCTGCTTTTTATTCATAAGAGAAAATCCAAAGAAAATTTTAACGCATATCGGGATAATAGCGGCAGCAGCTTTGTTGGCGGTTCTTGCAGAGATTATTATTTCAAGACTTGTACATTTCAGTAGCTTTACCTTGTTTGCAAGGGTTATGAGGACATATTTCTATATGTCTGTCTGTTTGGCTGTCTACTTCATTGCGGTATTCAGAGGCAGACCCGAAGCTATGTTTGTGTCGATATCACTGCTTGTCGGCTCGGTTTATCTTGCAACACAACCGCTTATGTGGTTTGCATGGGATAATGGTGTACATTATGCGTGGATTGTTGAAGATACATTTATAAGAACGGTTTCAGCAAGTTATGCCGATTGGATGCTTTCAGGAAGTCCGGAATTTCATCCGTTTTTAATCTATGAAGAGCATATCGGTTTGCAAGGAGCTTTAAGAGGCGAGTATAACGCAACAATGTTTTCTTTTGAAAAAGGAAGTGATACCCTTGCGGTTATTACAGTTGACAGAACCCAAATTTATCCTAAGCTTGCTCATATTCCGCAAGCGTTTGTGACATTTATTGGAAGAAGCCTTGCACTACCGCCCGTTATCGTGATAAAGCTCGGCCCTGCCGTAAATCATATCATTTATACTTGTCTTGTATATTTTGCTATGAAGAAATTAACTGGCGGAAAGTATATACTCGCAGCAGTTGCAATGATTCCTACATTATTTGTGTTATCAACAACCTACGGGACAGACCACTGGATAACAGGCTTTCTTATGCTTGGGTTTGCATACTTTTTTGCAGAGGCTCAAAATCCGGAGAGAAAGCTTGAACTTAAAAACACTATACCAATGATAGCTGCTTTTGTAATAGGTGTGGCGCCAAAAGCTGTTTATGCTCCAATTATGCTCATTCTTTATTTTATCAAGAAAGATAAATTTACTTCCCCAAAAGGGCGAATGTATTACAATATTGCCGTGACATGCCTAATACTCTTTGTTCTTGCAAGCTTTGCAGTGCCTTTTATTACAGTCGGCGGAACTGAAGCGGATAATCCCGATTGGCGCGGCGGCGAAGGAGTAGATGCGGCAGCACAAAGCATGTTTATTCTACAACAACCCTTGGCTTATGCCGGAATCCTCTTGAGATTCTTGAATAAATATTTCAGTGTATTTTCAAGAAACTACGTTACTTATTTTGCACATTTAGGTTATTCGTCATTTTTCTTCCTCGTTTGGATAGCAATTGGTTTTGTGACGATTACGGACAGAGATAAAAAAACGTCTCTTTCGTCGACACCATATTACAAGACAATTATAATACTGCTTACTTTTGCGACTGTATCGCTGTTTTCTACATCTATGTTTGTAGGGTTTACAGAAGTAGGTCAAACGACAATAGCAGGTGTGCAGCCGAGGTATAAGCTTCCGTTGTTATTCCCGTTCCTGTACTGTGTAGGTGGCTTTAAAATCCAAAACAACATGAATAAAACAGCCTATTCGGTTGTGGTATTTGCAATCATGAGCTTTGTATTACTAACGGGAGCTTGGGAAATGTTTGTTCTCAAAACTTGATAAAGGAACTTTGTGATTTTGCTCAAGATAAAGAATGTTATTAACAATATAATAAGATTGAAAAAGCATAGAGCTTTGAGTGTTTTCGCTATTTTACTTTGCTCATTTCTCTTCGCTGTCGCTGCTGAACGCATATATAGCGTCGGGCGGAGGACTATGATTGCTATAGCAAGTGAGTCAGGTGTTTTTGATATATTCGCAGATTTTTCACTTATTAATGTTTACAGAACAGTGTTAATTTTCTGCATAATTGCTTTTTTATTAATCCACACCATAATAAAAATCAGTGTTTTTTATGATGTTGTGTTTCGATACAGATATGTGTTTGCAATTGCTATATTCCTTCTGCTCATAGCAAATAAAATCCATTTTTCTTCAATCGCAATGTACGATGTCCATATACAGCCGGGGCACGGCTCTGAGTTTACAGAGCCTGTTTTCGGATGGGCAAGACCCATCAGGTCTGATGAGTGGATGGTAACAACCCCTACCCAGCTTTCTGCGCAATACGGCGAACACCCATTTAGCAGGTTTAATCCCATACTGAGAGGTACAGAAACGGAAAATATGCCAAACGGTATGGCAATTAATTTTGCAACGCTTGCATTTCCTATGAATATTTTTTACTTATTCGGCGTTGAGTATGGTGTCAGTGCAAGGTGGGTCGGAACTCTAATATTGACGTTTATGGTGACATTTGAGTTTGCATATATAATATCAAGGAAAAACATACTCCTCGGTGTTGTCGGCGCGTGCCTTATTACGTTTTCGCCGTTTTTCCAGTGGTGGTCTTATGTTTCATTTATACCTTCAGGATTGGGAGTTTTGGTCTGTGTGTATTATTTCTTGAATACGGAATCAAGGATTAAACGGCTTTTCTTATCTGTAGGTGTTGCTGTTTTCTTTTCGTATTTTATCGTTACGTTTTATCCTGCATGGCAGGTTCCGGCAGGATATCTTTTCCTTGGGCTGGGTATTTGGATAATTGCCGGGAATTGGGACAAGGTTCGAAAGCTGAAGCTGCCGGATTTCGGACTTATTATTCTATCATTGACAATTATTGCAGCAGTAATGGCAATATATTTTGATTATTCAAGAGAGTATGTAGCAGGGATTTCAAACACTGTTTATCCGGGAATTAGAATCGAAACCGGAGGGAGTGTTTTCGCAACCGAGATTAACAGAATTATGAATGGGGGTTTGTTTGCTCCGATGTCAACATTCAGGAACTTTATTGAAGTCAATCACCCTGAGTTTGGGGGCATGATTTCTTTGTTTCCTATACCAATGATTTTCTTGTTAATAATGATGGCTAAAAAACGCACTTTTGACTTATTTAGTATTATTGTTATAGCATTTTCTTTAATAATAGGAACATATATCTTTATAGGGTGGCCCGAATGGCTGGCAAAAGGCACCTTGATGTCGTTTTCTGCATCGAATCGTACATCGGATGTTTTTACCTTTGCGCAGGTACTTTTACTGATTCGGGCAATGTCACTTTTTATAAATACAATAGAGACTTCTGAACTGTCAGATAAAAAAGGGTATTTAGATGAACCGGGTAAGCTTACAGGAGCTTTTATTGTGTCGGGACTGCTGATAACCGCTGCTCAAATTTTCAGCAGAATAACCTTCGACACTCCGCTCAGAAGAGAATTTCTGGCAGTTACTTTTATCGGTATGTTTGCAGTTGCATACAGTATTTTCGACCGTGGGCTGAAACAAGGTGCCTTCAGAACTGCATGTATTTATCTGATACTAATCTCTTCCTTGACATGGGTGTCTATTCATCCTGTTATGAGAGGGCTTGATGCTATTTACTCAAAGCCGTTATCGGAAAAAGTATCGGAGCTTTCTGATAATACAGATGAAAAATGGATATCATTACACAGCATAGCAGGGTCACAGTTCTTAATCGCAAGCGGTGCTTCGACAATCAGCTCGACAAATATTTATCCGAATTTTGAGCTATGGCAGAGGCTTGACCCTACCGGAGAATATGAGTATGTATACAACCGTTTTGCAAGTTATGCTGTTACCTTAACACGCGAGGAAACAAGCTTTGAGCTTTTATATCTTGACACGATAATGCTGCATCTATCGTATAATGACCTTGAAACAGCAGGTGTAAAGTTTATTCACACAGGTCACCCTCTTGCAGATTTCGGTGATATTAGTTTCGATTTGTTGTATAATGAAGGTGGTTCGCGAATCTATTCTGTTAATTACGGGAGTTGAGAACAGGTGGTGTTAATATAGTTGAAAACCCTGATAATAATTCCATGCTATAATGAGCAGGAAACAATAGCATCACTTTGTAAGGAAATATGCGACAACGCTGCTTATGATATTATTGTAATTAACGACTGCAGCACGGACGATAGCAGAGAAATCCTGCAGCAAAACAATATTCCGCACCTTGACTTACCGCTAAATCTCGGAATAGGCGGAGCGGTTCAAACCGGTTACCGATATGCTCTTGTAAACGGCTACGACATTGCAGTGCAGCTAGACGGTGATGGTCAGCATGACCCCGGTCAGGCACACTTGATTGTAGAGCCTATTGAAAAAGGCTTAGCCGATTTAACAATTGGTTCAAGGTACATCAATAAATCAGGATTTCAATCCTCTGCTATGAGGCGTGCAGGTATCAGGTTTTTCAGGTTTCTAATATTCTGTCTCAGCGGAAAGCATATAACAGATGCAACAAGCGGCTTTAGGGCAGCAAACCGTAAAACAATGCAGCTTTTTGACAAATATTACGCAATGGATTATCCTGAGCCTGAAAGTAATATGCTTGCACTAAAAAATAAACTGCGCGTAATTGAAGTACCGGTAACAATGCGCGAGCGGCAAGGCGGCGTCTCATCGATTAAAGCTCTCCAACCCATATACTATATGCTGAAAGTATCGTTGGGAATTCTAATTAGCTCAACTATCAGAGATAAAACCAAGTAAGGAGAAACAGAATGCTAATAGAGCTTCGTTTGATAATGACTGTAATAATAATTATACTGTTTATCTTTTTTGTTGTGATGCTTCGAAAACAGAAGCTTGATTTAAAATACTGCCTTGTGTGGGTTTTCGCTTTGCTCGGCATAGCCGTGTTATGTATATTCCCGGGACTTTTAGATAGTGTCTCGAGGCTGCTTGGTATTGGAATCCCTGTTAATACACTGTTTTTAGTTTGCATCGCGTTTCTTGCTTGTATATGCATCAGCTTAACAATTGCAGTATCTAGGTTATCGAGCAGACTGCGTAAGCTTACACAAAACATAGCAATCCTTGAGTATGAGGCAAGCAAAAAAGAAGAGCAAAAGGACACTCAATGAATAGTGATAGTATTCTGTTTGTAATACCTGCTTTTAATGAAGAAAAAAATATCCGTAAGCCTGTAGCTGATATAAAAGCGAACTTTGAAAGTGCGAGTATTGTGGTTGTCGATGACTGTTCAACAGACAGTACTGTTCAAGTATTGCAAGAATTGGGCGTTAACTATATAAGCTTGCCTGTGAATCTTGGTTATTCGGGTGCTGTGCAAACGGGTATTTTATATGCAAAGCGTAAGAATTATGACTATGTGATCCAATTTGACGGAGACGGTCAGCACCTTGCGTGCGAGGCATATAAGCTTTATGAGGCGATAAAATCCACAGGTGCAAACATAGTTATCGGCTCAAGGTTTTTAGATAAGACAGATTACAAGCATCCGTTTTTCCGGAAAATCGGGACAGGTCTATTTTCATTAATAATTAAGATATTGACAGGTAAAAAAATTACAGACCCTACATCGGGTTTTCAAATTCTTGACAAAAAAACCATCGCAAAATACTCAGAGCCGGGAGAATACCCTGAGTTTCCCGACGCGAACTTAATAGCGAAGGTTATTATTGAAGGGTTTATTGTAAGTGAAGTTTCATGTAAAATGGCTGAAAGAACAGATGGTGTCAGCATGCATGCCGGAATTATTAAGCCGATAAAATACGCGATAAAGTGCACATACAGTCTGCTACTAATTGGTATATTTAAAATCTTCAGGAGGAAATCAAAGAATGTATAATTACAGATACTTACCTTTTGTAGTGATAGGTGCTTTGACAATAGTAATTTTAATAATCAACTTGAAGAAAAAGAAGTTTTCCGAAAAAGAAAGCCTAATCTGGGCAATTGCAGGGTTGATTATGGTGTTTTCTCCTCTATACATGGACTATGTTGATAAGCTTGCGGCAATGGTTGGAGTTGATTATGCACCATCCCTTATATTTGCGGTCGCTTTTATTTTTGTATTTTTCCTGATTTACAGGCTGACCGCAGCGGTTCACAAACTGAACGAGAAAGTAACCGAGCTAATACAGCTAAACGCCATATATGAAAATGAGCTGCGAGCTCTGCGAGAGTCGGGCAATAAGCCGGAGCAAGCTGCAGAAACAAGCGAGGACGAGAAGTGAACTATTTTATTACTGGTGGAGCAGGCTTTATCGGCAGCAGCTTAGCTGATGAGCTGGCTAAGGATACAAATAATCATGTAACCATATATGACAATATGTCTACCGGATTTTCAGAGTTCATCGAAGACTTGAAGGCAAAAGATAATGTTGAAGTTATCGTCGGTGACGTTCTCGATGAATGCTTACTAAGCGAGTCGGTTAAAGGCAGTGATTTTGTATTCCATTTATCGGCAAATGCAGATGTCCGCTTTGGTCTTGAGCACCCAAAAAAGGATTTGGAGCAAAATACAATTGCAACACATAATGTTCTTGAAGCTATGAGAATAAATGGTGTAAGAAAGATAGCCTTTTCTTCAACAGGCTCTGTTTATGGTGAAGCATCAGTGATTCCAACGCCAGAGGACTGTCCGTTTCCTGTGCAGACGTCTCTTTACGCATCCTCAAAGCTTGCTGGTGAATCTCTAATATCCTCTTATTGTGAAGGCTTTGGATTTACAGGGTATATATTTAGATTCGTTTCAATTCTAGGTGAACGATATACACACGGGCACGTTTTTGACTTTTACAGACAACTGATGGCGAATCCCAAGGAGTTAAAGGTTCTTGGCAACGGAAAGCAAAAAAAATCGTACCTTTATATAAAAGATTGCATAAGTGCAATACTTACAATTATTAGTAAAGCTACCGATAGCGTTAATATATATAATCTCGGAACAGATGAGTATTGTGAAGTGAATGACTCAATACGCTGGATGTGTGAGTATTTGGGTATAAGCCCTGAGCTTGTTTACACAGGCGGCGAAAGGGGATGGGTAGGCGATAATCCCTTTATTTTCTTGGAATGTAATAAACTCAAGGAGCTGGGCTGGAGTGCGGAGCTGACAATTAAAGATTCTGTGTTAAAGACAGTGCAGTATATTGAAAATAATACATGGATTTATGAGAAGAGGTAGTTATGATTATTACTAGAAGTCCGCTTAGGATATCTCTTGGCGGCGGAGGTACGGATTTACCGTCTTATTATGAGAAGCATACAGGATTTCTTATTGCTGCTGCAATAGATAAGTATGTATATATAACTATTCATAGGACATTTGTTAAAGAGCTGCTGATTAAATACTCAAAGCTTGAAAGAGTCGGTCATGCAAAAGAGATAGAGCATCCGATTATCAGGGAAGTTTTAAAAGAGCTTGAGATGGACGGGCTGAATTTGGAAATCACAAGCCTTGCAGATATTCCTGCAGGAACGGGGCTTGGGTCGTCAGGCAGCTTCACAACAGCACTCCTTAAAGCTTTATATGCGCATAATAATCAGATTATATCAACAAGATTATTAGCAGAGCTTGCATGTGTGATAGAGCTTGACCGCCTCGGTGAGCCTATTGGTAAGCAAGACCAATATATAGCAGCGTTCGGCGGTATAACTGCTTTTGAATACCTGCCTGACGGACGGGTTGAAATATCACCTGTAAATATGAGCAAAGAGACATTATATAATCTTGAAGATAATTTAGTTTTATATTTCACCGGTTATTCAAGGTCGGCATCATCGATTCTGAAGGAACAAGATGATAAAAGCAAAGTAGCTGATGATGAGATGACAAATAACCTTCATTTTATTAAAGAGCTTGGGAAGAAAAGTCTCGTTGCTTTAGAAAGCGGGAATTTATTAGAGTTCGGGGAACTGATGAATGTACATTGGGAGCATAAAAAGAAACGCTCGGGAAATATGTCAAATGACAAAATAAACGAGTGGTACGATCTGGCAGTAAAAAACGGTGCTGTCGGAGGAAAGCTCATTGGTGCCGGCGGCGGCGGATTTCTTATGTTTTATACGGAAGACAAAATGAAGCTGAGACATACACTAATGAACGCAGGGCTGGAGGAAGTAAGATTTAAATTTGACTTTGAAGGTACTAAGGTGGTGGTTCAGTAGTGTATCCTGTTGTTCTCTTATCAGGTGGTCTTGCCACACGAATGTTATCATTTACTGAAAAAATACCAAAAGCTATGATAGATGTCGCAGGTAAGCCCTTTATACATTGGCAGTTATCCATGCTAAAAAAGCAGCAGGTCGACAGTGTTATCTTATGCATAGGGCATTTGGGAGAAGTGATTGAGGCTTTTGCAGGCGATGGTTCGCAATATGGTTTGAAGATAACTTACTCGTATGATGGCGATAAGCTTCTTGGCACAGGAGGAGCAATTAAAAAGATTATCAACACACTTCCTGAAGTTTTTTTCGTATTGTATGGAGATTCATATTTAGAAATACCCTACACTCCGCTGGTAGAAGCTTTTTCATCGTCAGATAAAAAGGGACTAATGACAGTCTATGAAAACGCTGACCTTTACGATGTCAGCAACGCTGTTTTTATCGATGGTGAACTTCTCACATATAGAAAACATGATAAAGTAGATGAAATGCGGCACATTGACTACGGACTGGGGATATTGCATAAGGACGCATTTGATGGCTTTCCGTCGGAAACGGCTTTTGACCTTGCAGAGGTTTATGAGAAATTGGTTATTGAAGGACAACTTCTGGGATATGAGGTCTTTAAGCGTTTTTATGAAATCGGTTCACCCGGAGGTCTGGCACAGCTTCGAAGTAAGCTTGAAAAGGAAGAGCTATGAATAAAGCAGTTTTTTTAGATAGAGACGGAGTAATTAATCCACCTGTATATAATCCTGAGACATCGGAATACGAATCACCGCACTACCCCGAGGATTACAGCATCTATCCTGTCGTTTTAAAATCCTTAAAGAAATTAATTGCCGGCAACTATCGTTTGTTTATCGTTTCTAATCAACCAAGCTATGCCAAAGGAAAAGCGACACTGGAAAACCTAAAGGCAATTGAAAAACTTCTTGCGGATTATTTCAAAGAAAATGGTATAATAATTGATGAATATTATTATTGCTATCACCACCCCAATGGAGTTGTCGACGGGTATTCCGGCGAATGCAAGTGCAGAAAACCCGGCACATTATTTCTTGAAGATGCTATTGAGCGTTACGGTTTGATTGCGGAAGGCTGTTGGTTTGTCGGCGACCGTGATACTGATATAACTTGCGGAAAAGCAATGGGGATGCGGACGATTCAAATAAAAAACAAGAATGTTGGAGATAAAGCCGGCAACGAAGCTCCGGATGGGTTTGCCTCAGATATTTATGAAGCAGCGAAAATAATTATTGGGAGAGATTAACATGAACTATCAAGATTACACGGAAAAGTATTTACAAGAAACTGACGAAATCGTAAGAAAAGTCGATAAAAATGAAATCGTTAAAGTTATTGAAATATTGGATTGTTTGAAAAAATCGGGCGGCAGGTTATTCATACTGGGTGTTGGCGGAAGTGCTGCGAATGCTTCGCATGCCGTAAATGATTTTCGTAAAATCGCAGGTATTGAAACGTATGCTCCTACGGATAATGTAGCCGAGCTGACAGCCAGAACTAACGATGAGGGCTGGAATACAACATTTACAGAGTGGCTTAAAACGTCAAATCTGAGTGTTAAGGATGTGCTTTTTATATTTTCTGTCGGTGGCGGTTCGGAGAGCACATCGCTTAATATAAAAGAAGCGATTGACTTGGCAATAGATAGAAAAGCAAAGATTTTGGGTATTGTGTCAAGAGATGGTGGGTATACAAAGAAAAAAGCAGATGCTTGTGTGCTTATTCCCGTTGTTTCCGAAGAGCGCATAACGCCTCATGCCGAAGGCTGGCAAGGCGTAATTTGGCACCTGATTGTCAATGCACTGTAAATAGTGTGGGAGGGAAAAACATGACCAGAGATGATTTTAAGATAAAAATATTTGCCGATGGAGCAGATATTGATGGTATGAGAGAAGAATATAAGAAAGGGTATGTCAGTGGCTTTACAACAAATCCGACTTTGATGAAAAAAGCGGGAGTTGTTGACTATGAGGCGTTTGCCAAAGAAATTGCAGGTGATATAACCGACCTGCCTCTGTCTTTCGAGGTTTTTTCTGATGATTTTGAGTCAATGGCAAAAGAAGCAAGAAAGATTGGAAGCTGGGGAGATAATATTTATATTAAGCTTCCTGTTACCAACACCAAGGGTGAATCAACAACAAGACTGATTGAAGAGCTCTCTGCTGAAGGGTTTAAGCTTAACATAACTGCAATTTTGACAATAGAGCAGGTTGAAAGAGTGGTGCAGTCATTCACACCCGGCAGTGGTGCTTATGTTTCTGTTTTTGCAGGAAGAATTGCAGACACGGGAGTTGACCCGTTGCCGATAATTAAGGAAACGGTCAGTATTTGCAAAAGCGTTGCAGGTGTTGAGAGCTTATGGGCGAGCACAAGAGAGCTTTTGAACATTTTTCAGGCTCAGGACGCAGGTGTTGATATAATCACGGTGACAAATGATATATTGAAAAAGTTATCTCTGGTCGGCATGGATTTATCTGAGTTATCACTCGATACGGTAAAAATGTTTTATAATGACGCAAAGAGTTTGGGATATTCATTATGATGCCGCCTAAGTTGAAGTTGGCTGTCTTACTGTCTGTTTCGTTTGCGACATCACTTATGGTGTTCATCTATGCTCCGCTTGATATTTATTTACATAACCCGTCGGAATTCGTGATAGGCTGGCGAGTAATGCTTTTACCCCTATTTGCCACGTTTCTGCTATGCTTCGCAGCGCTTTTTATCGTATTGCTCCTGATGTGGCACAGAAAAATTTTAATAGGAATAATACTGATTGCACTTTGTGGGGGATTCTTGGCAATCGTCAGAATTGCTTTTTTACCACTGCCTTATCTGCTTGTAGCAGTCACTGTTGCTATGGGCGCGTGGTTCTTCCTTATTAAATTTTTAAAACAAGAAGCCGTAGATGTAATAGTGCTAATACTTGGGGGACTTCTGGTTGCAGGTTACATACAAACTCTTTTTTTCAACGAGAATATGTCTGCAATTATGGGACAGCAAACAGAGTACAATAATCTTTCGCCATATAATATATTTAATTTGTTGCTTTGGATTGTTGTTGCGATTGCCCCGCTATGTACGTTTATTATATTTAAGCTGATTAAGAAAAAATTTATATATGATAAAATATTTTTTCTTTCTCTGGTGATAATGTCGGGAATGCAAATCATAGGATTAGTATCTGTTGCTATAACCACCGACCTTCCAAAAGGATATGATGAAGAGCCGGTATACTTCACGTATGAGGCAGCGGTGAATTTTAACTCTGATGAGAATATTATTGTTCTTGTACTAGACAAATTGGACACAAGGGTGGTTGATGCAGTATTCGAGTATAGTCCGCATTTATGGGACTACTTTGACGGTTTCACATACTACAGAAACAATACAGCAGAGTACTTTGACACTGTAACTTCTGTTACATCGATGCTTACTCGGCAGCATATATCTCCTACGGAAGGTGGCAGAGCTTACATTGACAGAGCGTGGCAATACCACAACTTTATTGACACTTTAAAAGAACATGGATTCATTTCAAACCTATACATTGACCGTGTTTGCAGTTTTAACAGATACGAATTAATTAAAGACAGAGCAGATAACACAATGTATGCAGACAGATTGTTCTTTCGTCCGCGACCTTTCTTAGCAATATCAGCAAGGTTTTCACTTGGCAGAGCATCGCCGTATTTATTGAAAAACACGTGGCTTTCACCTATTTTTACAGGGTTTGCCGGTCAGTATTTTTACTTCGAGGTCGATAATGATATAGCTCAATTCATCCCTATTGTAGATATACATTCAGACATGAAGTTTCACCGATTTTTAAGACAAGCAGAGTTCTCATCTGATAATGAAAATAGTGTCTTTATTTTCATGCACTTCAATAGTGCTCACGGTAATGGAGATATTGACGACCCGAATTCTAACGGATATCACTATGATGAAGCGAGTGGAGAGATAAGACAAGGTGGTTCTCAGCTGGATATACTCAGAGCAAGCTTTGAGAAGCTTGAGTTATATTTTAACGGAATAAAGGAAATTGGTGTCTATGATAACAGTACAATTATTATTGTCGGTGATCATGGTGTAAGAAAGCAGATTCCCGAAACAACGGCATTACTTGTAAAGCCAAAGGATGCAACGGGAGCACTTAAAGTTGATGCACTGACAGAGCTTTCACATCTATACTTCCAGTCAAGCATATTGGATGCAGCCGGATTGCCTTATGAAGAATTTGGAGTATCGTACTTCGACATTATTAACGCCTTAGCTCCGGTTCCGCCAATAAGAACCCTTTATGTTCCGGGCAAACATGCAGCAACACCAAATGCGCGAATATATGGTGACTTTGGGATATGGGAAGTAGCCGGGGATGCTAATGAAAGAGATAGTTGGAGTTTCATACCGTTAGAGCATGATGACTTTGTTCCTTACGGTGCCTTATCACTACCCGGGAGCCGTTAAATCACTTGACTTTTAAAACTATGACATATAAAATGAGCAAGCTTTATTTACATTAAAAGAAGCAAGTATATTAAAGGAAAATTTCAATGAAAGTAGCATTTATTAACCCTCCGTTTAAAGGGCGTTTTTCCAGAACATCACGGAGTCCTGCAGTTCCTCATGCGTCAGGTACATTGTATTTGCCGATTTGGCTGGCTTATGCTGCAGGGTCAACAGAAAAAGCAGGGCATGAGATAATTATCGTTGATGCCCCTGCGGATAACCTTTTAATTGAGGATGTACTGGAAAAAACAAAAAGCTTTAAACCGGAGTTAGTTGTTGTAGATACAAGCACACCGTCTATATATAGTGACGTTAACTCAGCGGAGCTGATAAAAAAAGAACTGCCTGAGTGCTTTGTTGTGTTAGTCGGTACACATCCTTCGGCATTACCCGATGAAACATTAAAGCTTTCCTCTTCACTTGATGCAATAGCTATTGGTGAATACGATTACATAATTCGTGATTTAGCGAATGCACTTGCTGAAAAAACCCCTATTAAAGACGTTGCAGGGCTTGCGTTGCAGCAAAATGGAGAAATCACACATACCGAGCAGCGTGAGAAAATAGAAAATCTCGATGAGCTGCCGTTTGTGTCCGAAGTTTATCAAAATCATCTAAATTATAAAAACTACTTTTTGGGAACAGCAAAATATCCGATGCTTCAAATCATTACAGGCAGAGGCTGTCCGCAGAAATGCTTTTATTGCGTTTATCCGCAAACCATGCACAGCAGGCGTTACAGGACACGCTCAGCCGAAAATGTTGTCGCCGAGTTTGAGTGGGTGAGAAAAAACTTGCCCGATGTTAAAGAAATCAGGATTGAAGATGATACTTTTACCGCCGACATTGAGCGAGTTAAGGATATCTGTAATTTACTCATTGAGCGCAAGGTCGGGCTTTCGTGGTATTGTGATACACGCTCCGATGTCGATTATGACCTCCTCAAGCTGATGAAAAAAGCAGGCTGCAGGCTTGTTGGCATTGGTTTTGAGAGTTCGAATCAGCAAGTTCTTGATATGATGAATAAAGGCAGCAAGGCTGAAATGTATTACCGCTTCGCAAAGGATGCCAAGCGCGCGGGTATTTTGGTACATGGGAATGTAATTTGCGGAACACCCGGCGATTCTCGCAGTATTCAAGAAGAAAACTATAAGTTTGCAGTTAAGTTGAATATAGATTCGTACCAAATCTACCCCTTGTACGTTTATCCCGGAACGGAGGCGTATACATGGGCAAAGGAAAAAGGGTACTTACTTACAGAGGATTTCTCAAAGTGGGTCAAAGAAGACGGAAGTCACAACTGTGTGCTAAGAACAGATGAGATGACTCCCGAGGAAATGATGGAACTTTGCGATGATTATACGAAGCGTTACCATCTAAGACCGCGATATTTGATGATGAAGCTGGCACAAGCGATTCGAAGTCCGGGTGACGGCTATCGAAGCATTAAGTCGGGCTGGAGTCTGGTTAAGAAAATTGCCAGAGGCAGAAAAGAAAAGAAAGCAGCCGCAAGCTCATAGAGTTGTGAGTACAGCGAGCATTGTGGGTGTTATTAATGAAGTTTAGTATAATAATCCCAATTTATTTTTCGCAAAAGTATATACGTGGTTGCCTCGATTCATTATTAGCTCAGACAACTACCAATGACTATGAAATACTGTGCTGTGGCGATAAGGTTGAAGACCCGACGCATGAAATCATCGAGGAGTATGCTAAGGAGCATCCGGGCAAGGTGCAGCTTCATAAGCAGGAGGGCAGAGGTCCGAGCGGTGCGAGGAACCTCGGTCTTTTGCTTGCCAAAGGCGAATATATTATGTTTGTTGATGCCGATGACACTGCTGAGCCGACTATACTTACTCAGTGTGAGAAGGCTTTGGCTGATACAGGTGCAGATTTTGTGTGTGTTATGTTTGACCGTGTTGCGCCTGATGGGAAGAGGTATTCGCATGACCAATCAGTATCAGGGATAACGGTCAGAGATGTGACACCCGCAACTGCGCCTCAAATGGCATTTTTATCAACAGCGCCGTGGGGCAAGCTTTTCAGGAGAAGTCTTCTATCGGGCAGCACATTTCCCGAGCACCCCGTATCGGTTTATGAAGACTGTATCTTCATGCTCTCGATTTATCCGAAGGTAAAAAGATATGTCATGCTGCCGAATGTTCTTTATCACTACTTAGTGCACGAGGAGCAAGGCATTCAGACCTCGGCATCGGTTGAGAAGGCGACGAAGTTCAGAAGTGATATGGCTGAGCTTAAAGAGAGCTTTGAAGCGGATGGTATTACAGAGCCGTACATGAAGATGCTTGATATTGCTGCACTTATTCATATTGGGATAGCAGATGTGCATAGGGCGGCGGAGAATCCGCACGTGGCTGTTAGAGAGTTTTGTGCGGGTGCTAAGGCTTTTCTCACTAAGGAGTTCCCCGGTTGGAGAAAAATTAAACTGCGTCCGTATGGGAAGCTGACAACAAGATGTACGGCGGTATGGGCTTCAAAGCTTATGTATAAAATGAATATGTTCTGGCTCTTTATAAAGCTATACAATTTAATGATAAAAACATTTCACGTTGATGTAAAATGGTAGTGAATTAACGGTAAGGTGCAAACATGGAAGATAACAATGTCAAGGTGCAAGCTTCGGAAGAGGTGAGCTATGATTCATACCTGAAGGGTACTGCAAAGCATATTAACAGAGAAGAATACTGTATGCAGCAAATCTGCGGCTTTATTGACGATGCGGCGGGGAGGGCAGGAGATAAATGCTTATCCTTGCTTGAGCTTGGCTTTGGCGACGGCACACGTTTTCGTGAGCTTTGCAGCAGATATCAGGATGCAAGCTTTATCGGGCTTGAAGTCCGCAAAGAGCCTGTGGAGAGCATGGCAAAGCTTGGGTATGATTGCAGACTTGTAGAAACAGAGATGTTTGACGAGTTTTTCACTTCGGGTGAAAGGTTTGATGTTATTTACGGATACGGCGTCATACACCACATGTCAGACCCGTATAAATCGATGGAATCGCTGATTAAGCTCCTGAAACCCGGCGGTATTATCGTGCTCTTCGGAGAGCATCATAGGTTCGATTTACTCTCGCATTTAAACGCAACGGTAAAAGGAAACTGGGCGTATGAGAAAAATGCTTTTAAAGTCAAGCGTAAATCATTCAAGCAGCTGCTTGACAGGCATACAAAAAATTATCATATAGAATATGATAATAACGGTTTTGTAATATGCTTTAAAAAACTTAACAGTATTTACTGTAAGCTGAGATTACACAGAGTTCCGCTCTGGAACTGCATGACAATATTTGCAAGAGTGGATTAGACCTAAGCCGCTTTATTCGGTTATTTGGTGGAAGACGACATCTAAATCTATTTTCATTCGTTGCTCCAGCAGGGGATAACATTTCGAAAGCCACGCCTCATATTGCTTTAGAATATGTTCCTGAGACATATATTCCATGCCGTTTAATATCGATTTAACACTGTATGGGTCAACATAATGCGTGCAGCTGCCGAGCACTTCGGGAATCGATGTAGCATACGAGGATATTGAAGGCTTGCCATACTTTGCCGCCTCCATTATCGGCAGTCCATAACCTTCATACAGTGATGGGTATAAAAATAACGAGCAGTTTTTGTATAAGCTATCGAGCTCTTCATCACTGACATATCCAAGGAAACGGACCCATTTATCGACAATGACTTTGTCGATTTTTTTATATCTAAGTAAATTCTTAACCATTTGCTCATTAACACCGGTAATATAAAGATAGTGTTCTTTAGGGTCCTTCTTTTTATATAAACAAAACGCTTCAAGTGTACGAAGTAAATTTTTAACAGCCCTGTTTCCGCTCACGAATAGGAAGAATTTATTTCCCTGAGCAGGTGTTTCATTTGATTCTCTTTGTTTTTGTGTTTGAAAATGCGGGATAATACTGCCGTAAAACTTTTGCTCTACAATTTTTTGCAACGTGTAATTTGAAACTGTAAAGATATTATCTATTACACGTAGACCACTTCTGATAGCCGGTGTTAAAAGAAATGTGTTATATGCCCATCGTGCAGGCTTTAGCATGAAATGGAAATAGTATATAAGCCCTGTGTAAAAATAGCGAGACAGATTACCATAATTATTAAAAAGATGTCGCATATCGTGTATAGTTGCGACAAATTTAACTGTTGGGTTTGTACTCTTTAGCGGCTTTAACGACCTGAAATCTGCGAGTTTATATAATAAAGGCATGAAAAGTGTGCTGTTGTCCTTTAATTTGGGATTGTCTGCCGGAGATGAAATGTTTTGGGTTTTATAAAAGCCGCTGTTATATATAGATTCCTCGAGCTCATTTCCCGGAACATAATCAACAGGAAATAACAACACAAACTCATGCTCCGGGTAGCTCCTTTTCTGCAGCTCGTATAAAAGCGAAAATGTGTAGTTTGCACCACCATGAAACGGTTGATTCTTAATCGGCACAGAGCTTGTGCAATCGATATATATTGTCTTCATAAAATCTCCAATACTAAATACTTGCATAATATTTATTCATAATATATACTGAATAACAAGAAACGAAAGTGCCACGTCGGAATTTCGACGGCAGGCGAGAAGTGGTCGAAACACCTCCCGCCCTGCATACGTAATATGCTACGTACACAATTGCATTAGCAACACCATTGGTTATTTTACAACGGTTTGCCTTTAATCGCAAGCTAAACAATAGTAATCAGTTGTGTCGCACTTATTTTATGCTGTGTATGTGATATACACGGCATTTTTCGTTTCTCGGAGAAACCTGTCGGAATCTGAGTTCTGTAAGAAGTACATCTGAATTCCGACGGGGATAACCTCCGGGAGATTTTTTTGTTAGCGGTGTTTTAGTTTGGATGAAAACAAAGGGATAATAGAATTACTCCGATTAGTTTTTACTTTTAACTTTAAAGGGTTATTAATTGAACCGACCTATAATGTTTTCATACAAGCATTTAGGGCTTTATTTGTAAGTGTTTTAGCCTTTGTTGCCGATGCAGGGTTGTTATGGATTCTGTCATTTACAGGGTTACATTATTTATTTTGTACTATTTTAGGGTTTCTCGTAGGTGTTTTTGTAAACTATATGTTATCAATTAAATTTGTATTTAAAGAAAAAGCATTAATCGGAAAAACAGGAGAGGTAGCTGTATATATTATTATTGGAGTTATTGGACTTGGTTTAACGGTAGGATTCATGTGGTTCTTTACGGATATTTTGGGGCTGTTTTTTATGATATCCAGATGCATTACAGCAGTTCTTGTGTTTTCGTGGAACTTTATTATACGAAAAGTGATTTTATACAGGAAGGACTAGAAAATGAGGAAGGTTGTTATTATCGGTGCAGGTCCTGCAGGTATTACCGCTGCTTATGAACTGCTTGTCAGGGGAGGATTTGAAGTAACTCTTTTAGAAGAAAGTGAAGACTTTGGTGGTATATCGAAAACAGTCAACGCTAATGGCAATCGAATGGATATAGGCGGACATCGCTTTTTTTCAAAAGATAAGCGAGTTACAAATTGGTGGGCAAGCTTCTTAACTCCTCAAGGCAAGCCGTCTAAGGACGACATTTTGCTTGGTCGTGATAAGAAATTGATGCAAGATGGGGGTGACCCTGAAACCGAAGACTTAGTGATGCTTTCGCGGATGAGGGTTAGCCGAATATTCTATAAGAACAACTTCTTTGATTATCCTGTATCATTAAGCATGAATACAATCCGGAATATGGGGCCTCTTACGACATTAATTGCCGGGATAAGCTACATGGCTACGCTGTTTAAGAAGTTGCCTGAGAATAATCTTGAGAATTTCTACATAAACCGCTTTGGCAAGGTTTTGTACTCGTTGTTTTTTGAGGGGTATACAGAGAAGCTTTGGGGGAGACATCCGCGAGAAATATCTGCTGAGTGGGGAGCACAGCGTGTTAAGGGACTTTCGATAAAAGCAGTAATAAAAGATATTTTTGGAAAATTGTTCCGTGTGAAAAATCGCAAAGTTGAGACTTCGCTGATTGAGTGGTTTTTGTACCCGAAATATGGACCGGGTCAATTATGGACAACTGTTGCAGATGAGATACGTCGATTAGGCGGCACTGTACTCAAAGGAAAAAAGGCAGTACAGATTAACCGTGATGATAGTGGCAAAATAAGCAAGGTTATTTGTGCTGACGGCACAGATTTTATTTGCGATGAGTTAATATCATCAATGCCTGTTAAAGAGCTTATCGCAGCACTCGATGATGTTCCCGAAAGTATTAAACTAATAGCAAGCGGTTTGCCCTACAGAGACTTCCAAACAGTTGGAGTACTGATGAACACTGAAAAATTTATGCTTCGCAATAAAGGAAATGTGCCAACAATCGGAGGCATAACACCCGATTGTTGGATTTATGTACAGGACACATCTGTTGAACTGGGTCGGATTCAAGTTTTTAACAATTGGTCACCATATATGCTTAACAATTTTGAAGAAAATGTTTGGCTTGGACTGGAATACTTCTGTGATGAAGGCGACAAATATTGGGAAATGTCTGATGATGAATATATCGGGTTTGCGGTTAATGAGTTAATAAAAATTGGTGCTATTTGTTCTGAAACAGACGTGCTGGCAACGCATAGGGAACGAGTTAAAAAAGCATATCCGGCTTACTTTGACACATATAGAGACTTTGATAAGGTTATTAACTTTTTAAATTCTGCGCAGAATCTCTATTGTGTCGGGCGAAACGGACAACATAGGTATAATAACATGGATCACTCAATGCTTACTGCATTTGAAGCAGTTGGAAATATTGCTTCCGGCAAAAAGTCAAAGGATAATATTTGGAATATTAACACGGAAAAGGAATATCACGAGGGATGAAAAATAGAAAGGTTATAATAACGATTATCATTATTATATTGTCTGTGGTGCTCCTTGAATGCACTTTTTTTAATCTCAAGCACTGGACAACACGAATTGGTCTGCCGTATATAGATACAGAACAAACTTTTATAACACGGAGTGAAAATGAACTGATTATCTCCGATATAAATCAGAAAATCCGTACGATATATTTAAAACCTTATACAGAAGATATAAGGTTAAAAATGTTTGATATCTCTATTAGTTACCGTGATGAGAATCAGCTGTTTACGCAAGACCAAAGTATCATTATAGGTTATGAACCAAGCTATCATATCTCCCTTGGAGCAATGGGAATTGTCGATAGTATATCAGTTCAGGTGCATAATGAGGGTGTTGTAATACAAGAGATTTCGTTTAATACACCATTGCCATGGGTATTTATGATGCCGCGAGTTCTTCTACTATCTGTGGTATTGATTATAAGTTTTGTATGGAAGAATTATATGCTGAGCAATATTATGTTTAAGCTTGAATCAAAAAAACAAAAATTTGTGAGTATATCAATCCTTGCACTGTTTATTGTTATGCTGTTTTTTGCTATGGTTTTCTCCACAGATATAGGATGGAATCCCGGTGCGGATAATTCGTTACATTGGAATCCTTCGCGTTCGGGACAAAATGGATTAAACGACCTAATGACAGACTCTATACTGGAGGGTAAAACATATTTGGGTGTCGGGGTTGACGAAAGTTTGATAAATGCAACACGACCTTACAACATTACGTACAGGGAAGAAAATAATGTAGTTTCACGATGGGATCATGTATATTTCGAAGGTAAGTATTACAGTTACTTTGGAATTATACCTGTTCTATTATTGCATATACCTTTTTTATTAACTACAGGTAGATATGTTTCTGTTGCTGGTGCTACATTTATATATTCTGTTATGGCATCTATTGGAATATACTTATTATGGAAAGAGCTTGTAAGAAAATATATAAAGGACATCCCATATACACTGTACCTAGCTGCGTTGATAAGTGCTCTTTTTGGCTCTAATATAATGTTGTTAACAGTAAAAGGGGGGATTTATGAATCTGCAATAGCAAGTGCCTTTATGTTTGCTGTTTGGGGGCTGTTCTTCATTTTTCGCAGTGTGAGAAATTTGAGTTTCGATAAAATCAATTATGCAGCTTTATTCTTTGGGTGTAGTGGTTTAGCATTGGCAGTTGGTTGCAGACCAACATATATGTTTTACTCTTTGCTTGTTCCAGTAGTTTTGTTTCCAATTATTCGTGCTTGCTTTCCGCTTAAAGGCTTTTTAACAGATAAAAGAGCTGTCATAACATCTTTAAATTGCTTGGCAGCTGTCATAATCCCTTATATTACAATAGGCTCAGGTTTAATGTGGTATAACTATACTCGCTTTGGCTCAGTTATAGAGTTTGGGATTACATATCATATCACCATAGAAAACACTGCTGTTTTGACCGATGTTGGTGCATTGGGAGTTATTCAAAGAATCATTGATGGCTTTTTCTCATTCTTCTTTACAAGCTTTACAATCAAGCCGGAGTTTCCGTTTATATTTACTAATAATGCACTGGGGTTTTTTCAGGGGCGCTATACAAGGTATTGTCTAATTGGTTTGCTTGCATTTCCTGTTACGTGGTTTTCTGCTTATATATATAAGATGAGAAGAGATAAGTTATTCCCGGTAATTTTATCCTTTATTGCAGTCGGATTAATAATTATAGGATTTACAGGTGGTCTCGTAGGGGTATTAGGGCGTCATACTGTTGATTTCTACTTTTTATTCTTCATATCGTCTCTTTTATGTATTGGGTCATTAAATACGAAAGCAATGGAACTCGGAAGTGTTGTAATCTCGGCAGTTCGTAAGTTTAGTTTTGTTGCAATCGCAGCCAGTTGTATAATATTCTTTGCATGGGCTATTACAGGACCAAATATACCACCAGATATATGGAACTTTAATCCAATAATAATGCGATACTTACACGATATGTTTGTGATTGCATAGACTAATTCTGCGATATATTGCAAAGATAATAGTAATGTGATAGTATTATTGGTACTTATTGTAAATGGACAGTTTAATCTGTCCATTTGTGCAAATTGAGGTGCAAAATGTCGTTTAAAGAGTTTTCGATGCGGACATATACGTATTTATTTAGTGGTAATAGGATTATCAGCAGGATATCAATGGAGGCAGCGTTGCTGCTTACTATGGGAAGCCGCTGGAAGGCTATTGAGAAGGTATTTGCAAAAATCGACAAGCAAGGAATGCCGCTGTTTTCGCGTGTTGAGGTTGAAACTATTAATCGTTGTAACGGAGCGTGCACGTTTTGCCCTGTAAATAAAAATGATGACCCTCGTCCGCTAAAAAAGATGTCGCAGGAACTGTATGATAAAATCGTTAACGAACTGCATGAGATGGACTTCTCAGGTCAGTTTTGTCTTTTTGCAAATAATGAACCGTTCATTGATACTCGTCTTGAGGAGTTTACTAAAAAAGCAAGAGAATTGCTGCCGAATGCATTTATTGAGATTTTTTCAAACGGCACATTAATTAAGCTTGATAGATTTATTAAAATAATACCGTACTTAGACCATCTTGTAATAGATAATTACAATGACAAGCTCAGGTTTAATGAGCCGACAAAGGCGATTCAAGCATATCTTGCAAAGAACCCCGAGTATAAATCTAAAGTGAGCATACGAATGCGCAGGGAGACAAATATGCTCAGCTCAAGAGGTGGGCAAGCTCCTAATAACGGCAAAAAAAGAGCATTGCCGCTCTCGTGCCTGCTGCCGTTTTATCACCTGTACATTCGTCCCGACGGCAAGGTAGGATTATGCTGCGTTGACGCACTAGCTAAGCACACTTTAGGAGATGTTTCGGAGCAAAGTCTGAAAGATGTTTGGTATTCAAGTAATTTTTCCAAGGTTAGAGAGCTTGTCAAGCAAGGCAGAGATAAGCTTGAGGTCTGCGAGTTCTGCGACAGCTTTGGAAATTATATCAATATGCATCGTGATGACACAGAATGGGGCGCACAGAAAGATACTAAATGATTGACGAGAAAGTATTAAAAAATACCGCTTGGAACTCAATCGGTATGACAGTATATTTTGCCTGTCAGTGGCTGATAACACTCATTGTTGTGTGGCTTTCAGATGATTTTACAAATAATGGTTATCTGGGACTGGCTATGACTGTAACAAATTTTATTTATGTTGTGGCAGCTTATAACAATAGAAGCTTTCAGGTTTCTGATATAAGGGGCGAATATAATGACAGCGAATTCGTCGTCGCACGTGGTATTTCATGTGCGGCTTCTGTTGTGATATCTGTAGCATTTGTTTTAATTGTCGATTTTACTGCAATGCAAAGAGCTGTAATTCTATGCTATACACTGTTTCGAGTAAACGAAGCGTTTATTGATGTGCTGCACGGTATCGACCAAAAAAGCTGGCGAATGGATTTCATCGGTATTTCGATGATAATTCGCGGAATCGTGATGCTCGCTGCATTTACACTATTGTTGTGGGCGTTTGGCTTGTTGTATGCTATTATAGGAATGTTTGTGAGCACATTTCTTGTTAATATATTGTTTGATGTTCAAAAGACAAAAAAACTTGCTAATTTTACTGCTTATGCCATGGATAAGGTGTTTTCAATATTAAAGAGATGCTTTCCCCTGATGATGGTGCTCTTGATTAGTACAACAATTGCTACTTTTGCAAGAATTTCAATTGAAAGAGTTTACGGCACTGAAGCTTTGGGGATTTATTCAGCGGCATCTAATCTGCCAATGCTGCTGCAGGTTTCAATATCATTTCTATTTGCGCCGATGATAAACCTTCTTGCAGAAGCGTTGAAGGATGCTGATAAAAAAAGATTTACACTGTTGTTTATGGGAACTTTTGCAATTATTGGTGTAATTACGTTAATCTTTACAGTAGGTTCACATTTTTTCGGGCAGTGGGCATTGGGTCTTTTATTTGGAGAAGAAATAGTTCCGTATTCAGACTTGATGACTTATGCTTCAATTGTAGCAGGAGTTACTGCTTCTGTTTGGTTTTTAAATGTTGTGTTCTCCGCAATCAGAGATATGAAGGGAATACTGGTGTGTGTTATAATCGGTATGGTAATTTGTTTTGCTGCATCTGATTTGCTTCTCAGAGAATACGGACTGCAAGGTGCTAACTATGTTATGATAATTAGTCAAGGTGCAGCAGCTCTTTGTGCACTTGTGAGATTTCTTTGGGTTATGAAAAGGAGGGCACATGAATATTTTATACACATGTGATGATAAATTCTGTGCTTATACCGGAATTTCCATCACGTCATTATTTGAAAATAACACAGAGTTAGGCGAGATAAATGTTTTTATTGCCGGTCAGGATATCAGCGATGAAAATAATTTAAAGCTCAGTAAGACTGCGGAGAAGTACGGCAGGAATATTACACTTCTCGATGCAGATAAGGTTGATAAGTTTCTGGTGGAAAATAACGCTGTGAGCTACCATGAGAGTAAGGCTCCGTACTATAGACTGTTTTTAGACGAGTTGCTTCCCGAGACAATTGATAGGGTTTTATATATCGATAGTGATACGATAATTGTCGGGAGCTTAGCTAAGCTTGAAACCTTTGTTTTTGAGCCTGACAAAGTGTGTGCCATGAAAAGAGACCCTGTTTTTGCTGAGCACAAAACCTCAATAGGTCTGAGCGGTGATGATATTTATTATCATTCGGGTGTTATGCTTTTTGCTCTTGATAAGTGGAGAAAGCTTAAATGCAGTGATATGCTGATTAGGGAAATCAGGGCAGGCAGAGCAAACTACCGCTTACCTGACCAAGATTTGCTTAGCAGAGCGCTGAACAAAAATATCCAAGCATTGGACTTAAAGTATAACTTCCTTACTCATATACCATATTATGGGATAAATACATATCGAGCCATAAGTGACGCTGTAGACGGTACATATTATTCCGTAGAGCAGATGCAAGATGCGATAGATAATCCTGTGATATTGCATTGTGTGAGAGGGTTTGTCGGCACACCATGGGAAAAGGGTAACACGAATCCATTTAAAGCGGAATGGACAAAGTATAAAGAGATGTCACTTTGGAGTGATATAGGTGAAGCGCCATGCCGAACGGGTGGACTCATGGCTGTTCAGAGAGTGTTGTTTAAAATTTTGCCAAAAAAATTATATATTTCATTACATAAATATTATTCAAAGAAAAGGCATTTAAGAATTGTAGGGAATCAAGAAACTAGCGCAGTCAGGTAAGGAGAAACGATAAATGATTAATATACTCTTTCTGCTGTTGGTGCTTGTTGTGCCGCAGATGATATCTGTTTTTTTGTATGAAAGAATCAGAGGAGTTAAGCTGTCGAATCCCAAAAGAGTATTGCTGCTTATCGTATTTTCATTGGCTATTGCTCTTTTCGGATATATTTCTTTTTGGGTGCTAAGAGAGCAGGCGTACCATGGCTGGGTGCTGAGCGGACTAAGCTCTGCTCAAGGCTTATTAAGCAGAGGATTAGTTTTACTTACAGCAGCAGTGCTGCTGCCAATAGCAGTTCATTTTTACAGAAAACTGTTGGATATTGTTCTCAAAGACGAGCCTTTTGACAATAACTTACTCCGGCAGTATTGGCACTGTTCGTTGGTTCTCTTCACAATGCTTTTTATCGTTTATATGCTTGCACCGTCAATTATTGCTCTTGCTGCAGGAGAATGGCTGCAGTATTCGGTGCTCTTTACGGTTGCTGCAGTAATCGGAGGTATTTCCTTACTTCTCGGAGGAAGTGTATTTTTATTATCGCGAAACTATAAGTACATCGAAGGCGTGTTAACGGGTCTGTTGGTGCTCTGCTTTTTAAACGCATTCATTTTTCCCTTTCAGGCAGGGCTTCTCGACGGAAGAGAGGAGTTTCAAGGAATACGTGAAAATCCGCTTCCGCTAATTCGCAATGCGATTGCACTTTTACTTTTGTCCGGCTTCTTTACACTTTTCAGAAAGCAGTTACGCTTTTTAGTCATACCCGTATTATTATTTTCGGTTGTCTTTACCTTCAGTAATACCCATAGAATTTATGAAAATCAAATTGAAAATGACTTAGAAATTTTTGACTCGGCATCAACCTTCAGTACAGAGCAGAATGTTGTAGTGATTGTTTTAGATAGCCTTCTGGGAACATTGGTTGAAAGGACATTTGCGGAAAACCCACAGCTCTATGACGGCTTTGAAGGCTTCACAATGTTTACACGAGCATTTACATCATATCCGTTTACAAGCTTTAGTAACATAGTCATACAATCCGGTCGGCACTTCTTTTCGGAAGATGCTTCATGGGATGAAAATTCAATCATGTCTTATTCGGATTCGTTTTTATCAGATATGAAAGATGTGGGGTTTGACGTGAATATAATCGGCTCAAAAGTCGGATTTCCATTGCAGACAGAGTTTCCCGAAATACGCAGAATCTCTGTTCAAAGACCGTGGGCAGTATATGATTCATTAGGCTCAGCTTCAATGGCACGCATTTTTGGATATTGGATACAATCACCACTGTATGCACAAAACTTATTTCATACAGAAGGATGGGGAGCCTCTGATTTTTCAGCGGTTGTCGATGGTATGCTCAGCGATGTTGAAATGACAGATGAGCTTGCCAATCAACTGAGTGTAACAAGTGAGAAAAATAAGCTTTTATACTTTTGGAGTAATGTTACTCATACTCCAACTGTGCTTGGAAGAAACGGGGAGCTGAATCTAAATGGATATACATTTAATAATGTGACGGAGCAAAATCACATTGATGAGATATATTTCAGCATGAATCAACTTGTCCGTCTGTTTGAGACGATGAAAGAAAAAGGTGTCTATAACAATAGCCTGATTATTATTGTTTCCGACCATTCGACATGGTTTTCACCGCTATCACTTGAGCAGCACAGAGAGTTTATGTTGGACTTTACTGACGGTATAGAACGTGAGATTGGGTTCAGAACAACGTATAAGTTTAACTCAGTGCTGATGGTTAAGCCTCCAAATGCCGGCGGACAGGCAGAAATATCACATGACCCTGCGTGGAATGGTGATATTCGCGCCTTGATAAACCATTATCATGACAATTTTACCTATATGCCGGCAGTAGAAGTGTTGGCTGAAATACGAGCAGAAAAACCGGAGGTCGGTGTGGTATTTGTTACTGAAAGCGCGTCTAATGCAGAGATTATTTTCTCGACAAGGCTGCATGAGTTAATCTATGTTACATCACTTTTTGACATTGAAGCAGCATTTGACGCAAGGGTGAGATAAAAAAATGCAGAACTGTTAGTTTTGAAAGAATATGTTTCTGAATTGTATCCGAATTGTTTTCAAAATATAATAATTTTTCATTTTAGGGTTGACATAATGACGGGAAAGTGTTATATTCGGAAGTCCAAACCCCAAAAAGGTTTACGTAATATTTTTATTAGAGGATTTAAAGAGGGGAACTGAACATGAAACTTGGACTGAAAAGAATAATTTCGTTGACGATTATACTGGTGATGCTTTTCGCATTTGCAGTACCTTTTGCATCGGCTAACACTGCAAGTAACACCGCAAGAGGATGGGTGCGAAACGGTATAACCGTGCACTTTTATCTCGCGAACGGACAAATGGCAAGGGGCTGGCAACCGATTAACGGGAACTGGTACTACTTCAACCCGACAACAGGGGATATGCACAGAGGCTGGTTGCAAGATGGTACTGTTTGGTACTATCTGCAAGTTGGTATTGACAGAAGACTCAATGTAATTACAAACACTAACATCGATGGAGTAATGGCAACATCAGCTAATGGTCCTCACTTCGATGAAAACGGCAGACCGCAGAGCTTCGATGCATCCGGCAGATGGCAAGGTTCGCCCATTACTACCCGGCTGGGGTGGTCGATTGACAACGGTACAGCATATTATTATGAAAATGGTATTGCTAAATCCGGTTGGTTCCAGGATCCTGTTATCCAGAATCCTGATAGAAATACTGTTCATCAGGGTAGATGGTATTACCTTAATCCAAGATCCGGAGCAATGATGACCGGTTGGGTTCAAGTTGAAAACAGATGGTATTACATGAATCCTCAAGGAACTTTACCACCCTTAGGTGCCAGAGGTGTCATGCACAAAGGATGGTTGGATGTTGACGGTCATACATATTTTATGCATGATACAAATTCTCAAGCACACGGCACCGATTTACGCGGTGAGTTAGGTTCAATGGCAACGGGTTGGCAAACTTTAACTGACAGACGTGGCGGCGGCACGAGTATGTATTTCTTCCAAGCAAATGGTTCTATGGCAAGAGGTACGATTACTATTGACGGCAGATTACAAGAGTTTTCCGCAACCGGTGCTTGGATTGGCGAAACACAGCACATACGTAACGGTTGGCAGAGAATATCAACCCCCATTAACTTTGCAGAAGGCGATGAAGTTACAATAAAATATATTGATGCATGGTATTATTATCAAAATGGTGTAATGGCAATTGGTTGGCATCGTATTGGCAGTAGCTGGTTCTACTTCCGGGAAGATAACGATCATAGACTTGCTTTATATCCTGTAATGCCTGTGGGTTCAATGATGACAGGTTGGGCTCCGATTGGCGGAGAAGACTATTTCTTCCGTGATGACGGAAGGATGGTAACAGGATGGCACTGGTTCCATACGGGACCGGGGGAAAGAGATGGCGAATGGCGTTTCTTCAGATCGAGCGGAGCCTTGGTGACCGGTTGGTATCAAGAAGGCAGTATATGGTACTATCTCGATCCTGATAACTACGGAAGAATGGTAACCGGCCCTGTATTTACAGTTTGGAATAAGGATCATACAAGATGGGAAGACCATGAGTTCCGTGCTAATGGATCATGGATAAGAGAAATCGCACGCGGAAGCATCGATGGCGGAACCGGCGGTGGCGGAACATCCGGTGGTGGTTCAGGCAGTACAACAGGTGGTGGCTGGGAGTTTATTACCGATACCGGATGGGTATACTATACAACAGATGGCTCACGATACACCGGATGGCTTTATGATAACGGGTGGTACTATTTGAACTCAAACGGTGTTATGCAGACCGGATGGATTGAATTGAACGGGTCGTGGTATTGGTTACGACCAAATGGATTAATGGTAACAGGTACTGTAACGATTACTAATGGTGAGAGACATGAGTTCCGTGCAAACGGGACATGGGTTAGACGAGTTAGATAAGTTTATAACTAAACAAAAAGGGCTGTTTTTCAGCCCTTTTTGTCATCAGTTTTCTATTTGCGGTCTTGTTCCTTCAGGTATTTTCCTGCGTCTTTAAAGAAGCTTGCAACGATTATTGTTACTATTATACCAATTGGGAAGGCGGCGATAATGGCAACGCTTTGCAGGCTGTTGAGTGAGTTTTCTGAAAACAGTAGTGCAATCGGGAATATTATTAACAATACTGCCCAGAATGCTCTGACCCGTTTATCCGGTTCTTGGTCGGATTTTAACTCTTTTTGCGAGTAACCCGAAACTACCATTGTTAGAACATCAAAGGTCGTTGCGTAGAATGTTATCATTGTGATGGCTAGCAACGTTAATGCGACTGACGGAAGCGGGAGTGTTTGGAATATTCCGATTATTGTTTCAGATATATCTGCTTCTGCCGCAATTGCTCCTGCTGAATCCAGTCCGTGCTTCATTTGCTGTGCGAGCCCGTAGTTACCAAGAATGATAAATGATGTAAAAGTGCCTGCAAGACCCCAGCAGTAGGCGCCGACAACAGTATTTCGGATTGTTCTTCCTTTACTTATCGTGCCGATGAAGAAAGGCGTTGCAACGCACCATGCCATCCAATATGCCCAGTAGAAGATTGTCCAGTTTTGTGGGAAGGAATCTTGTCTAAGCGGGTCTGTCCATGTTGCTAAACCGATGAAGTTTTGTGCAAGGTTACCGATTGCTGAAACTCCGGTTTCCAGAATGTACATGGTTTCGCCGCCCAAAAACAAGAAGTAGAACAGCAAGGCGAAAAACAGGTAAACACAGAAGTTTGCCAGCTTTGCAATACCCTTCATTCCGAACAAAACTGTTATTGTATATACAAATGCAATCAGGAGAAGGATGCATATTGTCAGAACTATGGTGCTGCTGATATTAAAAACATGGGCGACTGCTGCAGAGAGCAGTGGGGTTGCCAGTGAGAATGTGGTTGCTGTGCCTGCGATTAATGAGAAGATTGCCACAACATCAATTAGTTTTCCAAGCGGACCGTCAACTTTGTTACCGAGTAGCGGACGACAGGCTTGTGAAAACTTTTGTTTTGTTTGCCCTCTTATATGGAGCATAAACCCAAATGCAACAGCAAGCACTATATAAAAGCTCCATGCTATCGGTCCCCAGTGGAAGAGGGGGAAGGTTGATGACCATAGCTGCATACTGCCAAGGTCGGCAATATGAGGTTCAGCTGCGTATAGAGCCCATTCACATAGTGAATAGAAGAGAATATCTGCTGCCATTGTTGCGGTGAATATCATTGAGCCCCAAACAAATGGACTGTATTGCGGTTTTTCAAGGTCACCAAGCTTGATTTTTCCAAACCGCGAAAATGCCATATATAAGGTTGCACCCAGTGCGAGTATTCCAATCACGATATAGTAAATTCCAAAATCGTCGCCGAGAAAGTTTCTGACAGTAGCAAGGACATCCTTGGACTGTTCAGGTAAAGTGACAAATAAAACAAACAGTAAAAGAACGCCTATTAGCGGTACTATCATAGCTATCCAATCGATGTTTGAAGATTTTGTCTTTTTTTCTTGTGTATTAGTGTCTTGACTCATTTTTTATTCCTCCTTTGTGTGGACACGCCTCTTGCTTATAAGAGGGATTTCCCGTCTTTGAAAATGCGATAGTAATCTTTTGCGAATCTATATTGACGAAGCGAGTATTCACCAAACTCAACCCCTAAGTGGCTTTTGTACTCACACCAATTGCTCCAAAGTAAGCCGCACATTGCAATGTATGCGTAAATTTTGTATCGCACGGTATCGGGACACCCTTCCGGGAAATAGCTGTCTATAAGAGGTTCGATTTGCTCCCGTTCGTACATTGAGTAGACAGCGAACATAGCAATGTCCACATGAGGGTCTTGCATTGCCGAATACTCCCAGTCAATGAGTCTGATTCTTTGCTCGCCGTTGTCGGCAGAATCAAAAAGGAAATTATCAGGTACTGCATCAATATGTGTCAGAACATGCTCTTTTTCCATAGCATCGACTATGCTTTTTAATGACATTATATTGGTTTTCGTATCTTTGTAGTCACGAAAGCATGACTCGGGTTTCAGCCAAAGGCTTTCGTAGTACTCAATACGTTCAAAAATATCAAATTCATGCTCGACTGTAAGCTTCATCTCGTGAAATTCTCTAAGCTTTTTCATGCATGCCTTAACATCGGTGATGCTTTCGGGGTCACATACTCTTGCGTGTTCAAGATATTTAGTGATTTTATACCCTGTATCCGGGTCGATGCATACAACATCGTCACTTATATTAAGCTTTGAAATAATTTGGTATACATTATACTCTTGCTTTCTGTCAATCATTTTGTCAGTACCTTCGCCGGGAACACGCATTATGTATTTTGTGCCTTTGTGTGTGAATGTGAATGAATGATTTGTCATACCGACTTTTATTGGTTTAATGTTTTGGATTTCACTTTCTTTAACATTAAAAGCCTTGGCTATGGCAATCATGATTTTACTGTTTGAAGCATCATTATACGAATGATCAAAAAGCCGCAGCTCCTCGAGGTTTTCAAACTCGTGCACATTGCCCGTCTGCTTGTTCATGTATATCGGCATCGATTTTAAATTCTCAATAAGTATTTGCTCCCAGTAAAAATCATCGGTTCCCGGTTTTTTGTAATATTCAATTAGGTGACTGCTTAAACTTTCCATGATTGACGAATCAATAAAAGCCGGTCCGACCATAACCCAAGAATCGCTGCCGCCGATTTTTATTGAGTTTATTTTATCAGTTGGCGAAGCTGTTACGCACCACTCGTTTGTGGTGCCTTCGTGATAAAGGCTTGAATACCAGCTATCAGCTTCGTATAGATTGAAAATATTATCTTCAATCCATATATCCGACATCAGTATATATGAGTGGGATAGCCACTTTCTTGCGTAGTACAGGCTGCTTAGATTGTTTTTGACGGCATATTCGGGGTTGCATACAAGCTTTACGCCATATTTATCGATTAGATAATCGAAGCTTTCTTTTTTGTACCCGACAACAATAATTATTTCTTTTATACCTTTTTCAAGAAGCTGCTCTATTTGCCTTTCTATCATAGGTTGTCCGTGCACACTGAGTAAGCCTTTTGGCGTCTCAAAAGTCAGAGGCACAAATCTTGAGCCGAATCCCGCGGCAAGGATGATTGCATTTTTGACGCGGTATTTTTCCAGCTCTGCTTGACCTGCTTCGGTCAGCAAGAGCTGGCGTGTGCCGTCCTGCCTGAGATATCCGAGTGCCATGCACTCTTTGATAATGGCGTTGACGGCACCTAACGAAAGCCCGGCGCTTTTAGCAAGCTCGCGCTGCGTTGCTTCAGGGCTTTCGTGAAGTTGTCTGCAGATTGCGACAAAGTGTGATGATTTTATCATTTTCATAAATAAAGACTCGCTTTTGTTCATTTTGGCAATAATACTTCACAAAATGAACAAAGTCAAGTCTTTTTTATTTTTATCTGGCAGCAGCATTCGATATGTCACGGGTTTTTCGTGAGTGTAGGGCGACAAGACCCGTTCCGAGCGAAGAAGCCGGGGCATATCGAATGCTGCTTACCTTTTTGCTATAACTTCATCAATAATATATTTTCCGCCGATTTGGGCGGCTGTTTCGGTATTGTACATATATTCGGAGATTACATTTTCGATTGCTTGCTTGTAAGCATCGCGACTATCGAGCATTTCTTGTACAATGCTTTGCGTTTGGTCGAGCTTGTCTGTGTCGAGGGATTTGCCGATTTTATCGCGAATCCAGATTTCCATTGGCTCAACATTAATTTTTTCCCATTCCGAATTCATTACCTTCATTGGAGTGTTAATAAAAAGTGATGGCTTTTTTGTTGTAAACGAAAATTCCTGAGCGATACTCGACCAGTCTGTGATAACCAAATCAGAGGCATAAACGGTATCACTTGAAGAAAAGTCTGTATGGATGTCCAGATTATCACCAATGTTGTTATTGTACTTTTCTGACATTGCTTTCATTTTGCCGGGGAAACGCTTAACAAACTCCGGGTGCGGACGTATTATGATGTTAACATCGAGTGCAAAGAGACCTTGCAGTAAGGGGTCGAGACAGTACTCGAGCAGATTGTTGACTTGCCATGACGGTGCAATCAACACTTGTGGTTTTCTGCTTATTTGAGTAAGGTCAGCATCTTTAGAAAGCCATTCCTCGTAACTTTTAATCATAGTATTAAGAAGTCCGAAGCCAACATTTATAAGCTTTTTTTCAGGTAATCCATAGATTATTTCTGTATTGCGGACCTCTTCGTTATTATTTTTACTGTAGCAGAAGACTGTATCATAATGGTCAACTGCTCCCTTGCGGTGAGTCAGATGATAGCTGCCGACACCATGTTCAATATAAATGTATTCAACATTTTTATTTACGATTGACCGCTTATAATGATATACATCCAATGAAGGCATTGACATTGCGAGAACTGCACAATCCATTTTCATAAAGGTGGTAATCATACCGTGACTTGAACAAAAATATGTCTCAAAACGCGGTTTTTTCATGTTAAATACCTGGTCATTTATATCTGATGTCAGGTAATGCACGGTTATATCGGAATTATCAAGAATATAGTCGATAAAGTATCCGAAATACTTATAAAAACCGCTTGCTTCAGAGTAGAAAACCAACTCCTTATCAGCTGCAAAAAAACGTTGTAAGTCTTCTTTTTCGCGAGATTTTTCAAGCTTACGCTTTTCGCGTGCATCACGTTTGCCCGCTGCGGTCAACTTTAGCTTTACAGAGCGGTTTTCGTAGTCAATGTATTTTTTCGGGTTGTAAACCAGGTTGCAAACAGCAAGTACGGCTATCCCTGTTAAGTTGCTGTATGTCCAGTAAAGCCCCACACCTGACGGCACAACAAAGACAAACCAACCTGTGAAAATCACAAGAAAAATTGTAATTCCCCATTTTGCAATGAAGCCCTGCTCTCTTGAAATTACGTTGAATTTATTTTGAATTACGCATAATAAGACGGTGGATATAATCGCAAGTGCAGGTACCAAGAGATTGTGCGGCAGAGCGAACATATCCATGCTAAAGAAAAAGCTGTTTATATCACCGCTTAAATGGTGCGTTGGATTATTAATAACACTTATTACGCCGATTATTACGGGAATTTGGACAAGAAGCGGCAGTAGCGCTTTCATTGTGCTGTATTTTTCTTTTTTATACAGTGCCTTTTGCTCTTTAATAAGGGTTTCTGTTTCGCCATCATATCGGGCTTGTAAATCTGCAAGAAGGGGCTGGATTTTTACCATTATGATTGAGTTTTTTTGCGAGATGAGTGAAATAGGAAACAAAACGGCTTTTGTCACAATAGTAAATACGACTATTGCCCAGCCAAAATTATCTGTTATGGCATAGCATAGCCGCATTATAAATCCAAAGAATGTACCAAAAATCAGGTCAATTAAGCTCACGAGTCTGAATCCTCTTCGTTTGTTGTCTCGTTATGAGAATCGTCCTGTACACTTTCCTGAGTGTTGCTTTGAACTTTATCTTGCTTCTCAGCTTGCTTTTCAAGCTTACGTTTTGTTCTGTTTATGCTCATGTTTTTAAAGAAAAAGATTATTTTTCGTCTGAATACACCAAAAACAACACCGAGTGTTATAAACACACCTGCGATTATTTGTGTCAGCATTGCAGTTGTTGCAGGGTCGATATAAGCGGAGGCTGTTGTTGAAAGCAGCAGTGCTACACCAATAAACGAAAAAACAAACGTAATTAATCTGCTTGTCATTGTTAATATAATCCTTTCGCCATTTACTTGCACGCTATATTACCACAATTTGCTTTTGCTTGCAATATATGACTGCTTTCGGTATAATTGGGCGAGTGTAAGAGGATTAAGGAGCGATTGACAGTGTTTAAAGATAAAACATTACTTATTACCGGCGGAACAGGCTCTTTTGGGAATGCTGTATTACGTCGTTTTCTCGATTCCGATATCGGTGAAATTCGCATATTCAGCCGTGATGAAAAAAAGCAGGACGATATGCGAAATTTATATTCCAACGATAAAATTAAGTTTTATGTCGGTGATGTGAGGCAGCCTGAGAGTGTCAGGGGTGTAATGGCAGGCGTTGATTATGTATTCCATGCCGCCGCGCTCAAGCAGGTGCCGTCATGTGAGTTTTTCCCCCTTGAAGCAGTGCGGACAAATGTTCTCGGAACGGAAAATGTCCTCGAAGCAGCTGTCAGCAATGGTGTAAAAAAAGTTATTTGTTTGTCGACAGATAAGGCTGTGTACCCTATTAATGCAATGGGTATGTCCAAGGCACTAATGGAAAAGCTTGCTGTATCTAAAGCTCGTGCACCGGGGGAATCCAAGACTGTAATATGTGTTACAAGATATGGCAATGTAATGTGCTCAAGAGGCTCTGTTATACCTTTATTCATTAACCAGATAAAAAACGGCACTGAGCTTACGGTTACAGACCCGGGAATGACACGTTTTATGATGTCGCTCGATGATGCAATTGATTTGGTTTTATTTGCCTTTAATGAAGCAAAAGGCGGAGAATTGTTTGTGCAAAAAGCCCCTGCGTGTACTATTGCGGATTTAGCACAGGCAATCAGTGAGATTCTCGGCAACACTAAGGAAACACGTATAATCGGGACACGGCACGGGGAGAAGGTGTACGAATCGCTTCTCACACGTGAAGAGCTGACAAAAGCAGCCGACCTCGGGGATTATTATATGGTTCCTATTGATGCCAGAGACTTAAACTATGCAAAGTACTTTACATCGGGTGATTTGACAGGGCAAAGTGATGAGGATTATACATCGCATAATACGCGTCGCTTGAGCTTACAGGAGGTCAAAGAGCTATTACTTTCGCTTGACTATGTAAAGGATGTGCTAAAAACAGGGAAAGCAGGAGAGGGGTATTAGATGAGTAAGCTTAAACTCGCTACAATAGTCGGGACAAGACCCGAGCTAATAAAACTCTCTGAGACTATAAAGCTTGCCGACAAGTGCTTTGACCATGTTTTAATACATACCGGTCAGAATTATGACTATTCACTAAATGAAGTTTTCTTTGAAGGTCTTAAACTGCCTGCACCCGATTATTTTCTTGATGCAACGGGTGAACATCTTGGCGAAACAATCGGCAATATAATCTCAAAATCATACAAGCTATTGCATGAAATCAATCCCGACGCTGTTTTGATTTTGGGTGATACAAACTCGGCACTTTCTGCCATATCGGCAAAACGTCTTAAAATACCGATTTTCCATTGGGAAGCCGGTAATCGCTGCTTTGATGAAAATCTGCCGGAGGAGGTTAACAGACGCATTGTCGACCAAATAAGTGATGTTAATCTCGCATATACAGAACACGCAAGGCGGTACTTGCTTGCCGAGAATATAAAGCCTGAATATGTCTTTGTGACAGGTTCGCCAATGCCCGAAGTAATCAAAGTAAATGCAGGCAAGCCAACAGAGATTTTAACAGAGTTAAAGCTTGAGCCAAAGAAGTATTTCCTTCTCTCTGCTCACCGTGAAGAGAACATTGATATCGAAGAGAACTTCGTTAGTTTGATGGCAGCAATTAACTCACTTGCAGAGGAATATTCCATGCCAATAATTTATTCTCTGCATCCGCGAAGTGAGAAGTTTATTAAAGAACGTAAGCTCGAGCTTCATCCTCTGGTTAAGAAAATGACACCGTTTGGTTTTAACGATTATATTGCACTTCAGCAATCCGCATATTGTGTAATATCAGACAGCGGAACGCTTGCAGAAGAGTCAAGCATTCTGCGTTTTCCTGCTGTATCAGTACGGACGAGTACAGAACGCCCCGAAGCAGTTGATAAAGGTAGCTTTGTGCTCGGGGGAATAAGCTCAAAAACTATTTCCGGTGCAGTTGAACTGTCTGTATCATTAATAGATATTAAAAGCCCTGATGTACCTGACTATACAGACATCAATGTTGCGGCAAAGATAATAAAAATAATTCAAGGGTATACAGAAATTATTAACATGCGAGTTTGGAGAAAAAAAGCATGAAACGCGTAGCAATTTTGGGCGGCACAGGGATGGCTGGGAATGTTGCGGTCAATTATTTAAGTGAGCAAGGATATGATGTGCACTTTACTGCACTGAATGCACCGAATACCGATAAAAGCAAAGCTCTCGATGCAACAGATATCCCGGCGTTGTCATCGTGGCTTGACAGTGTCGAGCCTGATGTTGTTTTTAACTGCATAGGTCTGCTTGTGAAGGAGTCGGATGCAAGAGCCGACATTGCGATTCTTCTCAACTCCTATCTGCCGCGTTATCTGGAACAAAAATATACGGCGAGCAGAGTGAAGATAATTCATTTATCTACCGATTGTGTTTTTTCGGGTTCACGCGGTTGTTATACAGAGACTGATATACCCGATGGCGAAACAGTTTACGACCGCACAAAAATACTCGGCGAAATTGATAATGATAAGGATTTAACCTTTCGTATGTCGATTATCGGTCCCGACCAAAATGAGTCCGGTGTTGGGCTCTTCAATTGGTTTATGAGTCAGCGCGGAAAGATTCGCGGTTTTACAAAAGCGATGTGGACCGGTGTTACAACAATTGAACTTGCCCGAGCCGTTGACGCAGCAATAAAGCAAGATTTAACAGGGCTGTATCACCTAGTGCCTGATAAATCCATTGATAAGTACAGTTTGCTATTGCTGCTGCGTGACGGTTTTGGTCGGACGGACATTGAGATTGAGCCGCATGATGAGTTTGCCGTTGATAAATCTCTTGTTAATACGAGAAAAGACTTTGACTTTGAGGTTCGCGACTATCCGCAGCAGGTTAAGGATATGTACGAGTGGATTAAAAAGTATAAAGATTTATACACACATCTAAAATTCAGTGAGTAGTCCGTGGGATAGTGGTGGAGTAAGTGAGTAAGACCGTTGATATGAACATATCCAAGCCAAAATCCAAGCGTATCCTTGTTGTAAGCCAACATTTTTGGCCTGAATCCTTTCGAGTAAATGATATTTGTAACGGGTTTGTTGAGAGAGGGTACGAAGTTGAGGTGCTTTGCGGGATACCAAACTATCCTGCAGGGCAGTTTTTCGATGGCTACGGTCTCACAAAAAACAGGCGTCAAATCGAAAATGGCGTAAAGATACGCAGATGCTTTGAAGTTAAAAGAGGAAAAAATTCCAATTTAAGGATTTTTCTCAATTATATTTCATTCCCGATAAGCAGCTTGTTCTCGCTTCCGTATCTGCTCAGGCAAAAATATGATAAAATATTTCTGTTTCAAACATCCCCTGTTATGATGTCACTCGCAGGCGTTCTGCTCGGCAGAATGAAAAGGATTGAAACGACAATGTATGTTTTGGATTTGTGGCCGGAGAATCTCTACTCTGTACTGAATTTCAAAAATAAGTTAATCAGACGATTTCTCTTTTGGAACTCAACGTGGTATTATCGTAAAACCGATAAGCTAATTGCAAATACGCAAAGATTGCAGTCCTTACTGATTGACCGAACAGGTAAATGCTGTAGTGAAGTTACGTTCATACCGCAATTTTGTGAGAAGCTGTATGAAGAGCTTGCCGAAGATGCTGAGCTTAAAGACAGGTTTAAAGATACTTTCAACTTGGTGTTTACGGGAAATATAAGTCCTGCACAGTCGTTTGAAACAGTGATTGGAGCAGCGAAGATACTCAAAGATAAAGGGTTCGCGGATATCCGGTGGATTATTGTCGGTGACGGTATGTCCGGAGCTTGGCTTAAGGAAGAGGTTGCAAAAGAGGAGCTATCAGATTACTTTATTTTTATCGGGAATGTTCCGATGGCAGAAATACCGAAATATACAGGTATCGCAGACGGGTTATTTGCATGTCTTTCAAAGCTTGAAATGCTTGAGTGCACAATACCTGCGAAAATATTCTCATATTACGCCGCAGGACGCCCGCTATTGCTTGCGATGAATGGTGAAATTCAAGATATTATTGAGTCGTCGGGAGCGGGATATATTGTCGACGCAGGTGATAGCAAGGGGCTTGCAGAAGCTGCTGTTCGATTATATAAAATGAGCAATGAAGAGCGTGAAAAGATGGGCGAAAGTGCAAAGGCGTATTACTATAAAAACTTCGAGCGTGATATGAATATGGAAAAGCTCGTTGAGTTTGTGGAAGGGGACGGAGTCCCTGTCCTGCCGAATATAGAAAGAGATTGAGCAATGACCAAAAAAAGAGCGGCTGTTTTTGTTTTATATGATAAGGATGGCATAGTTGATAGCTATATAATTTACCTTTTGCAAGAGCTGCTTTCGGTTTGCGAAAAGCTGGTTGTTGTGTGCAATGGTTTGCTGAGCGATGACGGACGAACAAGGCTTGAAGAACTCACTAGTGATATTATCGTCAGGGATAATGAAGGCTTTGACGCGTGGGCATATAAAACAGGCATGGAGTATATTGGGTGGGATAATCTGAAGGATTATGATGAGCTTGTTCTTCTCAACGACACTGTGTTTGGTCCGTTTTATCCTTTTTCAGATATATTTAATGAAATGAAAGCAAAAGGGGTTGATTTCTGGGGAATTTCCAAGCATGGACGTTTTGCAAATCCCGATGGTCTTACAAAAGGCGGATTATTTCCCGAGCATATACAGACGTATTTTATTGTTATCGGCAGAAAAATGCTTGCCGATTTAGCGTTTAGAAAGTACTGGGAGAACCTGCAGCTGCTAAAATCATGGAATGCAACGGTATCCTATTTTGAATCTCAGTTTACAAAGCATTTTGAAGATTTAGGTTTTTCGTGGGATGTTTACTCAAATGCTGATAAGGAACTGGCAGATTATTACGACGTTTCACTGATGAGCTTAATGCCTTATGAAATTGTTAAGGATTATAAATGCCCGTTTATAAAGCGAAAGAACTTTACGATAGAGTACAGCAGTTCGTTGACCTTTGCGGTCGGGAACAGTACGAAGAGGGCGTATGATTATATATGCGAGAACACCGAGTATGATGTTGATTTGATATGGGAGCATATTCTCAGGACAGGCAATCTCAGAAGTATTAAAGATAATATGCATCTGAATTATGTATTGTCAGAGAAGAATGTCGAAGATGAATCAATTGATATCAGCAAAGCAAAAGTTGCGGTTTTCGCGCATATCACTTATGATGATTTGGTTGACTTCTGTGCTGATTATATTTGCTCGGCTTCTGAAATCGCTGATGTTTATGTAACAACGACTTCTGAAAAAACCGGAGCTTGCATTATTGACCGATTAGGACAAGAGAAGCTGAAGAAGCTTGAGGTGATTGTTTTACCTGCAGGCAGTAAAGGCAGAGATGTTGCTGCTCTATGGGTGGCACTAAAGCCATACATGGAGAGCTATGATTATATATGTTTTATTCATAATAAAAAATCACCTCAGGTGCGTCCTCTGACTGTCGGACGCGAGTTTGGCAGGCGGTGCATGGATAACACACTCGTTAGCAAGGAGTATGTTATCAATATAGTCGGGCTATTTGAAAAAACACCACGACTCGGCATGCTCTTTCCGCCTCCCGTCATTCACGGTCCTTACATACAACTCCTGTCGTTCTTATGGACAGGGAATTACCATAATACGGTCGCGCTGGCAAAGCGGATTGGGGCAAATGTCCCGATTGACCACGGCTTTGACCCGATATTTCCAACCGGGGGAATGTTTTGGTTCAGGACAAAAGCACTTAAAAAAATCATCGACTATGATTGGAAATACGATGATTTCCCCGATGAGCCGCTACCCGAGGATGGCACAATCGGTCATGCGTTCGAGCGAGTGTACTGCTTTGCCGCTCAAAGTGAAGGGTTTTACTCTGCGTGGGTAATGAATGAGTTTTTTAGCAAAAACGAGCTTACATCAATGAGTTATATACTCTCCTGCAGCAAACCTTCGCTCTATGCAATAATGCGGCGAAACTTAGTTGACAGACTTCGCAGGCACCCGGGGATGTTTAAGTTCTTGCAGCGGCATTACCGCAAGATAAAGCAATCACTAAAAAGGCTTAGAGGTAGATAATAATGACAGTAATTTTACATATCACTTCTGAAACTACTGATGTAAATGAATATAAAAAGCTTCTTGGTGACGAAGATACGCTTATTACAGTTTGTGAAAAAGATGTCAGTGCCGATGCAGGGATTGTCAAACTGCACAACGAAGCGGTTAGTGGAGCTGATAGCAGCTCTGATATACTTTTATTATCAGACTCTGTTGTTTTACATGGAAATGTATTCGAAGAACTGAAGTCATGCCTATATGCTGCCGATAAGCATGTTATTGTCAGCGGTCAAGAGATTGAAAATAATGAAAGCTTGATTAAGACTGCTCTTGCTTGCTTGCCGGAATATTCGGTTATAGACCTTGCATATTCTCGCTGTGCTCTGATTAAACGCAGTGCTGTAAATAACTTGGGTTTATTTGACGAGTCGAAAGATAATCTTCAAGATGCAATAGAAGATTATTATCACAGAATGAATATCTATGGCTTTTCCGCAGTTGTCTCGCATCGGGTGTTGTTTTCTTATAAGAATGCAGAAAATAAAGTACAAACTAATTTTGCAGAAGCTCATCCGTCTGTAGGATTCTTAAAGGTTATTGATAAAAACTATTACACAAAGAAAAGAATCCTTTTCGACTGTGCGATTATGCCTGCAATGCATTGCGGTACAGCGGAATACCAAAAATTTATTTTTGAAGCGTTTAACAGACTATTCGGCGAGAAGTACGATATCTTCCTTTATATCAGCATCGAGGCTGCTGAGTTTCACGGTCTTACGGATAAATACGATAATATAATCTATCCCGATACAATGGATGGGCATGAGAAATTTCATATCGGGTATGCGCCGAACCAGCTAATGCATTTTGAGCATCAAAAGCTTATGAGCAAGTGTTGCTTGAAGATTGTTCAAACAATGCATGATATCATGATGGTGAGAATCGATGAGCACGGCGTCGGTGAAAGTGCGGATGTTGAGCTTGGTATACGCCTCAGCGACGGTATTGTGTGTATAAGCCAATATACAAAGGATGATTTCCTTGCACGTTATTATAATGCTGCCGGTATTGATGAGACGAAAATAACTGTTATTTATAATGCAACAGGGATAACCGCACCGGTCAAAAGTGATTACGACTTGCCGTTTAAAGAATATTTTCTGATAATTGGTAATGCTTACAAGCATAAGGCGATTAAAGAGGCGATTGACGTTGTCAGAGGTTCGAAGCATAACTACATCGTTATCGGCTATAGCGACAATGAGTTGGTCGCATCAAATGTTTACAGTTACAGAAGTGGCAATCTGGAAGATGATTTTGTAAACTATCTGTACGCAAATTGCAAGGCAGTGGTTTTTCCGAGTTTATATGAAGGTTTTGGTTTACCACTTATTATCGGATTTAAATTCGGCAAACGGGTTATTGTTAATAAAAATCCTCTCACCCTTGAGCTTAGGGAGCACTTTAAGGAATTTAGGGATTATATGCTTTTCTTTGACCGATTTGAGCAAATAAACGCGTTGGTTGATGGCATAGATTTTAACGAGAAGCTTGCAGATGTTGAATATGAAGACTCTTGGGACAGAGTGGCTATAGAATATGAGGCGTTTATTAGCGAACTGCTGTTTGAAGATGTGGATATTAACAAGCTAAATGAGCGGTGGGCTTTATATAATCTGATTGAAACGAAGCTAAAAAAGCCTCTTGACCAAGTTGACTCTCTTAAAGAAGAGCTTGCACTGATGTATCAGCAGTTCGGGAATTACAGTATATTCAAGCTTTTGTATTTTGCGCTAAAGGAGCATATAAAGCATAGACATAAATGGCTTTTTCGTGTACTATACAGGGCAGTCGGTAAGGGATGACAGGAAATAATATTCGAGGAGGTATTCTATTATGTATTTAGACCCTAATTTTGGTGGTATGTTGATTCAAGTTTTGGTCGCTATTGCTGCTGCCGGTGGGATTATAATGTTTTCGCTCAGAAGGAAAATTCGTTCTTTATTTTCGAAAAATAAAAACGAGGACGTTAAGGAAGATACCGTTGAGAATACGCATTCTACAGAGAACACCATGCCTCGGGCACAAGATGATGCAATTGACATGTTATCTGACGAGGGGGATAATGTCGACTAAACATATATTATAGATTGGATGGAATATCTGATGGAGTTTATTAGCTCTATATTAGGTACTCCTTTGGGGTATATAATCAATTTTGCTTACTCATTAACTAACAGTTACGGACTTGCTGTTATTATTTTTGCTGTTGCAGTGCGGGTATTATTTTTATTCCCAATTAATGTTTTTGCGCAAAAGAACTCAATTAGATTACTAAAACTACAGCCGGAACTCGGGAAAATAAAAAAAAGATTTGCCGATGATAAGGAAAAACAAAACGAGGAGCAATACAACTTGTTTAAAAGGGAGCGGTACAGCCCGTTTATTGGTTTAATCCCTTTGTTTGCACAACTGTTTTTTGTAATTGGTATCATGCAAGTGATGCTTGACCCTATGCGGTATTTACAAGGAGTTAGTGTAAGTGATGTTGATTTTACATTTTTAGGTATTAATCTAAATGTAGTACCATCATTGTTGAATCCTTCGCTTGAACTTGTTATGCCTTTGCTTTCAATGGGTAGTGCTTTGGTGTTTTGCCTTATTCAAAATGAAATTAGTCCGGGTGCACTAAGTCAAAGTAAAGGTACTAACATAGGACTGACAATCGTTACAGTTGCGCTATCGCTGTACTTATCACTGGCTCTACCGGTAAGTGTCGGTATTTACTGGACTGTAAGCAATTTAATGGGTGTTGTAACGATATTTATATTAAATACTATCTACAATCCGTATAAGCTTGCTCCGGATGCATTAGAGTATATAAAATCAATCAGAAAAACACCGGGAGAAATAAAGGCGGAAAGAAAAAGAATAACTGAGTTAAAATTAAAAGAAAAACTTGATGTAAAGCGGTTTAATAATGCAAAAAAGGAACTGGTTTTTTATGCTCTAACCGGTGGTCAATATAAATATTATAAGACACTGATTGAGTACATTCATAGTAACTCCGATATACATATTCACTATCTTACTAACGACCCCGAGGATGCCTTGTTTGAACAAGAAAATCCAAAGCTCATTCCATACTACGCAAGTCAGAAAAAAACAATATCTCTTATGCTAAAACTCGATGCAGATATAATGGTTACAACTGTTCCGGATTTGCAAAGCTATCATTTGAAACGCTCAATTGTTAGAGAGGATATTGAATATATTAATGTTTTTCATGCTCCTGTCAGCACAATGATGCAATATAAAGAAACTGCGTTTGACCATTTTGATACAGTTTTTTGTATTGGTCCTCACCATATAGAAGAGCTCAGGCGCAGAGAAGAAATGAAAGGACTTAAAAAGCGTAATCTTGTTAAAGCAGGGTATGGCTTATTTGACGAGCTTCGTGAGAGATACAGAACATTTCAGATAAGTGCAAATGCCGGTAACAGCACCGAAAATGAAACGAAAAAAATCCTCATTGCTCCTTCGTGGCAGAACGATAACATCTTCGAAACTTGTATTGATGAGATTTTAGACTTATTACTTGGGCGAGGGTATTTAGTGACACTACGTCCTCACCCGCAGTTTATGCGGCTATTTCCTGAACGTATCGCTGATATACAGCAAAGGTATAAGCGGTTTGTTGAGGTAGGAGAGTTAATATTTGAGTGTGATTTTTCGGGGAATGAGTCAATTTACACATCTGATTTAGTTATAACCGATTGGTCGGGAATCGCGTATGAGTTTGTTTACTGCACATTAAAGCCATGTTTGTTTATCAACACACCGCAGAAAATTATGAACCCCAATTATGAATCATATAACATTGAACCTATGGAGTTAAAAATTCGTAATAAGGTCGGCATCTCTATCAATCCTGATGAAATTAATGAGAAGATGACTGAAAGTATTGAAGCCTTATTAAATGACGAAGATTCACTAAGAGAAAAAATTAATGGAATCATGGACGAATATGTTTTTTATCCCGGCAGAAGCGGAGAAGCCGGAGGACGTTATATTATTAAAATGGTTAATAAATAGGGTTGAAATAGTTTGGTTAATATGTTAAAATCTACGTGATTAAAATGAACAATTATTTTTTTATGAGTTGTTCTTTTTACTTTATTTATTTCTTTATTTGGCAGGTTTGCACTATGTTTTTGAAAAAATCAATTATTTCAATATTACTCATTATTGCACTAGCAATATCGTATGCAGGAAGTTTTAATATAACTCGTGCAGAAGAACCCGATGCAATCGAACCTGACCCGGTCCCGGTCGAACTAAATCTAATCGAACTTGATTCGAGGGTGCTGGACCCAATCGAGCAATTTGTCGAGCGAATGTACAATATAGTATTAAACAGAGACTCAGAGGAGCAAGGACTCATTCACTGGTCAGGGATCCTCAGGAGCCGCAGAATGACCGGAGCCCAGGTAGCACATGCATTCTTTTTCTGTCCTGAGTTCATAAATAGAGATGTAGGTGAAAGAGCCTTTGTAATAATTTTATATGAGACTCTGATGGATAGAGAACCTAGTGAGTGGGAAATACAACACTGGCTTCATCATATATGGTTAGGCTGGCCGCTAGATAATGTGTTTTCAGCATTTGTCC
>Ga0123356_10000137_pt1 | contig 82109 bp, 71 predicted proteins | sample TergutEmb28metaG_2_FD_92546 | JGI IMG/M metagenome (GOLD analysis project Ga0123356, IMG submission 92546) | Embiratermes neotenicus P3 segment gut microbial communities from Petit-Saut dam, French Guiana - Emb289 P3 | ecosystem: Host-associated > Arthropoda: Insects > Digestive system > Gut ...
ACGGCGGCCACAGCGGCAGAGACACGCCCGGACCCATCCCGAACCCGGAAGCTAAGCCTGCCAGCGCCGATGGTACTGCACCCGACAGGGCGTGGGAGAGTAGGACACCGCCGAACACCATTCAAGTAAGCCCCCACCACCGGTGGGGGCTTACTTGTACCCAGAACACAACACCCATCCCCAGAGATACTCTCCACCACCTGACTCTCGAGAAGCACAACCCCCACCATGTCGTCAGGATCTTGCCGCTCTGTCTGCATGACGAGACGACGGGTGCGCGATGGGCTGGGGAGCACCGAGCGCGTGGGAGCGGGGCCGCTCGAAGGCTGACGGCCCCCTTTCTCGGGTGGAGTCTGGGAGACTGGCACCCTCGAAGATCGACAGGAGAACAGCGTGGAGAGCGTGGCACCGGGCACCGGGCCCGAAGGATCGGGTGACCGACCGTTCAGACGAGGGCCAGGTCGCCAGCAGCGCGACGGAGGTGCTGCTTCGAAGCGCTCTTCTTTCCGTGACGGTGGTGGCACCGATCGGCGGGAGGGCGGCAGGTCACCCTGGCGCGACGACAGGGGTGGGTCTCGCGAGACAGGGCGTGCTCCAGGCAGTCGTGAACCGCGACGAGACAGCGAAGGGCGCCCGGGGAGAGAAGGGACTACCCGTGACGCTCATCGCTCCGGGCAGCAGCGGTCGGGTTGGAAGGACGACAGGAGGGGGTCTGCTCGCCCCGAGGGTGGTGGCACCGGGGGGCGAGGTCCGAGGCAGGACAGCGACGTGCGCTCCGACAGGTACGCGCCTGCTCGGGACGAGCGTCGTCCTGACAGGTCCACAGGTGGCCGATCTGAGTGGCGCGGGGACTCGAGCCCGTCGGGTCGGACGGAACGTGGCGCTGGCGCACGCGGATCGTGGAGAGACCGCGACGATCGCCCCGCGAGAGGGGAGGCTCCTGCGGAGCGCCGCTCTGGTCGCTCGGGAGACGGAGGCCCAGGCTGGCGTGACGGCAAGAGCACCTCGTCAGGCTGGGATGAGCGCGGCGCTGGCCCTCGCCGGCAGCGAAGAGAGGACAGCGGACCGCGAAGAGAGGACAGGGGAGACCGCGAGAGGGGTGGACCGTCCCGCGGCGAGCCTCGCGCCGACCGCTCTGCTGGGGAGCGTTCGCGCTGGCAGGAGGGCGCCGATGCGCCTTCCAGGGTCGGGCGTGGCGCGCCTCGAGGAGCACGTCGCTGGGAGGACGACTCTCCAGGCGCTTCGCGTCGTCAAGGAGGGGCAGACAGACGTGAACCGCTCTCTCGCGAACCTGACGCGCCTCGTCGTGACCAGGAGCCACGGCGAGACAGTGCTCCGAGGCGCGAGTGGAGGGCTGACGGCGACCGGCGACCGGCGCGCCGTGGCCAGGATGCGCAGCGTGACCAGACATCACAGCGTCACCAGACTGAGCGGGGTGAGCGCGACGAGCGAGACAGAGCACCGAGGTCTGAGGCGGGGAGCAGGTCAGGCGGCACAAGACCGCGAGGTGCGACGGGGGCTTCAGGGCCTGGGGGTGCCAGGACGTGGGCGGCCCGGCCGGAGCGGGGCTCCAGGCCTGGGCAAGACCGCCGCTCCGACCGCCCCAAGGAACCAGAGCTTCCCGACGAGATCGACTTCGCGATGCTCGACCGGGAGTCCCGTGCCCGGCTGCGCACCCTGAGCAAGGAGAACGCGGAGGTCGTGGGGCGGCACCTGGTCATGGCCGGGAGGCTGCTGGACGTCGACCCCGAACGTGCCTACGAGCACGCTCAGGCGGCGGTGCGTCGCGGCGGGAGGGTCGACGTCGTGCGGGAGGCCGCCGGGCTGACCGCCTACCGGACCGGTCGGCACGCCGAGGCTCTGCGCGAGCTGCGCACGGTCCGCAGGCTGTCGGGCTCGGCTGAGCACCTGGCCGTGATGGCCGACTGCGAGCGCGGGTTGGGACGCCCGGAGCGAGCCGTCGCCCTGGCAGCAGACCCAGACGCCGCCGACCTGCCGCTCGACGCGGCGGTGGAGCTGGCGATCGTGGTCAGCGGGGCCCGGCTCGATCTCGGGCAGCCTGACGCCGCGCTGGCCGCGCTCGGCTCGCAGCAGGTTCGCCAGGCCTCCGGTCTGCTCGCGGCTCGTGTCGCCCAGGCCCGAGCCACCGCGCTCGAGGCAGCGGGGCGCCCAGACGAGGCGGCCCGCGAGCTGGCCGCGTACAGCACGGACGACCTCGAGGAAGCCGCCGGGAACGTACCGGTCGACGAGGAGGTCGTCGTCTTCGACCTCACCGACGAGGAGGACAGCGAGCGCGACGTCTCGGGCGAGACCTCGACCGAGCAGGAGGAGGACGTCAGCGAGGTCGACGTTCCCGGGGAGGCGGAGGTTCCGGACGAGGTCGCCACCTCGGGACCGGATGCCGAAGCTGACGCCCCGGGCGAGACTGGTGCCGAGTCGGGAACCTGAGGAGAGCGTGCCGGTGATGAGCGTCAGGGCGAGTCTCAGCGGTCCCCGCACGGCCGAGGTCGCCGTGAACGGTGCTGACTCAGCGTGTGTCGAGGCGACCTCGTGAGCGTCGGCCTGGAGTCTTGCGACGTCCCGCTGGTCGAGCGTTACGACCTGGCGCTGGTCGACCTCGACGGGGTGGCCTATCGGGGGCACCTGCCCATCGAGGGCGCGGCCGAGGCCCTGACCGGCGCGAGAGCGGCGGGGATGCGGGTGCTGTTCGTGACGAACAACGCGTCTCGGCCCCCGGAGGTCGTCGCTGACCAGCTCACCGGGCTGGACATCCCCACCGCGCCGCAGGACGTGCTCACCTCCGCCCAGGCCGCGGCGGCCGTGCTGCGCGAACGGCTCGAGCCTGGCGCCACGGTGCTGGTGATCGGCGCGGACGGTCTGCTCGAGGCGGTGGCCGCCGAAGGGTTCCGGATCGTCACCTCCGCCGACGAGCGACCGCAGGCCGTGGTGCAGGGGTTCGGGCCCGAGGTGGGCTGGCACGATCTCGCGGAGGCGGCCTACGCGGTCAGCGCCGGGGCCTGGTACGTGGCGTCCAACCTCGACGGCTCGCTGCCGACCACCCGTGGCTACGCCCCGGGCAACGGTGCGCTGGTCGCTGCCGTGGTCACGGCGACGGGGGTGGAGCCCGACAGCTGCGGCAAGCCGTCACCGACCATGTACCGGATCGGTCAGGAGCGTGTCGGGGCGTCGCGGCCGCTGGTGGTCGGTGACCGGCTCGACACCGACCTGGCCGGGGCCCGTGCGGGTGGCTACCCCGGGCTGCACGTGCTCACAGGGGTCTCCCGGGGCCGCGACGCCGTCATGGCAGCACCAGGGCTGAGGCCTTCTTACATCGGTGCTGACCTGCGCGCTCTGCACGAACGGCACCCTCTGCCCGAGCCGGACCAGACCGGGTGGTGGCGCTGCGGGCAGTCTGGCGCGCGGGTCCGGAAGGGCGGCGACGGGGTGGGGACGCTCGAGCTGCGCGGTCCGGACGACGTGAACCTGGTGCGTGCGGCCTGCGCCGCCGCGTGGGACTTCGCCGACGCCGGGGGGCGGCTCGACCCCGGCTCCGTCCCAGAGATCGGGCCGCACGTACGGTGAGGTCGTCGACGGCTCGACATGGGCACGGATGCTCGACACGGGCACGTTCGGCACCTCGTGGGCGGTAGCGTGAGCGGATGCACGTTGAGCAGACCGGGCTGACGAGCCAGAGCAGCCCGACCGGCGAGGTGGTGCCGCGTACGCAGGACGCGGCCGTGGACGAGATCCTGCACAGCCTGGTCGAGGTCGACGGTCTGTCGCTGCGCGAGCAGGTGGCGCTCCTCGACGACGCCCACCAGCGGCTGCAGGGCCGGCTGGCTGAGTCTGACGGTGGCGCCCGGTGAGTGCCCGTCTGGACGTCGCGCTGGTCGAGCGCGGGCTCGCCCGCTCCCGTCAGCACGCCAAGACGCTGATCGACGCCGGGCGGGTCCAGGTCGGCGCTGCCGTCGCCCGCCGCCCAGCGGCAGCCGTCGCCCCTGACACGACGGTGCGTGTCGCCGCCGACCCGGACGACCCCGGCTACGTCTCTCGGGCCGCGCACAAGCTCGCCGGTGCGCTGGACCGTTGGGAAGACCTGCGGGTCGCGGGGCGCGACTGTCTGGACGTCGGCGCGTCGACCGGAGGGTTCACCGACGTCCTGCTGCGCCGTGGCGCCCGGCGGGTGGTCGCTGTCGACGTCGGGCACGGCCAGCTCGACCCCCGGCTGCGCGCTGATCCCAGGGTCGAGCTGCGCGAGGGCGTCAACGCCCGCGACCTGAGAGCTGGGGACGTGGACCCGGCCCCGACGCTGGTGGTCGCCGACCTGTCGTTCATCTCGCTGCGGCTGGTGCTCGAGGCCGTCGCGAGCGTCGCTGCACCTGACGCCGACCTGGTGGTGCTGGTCAAACCGCAGTTCGAGGTGGGCCGCTCAGGGCTCGGGCCGGGTGGGGTGGTCCGTGACCCGCGGGCACGGCGCCAGGCTGTTGTCGGGGTGCTAGAGGTAGCCGAGACTCTCGGGCTCGCCGCGCGCGGGTTGGCCGCCAGCACGCTGCCCGGCCCGGCCGGGAACCTGGAGTACCCGCTCTGGCTGACCCGCGGTCCGCGAGAGCCCGGGCAGAGAGAGACTCTGCTCGACGAGGTGTTCGGGGGCCTGCGATGACCCGCCGTGTCCTGGTGGTCACCCACCATGGCCGTCCCGAGGCCGTCGCGGCCACCGCCGTGGTGCTGCGCGAGCTCGAGGCCGCCGGTATCGAGCCGGTGCTGGCCGCTGAGGAGTCCTCCGTGGACGACCTGCCGTCGTTCGAGCTCGCGGTGGTGCTCGGTGGTGACGGGACGATCCTGAGAGCCGCGGAGATGACCCGGACCGCCGGTGTGCCGATGCTCGGGGTGAACCTGGGAAGGGTCGGGTTCCTCGCTGAGATCGAGCCGGACGACGTCGCTGACGCGGTGCGTCGGCTGGCCGCCGGTGACTACGAGGTCGAGGAGCGCCGCACCATCGAGGTGTGTCTGACGAGGGCCGACGGGCAGCGCACGACAGGGTGGGCGCTGAACGAGGCCGCCGTGGAGAAGATCGACCCGGCTCGGATGCTCGACCTCGGCATCGAGGTGGACGGGCGGCGGCTCGAGCGCTTTGGGTGCGACGGGGTGGTCGTGGCCACCCCCACGGGCTCGACCGCGCACGCCTTCTCTGGTGGTGGGCCGGTGGTGTGGCCGGACGTCGAGGGCGTGATCGTCGTCCCGGTCGCCGCCCACGCCCTGTTCGCCCGCCCGCTCGTGGTCGGGCCGTCCAGCACCGTGACGCTGCTGGTGCTGGAGGACGTGACGGTGTCCGGGCGGCTCACCTGCGACGGACGCCGGGTGCAGAGGGTCGGCCCCGGGGACCGGATCGAGGTTCGCGTCGCTGACCTGCCGGTGCGGCTCGCACGCCTGAGCCCGGCCCCGTTCACCACCCGCCTGGTGCACAAGTTCGCGCTGCCCGTCGAGGGGTGGCGCGGGGTCTCGCAGAACGGGTCGCCACAGGGTGGTCCGACGGCATGATCGCTGAGCTGAGGATCGAGAACCTCGGGGTCATCGCGGACGCGGGGGTCGAGCTGGGCCCTGGTCTCGTCGTGCTGACCGGGGAGACCGGGGCGGGCAAGACGATGGTTCTCACCGCGCTCACCATGCTCACCGGCGGGCGGGCCGACGCGACGCTGGTGCGCACGGGTGCGACGTCGGCGGCGGTCGAGGGACGGCTGGTCGTCGGGCCTGGCTCACCGGCAGCCGTCCGGGCAGCCGAGGCCGGGGCCGAGCTCGACGGTGAGGCTGGCACCGACTCCAGCCTCGTGGTGGTGCGCACCGTCACCGCCCCCCAGGAGACCACGCCGGGCCGCTCGAGGGCCTTCTTGGGCGGGCGGAGCGTGCCCCAGGCGGTGCTCGCGGAGGTCGCGTCGACGCTGGTCACCGTGCACGGGCAGTCGGAGCAGCTGCGGCTGCGAGCCCCGGCGCGGCAGCGTGAGGCGCTGGACGACTTCGCCGGGCCCGAGCACCGGGCGCTCGTCGCCCGCCACCGTGAGACGTGGTCCGAGCGCCAGGCGCTCGCCAGCGAGCTGACGCGGCTGCGCGCCCAGGCCGCTGAGCGTCGACGCGAGGCCGAGCTGCTGCGTCTGGGGCTGGCCGAGGTGGAGCGAGTCGCGCCGCAGGCGGGGGAGGACGACGACCTCGCCCGCCAGGTCTCCAGGCTCGGGCACGTCGAAGACCTGCGCGCCGCGGCGTCGAGCGCGCACGCCGCGCTGGCCGGCGAGGACGACGAGCACCCCGGGGCTGCCAACGCCGTCCAGACGGCGGTGCGGGCGCTCGAGCAGGTGGCGGGGCACGACGAGGCGTTGGCCGACCTCGCCCGGCGCGCCACCGAGGCCGGGTACCTGCTCGACGACGTCGCGGGCGAGCTGGCCGCGTACGTGGACGGCCTCGCGGCCGACCCGGCGGCGCTCGAGACGGCCCAGCAACGGCGTGCGGAGCTGTTGACGCTGACCCGCGCCTACGGGCCGGACGTGGCCGCGGTGCTCGCCTGGGCCTCCGAGGCGGGCCTGCGCCTGCTCGAGCTGGACGGGGGCGACGAGAAGGTGGTGGCGCTGGGGGCTGATCTCGACCGCCTCGACGCCGAGCTGGTCGACCTTCAGACAGCGATCTCCGCGGCTCGCACCGATGCCGCCGGGCGCCTGTCCGAGGCGGTCAGCACCGAGCTGGCCGGGCTGGCTATGGCCGGGGCTCGTCTCAAGGTGGCGGTCAGTCCTGGTGAACCGGGGCCTTCGGGTGCCGATCAGGTAGAGATGCTGTTCGCGGCCCACCCCGACTCTCCGGTGCTGCCGCTCGCCCGGGCCGCGTCGGGCGGCGAGCTGTCCCGGGTGATGCTGGCGCTCGAGGTGTCCCTCGCGGCGGACGGCCAGGGACACACCCCGGGGACCTTCGTCTTCGACGAGGTGGACGCCGGTATCGGTGGGCGGGCGGCGGTCGAGGTCGGGCGCCGGTTGGCTCGCCTCGCCCGGGGCTGTCAGGTGCTCGTCGTGACGCACCTGGCCCAGGTCGCGGCGTTCGCCGACCGGCACCTGGTGGTCTCTCGTTCTGAGGGTGTGGTGCGAGCCTCGGACGTGGCGGAGGTCAGCGGCGACGAGAGGTTGGCCGAGCTCGCACGGATGCTGTCGGGCCAGGACTCGCCGGCCGCGCGAGCACATGCGGACGAGCTTCTGAGCCGCTGCGACGTGGGACCATGAGGGACGATGAGAATCTTCACGAAGAAGCGTGACGCGAGGTCTGCCGGCGACGGGCTGGCGGGGCCGGCACGGGTGGACGCACGGACCAAGAACCTGACCAAGCGCCTGCTGCCTGGCGACATCGCGGTGATCGACCACCTGGACCTGGACCGCGTCTCTGCCGAGGCCCTGGTCGCGTGCCGGCCCGCCGCGGTGCTCAACGCCGCGCGCTCCACCTCGGGGCGCTACCCCAACCTCGGGCCGGGGATCCTCATGGACGCGGGCATCCCGCTGATCGACGACCTGGGCCCGGACGTGATGGCGATCTCCGAGGGGCACGAGCTGCGCATCGACGGCGCGGCCGTGCACGACGGTGACACCCTGGTCGCCGAGGGGGTGCTGCAGACCGCCGAGACCGTCGGTGCGGCGATGGACGAGGCCCGCGCGGGCCTGTCGGTGCAGCTGGAGTCGTTCGCCGCGAACACGATGGACTACCTGCGCCGTGAGCGCGAGCTGCTGCTCGACGGGGTGGGCGTGCCCGACATCAGCACCGACCTGGACGGGCGGCAGGTGCTCATCGTGGTGCGCGGCTACCACTACAAGGAAGACCTCGTCACCCTGCGGCCCTACATCAAGGAGTACCGGCCGGTGCTCATCGGGGTGGACGGCGGCGCCGACGCGATCCTCGAGGCGGGCTGGAAGCCGGACATGATCGTCGGTGACATGGACTCGGTCTCCAACAAGGCCCTGGCCTGCGGTGCGGAGGTCGTGATCCACGCCTACCGGGACGGGCGGGCGCCCGGCAAGGACCGCGTCGAGGAGCTCGGCGTGCCGTATGTGCTGTTCCCCGCGACCGGGACCAGCGAGGACGTGGCGATGCTGCTGGCCGACGACAAGGGCGCCGAGCTCATCGTGGCGGTCGGCACGCACGCCACCCTGGTGGAGTTCCTCGACAAGGGCCGGGCTGGGATGGCCTCGACCTTCCTCACCCGGCTGCGGGTCGGCGGCAAGCTGGTCGACGCCAAGGGTGTGTCGCGGCTGTACCGGCACCGCATCTCCAACCTCCAGGTCTTGCTCCTCGTGATCGCCGGTCTGCTGGCCCTGTTCATCGCCCTGGCCTCGACCGAGGCCGGGCAGACGCTGATGGGTCTGATCGGTGCGGGCTGGGACGACCTGCTCTCGTGGGTCGGACGTCTCTTCGGCGGCGCGACGTGACCCCCTGGACCTCCTCTTCCGACCTTCGACGACTGAGAGCAGCCCCGTGATCGACTTTCGTTACCACCTCGTCTCTCTGATCTCGGTGTTCCTCGCCCTGGCGGTGGGCATCGCGCTGGGTGCGGGGCCTCTGAAGGAGACCATCGGCGAGTCGCTGACCGGCCAGGTGGAGCGGCTGCGCGGCGAGAAGGAGGCGTTGCGATCCGATGTGGACGCCGCCCGCAGGGCGCTGAACAACGAGCAGGCCTTCATCGACCAGTCGGCCGGGCCCCTGCTCGCAGGCCGGCTCACCGACCGTCGTGTCGTGGTGATCGAGCTCGGTCCCATCCCGGACGAGACCGTCGCCGCCGTCGTCGCCCGTCTGACCCAGGCTGACGCGTTGGTGACCGGGCACGTCAGGCTGACCGACACCTGGACCGACCAGGCTCAGCGCCCCTACCGCACGGCGCTGTCCGGGTCGCTGACCCCGTATCTCGACACCGTCCCGCAGGGGGTGTCCACTGAGGGCGTGCTCGCCATGTCGATCGTGCAAGGTCTCGTCGGTGCTGACGAGGCCGACCCGACCAGGCTCAGCGACTCGGCGTCGATGCTGCTGGACCTCCTCGCGAGCGGTGACCACCCCCTCGTGGTCATGGACGAGCAGATCATCGAGGCGGCAGACGCGATCGTGGTGATCGCGCCCCCGTTGCCCGCCGCTTCCAAGACCAAGCCCACCCCGCCGTCCGACGCCGTGCAGGCCGCGCGTCTGGCCGTGGTCACCGCTGCCGCGTCGGGGTCGGCCGGGGCGGTGCTGGTCGACGGCTCCCGGGGTGAGGGAGCCCTGGTGGACGCCCTGCTCAACGACGTCACGCTGCGCGACACCGTGACCACGGTGTCCGGTGTGTCCGCGGTCTCCGCGCAGGTCACCGTCCCGATGGCGCTGGCCGCACAGATCGCCGGGACGGTCGGTCACTACGGGTTCGGGGAGTCTGAGACGGTGCTGCCGCCGACGCTCGTCGGGGTGGCCGGGTGAGCCGCTGGCTCCCGGCGCTGGCGGGCGGGCTCGCCGGGGCCGCCGGGGCGGTGCTCGCCCGCAAGGCGCTGGACGCCCGCCCTCCGGGCGGGGCCGCGCGCTGGACCCGCACCAACCACGCCGGAGACCCGGTGAGCCTGCTGGAGGGTCCGGCGCTCGGTGCCGGGCTGATCGCCGGCGGGGCCGCTGGTGCGCTCGTGAGCGGATCACCGAGGGCGGCCGCTGCGGTGGCTGTCGCCGGGGGGGCAGGGCTGGCCTTCGGCCTCCTGGACGACCTGGGGGAGGACACCGAGAACCGCCGCAAGGGGCTGCGCGGGCACCTGGGCGCCCTGGCCCACGGCGAGGTGACGACCGGAGGAGCCAAGGTGCTCGGCATCGGGGCCGGGGCGCTGGCCGCCTCGGCGCTGCTGCCACGTTCGGGAGCGACCAGGGCGGCGCGCACCCTCGACTGGCTGGGCACCGGGGCGCTGGTCGCGGTGAGCGCGAATCTGCTCAACCTGCTCGACCTGCGTCCAGGTCGGGCGCTGAAGGTCGGGGCGGCCCACCTGCCGGGGCTGCTGGCCCGCGGAGGTCCGAGCGCGGGTGTCGGTGGCGCCGTGCTCGGTGCGGGCGCGGTCGTGGCGCCTGCCGACCTCGCGGGTGAGGACATGCTCGGAGACTCGGGGGCCAACGCGCTGGGTGCGGTGCTGGCCGTCGGGGTGGCAGCGGTAGCCCCGCCGGCGGTGCGGTGGGCGCTGCTGGCCGGTGAGGTCGCGCTCACCGTCGCCAGCGAGAAGGTCAGCTTCACACGGGTGATCGAGCGGACGCCGGTGCTGCGTGAGATCGACGCCTGGGGAAGGCCGGGACGAGAGGGACCGCAGGAGTGAGCCCGGCGGTCCGTCGGGGGCTGCTCGGTGCGGCTGCGATGATCGCGGTGATCACCGTGATCAGCCGCCTGCTGGGCCTGGTCCGCTGGTTGGCGCAGGCGTCCGCGCTCGGGGCGTCAGGCATCGGTGACGCCTACACCGGGGCCAACATCATCCCCAACGTGCTGTTCGAGACGGCGGCCGGAGGTGCCCTGGCAGGTGCGTTGATCCCGGTGCTGGCCGGGCCGATCGCGCGCCGTGCCGCGGACCAGACCCGCGCGATCATCGCCGGTGCCCTGGGCTGGACCTTGCTGGTGCTGGTGCCGCTGGGCGTTCTTCTCGCCCTGCTGGCCGACCCTGTGGCGCTGGCCCTGAACGTGGGTGACCAGCTGCGGGCGACCACACGGTTCTTCGTCCTGGTGTTCTCGGTCCAGATACCGCTGTACGGGTTGACCGTCCTGGCCTACGCGGTTCTTCAGGCTCACCGCAGGTTCTTCTGGCCGGCGTTCGCCCCGATCCTGTCGTCTCTGGTCACCATCGGTGCGCTGGTCTGGTACGGGCGCATGGCGGAGTCTGCGACCTGCCTCTCGACGATGCCGGTCGGTGCGCTGGAGGTCTTGGCGTGGGGCACCACGGCCGGGGTGGTGGCGATGTGCTTGCCGGCGCTGGTCGTCATGGCACGGGCCGGATGGTTGCCCGCCCCTCGGTTGCGCTTCCCGGACGGGGTCGCACCGAGGGTGCGGTCGTTGGCTCTGGCCGGGGTGGCCGGTGTCGCTGCTCAGCAGGTGTCGGTGCTGGTCCTCAACCTGGTCGCGGGCTATTCCACGGTCGGGACGCGCATCGTGCTCCAGTGGACCCAGGCGATCTACCTGCTGCCCTACGCGGTGCTGGTGGTGCCGCTGGTGACGGCGACGTTCCCCCGGCTGTCGGAGTGGGCGGCACGCGAGCGTCAGGATCGTTTCGCGGCGCTGTCGGCGACGACCACGCGGGCTGTCGTCGTCGTGGCCGGCATGGGTGCGGCGGTCTTGGCGGCGGCCGCCCCGGCGGTGGCGGCGGTCTTCGCCTTGCTGGACCGGCAGCAGTCGGCCCTGGTGTCGGAGTCGATGACGGGCGCGCTGACCTGGATGGTGCCGGGCCTGCTCGGGTTCGCGGTGATGTTCCACGGTCAGCGCACGCTGTACGCGCTGGAGCGTGGGCGTCTGGCCCTCGTCGCCGGTGCCCTGGGCTGGGGGGTGGTCTCTCTGGCCGCTGTCGGAGGGTTCTTCGTGGTCGGGCAGGGGGGTCCCGTCCTCGAGGTGCTGGCCGCCGCGGTGACGCTGGGCATGACGGTCGGCGGTCTGGTCACGGTGGCCCTGGTGGTTCGGGCCGCGGGTCGGGCCGCCCTGGCCGGGCTGGCCCGGACCGCTGGTGTCGTCGTGATCGCCGGGACCCTCGGTGCTGTGGCTGGACGCTGGGTGGTCGACTCGGTCATCGTCCTGATCGGCCATGGCATGTGGCAGAGCCTGGGTGCGGGGGCGGGTGCCGGGCTGGTCGCCGTGGTGATGATCGGGTGCGTGCTGTATCTCGGGGACAGGGCCGTCGTGCGGGATGTCGCCGGTCTCGCCCGCCGTTCGCGCACGACGCGACCGGCAGAGGACCCCAAACGCGACGATCTCGGGTAGATTGAAAGCCCGTGACAGAGCGTGCGCACCGACTCTCCGGGCGGTCGGATCATACGACCCGGCACATCTTCGTGACCGGTGGAGTCGTCTCCTCCTTGGGCAAGGGCCTCACAGCGTCCTCGTTGGGCCGGCTGCTGCGCAGCCGGGGCTTGCGGGTGATGATGCAGAAGCTCGACCCGTACCTGAACGTCGACCCGGGCACCATGAACCCGTTCCAGCACGGTGAGGTGTTCATCACCGACGACGGGGCGGAGACCGACCTGGATGTCGGTCACTACGAGCGCTTCCTCGACATGGACTTCAAGGGCTCGGCGAACGTCACCACGGGGCAGGTCTACTCCTCGGTGATCGCCCGGGAGCGTCGCGGGGAGTACCTGGGTGACACGGTGCAGGTGATCCCGCACATCACCGACGAGATCAAGGCGCGGATGCGCTCGCAGGCCGCCCCCGACGTCGACGTCATCATCACCGAGATCGGTGGCACGGTGGGCGACATCGAATCCCAGCCGTTCCTGGAGGCTGCCCGGCAGGTGCGCCACGAGATGGGCCGCGACGAGGTGTTCTTCCTGCACGTCTCCCTGGTGCCCTACATCGGCCCCTCGGGAGAGCTGAAGACCAAGCCGACGCAGCACTCGGTCGCGGCGCTGCGTAGCATCGGCATCGCCCCGGACGCGATCGTGCTGCGCTGCGACCGCGACATCCCCGACCCGACCAAGCGCAAGATCGCGCTGATGTGCGACGTGGACATCGAGGGCGTCGTCACCGCGAAGGACGCCCCGTCCATCTACGACATCCCCCGGGTGCTGCACAGCGAAGGGCTGGACGCCTACGTCGTGCAGCGCCTCGGCCTGCCGTTCCGTGACGTCGACTGGACCGGGTGGGACGGGCTGCTGTCGCGGGTGCACCGCCCGGCCTACGAGGTCGAGGTCGCTCTCGTGGGCAAGTACATCGACCTGCCCGACGCCTACCTGTCGGTCAGCGAGGCGCTGCGGGCCGGGGGCTTCCACCACGACGCGAAGGTGCGGTTGCGCTGGGTGCCCTCCGACGACTGCCAGACCCCCGAGGGAGCGCACAAGGCGCTCCACGGCGTCGACGCGGTGCTCGTCCCCGGCGGTTTCGGCGTGCGCGGCATCGAGGGCAAGCTCGGTGCGCTGCACTGGGCGCGAGAGTGCCAGGTGCCGACGCTGGGCCTGTGCCTGGGCTTGCAGTGCATGGTCATCGAGTACGCCCGCAACGTGCTGGGGCTCGAGGCCGCCTCGTCGAGCGAGTTCGACCCGGAGACGTCGCACCCGGTGGTCGCGACGATGGCCGAGCAAGAGTCGATCGTGGACGGCCAGGGCGACATGGGCGGGACGATGCGGCTCGGCGCCTACGAGGCCCATCTGACCCCTGGGTCGCTGGTGGCCGAGGCGTACGGTGCGACGAAGGTCTCTGAGCGTCACCGGCACCGCTACGAGGTCAACAACACCTACCGCCGTCGGCTCGAGGGGGCCGGCCTGGTGGTCAGCGGCGTCTCCCCAGACACCGCGCTGGTGGAGTTCGTCGAGCTGCCGCGCGACGCGCACCCCTACTACGTGGGCACCCAGGCGCACCCGGAGTTCAAGTCGCGGCCGACCCGGGCGCACCCGCTGTTCGCGGGGCTCGTCGGTGCCGCCCTGGCCCGGCAGCGTGAGACCCGGCTGCTCGAGGTGGAACCGATCCGGTGAACCAGCCTCCCGACCCTCGGTCGCAGGTGCCGCCGCACCCGTTGCGCGACCAGCCTGGCGATCACCCGGTGGTCGGCCACGAGACGGTGTTCGAGGGCCGGATCTTCGACGTCGTCCGCGACCAGGTAGACCTCGGGGTCGCGACGGTGGTGCGCGACTACATGGCGCACCCCGGCGCGGTCGTCGTCATCGCCCTGGACGACGAGGAGCGGGTGCTGCTGCTGTCGCAGTACCGCCACCCTGTGCGCCGTGTGCTGTGGGAACCTCCCGCCGGCTTGCTGGACGTGGCGGGGGAGTCGGAGCTAGCGGCCGCGGTGCGTGAGCTCGCCGAAGAGGCCGACCTGAGGGCCGCGTCGTGGTACCGCCTGGCCCAGATGTACGCCTCTCCGGGCGGCTCGTCCGAGCACATCACGATCTTCCTGGCCCGAGACCTCTCCCCAGCCCCGCAACCCTTCGCCCGCACCGACGAGGAAGCCGCCATGGTCCCCGTCTGGCTCCCTCTGGACGAGGCCGTCGCGGGCGTCCTCTCCGGCCGTCTCGAGTCCCCGAGCACCGCCATCGGCGTCCTCGCCGCCGCCACCGCCCGAGCCCGAGGCTGGGCTGACCTGGTGCGAGTATTGCCCGAGCCCTTGCCGTGACCACCCCTCCCGAAGGCGTCTTGGTCTGTCGCGCTCGGCGGGCGTTGCCCTGACTCTCGTAGGCACACGTCGCAGGCGGCGCTGTCAGGTCTCCGATGCTATGCACACGTCTGGTCGGTCATCGGTTCTCTACGACTGGGCTGACGGACGCTGGGGTAGGGTGTCGCGGTATGACCGTTTCGCCGGGATCGAGATAGAGCTGTGGGCACGCTCGCCTCTGGCGCAGTCACTGTGCTGCGTGAGCGTGTGATGCAGCGCCTCCGCCACGTGCGAGCCAGAAGCGGGTCAGGCTCCCTTGTCGCAAGAGGTCGACGAGCGTGCGCGGGTGGTGAGGCGTATCAGGGACGAGTGGGTCGAGCTCAACCAAGACTACGCTCGTGACCTGAGAGCCTTGGCTGAGGCTTTCGAGCTCGGCTATCTGAGGGGGCCGTGAGCGTGGGTGTGGTTGTGGTGTGCGTGAGGTGGTGTGGTGATGGGTCGTAGGACTATCTCTGGTGTCGGTGATGACTTCTTCCCCCCGGAGTCGTGGGCGAGCCGCGTGTGGAGCAGACCTCGTGTGCGTCGCAACACCGCTGTTACGACTGCCGCGCTGGTGCTGCTTGTTGTCGCCGTGGTGGTGGCGGTGCGCCTGGATGCTGCGGCGCGTGCTCTGAACCCTCCTGCTCCTGCGGTCGCCGGGCAGGCAGAGTCCGCGACGCAAGCTGTCGTCGGTTATCTGACAGCTGTGGCCGAGGCAAAAGCTGATGACGCTCTGACCTACCTGGCCGAACCGCCGTCGTCGACGTTGTTCATGACCGACGAGGTGCTCGGTGCCTCCGCGAAGATCAACCCGATCACTGATATCAGGATTCTCTCTGCATCGGGACAGGGCGACAAAAAGAGCGTCGAGGTCAGATATCGTTTCGGTGGCGAGAGGGTGGAGGGTTATTACCACGTATCGGAGAGCAGTGACGGGCATTGGCGGTTGGATACCGCATCAACAAAGTTCAGGGGAGGTGGGTTCGTCACCATTCCGTTCTCTGGTGGTGGAGTCATGGCGAGCGGGGTTCCCGTCAGGTTGAACGGCGTTGTTGTGCCTGTGGAAACCGAGATTCTAGAGTTGCTTCCCGGCACCTATGTGCTTGAGGTCGATCACCCGATGCTCGCCAATCCTGATCCAATGGTTGTGTTGACGTCGCGCATCTCGCTTGCTCCACGCGAGTGGTCGCGCCTGCCTTCCGGAAATGCTGTAGAGAAGGCGGTGCTGACGGAAGATGGGAAGCAGAAGGTCTATGATTTTGCACGATCAGCTCTAGACGCCTGTTTGAAAGAGATGGGATTTCAAACTTCGTGCGGACCGGCTATTGGAACATTGCGATTTTATAATCTTCCTGTCGTTGACTCAACTGCGAGGTGGAGTCTCGTCCCGGGAACTCCTGACATCGCAGAGGCGATACTTGTGGAGCAGTGGGTCCTCCCTCTGTCCGCACCGGTTTACAGCGAGAGGTCCACGGCCCTATGGGTGGAAGCCTTCTTCCCGTACGTTGATGGCCTTTCTGAACCGGATGGCCCTGTTGTTCGAGGTGAGGTGGCTTTGATTTCCGATGCACCCCTGAGAGAGTGGCAGACTCTTCGAAAATATTATGTTAACATTCTCGATCCCGACAGCCTTGAGATCAATTTTTATTGGAGTTCTTATCGCCGCATATCGGAAGATCCGTCGTGATTGACCAGTCCTCGTGCGGTCGCTGCGACGTGACGGGTCTCGTCTGGTCTCGTAGATCCGCTGTTCGCCGTGGAGGCGCTCTTCGTCTTTGAGTAGAAGAGAGCTGCGAAGGTCGCCCTCCTGATGGGTGTGTGCTGCTTCAGGTGGCGACGAGTACCCGGGCGGAGGTGCCGGGGATGCTCGCGAGCTTCGTGTCGGTGGTGATGACGGGACAGCTCAGCGTCTCGACCAGCGCGAGGTAGGCCGCGTCGTCCGCCGTTGCGTCGCTCCCTGGGGCGCGCGTCCTGACCTGATCTCGCAGGGTGGACGGTCGCCCGGTAGGCGGAACGATATTGGCAACGGTCGTGTTACCTTATTCGACGGCGCCGTGGGGGTGCTGAGCGAGCAGGAGAGGGATCGGATGGGGACGGCGCTGGAGGCGGTGCCCGCGCGCGGCGGGCATGACGAGGCCGGTACGCGGCGTCGCATCCTTCAGCTGGTCGCCTCTGACGGTCCTGTGTGTGCGACCGAGCTCGCCGAGCAGATCGATGTGACGCCCACCGGGGTGCGTCGGCACCTGACCGAGCTGGAGCGCGACGGGCAGATCACGGTGCACCGGGTCGGCACCGCCGACGGTGCGGCACGTCGCGGTCGTCCGGCTCGTCGCTACGTCATCACCACCGACGGTCAGGCCGAGCTCGCCCAGGGCCATGCAGACCTGGCCGTCGAGGCTCTGCGCTTCCTGCGGGACGTCGCGGGAGACCAGGCTGTCGAGCAGTTCGCCCGACAGCGGGCTGCCCGGCTGGCCGAGCGGCTGGGCGACATCGACGCCTCCGACGTCGCGTCCCGCGCCTCGGCCGTGGCCGACGTGCTGTCAGCGGACGGCTACGCTGCCACCGCCCGTCCTGTGCCCGGGGTCGCGGCCGTCCAGCTCTGCCTGGGGCACTGTCCCGTGCGGGAGGTGGCCGAGCAGTTCCCGCAGCTGTGCGAGGCCGAGACCCGCGCCCTGGCGCAGGTGCTCGGTGTGCACGTGCAGCGGCTCTCGACGCTGGCCGGAGGCGGCCACGTGTGCACCACCAACATCCCGACCGTGAACATCTCGACCGGGAACGTCCCGACCGTCGCGCCGCCGGCGCCGAGCCCGGAAGGAACACGCGCATGAGCGCCCCCGTCGAACCGCTCACCCAGGACGAGGCCATCGCCTCTCTCGGGAGCTACACCTACGGCTGGCACGACCCGGACGTGGCGGGCGCCAGCGCCCGTCGAGGCCTGTCCGAGGAGGTCGTCCGCGACATCTCCCGCCTCAAGGACGAGCCGGAGTGGATGCTGAAGACCAGGCTGAAGGCGCTGCGGCTGTTCGACCGCAAGCCCATGCCGCACTGGGGCCCCGACCTGTCCAACCTCGACTTCGACACCATCAAGTACTTCGTGCGCTCCACCGAGCGGCAGGCCACCACCTGGGACGACCTGCCCGACGACATCAAGCGCACCTACGACCGGCTGGGCATCCCCGAGGCCGAGAAGCAGCGCCTCATCTCCGGGGTGGCCGCGCAGTACGAGTCCGAGGTGGTCTACCACCAGATCCAGGAGTCGCTGGCTGAGCAGGGCGTGATCTTCCTCGACACCGACACCGCCCTGAAGGAGCACCCGGAGATCTTCGAGCGCTACTTCGGCTCGGTGATCCCGATCGGGGACAACAAGTTCGCGTCGCTGAACACCGCTGTGTGGTCGGGCGGGTCGTTCGTCTACGTGCCGCCGGGCGTGCACGTGGACATCCCGCTCCAGGCGTACTTCCGGATCAACACCGAGAACATGGGCCAGTTCGAGCGGACGCTCATCATCGCTGACGAGGGCTCCTCGGTGCACTACGTCGAGGGCTGCACCGCACCGATCTACAAGACCGACTCGCTGCACTCCGCGGTGGTCGAGATCATCGTCAAGAAGGACGCCCGCGTCCGGTACACCACCATCCAGAACTGGTCGACCAACGTGTACAACCTGGTCACCAAGCGGTCCACGGTCGCTGAGGGCGGCACCATGGAGTGGGTGGACGGCAACATCGGGTCCAAGATCACGATGAAGTACCCGGCGGTCTACCTCATGGGGGAGCACGCCACCGGCGAGACGCTGTCGCTCTCCTTCGCTGGCGTCGGCCAGCACCAGGACACCGGCTCGAAGATGGTGCACGCCGCCCCGAACACATCGAGCCACATCGTGGCCAAGTCGGTGGCTCGCGGCGGCGGCCGCGCCTCGTACCGGGGCCTGGTGCAGATTCTCGAAGGGGCGCAGGGCGCCAGGTCGAACGTGCTGTGCGACGCGCTGCTGGTCGACCAGGTCTCGCGCTCCGACACCTACCCCTACGTCGACGTCCGCGAGGACGACGTGACGATGGGCCACGAGGCGACGGTCTCCCGGGTCAGCGAAGACCAGCTGTTCTACCTGATGTCTCGCGGCCTGGACGAGCAGGAGGCCATGGCGATGATCGTGCGCGGGTTCGTCGAGCCGATCGCGCGCGAGCTGCCGATGGAGTACGCGCTCGAGCTCAACCGCCTCATCGAGCTGCAGATGGAAGGATCCGTCGGCTGATGACGACCACCACACCCACAGCCCTCACCGGAGCCACGGCGCTGCCCCTGGACCACAGCCGGGCGACCGCCGACGGCGCTCACAACCACGGCACCGCTCCTAGCCACAGCGGTGCACGCGAGACCTCGCGCGGGCAGCGGCGCACCTCCTTCGACCTCGAGGACTTCCCCGTGCCGACCGGCCGAGAAGAGGAGTGGCGGTTCACACCGTTGGCTCCGCTCGCCCCGCTGCTGGCCGGCCGGGTGGACGGGAACGGCGTGCGGACCACCGTCACCCCGGCGCCCGGCGTGAGCGTCGAGCAGGTGAGCCGCGACGACGCCCGCCTCGGCCAGGCCGGCAGGCCTGGTGACCGTGCCGCCGCTGTGGCGTGGGCCTCGTTCGACACCGCCACCGTCGTCACCCTGCCCGCCGCCACGCCGTCCGAGGAACCGTCAGAGGTCACCTCGGTGCTGGTCGAGGGTGTCGGGGACGCGCCGACCGCCGCGCACCTGGTGGTGCGTGCCGAGACCGGCTCGTCGGGCGTGGTGGTTCTCGACCACGTGGGCCAGGCAGCGCTGACCGAGACGGTCGAGATCGTCGCCGAGCCCGGCGCGAACCTGACCGTCGTGTCGCTCCAAGGCTGGGCGTCCGGTGCGGTGCACGCCGCCAGCCACCGCATCAGGCTGGACGAGGGCGCGACCGTCAAGCACGTCGTGGTCTCGCTGGGCGGGGCGCTGGTCCGCATCACCCCCGACGTGGAGCTCGTCGGCGAGCGGGGCTCGGTGACCGCGCTGGGCCTGTACTACGCCGACGCCGGCCAGCACCTGGAGCACCGGCTGTTCGTGGACCACGCGGTGCCCGACTGCCGGTCCAGGGTCACGTACAAGGGTGCCCTCCAGGGCGAGGGCGCTCGTTCGGTGTGGGTCGGGGACGTGCTGATCCGGGTGGAGGCCGAGGGGACCGACACCTACGAGGAGAACCGCAACCTGGTGCTCACCGACGGTGCCCGGGCCGACTCGGTGCCGAACCTGGAGATCGAGACCGGGCTGATCGAGGGCGCCGGGCACGCCAGCGCGACCGGTCGCTTCGACGACGAACAGCTCTTCTACCTGCGCAGCCGTGGCATCCCGGAGACAGAGGCCCGTCGCCTGGTGGTGCGCGGCTTCTTCGCTGACCTGCTCGCCCAGGTCGGCGTGCCCGAGGTCGAGGAGCGCCTGCTCGAGCAGATCGAGCTCGAGCTGGCCGCCGTCTCGACACCAGACGTCTCCACGCCAGCCGTCTCCACGCCAGCCGTCTCCGTACGAGAAGAGGATGTCTCATGACCGCTCAGATGGTGTGCCGCACCGGTGACGTGCCCGTGCCCGGAGCCCTGCGCCGCGAGGTCGACGGGGTGGCGGTCGCGGTCGTGCGCGACTCCGACGGCACCTGGCACGCGATCTCCGACCTGTGCTCGCACGGGCAGGTGTCCCTCTCGGAGGGCGAGGTGGTCGACGGCACCATCGAGTGCTGGGCCCACGCCGCGAGGTTCGACCTGGCCACCGGGGCACCGACCTGCCTGCCCGCCGTCGAGCCCGTGCCCGTGTACCCCGTGACCATCGACGGCGACCAGGTGCTCGTCGACGTCGCCAACCCGATCTCGCCCGCTGTCGAAGGAGACTGATGTCCACGCTCGCGATCCGCGACCTCAAGGTCAGCGTCGAGACCAAGGAAGGCACCAAGGAGATCCTGCGCGGCGTCGACCTCACGATCCGTGCCGGTGAGACCCACGCGATCATGGGCCCCAACGGCTCGGGCAAGTCGACCCTCGCGTACGCCCTGGCAGGCCACCCGAAGTACCAGGTCACCGAGGGTGAGGTGACGCTGGACGGCGAGGACGTGCTGGCCATGTCGGTCGACGAGCGCGCCCGGGCCGGGCTCTTCCTGGCCATGCAGTACCCGATCGAGGTGCCTGGTGTCTCGGTGTCGAGCTTCCTGCGCACGGCCAAGACCGCGATCGACGGCGAGGCCCCGCCGCTGCGCCGCTGGGTCAAGGACGTCAAGGAGGCGATGGGCCAGCTGCGCATGGGGCCCGAGTTCGCCGAGCGGTCGGTCAACGAGGGGTTCTCCGGCGGGGAGAAGAAGCGGCACGAGATCTTGCAGATGGAGCTGCTGAAGCCCCGTTTCGCGATCCTCGACGAGACTGACTCGGGCCTCGACGTCGACGCCCTGCGGGTCGTCTCCGACGGTGTGAACCGCGCCAGGGAGGCCACCGGCGCCGGCCTGTTGCTCATCACCCACTACACCCGCATCCTGCGGTACATCAAGCCCGACTTCGTGCACGTGTTCGTCGCCGGCAGGATCGCCGAGGAGGGCGGCCCGGAGCTCGCTGACAGGCTGGAGGCCGAGGGCTACGACCGCTTCGAGCAGCTGAGCGCCTGAGATGACCTCTGCCCCCTCGACAGGGTTCGCCGCCGCGTCGCTCCGTGCTGACTTCCCCCTGCTGTCGCGCACGGTGGGCGACGGGCGTCGTCTGGTGTACCTGGACTCCGGGGCGACCGCCCAGAAGCCGCAGGTGGTCATCGACGCCGAGGTGGACTTCTACACCCGGCACAACGCTGCCGTGCACCGTGGTGCCCACCAGCTGGCCGAGGAGGCCACCGACGCCTTCGAGCGCGCCCGCGAGCAGGTCGCGACGTTCGTCGGTGCCGACCCTGGCGAGATCGTCTGGACTCCGGGGGCGACAGCGGGGCTGAACCTCGTCGCCTACGCGATCAGCAACGCGACTGCCGGTCGGGGCGGGGAGGCGGCGCGACGGTTCGCGCTCGCGTCGGGTGACGAGCTGCTGGTCACCGTCGCCGAGCACCACGCCAACCTCGTGCCGTGGCAAGAGCTCGCGGCCCGCACCGGGGCGGTGCTGCGCTGGGTCGACACCGACGAGCAGGGCCGGCTGAGGATCGACCAGCTGGACCACCTGGTGACCTCGCGCACCCGGGTGGTCGCGTTCTCCCACGCGTCCAACGTCACCGGGGCGATCACCCCGGTCCAGCCCTTCGTCGACGCCGCGCGCCGCGTCGGTGCGCTGACCGTGCTGGACGCGTCGCAGACCGTCCCGCACCTGCCTGTGGACCTGCACGCCCTCGGCGTGGACCTCGCTGTGCTGACGGGGCACAAGATGCTCGGCCCCACCGGGGTGGGCGCGCTGTACGGGCGCCGCGAGCTGCTGGAGGCGATGCCCCCGGTGCTCACCGGAGGTTCCATGGTCGAGGTCGTCACCATGGAGGCCGCCACCTACGCCCCGCCACCGCAGAAGTTCGAGGCGGGCACCCAGATGGTCGCCCAGGCGGTCGGTATGGGCGTGGCCGCCGAGTACCTGACCGCGCTGGGCATGCCCGAGGTGGCCGCCCACGACCACCACCTGACCCGGTTGCTGCTCGACGCGGTCGCTGACCTGCCCGGGGTGCGCGTGATCGGGCCGCGAGACGCTGCCGACCGCCTGGCCATCGTGTCCGTGGTGGTCGACGGTGTGCACGCCCACGACGTCGGGCAGGTGCTCGACGCGGCCGGCGTCGCCGTCCGGGTCGGCCACCACTGCGCACAGCCGCTGCACCGCCGCTACGGCGTGGCGGCCACGACCCGCGCCTCGGCGTCGGTCTACACCACCGAGGACGATGTGGCCGCGTTCGCCGACGCCCTGGCAGGGGTCCGGCGCTTCTTCGGCCTGGACGACAGCTCGAGCAGGACGGGGGACCGGTGACCGTGGACGCCATGGAGCAGCTGTACCAGCAGGTGATACTCGACCACGCACGCCGCCCGCACGGGCGGGGTGACCTGCCCGTCGAGGGTGCGGAGGGCACGGGGCGCTCGCACCAGGTGAACCCGACCTGCGGCGACGAGGTGACGCTCGAGGTGCGGGTCGACCGCTCCGGTGCGACCCCGGTGGTCACCGCCCTGCGCTGGGAGGGGCAGGGGTGCTCCATCTCCCAGGCGTCGGTGTCGATGCTTCACGACCTGGTGCTCGGGGCCGACCTGCCAGCCGTGGACACGGTGGCCGCCACGTTCCGCGACCTGCTCGGCACCCGCGGGGCCGGCCTGGAGGACGAGGACGCGGAGGACCTGCTCGGTGACGCCACCGCGTTCACCGGGGTGGGCAAGTTCCCTGCCCGGATCAAGTGCGCGCTGCTCGGCTGGGTCGCGCTGACCGATGCCCTGGTGCTGTCGGGCGCGAGAGAGGAGCGGTCATGACGACCGAGAAGACCCCGGCGACCGCCGCCGACGTCGAAGAGGCGATGCGTGACGTCATCGACCCCGAGCTGGGCATCAACGTCGTCGACCTCGGGCTGGTCTACGGCGTGGCGATCGACCAGGGGACCGCGGTGGTCGACATGACCCTGACCTCGGCGGCGTGCCCGCTGACCGACGTCATCGAGTCGCAGTCCGCGGCCGCGCTCGAGGGCCTGGTGGACTCCTTCCGGATCAACTGGGTCTGGATGCCGCCGTGGACCCAGGAGCGCATCACCGAGGACGGCCGCGAGCAGATGCGGGCTCTGGGTTTCAACATCTGACGGGAAGGGTCGTTCCTGACCGGGGACGACGGCCACTACCATCGGAGGGCCGTCCTACCTCGGAGGAGCCATGAAGACCGGTGGCAGAGCCAGACGCCTGCTCGGCGTCCTCTCGGCCGTCGGCTGGGTCGCGGTGTGCGTGCTCGTGATCTCGGTGCAGATCACCCGACCCCTGGGCGGGGCGTATGCGAACGCCGCGGTCGAGGGGCCGGCCCATCCCGGTGCACAAGGGCTGTCCGTGGACGTGTCGAGCTGGGCGGTCGGCGCTCAGGGTGGCGAGAAGACCGTGACGGTGCTCGCCGAGCAGGGGTGGCAAGCCCTGTCAGACCGCGGCTGGTTGCAGGTGGCCTATGTCGAGGGGCAGCTGCTGCTGACCGCAGAGCCGAACGCCGGCGGGCTGCGTGCCGCGACGGTCATGGTGACCAGCGGCCGCGATGTCGCCATGGTGGAGGTCGCTCAGGAAGGTCTGGTGCAGGCGGTCGGAGAGGACGCCACGGCGACGCCCGCGCCCACACCCTCGCCCAGCCCCTCGGCCTCGGCCCCGGCGGTCGTCGCCCCGCCTGTCGTCGCGCCGCCCGTAGACCCTCCGCCGGTCCCGTTGAACCAGCCCGACGTGAGAGGCACGGTCAACCTGGTGTTTCCCCCCGGGTGGGGAGAGGGCTCTCTCGCCGGGGTGACGGGCCACATCGTCGACGTGGCCAACCCGGGTCGGACGCTCAGCTACCAGGTCTACGGCGTCTACAGCTCACCGGGCGGCCGCGAGGAGGTCCATGCTGGCCGGGGCTCGGCGAACCGGCCAGAGGCCGGGGTGGGCAACCACGGCTACGCCGTCCTCGACATCCCCACCACCAGGCCGAACGACATGTCTCTGCTAGGTGTGTGCGTGTACCACCTCGGGGGAGGGGCCTCGCCCACGCTTCTCGCGTGCAAGTACTTCATGGGCTGAGGGCGTCGCACCGCTACCACCTGGCCCCAGGTGGGGCACGCACTTTCTGGGCAAAAGGTAGACAGGCGCTGGCCAAGGGTGGGTGATCCTCGGTAGCGTTCCTCCCTCGAAGACTGGTGACGGCTAGGGCGTGAGGAGCACATGGTGGTGCGCGGTGTGAAGCCAGCCCTTGGCCTGGTCGGCGTCACGGCGTGGAGCCTGGTGATGGCGAGCACCGTCTCGTTCGAGATCACCTCAGCCCTGCCCGCCCCGCTGCGACTGGGCGCGTCTGGTTGGGCGCCGACCGCGGAGAAGGCGGAGACCACCGTCGTGGTGCAGGCAGAGGGTGAGTGGGAGGCCGCGTCGGACCAGCATCAGCCGTGGTTGACCGTGAGCCCGAAGTCGGGGGTCGGGAACAGCCGGATCACCCTGAGCGCTGCCGCCAACTACCAGGCGGAGGCACGGTGGGCGACGGTCTCGGTCATCGATGCTGGGTCGGTGCGCACCGTGACGGTCAGCCAGGCTGGGCAGGGAGGCACCAAGGCGGTGCCGCTGAACCTCGAGCAGACCGACTGGGACGTCAGCCAGTACAGCGGCACCACGACGGTGCGGGTCGGCTCGGACCGAGACTGGACTGTCGAGTCAGACCAGCCGTGGGTGACGGTGGAGAAGGTCGGCCCGGACGCGCTGGTGGTGAGCGTGGTGAAGAACACCGGTGCGGACCGCTCAGCGATCGTCAGGGTGAACGACGGCACCTCCGTCCGGGTCCTCGTGGTCAACCAGGCAGGCCGCTCCGCGGGGCCCCAGGCTGCCGCGTCGTTGCAGGTGGAACCCGCCAGCCTGCACCCTGGGTGGGAAGCGGGGCAAGAAGAGGTGTTGGTGAGCGCCGACGGGCCGTGGTCGCTGATCAGCGACGTGGCCTGGATCACAGGTTCGGAGCTGTCGTCAGGTGCGGCGGTGGTGACCTGGGCGGCGAACCCGGACTCCTTGCCCCGGACGGGGACGCTCCGTGTGACCAGCGGCGGCATCACCCGGGTGCTCCAGGTCGACCAGGAAGGTCAGGTCGACAGGTATGCCCCCGAAGGGGTGCTGGAGAAGGTCATGACGGGGCGCGGCCAGGTGCGGGTCCAGGGCTGGGTTCTCGACCGTGACCAGCCCAGCGCGAACGTGCCGGTCGAGGTCTACGTGAAGACCGACACGGTCGGCCTGACCTTTGTCGGCAACGGCATGGCGAACCGTCCCGGCAGCAAGGGCCAGGAGTTCGACCTCACCGTCCAGACAGAGCTCCTCGACGGCATCGTCGGGCGCTACGAAGTCTGCGTCTACGCCAAGAGCATCCCCTCAGGTGCGGGCCTGCACCCTCTGGGCTGCATCACCTCCTCCTCCGCCGCGGTCTTGCCTCAGCAGGCTGGCCCGATCTCGCTCCCGGCGCACCGATGACCAGCTGGCCTACCTCGCACGAGGTTCCCACGACGCCTTCAAGCACCCCGCCCGGAGGCTCCCAGCCGTCCCGGGAAGGCATGCTGCTGCTGGTGGACGACGAGGAGGTGATCACCTCGACGCTCTCCCGGTTCTTCGCGAAGGCCGGTTTCGAGGTGGTGGTCGCCGCCGACGGTGCGCAAGGTCTGGCCGCGGTCGACGCCTACCGGCCCGACGTCGTGGTCACTGATGTGCGGATGCCGGTGATGGACGGGCGGGAGATGGTCCGCCAGATGCGCGCGAGGGGGGCGTGGACGCCGGTGGTGCTCCTCACCCAGCTGGGCGAGTCGGCAGACCGGGCGACGGCCATCGACGAGGGTGCCGACGACTACGTGAACAAGCCGTGCGACCCTCAAGAGCTGCTGAGCCGGGTGCGGGCGCTGCTGCGCCGCCAGGTGGTGGGCCGCCAGCCGCTGACGACGGTGACCGAGCTGGTCTCCGACGGGCTGCGGGTGAACCGGATCACCCGCGAGGTGACCCTGGACGGCCGCGAGGTGACCTTGACCCCACGGGCCTGGCTGCTGCTGGACCACCTGATCACCCGCCCCGGAGAGCTGCACACCCGCGAGGACCTGTTGACCGCGGTCTGGGGCTTCGACTTTCCCACCCCGACGCGGTCGGTGGACGCCAGGGTCTCCGAGCTGCGGCGGGCGCTGCGGGAGTATGCGGTGAAGATCGAGACGGTGCCGGGCGTGGGGTACCGGTTCAGCGGCGACGTTCGGGTCGGTGCACCGTGAAGCGGGTGGGCGGGCTGGCTGTGCGAGTGGTGCCAGGTCTGATCGGGCTGGGGTTGGGTCTGGCGCTGCTGCTGCGCGGTGACGACCGGACTTTCCATCTGCGCGGCCCGCTGTGGGTGTGGGTGGCGAACGCGGGCCTGCTCGTCTCGTTGGTGCTCGTCGCGGTGCTGCGCGAACGCAGGGTCCGCATCGAGCACGCCGCGATCACCGCCGAGGCCGTCCGTGCGACGCGCGAGGAGGCTGACGCCCGAGCCCGGGCGGAGCACCGCACGTTCGTGTCCCGGCTGGACCACGAGCTGAAGAACCCGGTGATGGCGATCCGCACGGCGGCCGGGGTGATGCGCACCGGCGAGGTCGACGCCCAGCTGGTCGGCGTGGTGGACAGCCAGTCGGCCAGGATCGCCATGCTGGTGGCGGACCTGCGCAAGCTGGCCGACCTGGAGACGGTGACGATCGCCACGGCACCGGTGGCGCTGGAACCTCTCATCGACGACGTGGTCGCCGTGATGCGCGACGAGATCAGGACCCGGGGCCTGCCGCCGTGCACCATCGAGGTCCAGCTGCCGCACATCCCCTGGTCGGTGCCAGACGTGGCCGGTGACGCCGACCTGCTGTTCCTCGCCGTGCACAACCTGCTCTCCAACGCGGTGAAGTATTCCGGACCGGGAGGGTCGATCATCGTGCGTGCCATGGAGGGTTCCGGCGGGGTGACCCTGGAGATCGCGGACACCGGGCAGGGCATCCCGGCCGACGAGGCCGAGTCGGTGTGGGCCGAGCTTCAGCGCGGGTCGAACGCCCGGGGGCTGCCCGGCTCGGGCCTGGGCCTGCCGTTGGTGCGCACCATCGTCGAACGCCACGGCGGGCGGGTCCAGCTGCTGTCTCGCGAGGGCCGAGGCACGTCGGTGCGGATGTGGCTGCCGTTCGGCTCGTCGTCGTCCGCACAGCCCCCCGTGTCGACCATGGAGCTGCAGATCGTGGCCCCGGCGAGCACGCCGACGTCGTAGCCTCACCAGCCTCGTCGACCCGGGCGCCGGGCAGGACGAGAGAGGCTGCCCGCGTCTGAGACCGGCGGACGTGCAGGATGTACGGATCTTGTTACCGATGTTCGGGTATCCGTACCTCAGATCGCTTTCCCTGAGGTTGTCGGCGCTCCTAGCGTGGCAGGCGGTTCGACATGCCGCCGCTGACGAGGGGAAGCGACTGATGAGCGGGAAGAAGAAGGGCATCTCCAAGGGCACCGCCGCGGTCGCGGGCGCCCTGGTGGTGACGGCCGGTGTGGGTGTGCCGTGGCTCGCGCAGGCGACCGGCGACCGCTCCGCACCTGACAGCACCGCCCAGGACGGCGCGGGCCTGGCGGCCGGCGCGGCCCAGGCGCAGGCCGTGCCGCCCACGACACCCCCGATGCCGACGGCGGACGTCCAGCCGCTCGTCGTCGTGGTGCCGCCGAGCGCGGAGGTGTGCGCGCTCGCCGCCGCGCACCCCGACCAGGTGCACGTGCCTGACAACATCTGCGACTGGTGGAACCAGAGCGTCTCGACGCCGCAGCCCGCGCAGGAGCGGGCGACGACCGGGCCTTCGGCCCGTCAGGCCACGCCTGCCGCTCAGCGGGCTCCCGCGACCAGCACGGGCACCTCAGCCACCACGAGCACCTCGGCTGCCTCGTCCACCGCCGCGGCCGCGCAGCCGGGGGCGGCAGGCGCGAGCGTCGACAGCGGCAGCTGGTCGGGCGGCTACCTCGCGGGCAAGGTCGACGGCTACGACCGGGGCGTGTACGACGGCTACGTCGTGGGCAGCACAGACGGATATGTCCAGGGCGCGTACGACGGCTACTACCTCGGCACGCTCGACGCTCACCTGAGCGCGGCGGGCAACGACGTGCGTTCCACCCTGACGATCAACGGTCAGCAGCTGAACCTTGTCGGCGCGGACCCCGCCAACCTCCCGAACCTGTCGTCGTCGACCCTCGCGGGTGTCCCGTCGCAACCGGGCGCGGCTCAGGCATCGACGGCTGTCGTGGTCGACCCGCAGGTGGTTCTCGCGGAGTGGTTGGACAGCAAGGGGCTGGACTCGCGGTCGGTGGTCGACGCCTGGCTGGCCGACCAGGGGTCGGGCTCGGCCGTGGACGCCTGGCTGGCTGCTCAGGGGTCCTCGTCGGTCTCGGACGCGTGGCTTGCTGCTCAGGGGCTGGGCTCGGCCCTGGACGCATGGATGGCTGACCGAGGGCTGACCTCCTCCTCGGTCGTCGAGGCCTGGTCGGCTGCCCCAGGCTCCGACTCCCAGGTGACAGCGGCTGGTGTCGCTGTCGAGCGGCACGGGCAGACGGTGGATGCCCGAGCGATGTTCTGGGCAGAGGCACAGGCCGCGGAGTGGGCGGAGGCACAGGCCGCGAGCTGGGTGTCGAGCCAGGCGACGGGTTGGGCGCAGGCTCAGGCCGCGGAGTGGGCGACCACCCAGGCGACCGCCTGGGCGCAGGCTCAGGCGACGAGCGGGGCGCAAGCCCAGGCCGGGGCCCCGGCGTCGGCCCAGGCGGTGAAGCCCGAAGGAGGGCACGACCCGCTGCACAGCGCGCCGTCGTCGTTCGACGGGACCTGGGAGACGTCGTTCCAGTGGTCGGCCGACGCGGTCGACCACTCTCGGGCACAGATGAGCCTGGGGGCCGACGGGACGTTCTACGCCGACTTCGGCAAGGCTCCCGAGGGCAACGCCGTGGTGTGGACGGGCACGTGGACGCAGGACGGTGACGTCGCGGCGCTCGGCTACACCATGTGGAACGTCGTCGACGCCCCGGACTGCACGAGCTGTTGGCGCGTCAAGGGCGACCAGGGCCAGGCATCGTTGACGCTGGCCGAGCCAGGCGTCATGGTGCTCGACTCCGACAGGGGCCGGATGGTGCTGCTCGCCGTCTCCGGGACGCTCGCGGACGGCGAGACCGTGCTCGCGACGGCCGTGGTGCCCGCGGTGTGGGCGGGCTCGAAGGAGTGGACGCCCGAGCCGGGGGAAGACCTTCCCGGTGTGAGGTCAGGCCCGTTCCGGAGCGGGTGGGACGGGCACCTCCGCGACCTCAGCGAAGACATGCTCGGATACGACCTGGGCGACCCGGTGGAGAACATCCTGTTCGGGCTCGACCCGTTCGGGCTGGTCACGGGCAAGGGCCTGCCGAGCAGCCTCGTCGCTGAGGTGTTCACCGACATGAAGAACCCGTCGGTGACGGACGTCGTCAAGAAGGCTGTCGACCCGCTCGGCGTGGCCAAGAAGCTCAAGAAGCTCTTCTAGCCATGGCTGGTCGCGGTGTGCGGAACCACGAGCTGATGACCTGTGCTGATGATCCTGTGCTGGTGTGTGTGAGGAAGGACGAAAGATGAGCGAGAAGAAGACGACCAAGAAAGACGCTGCTCTGGCCTCGACCGGTGGGGCGGCCTTGGCGGGTGCGCTGATCGCGCTCGTCGGGATGGGCGCGCCCATGGCGACGGCGCGGGCGATGGAGAGCGACGCTCCGGAGCCCCGTACGGGTGCGTTCGACGCGGACGAGCCCCTCCAGATCCTGATCACCGGCCACGCGGACTCTCCTGAGAGGGAAGGCCCGACCTTCATCCCGCTCGTCGCCACCGACGCCGCGATCGTCGATGCGCTGCAGGCTGTGACGGACGTGGTCGCGCACCAGAGCCCGACCACCGCCGAGGCCAGCGGTGACCAGGGTGGCCTGCTGGGGTCGTTGCAGCAGTGGTTCACCGACCAGCTCGGCGGTGCCCTCTACGGCCCCAGCAGCTCTGACTCCGAGTCTGTCGGTGTCACCTGGGTGCTGGACGGGAACATGCCCGGCACGGGTGAGGAGGTGCAGATCGGACGGTTGACGTACGACAGCGACGGGGCGATCGACCGTCTCGACCTGATCCGGTATGTCGACCCACGCCAGGACAACGGTCTGCCGTGGTACTGGGGGCCGTCGACCACGGAGGCGTCGGTCGGCGCGCACGGGACGTTCGGCGTGGACGACTCGAGCGCCGGGCTCGACCTGTTCGCCGGTGCTCGAGCCGAGCTCGGCTGGGAGCTGTCGGTCGGTGGGGTCGGCCTGCGTATCCCGGTGACCCTCCAGTACGGTATCGGGGCCACCGCCAAGGTGGACTATCTGAGCCTCGACCCGCAGACCGGTCAGTTCGTCGTGCTCCAGCCGCAGCTGGGCGCCGCTGCCGGGCCCGGTGCTGGGCTCGGTCTCGGGTTGTTCTTCGACGGCAAGCAGGCCGAGCGCGCCTGGATGCAGAACGAGGTGAGGCTGCGCTACGAGGGCGACCTGCTGCCGTCGGTGCTGCAGAACAACGACGTCGGCGGCCAGTACTGGATCGACAAGAACAGCTGGGTGACGCACTTCGGCGAGCTGCGCCCCGACGGGTACTACGTGGACGGCGTCAAGACGGAGCACCTGGGGAACGGCGTCTATCGCTGGAACGACGACGCCGGCCAGCCGGTCTACCTGAGCGTGGCCACGCCGCTCGTCGGGCCGGCGATCGTCAACGGCCTGTTCCGCGACACCTTGGACTTCGCCGACGGCCGCAAGGTGACGACGCTGGGTTCGGACCTGTGGACCGACGGCAGCGTCAACATCGTCCGGGACCCCGACGGCTCGTTCACCGCACAGCTGGCAGACGGAACCAGGGTCCCGGTCGTGATGGCTGCCGACGGGACGATGAGCTATGTCGACGGGACCGCGACGGTCTCGTTCACCGTGGACCGTGGCGCGATCCCGGCGGCGTGGAGCTGGCTGTTCGGGGACAAGGGGCCGCAAGGCCCCGAGGTCAGCGCGTCGCTGACGCTCGACGGGACGACGCTCGACCTGTCCAGGTCGTTCGTCGACGCGCTGCTCGGGGACCAGCCAGGGGTGCCAGACACGGGGTGGCACCCCTGGCTGGGGACGACCCCCGCATGGGGCGGTGCGGTGTCGCAAGGGTCGCTGCTCGACGGCACGCTCGACCTGTCGAGCGTCGACTGGTCCGGCTTCCAGGTCGTCGACCTCTCCGGCACGCAGCACTGGAACCTGCTGCCGGACAGCACGTATCCGATCATCGACCTGTCCGGCAGCGGGCAGCTCTCAGGGTCGCTGCTGGACGGCACCGCCAGCTGGACCGGCAGCGGGGTAGACCTGGGCGGTCTGAACGGCTTCGGCCTCGGTGACCACGGGCTGGGCGGAAGCACTCTCAACCTGGGTGACTACGGCTTGGGCAGCAACAGCTGGTGGAACCTGAACGACGTCGGCTACACCGGGTGGGGCGGCTCTGGCTCGCTCTCCGACGGTCTGGGCGGTCTCAGCGGCAGCAGCCTCTACGGTGACGGCTACTCAGGCAGCGGCCTCGGCTCGAGCGTCTTCGACTGGGGCTCGTCAGGGCTGGGGAGCAGCTACTCCGACCTGGGTTCCTTCGGGTCGTACGACTCGGTCTACAGCTACCTGTCCGACTACGCCGCCTCGACCAGCTGGTTCGACTACGGCAGCCTGCCCGACTACGGCAGCACCAGCGGGTTCGGCAGCTCGTACGACTTCGGGAACCTGTACACCTACGACTTCGGCTCTCCCTACGACTTCGGCAGCTCGTACACCTACGACTTCGGTTCCTCGTACGATCTCGGGAGCTCGTACACCTACGACTTCGGTTCCTCGTACGATCTCGGGAGCTCGTACACCTACGACTTCGGCACCTCTTACGACTTCGGTTCTTCCTACGACTTCGGTTCTTCGTATGACTTTGGCTCCTCCTTCGACTTCGGGAGCTCGAACACCTACGACTTCGGTAGCTCGTTCGACTTCGGTGGCTCGTCCGGGTTCGGCTCTTCCTACGACTTCGGCTCTTCCTACGACTTCGGTTCCTCCTACGGCTTCGGCGGAGGATGGTGGTAGACAGCGGGAGCGCCTGTGAGCAGGGCGTGCGTCCGGCTAGCATGCGTCAGGTGGGAGACGCGCCGGTGCAGCAGACGACCGAGGTAGAACCGGTCGAGATCGTGACGCACTTCGTCACCGGGGCCTTGCCGTCCTACACCTTTCGGCTGCTGCTGAGCGAGCACCAGCCGCTGCAAGAGCACCTGGCGGCCGGGGACGCGCCGACGTATCCGGACGGCTCCCTGCTGGTGCACCTCATGGGCCTGGACTGGCAGTCCCCGGAGGACGTGCTCGCCGCTCAGCAGATCTTGCTCCGCCTGCTGCGCGACCAGGGGCGTGAGGTCGAGCCGACCGATCGCTACCGTCGGTGGGCCGCGCTCGTCGAGGAGCAGTTCACGTTGCGAGCGCGGGTACAGCCGATCTGGCTGAACATGCCGGCCGCCTATTTCGCCACGTTGCTGGACGAGTTCTCAGACATCTCCGGCGCCACGCTGGAGAACGTCCTGCGCAGAGAGATACGGAGACGTTTCCGCTATCAGGAGCGACCGCCCCGGTGGCTGCACGACGAGATCTGGCCGGTCAACGCTGACGGTCCGCTGACGTTCGTCGAGCAGATCGACATGTCCTCTGGCGAGCACGAGTCGTTCGGCTACGTGTTCCGCGACGAGCCCGCCGACGACCACCTGATGCTGGTGCAGTCCACCTGGATCGCCCCCGCGCCGACGCGCAGGGAACCCGCTGGCCCGGCCGCACCGCGCGAGACGTCCGTCCCCGACCCGCGCACCTCTTCCGACGAGGTGCCGATCGACGCTCCTGTGCCGCAGGAGCCGGACCAGGCCGTGCCCGCCGAGACGTCGGTGAGCAGACCGGTGGCGTGGGCCCCTGTCCCCGCGGCTCCGCCGAGCCTGCCTCCTGCCGTGAGCATCGCGGCGGAGCAGGACGACGACGTCGAGGCGACCGTCGTGGTGGACCGGTCGGTGCGCGGGCAGTGGTCGCTGGTCCTGGACGACGGGCGGACGTTCGACCTGTGGTCCACCTCCGTCGTGGTCGGTCGCCGGCCTGGTACGGGGAGCCACGGGGCGCAGACGCTGGCGATCCCTGACGAGGCGTTGACCATGTCGAAGACGCACGCCCGTCTGGACCTGGTCGACGGCACCTGGCAGATCACCGACCTGGGCTCGACCAACGGCGTCCTGGTCGCCGCCGCTGACGGGCGGGACACCGAGGTGCCCCGGGGCGGGGCGGCCCCGGTCTACGGCTACCTGGAGCTCGGTGCGGTCGGGGCACGGATCGTCCCGACCTCCCAGGTGGTCGAGATGGTGCCCTCAGCCTCCGGCGACCACGAGGGTGCCGCGGACGCTCACCCGACGACCGAGAAGCAGACCATGACAGAGGGAGCGCCCATGACGGAACGCCGCGAGATGGAGGCGGTGCGACGGTTCGTCGCAGGAGACCTCCCGCTCGGCCTGTTCATCCATCTCCTGCACCGTGACCTGCCGCTGCGCGAGCTCCTGGTGTCGGGAGGTGGCCTCGAGGCGTATGCCCAGGCAGACCTGCTGGGGCACCTGATACGAGCCAGGTGGCAGGAGCCGGCCGGTGTGCTGGAGGCGCAGCGCATCCTCGAGCGCTTCCTGCAGGCCCACGGCGTCGACGTGAACCCCACGGACATGTACGAGCGGCGGGCGAGCTTTCACGAGAACCTCCAGCCGTTGCTGTCGCAGGTCCAGCCACCCTGGCTGAAGATCCCCGCGCCCTACGTCGCCCTGCTGCTGAGAGAGTGCGGCAACCAGGCTGACGGTGACGTCGAAGACCTGATGAGACAGCAGATCACGAGCCGTTTCCGATACCTGGCACACCCGCCGCGGTGGTTGTACGAGGAGTGCTGGCCCGTCTTCCGCAACGCGCCGCTGGTGTTCGTCGAGCAGATCGACCTCTCACCAGACCGGCCAGGGACCGCGGTGAGCTACGTCTTCGTCGACCCGAGGAACGGCGCCTACCTGGTGCTGCCGCAGACGCTGCCGGTCCCGGACGCGGCGCCCGCACCGCCCGCGCAGGCCGCCGTGCAGCACCCGCAGGGTGTGCTCACCGTGCTCGCTCGTCCCGGCGCTTTCTGGCTGACCCGCCCGACCGTGGGTCGCGGGTCCGCGATCGACGCTCAGCTCTCTGGACGCGAGGGTGACGAGCCGGGCAGCGACGGGCCGACTGTCGCAGAGCCGGACGTGCCAGCACAGGCTGCTCCTGCCCCAGCACCTGACCCCGTACCCGTACCCGTGGCTCCCGAGGGTGCCCTGTCGCCTCCTCCGGTCCAGGACGTCTGGGACGCGCTCGCACAGTCCTCACCTCCTGCGGACACCTCACCTCTTGCGGACACCTCGTCACCGGTCGCCGTGCAGCCCGAAGAAGACGACCTGGAATCGACCGTCATGCTGGACTGGTCGCCGTTCGAGCCGTGGACGCTCGTCCTGGACGACGGTCGCAGCTTCCCGGTGACCGCCCGGTCGGTCGTCGTGGGCAGGCGGCCCGAGACCGACGACCTCGGGGTGCAGGCCCTGGCCATCACCGACAAGAAGCGTTCGCTGTCGAAGACCCACGCTCGTCTGGACCTGGTCGACGGCGTCTGGCACGCGACCGACCTGGGCTCGACCAACGGTGTCGTGGTCGTCACCGTCGACGGCCAGGAGACCAAGGTCGAGCCCGGGCAGCCCACCCCGGTGCACGCTCGTGTCGAGCTCGGCTCGGTCAAGGTGCGGCTAGAGCCTGGGCGAGCCGACTGACGATCACCCAGACGCCTTTTCCGGGCGCACCCTCGAGGTCGCGCGGGCACACTGGGAGCATGGTGAGCACGGGTGTGCGCGCTCGACGGTGGCAGTCGGGGAAGGTCGTCGCTGAAGGGTCCGACCTCACCGGGATGGCCGACCATCTCACCGACCCCGACCAGATGATCTGGGTCGACCTGGTCGACCCTGACCATCGTCTGCTGACAAGTCTCGCCGACGAGATCGGCCTCGCCGCCCAGGCGGTCGAGGACGTGGTCGAGACGAGGGAACGGCCCAAGGCCACGCGCAGCCCCGGTCAGCTGCTGTTCGTGGTGTACGCGACGTGCCTGGAGCCGGACGCGACGGTGGCCAGCGTGTCCAGGTTCCGGATGACCAAGATCTCCGCGTTCTTGCTGCCCCGTGGGCTCATCACGGTGCGTACCTCAGACATGTTCGACATGGACGAGGTCGTACGCCGTTGGGACGCGGACCCCGAGCTGCTGGTCGCCGGGCCGGCGGCGTTGCTGCACGGTCTGCTGGACACGGTGGTCGACGGGCACTTCGACACGGTGCAACAGCTGGACGACGCCATCGAAGAGCTCGAGGACGGGCTGTTCGACGGCGAGCCGTTGTCGCAGGAGACCCAGAAGAAGTCGTTCCGGGTCCGCAAGGAGCTGGTCGAGCTGCGCAGGGTGGTGCTGCCGATGCGCGAGGTGGTCGGCGCGGTGCAGCGTCACCGTGAGGAGTGGCGGCAGCCCGGCACGGAAGAGCTCGACGCCTGGTTCGCCGACCTGTACGACCACGTGCTGCGGGTCACCGAGTGGACCGAGTCGCTGCGCGACATGGTGACCACGGTGTTCGAGACGAACCTGGCCCTGGCTGACGCCCGCCTGAACACCATCATGAAGAAGCTCACCGGCTGGGCGGCGATCGTCGCCGTCCCCACGGCGATCACCGGCTGGTTCGGCCAGAACGTCCCCTACCCAGGCTTCAGCCAACCCCTGGGCCTGTGGCTGGCGGCGGGCACCATCCTCGGCGCGTCTTCCGGGCTGTACATCCTGTTCCGCCGCAAAGACTGGATCTGAGAGAAGGCCCCAGGGCGTGTCTCACGACCCCGCACGGGCTGCGGGGCCCCGGCACGCACGCTGGCTGCGTTGTCGTCGCACGCGCCGGACACCCCTCGCTCACGCACGGGGTCACGAGACACGCCCTAGACTGTGGCGGTTCGTGCGGCGGTGGCCGCGCACCGTCCCCGGAGGAACCTGTGATCGTCGCTGCCGACGTCGAGCTGCGCGTGGGCGCACGTCAGCTGTTGGCACCGACCTCGTTCCAGGTGAACCGTGGGGACAAGATCGGGCTGGTCGGGCGCAACGGCGCTGGCAAGACGACCCTGACCCGAGCCCTGGCCGGGCAGTCGCAGCCCACCGGCGGGACGATCACCGCGACCGGGCCGGTGGGGTACCTCCCGCAGGACGCACGCGCGACGGACCTGAGCACCCTCGTGCGTGACCGCATCTTGTCCGCACGCGGGCTGGACGAGGTGACCACGGCGATGCGCAAGGCCGAGGGCGCCATGGCCAGCGCCGTCGACGCGACCCGTGAGAAGGCCATGGAACGCTACACGCGCCTAGAGGCTCGTTTTCTCGCCGCCGGGGGATACGCGGCGGAGTCAGAGGCGCACCGCATCGCGGCGAACCTGGGCCTGCCCGACCGGGTGCTCGCCCAGACCCTCGACACCCTGTCGGGTGGCCAGCGCCGTCGCGTCGAGCTGGCCCGCATCCTGTTCTCCGAGACTGACACCCTGCTGCTGGACGAGCCGACCAACCACCTGGACGCCGACTCGGTGGTCTGGCTCCGCGACTGGTTGCGCTCCTACTCCGGGGGCCTGGTCGTCATCAGCCACGACGTCGAGCTGCTGCGGGCCTGCGTCACCAAGGTGTTCCACCTGGACGCCAACCGGGCGGTCATCGACCAGTACAACCTCGGCTGGGACGCCTACCTCCAGGCCCGTGAGACCGACGAGCGTCGCCGCCGCCGCGAGCGAGCCAACGCGGAGAAGAAGGCGGCGGTGCTGCTCGCCCAGGCCGACAAGATGCGGGCCAAGGCCACCAAGGCGGTAGCCGCGCAGAACATGGCCAAGCGGGCCGAGCGGATGCTGTCCGGCCTGGAGTCGACGCGGGTCGCCGACAAGGTGGCGCACCTGCGGTTCCCCGACCCGGCCCCGTGCGGCAAGACGCCGCTGACCGCTACGGGCCTGTCGAAGTCCTACGGCTCGACGGAGGTCTTCACCGACGTGGACCTCGCCATCGACCGGGGCTCCAAGGTCGTCGTGCTCGGCCTCAACGGTGCTGGGAAGACGACGCTGCTGCGGCTGCTGGCCGGGGTGGACGCGGCCGACACCGGCGAGGTGCTGCCCGGGCACGGGCTCAAGCTCGGCTACTACGCCCAGGAGCACGAGACCCTGGACATGGACAGGACCGTGGTGGAGAACCTGCGCAGCGCGGCCCCCGACCTGACCGACACCCAGGTGCGCTCGGTGCTCGGCTCCTTCCTCTTCTCCGGCGACGACGCCGACAAGCCCGCGAACGTGCTGTCCGGCGGGGAGAAGACGCGCCTCGCGCTCGCTACCCTCGTCGTCTCAGCAGCCAACGTGCTGCTCCTGGACGAGCCTACGAACAACCTCGACCCCGCCAGCCGAGAAGAGATCTTGGCCGCCCTGCGCGGCTACACCGGCGCGGTCGTCCTGGTCAGCCACGACGAGGGCGCGGTCGCCGCCCTCGACCCCGAACGAGTGCTCCTGCTCCCCGACGGCGCCGAAGACCTCTGGAGCACCGACTACCTCGACCTCGTCGCCCTGGCCTGAGAGCCGCCCCGTACGAGGGCGTGGGCGGTAGCGCGGGGGCTCGTGCTCAGGCGGTGGCGCGCTGGGTGGTGAGGAGGGAGTTGACCTCGACCACGGAGCGCAGGAAGTCGCGCACCGTGAGGAACTGGGAGAGGTGGTCGACGTGCTCGCCGCAGGAGAGCCAGACTTTGCGGCGGTCCGGGGTGTGGAGACGGGGGTTGTTCCACAGGAGGGCCCACGTGGCCTCGCCTGTGCACCTGCGGGCGCTGCAGACCAGGTCTCCTAGGACGTCCGGTACCGGTTCGCTCACTGGTCTGCCCTTCGCCTCGTCGCGCGAGCCGCCCGTGCCCGGGCCCACCCGTGGTGCCGGTTCGCCGTCGTCCGGCTGCCTACGGGTGATCGTAGTCCTGCGCAAGCCGAGCGGCACGGGTGTCCACGGAGCGGGCTTGTGAACGTCCGACAAGGCTCGGCCCGGTTTTCGTGGCCGAGCCCGACCAGGGCCTGGCCAGCGGGTCGGTTAGCGTCGTCGGGTGGCTACCTCTCAGACCTCGCCCGTCCAGGCCCCGCGCTCCGTCCTGATCACCGGTGCTGGTCGTGGCATCGGCCGCGCCATCGCCGAGCGGTTCGTCGCTGCCGGTGACCGGGTGGCCAGCCTGCAGCTGTCGAGCGACACCGAGGTGCCCGACGGCGTGCTCCGGGTGCCGGGCGACGTGCGGGACACCGCAGCGGTCGACGAGGCCTTCAAGACCGTCGAGGAGGCTCACGGGCCGGTCGACGTGCTCGTGGCCAACGCCGGGATCACCCGCGACGGGCTGCTCATGCGGATGAGCGACGAAGACTTCGACGCGGTGCTCGACATCAACCTGACCGGCGCCTTCCGGGTGGCACGGAGGGCCAGCACCTCGATGATCCGGCGGCGGTCGGGCCGCATCGTGATGATCTCCTCGGTGGTGGGCCTGTACGGCGGTGCGGGGCAGACGAACTACTCGTCGTCGAAGGCCGGGCTGGTGGGGCTGGCCCGCTCGATCACCCGAGAGCTGGGCGGGCGGGGGATCACCGCCAACGTCGTCGCCCCAGGGTTCATCGACACGGCGATGACGCAGGGCCTCCCCGACGACCTCAAGGCCCGGTATCTCGCGGCCATCCCCGCGGGCCGGTGGGGCACCGCCGACGAGATCGCCCAGGCGGTCGAGTTCCTCGCCTCGCCCGCCGCCGCCTACATCAGCGGTGCTGTGCTGCCGGTCGACGGCGGCCTCGGCATGGGCCACTGAGCCACCAGAGGACAAGAAGACCGACGACACCACGGACGACGAGAGAGAGACGACGATGGGGCTGCTCGAGGGCAAGACGCTGCTGGTGACGGGGGTGCTCACCGACGCGTCGATCGCGTTCCACACGGCGAGGCTGGCCCAGCAGGAAGGGGCCAGCGTGGTGCTGACCTCCTTCGGCCGTCAGCACCGGCTCACCGAGGTGGTGGCCCGACGTCTGCCCACCACCGCGCCGGTGGTGCGCCTGGACGTGACCGACGAGGAGGACCTGGCGACGCTGGCCGAGCGTGTCGGTGAGCACACCGACCGGCTGGACGCTGTGGTGCACTCGATCGGGTTCGCCCCGCAGAGGGTCATGGGTGGGAACTTCCTGGCCGGTGAGTGGCCCGACGTGGCGATCGCGGTCCAGACCTCCGCGTTCTCGCTGAAGTCGCTGGCGGTGGCGGTCAAGCCGCTCATGGGTGCCGGTTCGGCGGTGGTCGGCCTGACCTTCGACGCCCGCTACGCCTGGCCGGTCTACGACTGGATGGGTGTGGCGAAGGCGGCCTTCGAGTCCACGGCTCGCTACCTGGCTCGCGACCTGGGCCCCGAGGGGGTCCGTGTGAACCTGGTCTCGGCGGGGCCGGTGCGCACCACGGCCGCGAAGTCCATCCCTGGCTTCGAGCAGATGGAGAGCGCCTGGTCAGACCGGGCACCGCTGGGCTGGGACGTGTCCGACCCGGAACCCACCGCCCGCGCTGTGGTCGCCCTGTGCTCCGACTGGTTCCCCGCCACGACCGGCGAGATCGTCCACGTCGACGGCGGCGTGCACGCGATGGGGCAGTAGCGCTTCTTCGAGGAGTCTCCGCTGCCTAGGGCGTCCCGCGTCGAGAGGTGGGTGCGACGGGTGCGACCATAGGCACCGTGAGCCACACCCGACGACTGGTCCTGCTGCGTCACGCCAAGGCCGAGCAGGCCGGACGGACCGACCACGAGCGCCCCCTGGCCCTGGCCGGCCGCCGCCAGGCGACGGCCGTCGGCACCGCCATGCGCGCCGAGGGCGTGATACCTGACGTGGTGCTGTGCTCCTCGGCGCTGCGCACCCGTCAGACGTGGGACCTGGTGTGCTGCGCCCTCGGCCCGAACCCTGACGGCGTCGTCTATGTGCGCGACGAGCTCTACGACGCCGGACCGCGCGACGTCCTGGACCTGCTGGCAGGTGCGGGGGAGGCCCGCACCGTGCTGGTCGTCGGCCACGAGCCCACGATGTCGAGCCTCGCCGTGCTGCTGGCCGGGCCCGACTCCTCACCCGAGGTGGTCGACCGGGTGAGTCGCGGTGTGCCGACCGCGAGCTGGAGCCTCCTGGAGCTCGACGCTCCGTGGGATGCGGTGGCCGCGGGTGGTGCTCGTCTGCGAGGCTTGAGGGTGCCCGCACGAGACTGAGCGGTGCGCCGGGCACGACGTGACGACACCCGAGGAGACCGACGATGACGACTCTGCGACCGTTCCGGGCTGTCCGGCCTGTCGACAACGCCGCGGCCGCACGGGTGGCCGCGCTGCCCTACGACGTCATGAGCTCAGCCGAGGCACGTGAGGCGGTCGTGGGCAACCCCGACTCGTTCTTGCACGTGGACAAGGCGGAGATCGACCTGGACCCGTCGGTCGACCTGTACGACGACGCGGTGTATGCCAAGGCGAAGGAGAACCTGGCCGCCCTGCTCGAGCGCGGGGTGCTGATGCACGACGACCGGAGCGCCTGCTTCTACCTGTACCGCCAGACCATGGGCGGGCGCTCCCAGACAGGTGTGGTCGGGTGCGCCTCGGTGGACGACTACCTGGACGACCGCATCAAGAAGCACGAGCTGACCAGGGCGGACAAGGAGGCGGACCGCATCCGCCACGTGGACACCCTCGACGCCAACACCGGCCCGATCTTCCTGGCCCACCGTCCCCACCACGGGCTGGCCGCCCTGATCTCCGGCTGGACCTCCAGCCGCGCGCCGATCTACGACTTCATGGCTGACGCGGAGTTCCTCGCTCCGCTCGTCAACACCGCTCAATCGGCTCGGACGAACGAGCAAGACTCGCTCTCCTCGCCTCAATCGGGTGTGCACCACGAGGTGTGGAAGGTGTGCGACGTCGCGACGAACCTCCAGATCGCCGCCACGTTCGCGGACATGGCGGCCCTGTACATCGCCGATGGGCACCACCGGTGCGCCTCGGCGGTCAAGGTCGCCCAGCTGCGCCGTGCCGAGAACCCGGGGTACTCCGGCGACGAGGAGTTCAACTACTTCCTCGCGGTCGTCTTCCCTGAGGACCAGCTGCGCATCATGGACTACAACCGGGTCGTCGCAGACCGGGCTGGTCGCACCCCTGACGAGCTGCTGTCGGTCTTGGCCGAGGTGGTCACGGTGGGGGAGCCCCAGGACGCGCCGTACCGACCCACGGGCAAGCACGAGTTCGGGATGTACCTGGCCGGGTCGTGGTACCCGTTGCGTGCCCGGCCTGAGCTGATCGACGGGTCCGACCCGGTGGCGTCCCTGGACGCGGCCTGGTTGCAGACGAACGTCCTCGCCCCGCTGCTCGGGATCGAAGACCCCAGGGCCGATCAGCGGATCGACTTCGTCGGGGGAATCCGAGGCCTGGACGAGCTGGCTCGCCGTGCCGGGAGCGACGGTGTGGCCTTCGCGCTGCACCCGGTTGTCATGGGCGACCTGTTCGCCGTCGCCGACGCGGGCCAGATCATGCCGCCGAAGAGCACCTGGTTCGAGCCCAAGCTGCTGTCAGGGCTGTTCGTCCACGAGCTGGGCTGATCGCCCCCAGCCGGCGAGACGTCTCCACGCCAGGTAGACGGTGAGAACTGTCTACCTGGCGTGCACCCGAGGCTCAGGTCTGAGGGTCACTCGGTGATGGTGATGCCCTTGGGGACGACGGTGAGGCCCGACTCGGTGACGGTGAAGCCTCGGGCGCGGTCGTGGTCGTGGTCCAGGCCGATGCGGCAGCGCTCGGGCACCACGACGAACTTGTCGATGATCGCCCGGTGGATCTGGGCGTAGCGCTGCACCTGGACGCCGTCGAACAGCACCGAGTCGGTGACCTGAGCCCACGAGTGCAGCCGGATGCCCGAGGAGAGGATCGAGCCGGAGACGGTGGCCCCGGAGACCACGGTGCCGGGGGAGACGATCGAGTCGGCGGCGTGCCCCAGGCGGCCCGGGCCGGCGTGCACGAACTTGGCCGGTGGCAGGCCGATGTACCCGGTGTGCAGGGGCCAGGCGTCGTTGTAGAGGTTGAACACCGGCTCGATCGCGATGAGGTCCTGGTTGGCGTCGAAGAAGGCGTCGATGGTCCCTACGTCGCGCCAGTAGTCCTTGTCGCGAGGCGTGGAGCCCGGCACGTCGTTGCGGATGAAGTCGTAGACCCCGGCGGTGCCGCGCGCGACGAACGCGGGCACGATGTCGCCGCCCATGTCGTGGCGCGAGGCCGGGTCGTCGGCGTCGGCCGTGACAGCGTCGACCAGGGCGTCGGCGTCGAAGATGTAGTTGCCCATCGAGGCCAGCACCTCGTTCGGCGAGTCGGCCAGCCCCACCGGGTCAGACGGCTTCTCGCGGAACGCGGCGATCTTGGTCGGGTCGTCGGCGGCGGTCTCGATGACCCCGAACTGGTCGGCCATGCCGATCGGCTGGCGGATGCCGGCCACGGTCAGCTCCGCACCAGAGTCGATGTGGGCCTGCATCATCTGCGAGAAGTCCATGCGGTAGACGTGGTCGGCACCGACTACGACCACGTAGTCCGGACGCTCGTCGTTGATGATGTTCAGGCCTTGGTAGATCGCGTCGGCGCTGCCGAGGTACCAGTGCTTGCCGACCCTCTGCTGGGCCGGGACGGCCGCGACGTAGTTGCCGAGCAGCGGCGACATGCGCCACGTCTTGGACACGTGCCTGTCCAACGAGTGAGACTTGTACTGGGTGAGCACGATGACCTGGAGATACCGGGAGTTGATGACGTTCGACAGAGCGAAGTCGATCAGACGGTAGATACCCCCGAACGGCACCGCGGGCTTGGCCCGCTGGGCGGTCAGCGGCATCAGTCGCTTACCCTCGCCGCCCGCGAGGACGATGGCCAAGACGCGCGGTGTTCCCATGCTCTGACCCTAGTCCGACCAGCCCGTGGTGCGCATGGGACTCGACGGGGTTCCGCGCTAACGTGGGCGAACACCCCGTCCCGCGGAGGCCGAAGTGCGCGTCGACCTGATGACTCGTGAGTACCCACCGAACATCTACGGAGGAGCCGGCGTCCACGTCGCCGAGCTGGTCCGGGTGCTTCGACCCGACACCGACGTGCAGGTTCACTGCTTCGACGGTGCGCGTGCCGAGCCGTGCGTGCACGGTTACGACCAGCCGGACGGCGACGCCGCCCTGACCACGCTCGACGTGGACCTGCAGATGGTGGCCGGGGTGGCGCGGGTCGATCCCGGGAACAGCCCGGACCTGGTGCACTCCCACACCTGGTACGCCAACATGGCCGGCCACCTGGCGGGCATCCGCTACGGCGTGCCTCACGTGCTGACCGCCCACAGCCTCGAGCCGCTGCGCCCGTGGAAGGCCGAGCAGCTCGGCGGCGGGTACGCCCTGTCCAGCTGGGCGGAGCGCACGGCGTATGCGGGCGCGGCGCGGGTCATCGCGGTCTCGGCGGGCATGCGGGCCGACATCCTGCGCGTCTACCCGTTCGTCGACCCCGACGACGTGGTGGTGGTGCACAACGGGATCGACCTGGACTCCTGGGTGCGTCCTTCTGACGCCGAAGGTGTCGCGGACGCGGCGGAGCGTGCCCGTGCCCTGGGCATCGACCCTGAGCGCCCCGCGGTGGTGTTCGTCGGGAGGATCACCCGGCAGAAGGGCCTGCCGTACTTCTTGCGTGCCGCCGCGGCGCTGCCGCCCGAGGTCCAGCTGGTGCTGTGCGCCGGGGCTCCGGACACCCCGCAGATCATGGCCGAGGTCGAGCGGCTGGTGGCAGACCTGGCCGCCCAGCGCTCCGGGGTGGTCTGGATCGAGCGGATGCTGCCCCGCGCCGACCTGGTCGCGCTGCTCTCGGCGTGCACGGTGTTCGTGTGCCCGTCGGTCTACGAGCCCCTGGGCATCGTCAACCTCGAGGCCATGGCTGTGGGTCTGCCGGTGGTCGCCACCGCGACCGGTGGCATCCCCGAGGTGGTCGTGGACGGCGAGACCGGCCGGCTGGTGCAGATCGAGCAGGCCACCGACGGCACCGGCACCCCGTTGGACCCTGAGGCCTTCGTCGCCGACCTGACCGAGGCGCTCCTCGACGCGCTGTCAGACCCGGAGCGGGCCCGACGTTGGGGCGAGGCGGGTCGCGAGCGTGCCGAGAACCACTTCTCCTGGGACGTCATCGCTGAGCGCACCCTCGAGGTCTATCGCGGCGTGCTCTGACGCGTACGATCACACCTCGTGCCTGACGTGTTCAAGCGTCTGCTGCTGGGTCGGCCGGTCCGCTCGGACCGGAGGCCTCGCGCGCTGCTGCCCAAGCGGGTCGCCATGCCGGTGTTCGCCTCCGACGCGGTCTCGTCGGTGGCCTACGCCCCCGACGAGATCATCCTCACGCTGGCCCTAGCCGGGCTGGTCGCGACCACCGTCTCGCCGTGGGTCGGTCTCGCGGTCGTGGTGGTCATGGTGACCGTCATCGCCTCCTACCGGCAGAACGTGCGCGCCTACCCCTCCGGCGGTGGGAACTACGAGGTCGCCTCGGTCAACCTGGGGCCGCGCGGTGGGCTCACCGTCGCCAGCGCCCTGCTCGTGGACTACGTGCTCACGGTCGCGGTCGCGGTCGCCGCCGGTGCCCAGTACGCCGCGTCGGCGATCCCCGGGCTGCGCGGCAACGAGGTGGCGTTCGCTCTGGTCATCATCGCGGGGCTCGTGCTCATGAACCTGCGCGGGGTGCGGGAGTCTGGCGTGCTGTTCGCGATCCCGCTATACCTGTACGTCGGTGCTGTGGGGCTCACCGCCGTGGTCGGCCTGGTGCGGTGGGCCACCGGGACCCTGCCGCAAGCAGCCTCCGCCCAGTACGACCTGGCCCCCGTGCCCTCCTACGAGCAGGGGCTGATCGGTGCGCTCGGCGTGTTCCTGGTGCTGCGGGCGTTCGCGTCGGGGTCGGCCGCCCTCACCGGGATCGAGGCGGTCTCCAGCGGGGTGCCGGCCTTCCGCGAGCCCAAGGCGCGCAACGCGGCGACGACGCTGACGCTGGTCGGGGTGGTCTCCGGGTTCCTGCTGCTGTCCATCCTGTTCCTGGCCCGGGCCACCGGGGTCCGCTTCGTGGACGACCCGGCCACCCAGCTGCTCCACGACGGTGCTCCTGTGGGTGAGGCCTACGTGCAGGACCCGGTGGTCGGCCAGCTGGCCACAGCGGTCTTCACCGGCGTGCCCTGGGCGGCGCCTCTGGTCGCCGTCACGGCGGTGCTGATCTTGGTGCTCGCCGCGAACACCGCGTTCAACGGGTTCCCGGTGCTCGGGTCGATCCTCGCCCGCGACGGCTGGATGCCGCGCCAGCTGCACACCCGGGGCGACCGGATGGCGCTGTCCAACGGGATCGTCGCGCTGGGCGTGGCTGCCGCGATGCTGGTGTGGGTGTTCGACGCGAGCGTGACCGCGCTGATCCCGCTGTACACGATCGGGGTGTTCGTCTCCTTCTCGATGTCCCAGCTGGGGATGCTGCGGCACTGGGCCCGGCACCTGCGCACCGAGCCAGATGCCCGGGAACGAGCCCGGATGCGACGCTCCCGCGCGATCAACGGCTTCGGGCTGGGGCTGACCACCACGGTGCTGGTGGTCGTGGTGGTCACCAAGCTCACGCACGGGGCGTGGGTCGCGATCCTCGCCATGGTCGTGGCCTTCGTGCTGATGACCGGCATCCGGCGTCACTACGACAGGGTGGGCGTCGAGCTCGCGGTGGACGTCGACGCACCCGCGACCCGGGCGCTGCCGAGCCGGGTCCACGCGATCGTCCTGGTGTCGCACCTGCACCTTCCCGCCGTGCGGGCCGTGGCTTACGCCCGGGCGTCGCGCCCGTCGGTGCTCGAGGCGGTCACGGTCGGGGTGGACGCGGACGACGTGGCCGCGCTGCGCGCCGACTGGGAGCGGACCGGGCTGCCGGTGCCGCTGAAGGTGCTGGACTCGCCGTACCGAGAGATCGTCCGCCCGGTGCTGGGCTATGTGCGCTCGATCCGGCGAGAGTCTCCGCGTGATCTCGTGGTGGTGTACATCCCCGAGTACGTGGTGGGGCACTGGTGGGAGGCTCTGCTGCATAACCAGAGCGCGATACGGTTGAAGAGCCGGCTGCTGTTCATGCCCGGGGTGATCGTCGCCTCGGTGCCGTGGCAGCTGGACTCCTCGGCACGGACCCGAGCGCTGGCCGAGCACCTGGACGCCCGGCCGCTGCCGGGCGACGTGCGTCGAGGCCTGACCCCGCCGCAAGGCCCGACACCGCTGCAAGGAGCAGACCGGTGAACGCTGCGTCGAAGAACGCCAGGTCGAAGAGCACCCCGTCGAAGAACACCGCGTCGACGGGCGCAGCGACGCCGACGGACGCGGCGACCATCGACCTGGAGGTCGGTCCGCCCGCGCACGGTGGGCACTGTGTCGCGCGGCTCGACGGGCGCGTCGTCTTCGTGCGCCACGCCCTGCCGGGGGAGCACGTCCGTGCCGTGGTCACCTCGACCGGCTCGAAGTTCTGGCGGGCCGACGCGGTCGAGGTGCTCGGTGACCCCTCGCCGGACAGGGTCGCCTCGGCCTGGCCGGCCGCTGGTCCCGGTGGTGTCGGTGGGGGAGAGCTGGCCCACGTCTCGCTGCCTGGCCAGCGCGCCTGGAAGGCTGCGGTGGTCGCTGAACAGCTGCGCCGCATGGCCCGCGTGGAGCTCGAGGTGCCGGTGCTGCCCGCTCCGGGTGACGACGAGCGCGGAGGGCTCGCCTACCGCACCCGTATCGACCTCGTGACCGGCCCGGACGGTCGCGCGGGCATGTTCGGGTGGCGCAGCCACGAGGTGCACGTGCTGGACGCGATGCCGCTGGCCGTCGAGCAGATCACCGACCTGGACCTGTTCTCCCGTCGCTGGCCCGCCAGGTCGCGGATCGCGGTGGCCGCCCCGGCCACCGACCGGCCCCTGCTGATGGTCGACGGGGAGGTCTGGGACCTGGCCCGGCACCGGCGTGACCAGCGCGGCACCCCACGACGGTCGGTGCGCGAGCAGGTAGGTCGCTTCGAGTACCGGGTCGCCGCTGACGGGTTCTGGCAGGCGCACCGAGCCGCCCCCCAGGTGCTGGTGGACGCCGTGCTGGGTGCGGCCGGCGACGTCACCGGGGCGACCGTGGCCGACCTGTACGCCGGGGCCGGGCTGTTCACGGTCGCGCTGGCCGACGCGGTCGGTGAGCAGGGCAGGGTGGTCGCGGTCGAGGGCGACGCCCGCGCGGTGCGCGACGCACGCCGCAACGCCCACGACCTGCCTCAGGTGCAGCTGCTCGCCGGTGACGTGCGCGACGTGGTGAGCGCCGACGCGCTGGTGCACGCCGACGTGGTGGTGCTCGACCCGCCGCGCGCCGGTGCGGGACGGGTGGTGGTCGACCGGATCGGCGAGCTGCGCCCCGAACGTGTGGTCTACGTCGCGTGCGACCCGGCGGCACTGGCGCGGGACGTCGACCTGCTCGCCGCGCACGGCTACCGGCTGGTCGAGGCGACCGGGCACGACCTGTTCCCGATGACCCACCACGTCGAGACCGTCGCTGTTCTCACCCGCTGACATCCTCACCGGGTGGCGGCCTGTCGCCTTCGTCGTGCGATGCGCCTACCGTGGGTGCCGAGCATCTTCAGACCAAGCACCTTCAGGCGTGGGTGGCACCTTCAGGAGGCCGAGATGACGGACGCGCACAGCAGGCTGGCTCAGGCCAAGCGAGCGGTGGCCGCGGAGCTGGCCAAGCAGGGCACGCCCGGCTTCGACCCGAGGACGTACGAGCGGCTGATCGAGGCTGAGCGCAAGGCCGCCGAGGAGGCCAGGGCGGCAGCCGGAGGGAACAGCGCCGCGGCCGAGGGGAAGTAGCGGCAGACTTTCTGTTCCGCGGAAGGGCGAAGGCGTCCGTACTGCGGCGCGTACCTCGTCGTGCCGCGCCTGCGGTGTTAGGTTCACGTCGAGACACCCCACGGCGCAAAGGAGACCTCCGGTGACGAACCTCGACAGCTTCGGATCGCGCGGCACGCTGGAGGTGGGCGGCACCGGCTACGAGGTGTACCGGCTGTCTGCCGTGCCCGGCCTCGACAAGCTTCCCTTCGCCCTGAAGGTGCTGGCAGAGAACCTGCTGCGCACCGAGGACGGCGCGAACGTGACCGCCGACCACGTGCGTGCCCTGGCCGGGTGGGACCCGACCGCGCAGCCCAGCACCGAGATCCAGTTCACGCCCGCCCGCGTCATCATGCAGGACTTCACCGGCGTGCCCTGCGTCGTGGACCTGGCCACCATGCGCGAGGCCATGGTCGAGCTGGGCGGCGACCCGGCGCGCATCAACCCGCTGAGCCCGGCCGAGATGGTGATCGACCACTCGGTGCAGATCGACATCGCCGGGCGCCCTGACGCCTTCGAGCGCAACGTCGAGCTCGAGTACGAGCGCAACCGTGAGCGCTACCAGTTCCTGCGGTGGGGCCAGACCGCGTTCGACGACTTCAAGGTCGTCCCCCCGGGCACCGGCATCGTGCACCAGGTCAACATCGAGTACCTGGCTCGCGTGGTGATGGCTCGTGCTGTGGACGGTGCGCTGCGGGCCTACCCGGACACCTGCGTGGGTACCGACTCGCACACCACCATGGTCAACGGCCTGGGTGTGCTGGGCTGGGGCGTCGGCGGCATCGAGGCCGAGGCGGCCATGCTCGGCCAGCCGGTGTCGATGCTCATCCCGCGTGTGGTGGGCTTCAAGCTCACCGGGTCGATCCCGGCCGGGGTCACCGCGACGGACGTCGTGCTCACCATCACCCAGCAGCTGCGCCAGCACGGTGTGGTCGGCAAGTTCGTCGAGTTCTACGGCGCCGGCGTCGCCCAGGTGCCTCTGGCCAACCGGGCGACCATCGGCAACATGAGCCCCGAGTTCGGCTCCACGGCGGCGGTCTTCCCCATCGACGACGCGACGCTGGACTACCTGCGCCTGACCGGTCGCTCTGACGACCAGGTCGCCCTGGTCGAGGCCTACGCCAAGGAGCAGGGCCTGTGGCTGGACCCGTCGGTCGAGGCCAAGTACTCCGAGTACCTGGAGCTCGACCTGTCGACGGTCGTGCCGTCCATCGCCGGGCCGAAGCGCCCGCAGGACCGCATCGAGCTGTCCCGCGCCAAGCAGCAGTTCGCTACCGACCTGCCCACCTACGTCCCGGCGCTCGCTGCTGCCGACGAGGCTGAGAAGGAGTCGTTCCCGGCATCCGACGCCCCGGCCACCTCGGCCGCCGACCTGCCCTCGGTGCCGGTGACCACGACGGACGGCAAGTCCTTCGAGCTGGCCCACGGTGCGGTCGCGATCGCGTCGATCACCTCGTGCACCAACACGTCCAACCCGTCGGTGATGCTCGCCGCCGGTCTGCTGGCCAAGAAGGCCGTCGAGAAGGGCCTGACCGCCAAGCCGTGGGTCAAGACCTCGATGGCCCCAGGCTCGCAGGTCGTCACGGACTACTACGCCAAGGCCGGGCTCTGGCCCGCGCTGGAAGCGTTGGGCTTCCACCTGGTCGGCTACGGCTGCGCGACCTGCATCGGCAACTCCGGCCCGCTGGACGAGAAGATCTCCGAGGCTGTCGGCGCCAACGACCTGACCATCGTCTCCGTGCTGTCCGGCAACCGGAACTTCGAGGGTCGCATCAACCCGGACGTGAAGATGAACTACCTGGCGTCCCCGCCGCTGGTGGTCGCCTACGCGCTGGCCGGCACGATGGACTTCGACTTCGACGCCCAGCCGCTCGGCACCGACGCCGCTGGCGCCCCGGTGTTCCTCAAGGACATCTGGCCCTCGGCCGAAGAGGTCCAGGCGACCATCGACGCGGCCATCGACCGTGACATGTTCACGTCGAGCTACGCCGACGTGTTCGCCGGTGACGACCGCTGGAAGTCGCTGCCCACCCCCGAGGGCAAGACCTTCGACTGGGACGCCGACTCCACGTACGTCCGCAAGCCCCCGTACTTCGAGGGCATGCCCGCCACCCCCGCCCCGGTGCGCGACATCGCCGGTGCGCGCGTGCTGGCCAAGCTGGGTGACTCGGTGACCACCGACCACATCAGCCCGGCTGGCTCGATCAAGGCCGACAGCCCCGCCGGTATCTACCTCGCCGAGAACGGTGTGGCAGGCAAGGACTTCAACTCCTACGGTTCCCGCCGTGGCAACCACGAGGTGATGATCCGCGGCACGTTCGCCAACATCCGGCTGCGCAACCAGCTGGTGCCGGGCGTCGAGGGCGGGTTCACCAAGAACCTGCTCACCGGCGAGCAGACCACCATCTACGACGCCTCCCAGGCCTACCAGGCTGCTGGCGTCCCGCTGGTGGTGCTCGGTGGCAAGGAGTACGGCACCGGCTCGTCCCGCGACTGGGCTGCCAAGGGCACCGCGCTGCTGGGCGTGAAGGCCGTCATCACCGAGTCGTTCGAGCGCATCCACCGCTCGAACCTCATCGGCATGGGCGTCCTCCCGCTCCAGTTCCCGGCCGGCCAGTCGGCCGACTCCCTGGGCCTGGACGGCACCGAGGTGTTCGACATCACCGGAGTCGCCGCCCTCAACGCGGGCACCACCCCGGCCACCGTCAAGGTCAAGGCCACCAAGGCCGACGGCACGGTGACCGAGTTCGACGCGGTCGTCCGCATCGACACCCCCGGCGAGGCCGACTACTACCGCAACGGCGGCATCCTCCAGTACGTCCTCCGCTCCCTGGTCGCCTGACCCGACGCGGACTCGAACCGGCGCGCGCTCCTTCTGGGGTGCGCGCCGGTTCGTCGTCTCCTCGAGAGCTGGCTGCTTGAGCAGAGAGGGCGCGTTGCGGTCGTCCCACGCGACAGATGACTCCTCTGGTTGACAATCTGAGGTGGCAACTCTCATAGTTGGATCGTGGGCGAAGGGCTGGTCATCCTCGGGTCTGCTCTTCGCCATGGAGTGAGCGAGGCCGACATGCTCCACGCCTACGAGTTCGCGCTCTACCACATGGACGGTGGTGATGGCGTCACGATGTATGTCGGTCCTACGCGCTCTGGCGACCCGCTGCTAGAGATCGGTGTCGCCACCAGGTGGGGGATGCGCGTCATCATCCACGCCATGCCCCTACGGAACCGCTACACGAGGTGATCTCATGGTGAACCTGACTCCCGAACAGCGTGCCGAGCTCGAAGCGTGGGGTGCTGTCCAGGCCGACCGGCTCGAAGCGCTCGACCCCGCACGGCTCGAGCTCAAGCCGATCAACGAGCTACCTCCAGAAGAGGCGCTGCGCCATGCTGCCGACAAGCGTGCCATCGCTCTGCGTCAGGCCGACCGTGAGCTCCAAGAGGCGGTCGACCAGGCCCGAGCTCAGGGTTGGTCGTGGCACAAGATCAGCGTCCCGCTCCAGATGACCCCCGAAGGTGCGCGCAAGAGGTTCTCTCACGCGTAGATCGCGTCACTGTGGATCGCGGTGTCTCGGGGAGGGGGTGTCCGATGACCTCCGAGGTCGCGGAGAGCGTGGCGCCACCGTCGGGCAAGTCTGTAGAGCGGCGTTCACGTCGCCGTAGGGTGGTTCGCGTAGCGGGCGTAGCTTCGCTGGTGGTTGTCGTCGTCGCTGTCGGGCTCGGGTTCGGAGGGAGGGCCGTGCAGGACCAGCTCGTCTACTTCCCGTCGCGGTCAGCGTTGCCGCCGGCCGCGAGCGTGCTGCCTGGCGCGCAGGACGTCACGCTGACCACCCGTGACGGGCTGGAGCTCGTCGCGTGGTTCGTGCCACCGAGCCCGGATGCTCCGGCCCGCGACCAGGCCGTGCTGCTGGCGCACGGCAACGGGGGCGCGCTGTCTGGGCGGGCGTCGCTGGCGGCCGAGCTCGCGGACCGTGGCTTCGCCGTGCTGATGCTGGGGTATCGCGGCTACTCGCAGAACCCAGGCACACCGTCGGAGGAGGGGCTGATCCTCGACGCGCTCGCCGGGCAGCAAGAGCTGGCCGCACGCGGCTTCCCCGCGGAGCGGACCATCTATCTCGGTGAGTCGATCGGCACCGGGGTCGTGACCGGGCTGGCCGCGCAGGTGCCGCCCGCCGGGCTCGTGCTCCGCTCTCCGTTCACGTCGTTGCACGACGTCGCCACCACGGTGGTGCCCGTCCCGTCGCTGGTGCGCTTCATCCTGGACCGCAACAGGTATCCCGTCGAGGAGCAGGTCGCGATCAGCGACGTACCGACCGCGGTGCTCTACGGGACCACCGACGATACTGTCCCCGCCGCGCAGAGCATCGCGGTGGCAGCCGCGGCGCAGAACCTCGTCGAGGAGGTCGAGATCAAGGGCGTCGGCCACAACGACGCGCTCTGGTTGGGGTCGACCGTCGCGGACGCCGTCGTCCGGTTGGCGGACTCAGTGGCATGACGTGGAATGAGGTAGCTCACGAGGTCCAGGTGCTGAGCGCGTCGAGGTGATGGCGGAGCTCCATCGAGTCGTGCAGCACGCGGCCGACGATCACGGTGTCTGTGTCGATCCGGAAGACCACGAAGTGGCGCGGGCGGTGGACGTTGCCACCGGTGGAACGGGCGCGGCTCTGGCGCAGGTGCCAGGTGAGCACCCCAGGCCCCAGCTCGGGACGGGCGGTGCTGCCCGGTCCGTCACGGCGCTCGGCGATGTCGCGCAGAGCCGCGGCGATGAGGGCTTGGTAGCGTTCGCGGGCCGCCTGGCCGAACTGTGTCGATGACCAGGCGAGGATCTGGAGGATGTCGGCCTGTGCGGCCTGGCTGAGCCTGTAGCGGGCTTCAGGCGACGGAGCTCCCGCAGGCTCAGCGGGGTTGGTCTGTGGCATCTAGCCGGCTCAAGAAGTCGTCAAGGTCAGAGTCGGCGACATCGACGTAGCGTCCAGCCGCGACATCCTCCCAGGCCACGGCGGTCGCGTCGCGGAGAGCGGCCAGCCGTGCGGCGTCCTCGCTCTCGCGCTGCTCGACCAGGCGCAGTCCCTCTCGCAGCACCTCGCTGGCGTTCTGGTACCGCCCTGAGGCAAGCATGGACTCCAAGAACTGCTGCTGATGATCCGTCAGCACAACATTGCGTGTCGGCATCGTGACCCTCCACTCTCGTGCGGCACGGTATGGCACATTGTGCCATACCGTGTGTGATGCGATCCGTGGGTGTGCAGGCACATGGTCGAGGCCCTGGTGCTCTACGTTCAGATGATGGCGCGGGTAAGCATCTGTGATCATCCGGCCCAGGGGTTGAGGAGCGGCACGGGGAGGAAGTCGAGGTCGGAGGTGTTGCGGGTGGCCAGGCGCGCACCGTGGGCTGCGCAGACGGCTGCGATCATGCCGTCCTCGACGCTCAGGCCGCCTCCTGCCGTACGGGCGGTCTGGCGGAAGTCAGCGTAGATCCGGGCGGCTCGTTCGTCGTAGGGCAGACGGACCGCGACGTCCTCCAGCACGTTCTCCATGGCTCGGGCGAGACCGTCGCGGCGTCTGCCCACAGGGAGCAGGCGCACCCCGGTCCACAGCTCTCCGAGGGTGATAGCGGTCACCGCCATGGCGTCTGTCTGTGCGGCCATCCAGGCCAAGACCTGGGCTGACGGGACGGCTCGCAGCGGCTCGGAGACCACGTTGGTGTCGAGGACGATCACAGCGGCACGTCGCGTGGCGTCGAGCGCTCCGGGATCGCGAGGTCGTCACCGCGCAGCAGCTCCGTGGCCTCTACCCACCGTGACCACCACAGACGACCACGTACCGCCTGGTCGATGATCTCGCGGGCTTCCGCCTCCATCGACCGTCCCGCCTGGGCGGCCTGGGCCTTCAACCCCTGGTAGATCTCGTCATCGACCTGTCGCACCGTCACCGTAGCCATCGTCCAGCGCTCCCCTCCATTGCTGTCACTATGCTAGCAGCGCGGTGATGGGCTGTCGCGCACCTGGGGCTCTGGTCGCCCAGATGGACTCCCGTCCGCCTGTGTTCCTCGGTCTGTGAGGTTGGTAACGTGATCCCGCTCGTGCGCACGCCGGTTGTTCGAGCACTCTGCAACGACAGATCGAGAGCATGATGAAGACGATACGAGCGCTGGTCGTGGGGTACGGGAACATCGGGCGTCACGCGGTCGAGGCGGTGCAGGCGGCACCGGACATGGAGCTGGCTGGGGTTGTTCGGCGCTCGACGGTGCTCACGGCCGACGAAGCCAGGGAGCTGGCCGGGGTCGAGGTGGCGACCGATGCTGGCGAGCTGGGCCATGTCGATGTGGCGTTGCTGTGCGGCCCGACCCGGAGCATCCCGGAGGTCGCGCCGGACTATCTGCGGCGTGGCATCCACACGGTCGACAGCTTCGACATCCACGGGGAAGCGCTGTGGCGGCTGCGGTCAGACCTGGACGCTGTCGGCAAGGAGCACGGTTCCGTCGCGGTCGTCTCCGCTGGTTGGGACCCTGGGAGCGACTCGGTGCTGCGGGCGCTGCTGCTGGCGATGGCCCCGCGCGGGCTGACCTACACCAACTTCGGCCCTGGGATGAGCATGGGGCACTCCGTCGTCGCCAAGTCGAAGCCGGGGGTCGTCGACGCGCTGTCGATGACGATCCCTGTCGGCACCGGTCTGCACCGGCGCATGGTCTACGTCGAGCTCGAGCCGGGTGCGGACCTCGCGGACGTGTCTGCGACGATCAAGGAGGACGAGTACTTCTCCCGCGACGAGACCCACGTCTTCGCCGTACCGAGCATCGACGAGATCAAGGACGTCGGTCATGGCGTGTCGATGACGCGCAAGGGCGTCAGCGGCGTCACGCACAACCAGACGTTCGAGTTCAGCATGAGCATCAACAACCCGGCGCTCACCTCGCAGATCATGGTCTCCTGCGCCCGCGCCGCCGCGCTGCGCCTCAGCCCCGGTGCCTACACCATGCCCGAGATCGCACCGATGGACCTGCTGCCCGGCGACCGAGAGACCCTCATCAAGACCCTGGTGTGACCTCCTGTGCGGAACGCGCTCATGTCGCTCAGGGCCCTTGCGGACCTCATGCCGACAAGCTCACGACCGCTGACGCCCGGAAGCACCGGGTGAGGACGTCGCTGCTGGTCACGGGTCCTGGTGTCGCCGAGACGGGCTGCGTTAGCCTGAACGGGTGAGCGTCGTGCTGGGCTACATCGAGCAGGCTGTGGTGCTCACGGTGGCGGCAGCGGTGCTGTCCGTCACGGGCTACCTGGCGGGCATGGTCATCCGGTGGTTCGAGTGGTTGTGGTCGACGGGGGACGACGACGCGCGGGAGGCTTCTGGGCTCTACGGCCCTCGCACCGTGGACCGAGAGGTGAAGCGACCGGCTGGCAGGCTCCGAAGAGCGGTGCGCGGGTTTGTCGGCCGGGGGGCACGGGGGCGCCGGTCGCGCCTGGTCGGGCGCGGGGTGTCGAGCCGAGGCTCGCGACCACCGGCGGGGCGTTGGTGGAGGCCGTGGGGTGACGGGCTGACGGTCGCGCTGGTCGTCTTGGGGTCGGCATGGGTGGCGTTGAACATCCTGGAGCCCTATGGCCCCTCGGAGACCGGGTGGTGGGCAGGGGAGGCCGTCGAGCCCGGCCTGTGGTTGGAATCCGCAGGGATCGGGTTGTGGTGGGTCGCGGCCTGGGCCGCTGTCGTCTTCTTCTTGGCCGCCCGTGCCGGATGGCGGGGGTTGATCGGCTGGGGTGTGCCGCTGGGAGCCTGGGTGGTGTTCGGGGCGGTGGCCGCTGCTGCCCCGATGCTGCGACACCTGGCTGTCACGGCGGGGGTGTGGCCGGCCGAGCAGGACCTGCACGGTGGGAGCCCTGGGTATGTGGTGCTCGGGACGGTGGTGGCGGTCCTGGTGTGGGGTGCCGTCGTGGGGAGTCGTCGGTGGCGAGAGGCTGTCTGGGCCGAACGTACAGAAGTCCGTCCCGTCGAGCAGGCGGACGGCCGACCTGACGACGCTGCCCGTGAGGCGTGCGACCTGGCCAGCAACAGGCCGACCCGCACCGCCAGGGAAGACCGGTTGGACCGCAGGGGGGCTGCGTCGGGGCTCGCCCGCTTGATCCACACCGAGGAGCCCCCGTTCGTGCTGGGGATCGACGGAGAGTGGGGGTCGGGCAAGTCGTCGCTGATGCACCTGCTCAGCGAGCGTCTGCACGAGTATCGCGACTGGCCGCACCCGGCGGCGACGTCAAGGCCCGCCTGGAACGTCCGCGGTGTACAGAGGCGGCTCCGCAAGCAGTTCCCGACGGGCGAGGCGAGCCCGGAGACCTCGTGGGCGGCAGGCCGGGTGGTGGTGGTGAGGGTGAACCTCTGGGCGCATCAGCACGACGAGCTCCCGGCGGTCGCGTTGTTGCAGGCCGCCCGCGACACGTTGCCGCCAGGGGCTCGACACGAGGCGACCGACGACATCAAGGCGATCATGGCCACAGGCGGGGCCGACGCCGTGTCGCTGAAAGACCTGGCCCTGGGTGGTGCCAGCGGCGAGGTGAGCCTGGGCGCGCTGCGTCGGGCCGTGCTGGCCGGGCGTGCCGACAGGTTCGCGCTGCAAGAGCACCAGGCCAAGCTGTCCAGCAGGTTCGCCAGGGTGATCGACGAGGTACGGCGCGCTCACAATGCCGACCGGGTGGTGTTCATCCTCGACGATCTCGACCGCTGCCTGCCTGCTGTTGCCTTGGACCTGCTGGAGAAGGTTCACCTGATGTTCCAGGAGCCCGCGTGCGTCACGGTCATCGGTATCGACACGCGCATCTTGGAGCTCACTGTCGCGAAGCGCTACCTCGACCAGGGGGCGTACGAGGAGGGGAAGGGGCCTTCTGGCGACAGCTCGAAGGAGGCTGCCACGCTCGCCCGGGAGTACGTGGAGAAGGTGTTCGACTTCTCCTACCGCATCCCACCGGTCGATGACGCACGGCTGAAGTCATACATCACGGGCATGTTGCAGCCGCTGGCACAGCAGGAGAAGAAGGAACCGCGCGAGGACCCCACTGAGGGCACGGGCGGCAGGACTTCGGCGTGGGCGCGTCTTCGGGCACAGTTGTGGAAGCGGCCCGGCAAGACGCTAGATCAGTCACCGGTTCCTGCGGTCGACAGCCGCAAGAACGCGCTCGACAAGGACATCATCGGGGTGATCGTCGACCTCTTCGCCGAGGGGGCATCAGCGTGCGGAGCGAGCCTGCGGCGAACCAAGCGTCTGGTCAACTCGTTCATCATGTACCACTCGTTCGCCTGCGACACCACGGTGCCGAGGACGATCGAAGCGTTCGCCGGGACCGCCACCCCTGTCCGGAGCGAGCCGTCCGTTGACAGGGGTGGCGCTGCAGAAGATCCAGAGCCCGACACTGCCGAACCGGAACCGCAGACGGCCGACAGCGCCAGGCAAGGTTCTGGTGAGCGGTCCGTCGACACTGCCCAGGTGCCAGCGCTCGGCTATTTTCCGTTCTTGATGGCGGCGGTGTCCGCCATCATGGTTCTGTACCCCAAGTCTTATCGAGCGCTGAGCGGAGCCGAGAAGGCGATAGCGGCAGAACGATGGTTCGTACAGGTTGACGGCGCCCCTGTGGGTACGTTGACCGAGGAAGGTGCTGACGGTCTGCGAGAAACCATCATGAAAGGGATGAAGACGCCGCACGTCGACCTGGCTCGCATGTGGGCCTCGCCTGAGGACCGCAAGGTCTTGGTCGACGCCGTGGTGCGCTACGTCCAGATGATGGAGTCCCCGCAAGGGGAGATGACCACCTTTGGGACGTACCAGGGCAAGCCGTTGACGTGGCGGGTGCTAACGACGGACAGTGCTGGGCGTCGGCTGCTGCTGTGCGAGGAGATCGTCCGGAAGGGGCCGTATCACAGGGACTGGGGGACGAAGAGCGATCCGATCACGTGGCAGAAATCCGATCTGCGACGTTGGCTCAACGGGCGGCCGTCAGGGGTTCGAGGCCAGAGTGGTTGGGAAGAGTGGACGGTTCCTGACGATGCGTACACGTGGGCCGGGGGTCGTCGGAAGATGAAGGAGGGAGAGTCTCAGGAGTACTGGCCTTCTCAGCCCTTCCTCGAATATTTCAGCAGAGATGAAATCGCGAGAATCCATCAAGTGGTTGTGTCGACCGAGGGCGAGCATTGGTCGGCGGCGCGACTCCGGAAGTTCTATGCGGACATGGAGGGGGGTTACAAAGGAGACGTTGGGCGCTGGAAACCCGATGAGTGGGTGCGAAATTGGAAAGATTATTGGGAGGTAGAGAGCGACGACGACACGAAAATTATGCTCGGGGGCGGCGACGTGAGCTGTCGAGTGTTCCTGCTGAGTTTGGCCGAGGCGAAAGAATTCTTTGAGTCCGACAGTGATCGGATCGCACAATATGAGACCGCGCCGGGGTGGTGGTGGTTGCGGTCGCCGGGCAACCGTGACATCCGCACCGCTGTGGTCGCCCCGGGCGGGTGGCTGGACCGCAATGGCATCCATGTGGGCACCACTGCGGTCGGGGTCCGCCCCGCTTTGTGGCTGAATCCTTAATCTGGTATCCGTAAATCTGTTGCGGCGCGTAGCGCCGCTTGATTCAGCGCCCGAAGGGCGCTGCCGCGGTCGCGCTTCGCGCGACCGCGACGACAAAGAGGGGGATGGCCATCGGTTCGTCCTCCTGTCCCATGGCGACACCTACGCTCTTCGCCGCGCCATCCTCGCCCGCGCCGTCTTCGTCCATGGGTTCATCCGCTGACACGTCGTGTTCTCGGGCATGGTGCGGCCTGCGGGTGGTGCTGAACCCGGCTGACTCTCGCGGCAGCGAAGAACGGCGCATGCGTGACGACGCACGTCAGGTGCGACGGCCGACCGTCGGGTCGATCACTCGGGCTCTGGGGTTCCAGGGGAGGGTCCAGCCCAGGGCGTCGAACAGGCCGGAGAGCACCATCGCGGTGAAGCCCCAGACGAGCGCGCCGTCGTCGAGGACGAAGGCGGGGGTTCGTAGGGTTCCACGGCGTGCTGTGACCCTGTGAGCGGGGTTCAGCAGGTCGGCGACGGGGACGCGGAAGACCGCGGTGGTCTCGGGGTCGACGGAGGCCACGGGGGAGGGGCGGGTCCACCAGGCGAGCACCGGGGTCACCAGGTTGTCGCTGACCGTCAGGGGTAGCGCTGGCAGGGAGCCGACCACCTCGACGCCGCCGGGGTCTAGGCCGGTCTCTTCGACGGCCTCGCGCAGGGCGGCCTGCTCGGGGGTCTCGCCCGGGTCCAGGCCGCCGCCGGGGAAGGCGACCTGGCCGGGGTGGTGGTCGAGGTCGTCGGCGCGGCGTTGCAGCAGCACGTCCAGATCGGCGGCGGCACGAGCCGGGCGTCGGGCGGTGTCGAGCTCTCCGAACAGCACCAGCACCGCCGAGCGGCGTGAGGGGGTGCCGGTCAGGGAGCGCCACGGGGCGGGCAGGGCCACGGGGTTCGAGATCAGCCCGCGCAGCGCGTCGTGTGGCTCGGCCATCGTCAGGCTCGGACCTGCGCGGGCTGGGCGTCAGCCAGACGCGGGCGGGTCACGCCACGACGATCCGGGAGAGGTCGGTCTCGGCCGGCAGCACCACGACGCCGTCGTCGTCAGCCACGAGCAGGCGCCCCGGGACGAACTCGACACCGCCGAACCCGACCGGCACGTCACGCTGCCCGGCACCGGCCTTCGCGGACTTTCGCGGGTTGGTGCCCAGCGCCTTGATCCCCAGGTCCAGCTCGGCCAGGGCCGCCGAGTCGCGCACCGCGCCGTTGATGACCACCCCAGCCCACCCCTGGGCCACGGCGGAGGCGGCGATCAGGTCGCCCATCAGCGCGGTGTGCACCGAGCCGTCCCCGTCCACCACGAGCACCCGGCCGTGACCAGGCTCGGAGAGCGCCGCCTTGACCAGGGCGTTGTCCTGGTAGCAGAGCACCGTCGCGATGGGCCCGGCGAACCGGCGCCGGGCGCCGAAGTGACGCAGCTGGGTGTCGCAGGAGGCGAGGTCGTCGCCGTACTCGTCGACCAGGTCGGCCGTCGCCTTGATCGTCATGACCATCCTTCGTGCAGAGGCCGGCCCTCTTCGTAGCCTGCCGTGGACTGGACACCCACCACAGCCCGCTCGTGGAACTCCGCGAGCGTGGAGGCACCGGCGTACGTCGCGGCTGAGCGCACCCCGGCGGTGATCGTGTCGAGCAGGTCCTCCACCCCGGGCCGTCGGGGGTCGAGGTACATCCGTGAGTGGGAGATGCCCTCTTCGTACAGGGCCTTGCGGGCGCGGTCGAACGGGGAGCCGCCCCGGGTGCGTGCGGCCACGGCGCGCGCCGACGCCATGCCGAACGACTCCTTGTACAGCCGTCCCGTGCCGTCCTCGGCCAGATCACCGGGGGACTCGTGCGTGCCGGCGAACCAAGAGCCGATCATCACCTGCGAGGCACCCGCCGCCAGCGCCAGCGCCACGTCACGGGGGTGACGCACCCCGCCGTCGGCCCACACCTTGGCACCGAGCTCGTGGGCGGCCTGGGCGCACTCCAGCACCGCGGAGAACTGCGGGCGGCCGACGGCGGTCATCATCCGTGTGGTGCACATGGCCCCAGGCCCGACGCCGACCTTGACGATGTCGGCCCCGGCGGCCACCAGGTCACGGACGCCCTCGGCGGTCACCACGTTGCCAGCCACCACGGGCACCCGCGGGTCCAGCGCTCGTACCGCCGCGACAGCGTCGAGCATCTTGACCTGGTGCCCGTGGGCGGTGTCGACCACCAGCACGTCCACCCCGGCGGCCAGCAGCTCGGCAGCCTTGGCCGCCACGTCGCCGTTGATGCCGACAGCCGCCCCCACGCGCAGCCGGCCGGCCGCGTCCAGGGCGGGGGCGTAGATCGAGGAGCGCAGCGCACCGATCCGGGTGAGCACGCCGACCAGGGAGCCGTCGACCACCACCGGCACGAACTTGCGCCGCGAGGCGTGCAGCCGGTCGAACGCCTGCTCCAGGCCGTGCGCGCCGCCGTCCTCCAGCACCGACAGCTCGAGCGTGGTCGGGTCGACCGTCATGACCTCGACCAGCTGGGCGAACCTGTCGACCCCCTGGCAGTCGGCCTCGGTGACCACGCCGACCGGGCGGCCCTCGTCGGCTACGACGGCCGCGCCGTGGGAGCGCTTGCCGATCAGCGTCAGGGCGGTGTGCACCGTGTCGTGCGGGGAGACCACCACGGGCGTCTCGACCACCGGGTGGCGTTGCTTGACCGAGGTGACGACGTCGACCACCACCTCGGCGGGCACGTCCTGGGGGAGCACCGCGAGCCCACCGCGTCGGGCGACGGTCTCGGCCATGCGGCGCCCGGCCACGGCGGTCATGTTCGCCACGACCACCGGGATGGTGGTGCCGGTGCCGTCGTCGGTGGCCAGGTCCACGTCGAACCGGGAGGTGACGGTGGACCGTGACGGGACGAGGAAGACGTCTCCGTAGGTCAGGTCCGTGGTGGCCTCGTGACCTGGCAAGAATCTCACCTGCGTGAGGATACCGACCGAGCCGGGCTGACCGCTCGAGGCGCGACCAGCCGCCTGGCGCGACCTGAGAGACCGACCGGCGTGATCTCGTGGGGTGCGGGCGTGTCTCGAACCTGTGGTGGTGCTGTGTCTGAACCGGTGGCTATTCGGGTGGAAGCAGACAAGATGGACCCAGACTCGACCGGCTCACCCGTACAGTAGTGGCCTTGGCCGCGCCGGCTGCTCGCTCAGGAGGGGGTCACCCGTGGGACTGCTGGAGCAGATCAGGTCTCCGCAGGACGTGCGCGAGCTGTCGCGCACCCAGGTGACCGAGCTCGCCGAGGAGATCAGAGAGTTTCTCGTCGACCAGGTGTCGCGCAGCGGCGGGCACCTCGGGCCGAACCTCGGGGTGGTCGAGCTGACCATCGCGCTGCACCGGGTGTTCGACTCCCCGCACGACACGTTGCTCTTCGACACCGGGCACCAGGCCTACGTGCACAAGCTGCTCACCGGCCGCACGGATTTTTCCTCGCTGCGCAAGCGCGGCGGGCTGTCCGGCTACCCCAGCCGTGCGGAGTCCGAGCACGACGTGGTGGAGAGCTGCCACGCCTCCGCCGCGCTGTCGTGGGCCGACGGGATCGCCCGCGCCCGGGCGCTGTCCGGTGACGATCGGGCTGTGGTGGTCGTCGTCGGTGACGGGGCGCTGACCGGCGGGATGGCCTGGGAGGCGCTGAACAACATCGCCGACGGCCAGGACCGCCCTGTCGTCATCGTCGTCAACGACAACGGCCGCTCTTATGCGCCGACCATCGGCGGCCTGGCCCGGCACCTGGACGTGATGCGGACCACGCGCAGCTACGAGTCGGTGCTGGAGTGGGGCAAGTCGACGCTGCGCCGCTCGGGCTTCGCGGGTCGGTTCGCCTACGAGGCGCTGCACGGGCTGAAGAAGGGCATCAAGGACGTCGTCGCCCCGCAGCAGGGCATGTTCGAGGATCTCGGGCTGAAGTACATCGGGCCGGTGGACGGCCACGACGAGGCGTCGGTGGAACGCGCCCTGGGGATCGCCAAGGAATATGGCGGCCCGGTGATCGTGCACACCATCACCGAGAAGGGTCGCGGCTACACCCCCGCCGAGCAGGACGTGGCCGACCGTTTCCACGCGGTGGCACCGATCCACCCCGAGACCGGCCTGCCGCTGGCCCCGTCCCGGTTCGGCTGGACCAGCGTGTTCTCGGACGAGATCGTCGCGATCGGCCGCCGCCGCCCCGACGTGGTCACGGTGACCGCGGCGATGCTCGCCCCCACGGGCCTGGCCCGGTTCGCCGAGGAGTTCCCCGACCGGGTGGTCGACGTCGGCATCGCCGAGCAGCACGCTGTGACGTCGGCCGCCGGCATGGCGTTCGCCGGGCTGCACCCGGTGGTCTGCATCTATGCGACGTTCTTGAACCGGGCCTTCGACCAGGTGCTCATGGATGTCGCCCTGCACCGGGCCGGCGTGACCTTCGTGCTGGACCGGGCGGGCCTGACCGGCGAGGACGGTGCCAGCCACAACGGCATGTGGGACCTGGCGCTGCTGTCGCTGGTGCCGGGCCTGCGGCTCGCGGCCCCGCGCGACGAGACGACGCTGCGCGAGTCGCTGCGCCAGGCGGTCGACGTGGACGACGCCCCGACGGTGCTGCGCATCCCCAAGGGGTCGGTCGGTGACGACCTGCCCGCGGTGGACGAGATCGACGGGGTCGACGTCCTGGCCCGCCACGACGGTGCTACCGCGCGGGTGCTGCTGGTCGGTGTCGGCGCGATGGTCACGACCGGCCTGAAGGTCGCCGAGCTGCTCGCCGCGCACGGCCTGGCCTGCACCGTCGTCGACCCGCGCTGGGTGCTGCCGGTCCCGGAGGCGCTGGTCAAGCTCACCGGGGAGCACGACCATGTGGTCACCATCGAGGACGGCCTGGTCGAGGGGGGCGTCGGCTCGTTGCTCTCCGACGTCGCACGTCGCGCCGGGGTCCACACCCCGATGCAGAGCTTCGGCGTCCCACGGGCTTTCTTGGCCCACGCCAGCCGCGAACAGCTGATCGCCGAGCTGCAGCTGGGCCCCAACGACATCGCCGCCCAGGTGCTGGCCGGGATCACCCCGCCGGCCTGACGACGCGCCTGGCTGTGCGTCGCGATCTGACCGTGAGCCCTGCTCTGAGGGTGTGCTCTGACCTGGCAGCACGTCGTGAAGACCCTCGCCCCGTGAGGTCCGTCCGGTGCCGCCGTTCGGGGGACGAGCTCTGGAAGATGGGATGAATCTGGGTTAGAATCGTCCTATGTCTGAGGGTGTCGTCCGCACTGACGGCATCGTCGCGCCCGCGATACCGCGCCCGCGGACCGGTGGTCTGGGCGTCGCAGGGTTGCGACCCAGCGAGGCCGACCGGAGCGAGCGGTTCGCCGCGGTGCGGGCAGGGGACCTCGGCTCGGTGCACTCCTGGGAGCTCGTCACCGCCGTTGACGGCCCGGGCACCCGGATGACGGTGTTCCTGGCAGGCTGCCCGCTCCAGTGCCTGTTCTGCCACAACCCCGACACGATGCAGATGCGCCGAGGCACTCCCGTCGAGGCTGACGAGGTGCTGGCGCGGATCAAGCGCTACCGGTCGGTGTTCCGGGCCAGCGGCGGCGGGCTCACGGTCTCCGGGGGAGAGCCGCTCATGCAGCCGGGTTTCACCGCACGGCTGCTGCGCGGCGCCAAGGAGATGGGCATCCACACCGCGCTGGACACCTCCGGCTTCCTCGGCGCCGCGTGCACCGACGAGATGATCGCTGACCTCGACCTGGTGCTGCTGGACGTGAAGTCAGGCCTGCCCGAGACCTATCGCAAGGTGACAGGCCGAGACCTGGCCCCCACGCTCGACTTCGGCCGCAGGCTCGCCCAGGCCGGCAAGACGATCTGGCTCCGGTTCGTCCTGGTGCCCGGCCTGACCGACGCCTGGGAGAACGTCGAGGCCGTCGCCGACTACGCCGCGAGCCTCCCGGTGGCCCGCGTCGACGTGCTGCCGTTCCACCAGATGGGTCGCGACAAGTGGGCCGAGCTGGGCATGACCTACCAGCTCGAGGACACCACGCCCCCGGACGAGGACCTCCTGACCCGGGTGCGCGGGCAGTTCCAGGCCCGAGGCCTGACCGTCCGCTGAGCCCTGGTTGTTCACCGAGCCCTGATCGTCTGCTGGGCCCAGGTCGCTCGTCGGGCGTGGGTCGTTCGCCAGACCCGGTTCACTCGCTGACCGTGAGCGCCTTGGCGAGCAGGTCGGTGGTGAGCCCCACCTGCCAGGGACGCGCGCCCCCTGCCTCCAGGGTCTCGGCCACAGAGACGGAGGTCACCGAGCGCGGGGGCGACCAGCACAGCCGTCGCACCAGGTCGGGGGAGAGCAGGTTCTCCACCGGCACCGAGCAGGCCGTCGACAGCTCGAGCAGCCCGGCCCGGGCAGCCGCGAGGCGAGCCGCGGCTCGCGGCTCGCGGTCTCGCCAGCTGCGCACCGGAGGCGGGCCGTCAGAGCGAGGGCCGTGCACCGACGGGAGCCGGTCGGCGGGCAGAGCCAGCGCACGGTCGATCGCGGCCTGCCACAGGTCGAGCCGCCGGGAGGTGCGTCGCCCGGAGAACACAGGCAGGCCGCGCAGCTCGGCCTGAGAACGCGGCAGGGCGCTGGCAGCGGCGACGATCGCCCGGTCGGGCAGAACCCGGCCCGGGGCGATGTCCCGCTCCCTGCCTTGGGCGTCACGCACGTCCCACAGCTCGCGGACCACCGCCAGCCCGCGGGGGCTCTTCACGTCGTGCACACCTGACACCCGTCGCCACGGGTCGGGGCGCGGTGGTGAGGGCGGTGCGGTGCGCTCGGCCTCGAACTCCTCGGCAGCCCACTGGGCCTTGCCGGACGAGGTCAGCTCGGTGGTGATCTGGTCGCGCACGTCGACGAGCACCTCGACGTCGAGCGCGGCGTACCGCAGCCAGTCGGCGGGCAGGGGGCGGGTCGACCAGTCCACCGCCGAGTGCTCCTTGGCCAGGCCCAGGCCGAGCACCTGGGCGACCACTGCCGCCAGCCCGACTCGCTCGTAGCCGAGCAGGCGTGCCGCCAGCTCGGTGTCGAAGATCCGCTCGGGGCGCAGGCCCACCTCCGCCAGGCACGGCAGGTCTTGAGAGGCGGCGTGCAGCACCCACTCCGCGCCGCCCAGCGCCGCCGACAGCACCGACAGGTCAGGTAGCGCGATCGGGTCGATCAGGGCGGTGCCCGCACCGGCCCGGCGCATCTGCACCAGGTAGGCACGCTGCCCGTACCGGTAGCCGCTGGCCCGCTCGGCGTCGACCGCCACGGGCCCGTGCCCGGAGGCGAACAGGTCGATGGTGCTCGCGAGCACAGCGGGAGAGTCGACCACGGTCGGCACGCCCCCGCTCGGCTCTGTCAGCGGGACGACCTGCGCCGCATCGTCGACGCTGGTATGAGACACGGACGCCACGTTACGACGTGCTGGGGTGTCGTGGTCGCGGCGACGCGCGGTGGTTCTGGGGCGCGTCTCGCGATTTCGTGCACGTGCGAGGTGCGCCCTAGTCGAGAAGACCGGCGCGCATCACCTTGGCGACCAGGCCGGCACGGTCACCGGTGCCCAGCTTGCGGGAGATGCGGGCCAGGTGGCTCTTCACGGTCAAGGCCGACAGGCCGAGCTCTTCGCCGATCCTGCGGTTGGACATGCCGTCGGCGACGAGCTTGAGCACACCCAGCTCACGAGCCGACAGCTCGGGCAGGCTCGGCCGGGTCGGCGCGGTCGCGCTGCGGACCAGGGACGAGACGACCTCGCCGGCGACCGCGCCGCGCACCCCGCCAGCCAGCAGCACGGGCAGCTCGCTGCGCGACGCCTTGCGAGCCAGCACGACGATGCGCGGGACGCCCCGTCGGCGCAGGGCGAACAGCAGAGCCGGTCCTTCACCGTCTCCGATCGCCTGGACGGTCACGCACGACGGGATCCTCGGAGCGCCACCAGGCGCGGTGCGTGCGCTGGGCAGCGGGCGTCCCGGGGCCGAGACAGCCCGCCGTCCGCCCACCGCAGCAGACTGCAGAGGCTCGATCGTCACGCTGGTCCCATCGGCCACCCTGGTGGGTCGGTGAGAAGTAGGCCCCCTCCGGTCACCCGGCTGACGGGCAGCGAGGCGGTCGGTGTCAGCCGCGCGGCCTGAGCGCCACGACGCCCTCCGGCAGCGGCGGCAGACCGGCGGCCTGGCACAGCAGCCCGGTCCAGACGTTCAGGTGGGGGCTGAGATCCTCGGTGGCCGAGGTCCAGGAGGCGCGGATCTCCAGCTCGGTCTGCTCCTCGCGCTCCGACAGAGACCCGAACGTCTGCGACAGCACACGGGTGACGGTGCCCCCGGCGGTCTGCGGGTCGATCCCGCTCGAGCTCAGCGCGTCGGTGAGCCAGCTCCACGCCACCTCGGCCATCAGCGGGTCGGTGCCGACCTCGGGCTCGATCGGAGCTCGCACCAGGGTGACCAGGCGGAAGCACCCCTCCCACGCGTCGTTGCCCGCAGGGTCGTAGAGGACGACGAAGCGACCCGAGGCGAGGTCTTGCGCCGTGATCGAGCGGCGTGCGGAGCGGACCTCAGCGGTCAGCGCCGCGCTGAACGGGGCGATCCGGGTGGGCCCGGGCACCTCGTCGAGGATGATCTCGGCCCGCGGGGTCACGGTGCGCAGCGAACGCAGCGCACGGATGAACTCGTCGGGCACGTCGTCCGGGCGGTCCACCTCTTCAGGGTAGGCGGCACGGGTCTCGCACCCGAGCTTCGGCGCGCCGTCGCCGCCCTGGTCAGGAACACCGCCGACGACCAGGAGCGCCGCAGGTGTCAGGGACGACGCAGAGCCCGGTGCAGCCGCTTGGCCGCCGGTGCTCCGACCTGCCACAGCCGGTAGGTGGGGCCGAACGGCACGTCGAACGCCCGCACCAACGGGGTCTCGTGCCGGGCCCAGCCGCGCTTGAACTCCGAGATGCCGTCGTTGAGCAGGCCGTTGAGGTCGTACTCGCGCAGACCGCGCTCCTTCATCAGCGACCACGCGTGCCACTTCAGCGCATAGTTCGCGTTGAGGCGCTGGCCCGCGTCGGTCGCGCCCGCGTACAGCTCGAACGCGGTGGCGTCGCTCGCGGCCAGCCACATGAACGCGACCGGCGTCTGCCCGTCGAACGCGGCGATCACGGGCGAGTGTCGGGCACCGAGCTCGGTGCGGACCCGTCGGTAGTAGGAGTCCGGGTGGAGGGCGAAACCAGCCCGCGCCGCGACCTGGTGATAGACCTCCACGATCGTGTCGATCTCCTCGTCGGTGACCTCGCGCACCACCAGGTCGCCCCGCAGCGCCTTGCGCACGCGCTGCCTGGCGCCCTGCTTCATGTCCGCCATCAGGTCGTCAGCCGGGCGGGTCAGGTCGACGATCAGCGTGTCGGGCAGCAGCACCCGCTCGGTGGCCGGGCGCGCGCCGGGCACGTCGAGCACCGTCTCGCGCGGCCACGGCGGTTCCACCGTGATGCCGATCCCGCCGACGTGGTCCCGCGTCCAGTCGACCACGGCCCGGGTGACGGCGCTGCGGACGCCCTCGTCGGCCACCGCGGGGCCGCGCGGCACGTACGAGAGGCGACGCAGCGGCCAGGGCAGGCTTCGCACGAGCACCTGAGCCGCGCCCACGGTCGTCTCGTCGTCGTGGACCAGCACCCGGTGAGCCGTCCAGGCCCCGGCCGCCTTCACCTCCCCCCAGCCCCACAGCTGCAACGGGTGGCCGCCGAGGGCCGAGATCTCTGCGTCCCAGACGGCGGGATCGGTGACCGGGGTGATCGCGAGCACCGCTGCATCCTAGGGCTCACCCCACAGCCTGCGCACCGAGATCGTGGGCACCCCTAGACTCGCCGCAGCGCCTCGTGCACCACGGACCGGAGACCTCATGCCCCCCGCCTCGAGCACCACCGACCTGCTGCCCGTCTTCGTCGGCGGAGACATCGGCATCTACGGGCTCGCTCGAGCCTTCCACGAGGCCTACGGCTGCCGGGCCGTCGCGGTCTCCCAGGTGGCGACCCGGGCGGTGCAGGGCTCGAGCTTCGTGACCAACGTGGTGGTGCCCGGCCTGGACGACGAGCAGGTGCTGCTCACCACGCTCGAGAAGATCGCCGCCGACCACCCTGACCGCACGCTCGTGCTGCTGACCAACGCCGACTGGTACGTGCGGACCATCGTGGACAACGCCGAGCGGCTGGGGCACCACTACCTGATGCCGTTCTGCGCACCCGACGTGCTCGAGCAGGTCTCGACCAAGGACGGGTTCGCGCAGGTGTGCGAGCGGTTGGGCATCCCCACGCCCGCGACGGTGCCGGTGAACATCGCCGCGCTGCGGGCCGCCGGTGGTCGGGAGGCGATCGCCGCGCTGAGGGTCGGCCTGGACTTCCCCGTGATCGCCAAGCCGGCGTCGTCGGCCGAGCACTACTACCTGACGATGCCCGGCAAGAAGAAGCTCGACCACCTGGCCACGAGGGCCGACCTGGACGACCTGCTGGGCAGGCTGCTGGACGCCGGGTACGAGGGCACCTACCTGGTGCAGGACGCGATCCCGGGTGACGAGACGCAGATGCGCTCGCTGACCGCCTACCGCGACACCCGTGGCAAGGTGACCCTGCTGGCCACCGGCAGGGTGCTGCTCGAGGAGCACACCCCGGGTGCGCTGGGCATCCCCGCGGCGATCCTCACCGAGGCGTACGACGACGCGATGGACGCCGCGACGCGGTTCCTCGACGAGACCGGCTACGTGGGCTTCGCGAACTTCGACTACAAGCTGGACCCACGCACCGGCCAGCACGTCTACTTCGAGATGAACCCCCGGATCGGGCGCAACAACTACTACGTCACCGCCGCCGGGGCCAACCCTGCCCGCGCCGTGGTGGCCGACCTGGTCGAGCGCCGCTCGACCGAGACCGTGCGCGGCACCGCCGAGGCGCTGTACTGCGTCGTCCCGTTCCGCCTGCTGCTGCGGTACGTCCTCGACCCTGACCTGAGGGGGCGGCTGCGCCGCGTCCGGCGAGAGGGTCGCCTGGTGCACCCGTTGCGCTACGCCGCCGACGCGAGCCTGAGGCGACGCTATGTGGTCATGGGTGTCACGCAGGTGTACCGGCGGAAATATCGCCAGTACTACCCCCGGCCGACCTCGGGTGGTTTCTGATGCACGCTGACCTGCTCCCGGTCGCCGTCGGTGGGGACCTCGGTGCCTACTCGCTGGTCCGTGCCTTCCACGAGGCGTACGGGTGCGAGGCGGTCTGGGTGACCCCGAGAGTCACCCATGCCTTTCAGCACTCGTCGCTGATCGCCGCCACGGTGGTGGTACCTGGTCTGGAAGACCCCGAGGTGCTGATGGAGACCCTGGAACGGGTCGCGGCCCAGCACCCTGACCGCACCCTGGTGCTGCTGACCAACACCGACTGGTACGTGCGGGCCGTCGTGGACGACGCCGAGCGGCTGTCGAAGCGCTACCTCTTGCCCTACTGCTCCGCCGAGGCGCTCGAGCAGGTGGGGAACAAGGACAAGTTCGCGCAGGTGTGCGAGCGCCTGGGCATCCCCACGCCCGCGACGGTGCCGGTCGACATCGCCGCGCTGCGCGCTGACGGCGGGCGAGACGCGATCGTCGCGCTGAAGGTCGACCTGGACTTCCCCGTGGTCGCCAAGCCGGCGTCGACCGCCCAGTACGAGTACCTGACCATGGACGGCAAGCAGAAGGTGGACCACCTGGCCACGAGGGCCGACCTGGACGACCTGCTGGGCAGGCTGCTGGACGCTGGATATGAGGGCACCTTCCTGGTGCAGGACATCATCCCGGGCGACGAGACGCACATGCGCTCGCTCACGGTCTACCGCGACACCCGGGGGAAGATCACGATGCTGGCCTCCGGTCAGGTGCTGCTCGAAGAGCACGCGCCGGGCATGATCGGCAACCCGGCGGCCATCCTCACCATGCCCTACGACGACGCGGCCGACGCGACGAGGCGCATCCTGGACGAGATCGGCTACGTCGGTTTCGCCGACGTCGACTTCAAGCTGGACCCGCGCACCGGTCAGCACGTCTACTTCGAGATGAACCCCCGGATCGGGCGGAACAACTACTTCGTCACCGCGACCGGGGCGAGCCCTGCCCGTGCCGTGGTGGCCGACCTGGTCGAGGGCCGCTCACCCGACCCGGTGGAGCCCGCGAGCCAGATGCTGTTCTGCGTGGTGCCGTTCCGTCTGCTGCTGCGCTACATCACCGACCCTGACCTCAAGGCCCGGCTGCGGCAGGCCAAGCGGGCCGGGCGCCTCGCGCACCCGTTGCGCTACGCCGCCGACGCGAGCCTGAGGCGCCGGTACGTGGTCGAGGGTGTGACCGCGTCCTACTGGCGCAAGTACCTGCGGTACTACCCCCGGCCGACGGCGGACGGGTTCTGAGCGGCCCGCCCCTCGCGACAGGCAGACGCTGCGTGACGACGGGCCGGTACGGCGCCGAGAGCGGGCGCTCTGGTGGCTCGGCCTGGGGGTCAGCTCTGGGTGGTTCAGCCCAGCACGGAGGTGCCTGAGTACAGGTGCAGCACCGGGACCTGGAGCCGGGCGCGCGCCTTGGAGGCCCAGTCGGTGCGCAGGGTGTCTTCGATCAGGTGCGGGTAGGTGATGACGACGACCTCGCGCGCGTCGGTGTCGGTGATGCTCGCGGCCAGCGTGGGCATCGGGTCGTCGTCGGTGATCTGCCCGGTCGCGGCGACGCCGGCCTCACGCAGCCGGGCGAGGCTGGTCTCCAGCCGTTCGTGAGCTGTGGTGCGAGCCTGGGTCGGTGTCGGCTCCAGGCCGCGCACCCGGCGCAGCGCCCCGGCGACGTCACCCAGGCCGAGATCGTCCAGCACCGTGGCCAGCAGCGGCTGGTCGGTGTCGGCGGGCACGAGCACCGTGCACGTCATGTCGGGGTGCAGGCTGAGCAGGTGGGCGACGTCGGCGTCAGCGAGAGCGTCCTCGGTGAGGATCACGATGGGGGCGGTCACGGGAGGAGCCTACGTATCTGGTGAGGGGATGACGCTCCCGGCGCGCGGTGACCTATCCTTGCCGCCGTGACATCCGACCAACCTGCCGGGCGGCTCGTCGACCGCTTCCCACGGGTTCCGGTCGACCGTCTGGTCGCCCAGCTCGAGCCGCCTCGGCACTTCGAGCAGGCGTCCTTCGAGTCGTACCACGCCGACCCGGCCCACCCGAGCCAGGCTGCCGCGCGGGCTCGGCTGCGTGAGATCGCCTACGAGATCACCCGCACCTCCTCCCGGGGGCTGCTCGCACGGCGCCGCCGCACCACACCACCCGCGGTGTACCTCGACGGAGGGTTCGGCGTGGGCAAGACCCACCTGCTCGCTTCGCTGGCCCACACCGTGGGGCGCCGTCAGGCGGTCTTCGGCACCTTCGTGGAGTACACCCACCTGGTCGGGGTGCTCGGGTTCTCCGCCACGGTGGACGCGCTGGCGGCGCACCGCCTGGTCGCGATCGACGAGTTCGAGCTCGACGACCCGGGCGACACGCTCATCATCACCCGACTCGTCCGTGAGCTGGCCGACCAGGGGGTCGCCGTCGCGGCGACCTCCAACACCCTGCCGGAGGCGCTGGGGGAGGGCCGCTTCGCCGCCGAGGACTTCGTCCGGGAGATCCAGGCTCTGGCGTCCCGGTTCGAGGTGCTGCGGATCGACGGTGAGGACTACCGCCACCGCGCGGTGGTCACCGACATGCCCCCGCTGCCTGACGACGTCATCGCGGCGCTGGTCGGTGAGCGTCCCGGTGCCACGCTGGACGACTTCACCGCGCTCGAAGACCACCTCGCCCAGGTGCACCCCTCACGCTATGGGGCGCTCCTGGACGACGTCACCCTCGTCGGGTTCACAGGGGTGCGCCCGGTGCTCGACCAGGCCCGTGCGCTGCGCCTGGTGGTGCTCGTCGACCGCCTCTACGACCGCGACATCCCCGTGCTGCTCGGCGGCACCGGTGAGCACGGCCTGTTCAGCCCCGAGATGCTGCGCGGCGGCTACCGCAAGAAGTACTACCGCGCCCTCTCCCGCCTGGGCGCCCTGGCCGCCGAGGGCGCCGCGTTGGCCTCAGCGACGACAGACAGGGTGTCCCCCGCCTGAGGCCTGCCCGCCAGCCGTGCGTCACGAGCCCGCCGGACGCACCAGCAGCGCCACGGGCAGGGTGTCGAGGAGGTCGGCGACCAGGCGCGTGCCGCCGGGGTGGTCGGTGTCGGTCAGCACGTCGTGCCAGGGGCCCTCGGGCAGGACGACCGTGTGGTCACGCCAGCCGCCCAGACGTTCCAGGGAGGCGGTGAGGCGGGTGGCGAGCACCACCACGCGCGGGTCGCCCGCCACGGTACGGGCGTAGGCCAGGGCGCTGTCAGAAGAGCGGGCCAGGGAGAGAACACCACCCTCTGGCCCGACGAAGACGTCGGGGAGGGCGCGGCGGGCGCGAAGAGCCCGTGAGGTGAGCAGCAGCTTCTCCTCGGCCAGGGTGCGGGCAGGTTCGCCGGAGTCGAGACGGTCGAGCGTCGCGGCTGAGGAGACCCAGCCGACCGGGCGACGGTTGTCCGGGTCGACCAGGGTCACGCCGGTGGTCTCGGTGCCCTGGTAGGTGTCGGCGACGCCCGGCAGGGTGAGCTGGAGCAGCTTCTGCCCCAAGGTGGTCGCGCGCACGCAGGTGCGGGTGCGCTCTTGCCAGTGTTCGAGCAGCGCGACCACCGTCGGGTCTGCCACAGCCTGGCGGGCGGTCTCGAGCACCGCCGCCTCGTAGCCGCTGTCGGGTCTGCTCCACGAGGTCACGGACTTCGCCTCGCGCATGGCCTTCGTGAGGTACTGCACGAGACGGTCGACGCTGATCGGGCCGTCGTCGGTCCACGTCCCGGCCAACGTCTGCCAGAGCACGTTCTCGGTCCGTCCGTCCACGGAGGCCTCACGGTAGCCCTGCGAGGCCCGGTGAAGATCGTCCACCAGGCGGCGCCAGGCCGTGGCGTGCTCGGAGATCACCGACAGGCGGGCGCGGACGTCCTCGCCGCGCTTGGTGTCGTGGGTCGAGGACGCCGTCATGCCGGCCGGGAACGTGGCGGCCATCTGGTCGGCCCACGTCAGCAGACCTTCCGGGGGCAGGAAGAAGCGCACCGGGTCGCCGCCCACCTCGCACAGCCCGATCAGCTCTGTCCAGCGGTAGAAGGCGGTGTCCTCCACCCCCTTGGCCTGCACCGGGCCGCACGTCTGCCCGAAACGGACCATCAGCTCCGACACCAGGTCGCTGAGCTCTGGGGTGTCGCCGCTCTGGCGGCCGAGCAGCAGGTCTACCAGCGCCGTCATGGTCTCGGCGCGGTCGTGGTCGAGGTGGGCTCGGGCCTGGTCGGCGGCGGTTTCCAGCACCGCGACCGACTCCGCCGGTGCCGGACGGTCAGGGGTGACGTAGGCGCGGTAGCGGTCCAGGGCCACGATCAGCTCGACCAGGCAGTCACGCAGGGCGTCCGTGCTGTGGTCGCGCAGGCGCGGCTCTTCGTGGCTGATCTTCGCCGCCAGCGTGGTGAGGCGCCGCACCTCGGTGCGGAGGTTCGTGTCCATGACCTCACGCTTGGCGTCGGCGACCAGGGTCCCGAACGCGTCGGGGGCGTCTCCGGCGAGCAGGTGCAGCACCGCACCCAGGTCACGCTGGCCGGCAGGGTCGACGAAGGTCTGCTGGACCCGCCACAGCGCGTCATACCCGGTGGTGCCGGCGCAGGCCCAGTCGTCAGGCAGAGACTCATCGCCGCTGAGGATCTTCTCGGCCACCACCCAGGCCCCGCCGGTCGCCTCGCGCAGGCGCTCAAGATAGGCAGCGGGGTCCGCGAGGCCGTCCGGGTGGTCGACGCGCAGCCCGTCGACCTGCCCGGAGCGCACCAGCGAGACGACGAGATCGTGGGTCGCGGCGAACACCTCAGAGTCTTCGACCCGGAGCCCGACCAAGGTGCTCACGTCGAAGAAGCGGCGGTAGTTGAGCTCGTCGTCGGCGGCCTGTCGGGGAGCCAGGCGGTAGTGCTGACGTCGCAGCAGCTCGGGCAGCGGCAGGGCCTCGGTGCCAGGCCGCACCGGGAACACGTGCTCGCGGTAGCGCAGCAGCGGACCCAGGCCAGTCAGGCCCGGCTCAGTCGAGCTCGGCTCAGTCAGGCCCGATGCGGTCAGGCCCGGTTCAGACCGCACCACCTCGAGCTCGCCCGCGTCGATCGCCGCCCCGAGCCTGCCGTCGAGCACCGGCATCAGCAGGGCGCCGTCACCGGCGGGCCAGTCCAGGTCGAACCAGCGGGCGTACGGTGACGCCGGACCCTCCGCGAGCACCGACCACCACGCCCGGTTGTGCCATGCGGGTGTGGGCACCGCCATGTGGTTGGGCACGATGTCGAGCACGAGACCCAGCCCGTGCGCGCGGGCCGCGTCGCTCAGCCGGTCGAAGCCTGCCCGCCCGCCGAGGACGGGAGCGATCTCGTCGTGGTCCACCACGTCGTAGCCGTGCGTCGAGCCGGGTGCGGCGGTGAGGATGGGGGACAGGTACACGTGGGTCACGCCCAGCGACACCAGGTAGGGCAGGCGGTCGGTCGCGTCGTCGAACGTCAGCCCGGGGCCGAGCTGGAGCCGGTAGGTGGACACCGGCACGGGTCGCCCTGGTGCCGGGAGGCGTGGAGCGGGCCCGCTCGTCGTGGTGTGCTGGCTCACGCTGCTCTGGTTCACTCGGCAGCCTGTCTCACGAGGAGGAGGATGCTCGGCGGGCGTGCGGGGTGCGGCGACGCAGCGGCTTCAGGGGCGAGGCCTTGACCATCGCCGCCTCGGTGGCCGCGACCTCGGCGGCGCCGCTCCCCGAGCTGGTGGTGGACGCGGTGGTCGGTGGTCGGGTCAGCACCACCACGGAACGGTGCTCCAGCATCAGCTTGGCCCGGGGCTTGTGGGTCTTGCCTCGGTTGAGCGCGTTCCCGGTGTCGAACACGACCGTCCACTCCTTGCCGAGCTCTGCCGGGGGCAGCGTGAACTGCACCTTCTTGTAGTTGCCGTTGAACAGCACCAGGAACGAGTCGTCCACGATGCGTTGCCCGCGCGCGTCGGGCTCGACGATCGCGTCGCCGTTGAGGAACATCTGCACCATCCGGGCCTGGTCCCCGGACCAGGCCGAGCTCTGCATGTGCTTGCCGTCGGGCTGGAACCAGACCACGTCACCGAGCTCCGACTCCCCACCGTGCTCGGCCGAGCCGGCGAAGAAACGCCGCCGCCTGAACACCGGGTGGGCGGCGCGCAGGCTGACGAGCATCTGGGTGTACTCCAGCAGCTGCTCGCGCTCCTCGTCCAGGTCCCAGTCGATCCACGCCACCGGGTTGTCCTGGCAGTACACGTTGTTGTTCCCGCTCTGGGTGCGGCCCAGCTCGTCACCGTGGGAGAGCATCGGCACCCCTTGGGACAGCAGCAGGGTGGCGAGGAAGTTGCGCTGCTGGCGGGCGCGCAGGGCGGTGATCTCGGGGTCGTCCGTCGGGCCTTCGACGCCGCAGTTCCAGGAGCGGTTGAAGCTCTCCCCGTCGCGGTTGTGCTCGCCGTTGGCCGCGTTGTGCTTCTCGTTGTACGAGACCAGGTCGCGCAGGGTGAACCCGTCGTGCGCGGTGACGAAGTTGATGCTGGCCAGGGGTCTGCGCCCGGTGTGGGCGTACAGGTCGGAGGAGCCGCAGACCCGGCTGACGAACTCCCCGACGGTCGAGGGCTCAGAGCGCCAGAAGTCGCGCACGGTGTCGCGGTACTTGCCGTTCCACTCCGTCCACAGCGGGGGGAACCCGCCGACCTGGTAGCCGCCGTCACCGAGGTCCCACGGCTCGGCGATCAGCTTGACCTGGGAGACGATCGGGTCTTGCTGCACCAGGTCGAAGAACGCCGACAGGCGGTCGACCTCGTGGAACTGGCGGGCCAGCGTCGCCGCCAGGTCGAAGCGGAACCCGTCCACGTGCATCTCCTGCACCCAGTAGCGCAGCGAGTCCATGATGAGCTGCAGCACGTGGGGGGAGCGCATCAGCAGCGAGTTCCCGGTGCCGGTGGTGTCGAAGTAGTGGGTCTTGTCCGTGTCGACCAGCCGGTAGTAGTTGGCGTTGTCGATGCCTCGAAAGCTCAGCGTCGGGCCCTTGTGGTTGCCCTCGGCGGTGTGGTTGTAGACCACGTCGAGGATCACCTCGATGTTCGCCGAGTGCAACGCTTTGACCATGGCCTTGAACTCTTGCACCTGCTGGCCGCTGCGGGCGAAGGCCGAGTAGCCGTTGTGAGGAGCGAAGAAGCCGATGGTGTTGTAGCCCCAGTAGTTCGACAGGCCCTGGGCCGTCAACGCCGGGTCGTTGATGAACTGGTGCACCGGCATCAGCTCGACCGCCGTCACCCCCAGCGACGTCAGGTGGGCGATCACCGAGGGGTGCGCCAGGCCCAGGTAGGTGCCGCGCTGATCTTCCGGGACGCTCGGGTGCTGCGCGGTGAGCCCCTTCACGTGCGCCTCGTAGATCACCGACTCGTGGTACTCGTGCCTCGGGGGGCGGTCGTGGCCCCAGTCGAAATAAGGGCTGACGACCAGGGAGGTCATGGTGTGCGACGCGGAGTCGAGGCTGTTGCGACGGCTCGGGTCGGAGAACCGGTAGGAGTACAGGGACTCGTGGCCGTCGATCTGCCCAGAGATGGCCTTGGCATACGGGTCGAGCAGCAGCTTGGACGGGTCGCAGCGCCGCCCCGACGCGGGGTCGTAGGGGCCGTGCACCCGGTACCCGTAGTGCTGGCCGGGTGCCACCGCCGGGAGGTAGCCGTGCCAGACGAACGCGTCGACCTCGGGCAGGTCTACCCGCGACTCGCCCCCGTCGGCGTCGATCAGGCACAGCTCGACCCGCTCCGCGACCTCGGAGAACAGCGCGAAGTTCGTCCCCGAGCCGTCATAGGTAGCACCGAGGGGGTACGGATGGCCAGGCCAGATGTGCTGCATCCCCCCACCTAACCAGGACAAAGGCGATGCCGCCCCTCCGTGAGCGGTGCTTCAGCCTGACGAGAGGTTTCCAGAGCTCAGACGACGGGGTCGGGCATCCAGGGGAGACAGGTCGTGGTTCCGGTCATCATCCAGCGGGTCATCCGGTAGAGGTCGCGTGTGGTGGCGGAACGTTGGTCGGCCAGGTGCGTCACCGGGATGGTCGCCACCGTGTCGAACAGGTTGAACGCGACATAGACGCGGATCACGCTCGTCAGCCTCTCGATGCGCCAGCCGTCGAGCCCCGGGGGCAGGCGCCAGGTGGGCAGCTCGGCCTTCAACGTCGTCTCGATCAGCTCGACGGTCATGTCGAGCTCGGCGAGCCCCTCGGGGGACGAGTCTCGGGGGACCGCGTGCTTGGCGAACGTGGTGTGCAGAGAGGTGAGCGCTCCTTCCGGTGGGAGGTTCCGGGCGGCCCCGTGGAGCCCGTCGGTGACAGCCTCCCGACGGTCGGATGTCGAGAAGACCTGCCAGATGACGCGGATCGTCTCAGGGTCGTCGTCGAGGTTGCCCGTGCTTGGTACCAGAGCCAGGCTGCCTTCCTCGGCGTTGAGCACCAGCGCCTCGCACGCCTTGATGGCAGCGTCGACAGGCGGGTCCAGCACCGGGTCGTCCGGGGTGGGAAAGACGCACACGGCAATCTGGTGCATCGGGCGGATCACCTCACCGCCGCGGGCCAGCTTCCTCAGGAAGTCGACCAGCAGGAAGACTCGCCCGTGGAACAAGACCACGTGAGGCTCGTCGTCCTGCTGGACGGCAGCGATGATCTGATCGACCGTGCCACCCCAGCTCAACCAGGCGGCGAGGACGAGGGACCGAGGGACGGGAAGGGTCATGACCGTGCGACCCTCACGGCACGGAGCGGCAGGGCTGTGGCGTGAGACCAGATGAGGACGGGAAGCACGATATGACCCTATATGACGGGTGTGCCGGCGTCCTCGACCTGTGGTGATCCGGTGGTGGCTGCGCCGCTCGTCCTCGGTCGTCGGGGAGGGTGTGGTGAGGCTGGTGCGCGCTGTCGTCGGTGGGTGACGACCGTCTGGCGAGTGTGCTTGCCCGGTCTTCGGAGCCTGTGAAGTCTGGTCTGGCTGCTGGCGTGACGTCGATCACAAGCCGGGTCGCAGAACCGGGGACGTGCGGGGGTGGCTCGGGCTAGGGTGGCCGGGATCAGGCAGGCGCCGAGGTTCTGAGGGGACCAGGTGGCGGGACGGACCAGGGACGGAGCGAGATCGTGGCGGTGGCAGACGGGCCGGGCGGCAGGAAGGTCGCCTGGGATCAGCAGGTGCTTCGAGGTCAGCAGCACCGGCTCGGCAGCCGGGCCGGGAGCATGCCGAGCGAGCACAGGGTGGTTGTCGACGGGCGTGTGCAGTCGTCGGCCGCTGAGTGGTTCCAGGAGGTGGTGCTGCCGGTGCTGGAGAAGACGATGCGCGGGTCGGTCCGTGGGTCGCACGCCTCGGCGGCGACCGACGAGGACCATCTGCGGAGGTTGGAGGTCGAGTGGAGCCGTACGGAGGCTGAGCACGCGGACCTGTCTGACCTGAGCCGGGCCGCTGTGGTGATCGCCGACCAGGGGCAGGCCTACAGGGCCGAGGTCGAGCAGACGCAGGCTGGGGAAGGCCGGTGAGGCGCGGAGCGTCGACGGCCGGAGCGGCGAACCGCCGATGCTCTGGGCCGGGCCTGGCTCGGCTGGGTGCGCGGCGTGGGGCTGGTCGGTCTCGTGCTGGGTCGCGGTGGGTCGCGCTCGTCGTGGCTCTGGGGCTGGTGGGTGTGGTGCCGGGTGCTGCCAGCGCGGTCGACGGTGAGGACTGGTGGCAGCGTCACCTGGGGGTCACGGCGGCGAACCAGGCTGGGGCTGACGGCCGTGGTCGGACGGTCGCGGTCATCGACCAGGCGATCACGTCGGACACCTCAGACCTGCCGATGTTCGAGGGTGTCGACCTGCGTGTGCGTGAGCCTTCCTTCTGTGCCTCTGACGGCACGATCCCGGCCACGTCCTCCGGCCTCATGTATGCCACGTCTCACGGGACGAACACGGCCGGCCTCGTGGCGCGCACGGCTCCCAAGGCCACGATCTTGTTCTACGCGGTCGGCGACCCCGCTGCCAACACCAGTCGGGGACGTGTCTGCGCGGGAGGAGCGATATCCAGGGCCGTCGTCCAGGCGGTGAGCGACGGGGCCGACGTCATCTCGATCTCGCTTGCGGGGGGGTCTCGCTGGGACTACCAGGCGGCAGTGGCATGGGCGCTGAACCAGGGTGTGGTGATCGTCGCTGGCTTGCGCAACGACGACAGCGGCAGCGACGAGTCGTCGCGGGTCAACGGGATCGTTGCCATCGCCGCGCATGATGCGCAAGGGAGGTTCCCGGGTGATCCGGGGGTTGTCGGAGAGTATGTCGACTACAAACGCGTCACGGTGAGAGCCCCGGGCATCGACATGCTGATCCAAGGCACCGACGATGGGATGATGCCGAGAACCGCATCTGGTACGTCGCTTGCTACGCCGGTGACGGCGGGCGTGCTGGCGGCGGTGTGGTCGAAGTATCCGGACGCGACGGGCAACCAGATGATCCAGGCGCTCGTCCAGGCGGCCGGGAACGGGTACGGGTACGGGTTGGAGTATGACTCTCGCGCAGGGTATGGGCTGCTGTCGTTGCAGCGGATGCTTCAGCGCGATCCGACGACCTATCCTGACGTCAACCCGCTGGTCCAGCCTGAAGCACAGTTCGAGCTGGACATCTCCGCGGCAGATATCGAGAACGCGGTCTTCCCGCCCTGGATGGCGTCCGAGACCCCGATGCCTTCGCCGACCAGCACAGACTGGTCCTCGGAGCCTGCTCCCGCCCCTGATGGCGGCGTCCCGGGGTGGGTATGGCCGCTGATCGTAGCCGTCGTGCTGGTCGGTGCGGTGGTCGCGGTGGTGATCGTCATGGTTCGTCGCAAGTGAGCCGTCCACGGTCGCGTGATCGTGGGTGTGTCGTCGTCTTTAGCATGAATGAGAGGGAGAGGTTCTGATGGGGTACTACTACTGTTTCGCTCGCGCCGAGGACGAGCTGTGGGCCTTCGGGGAAGGGCAAGACTGGACGGTGACTGTCGGTCCGCAGGTCGTGGGCGGGCTGGACGACCATTCTCAGGTGCTGGCAGAGATCGCCAAGGAGGGGGCCGTAGAAGGACTGGCAGGAGAGGCGATAGTCGAGCACTTCACCTACAACTCCGAGATGCTGGGGCTGTTGTCCAAGATCAATGCCGACATGCTCAAGCTGTTGTTCCATGCGAACCGTATTCGCGCCAAGGCTCACGTCGCGTGGGAGAACCTGCCTCCGGCCGAGCCCACCCAGTCCATGCTGGACAAGTTCGTCGACATCTTCGACCCCGCCGACAGGGCTGCCAGAGCCCGGCAAGAAGCCGACACGAAACGGCAGGCCGCCGCTGCGGCCAAGCTGGGCGAGCTCCGCGAAGAGCTCAACGAGATCGGCATCCAGATCCTGGACAAAGCCGGAGATGTTCCGTTGTGGGATGACAGATCCGACCCGGTGTGGGTGGATCATCGGAAGGAACCGGGGTCTGTGATGAGTTTTCCGCGTCCTGAGCAGACGGCGTTGAGGTTGCCCGGCGGGCAGGGCGAGGGTTCGCAGACCTGGTCTGCCCCGCTGCCGTCCACCCCGGTGCCCGCTCTGGGTCACCCCGGGTCTGGTCCGGCCTCGGGTGCAGCCGACGGCGGCACGGCGGGTGCGGGAACCCTTCCCGGTGTGGGTGGCGTCGGCGGCGGGATGCTCCCCGGTACTGGTGCCGGCGGTGCGGGCAGCGCCCTGACTGCCGGTGCGATGGGCGGAGCTGCTCTGGCGGGCGGTCGGATGCTGGCAGGTCAGGCCGGTGTCGGTGCGGGCGGTGTCGGTGGCCCTGGCAGCCTCGGCGGTGCCTCCGGTGCCTCTGGTGGTGGTGCTCCTGCGCGGGTGCCAGGTCAGGGGTTGCGCGGTGCTTTCGGGACCGCCGGTGCAGGTGGTCTGCCTGCTGGCGGTGCTGGGGTGCCTGGTGCTGGTGGTGCGCCGGTGGGCGGGATGGTCGGTGGTGCGCCTGGTGCTGGGCAGCAGCCTGCGAGGCGTCCGGGTGAGGGTCTGCGTGGTTGGGGTGGTCACATCGTGCCCAAGTGGGAGGACGACCCTGACTGGGAGCCGTTGCCGCCTGAGTTCTTGGGTTCGGACGAGAACGACCTGTGACCTGTAGACCGATGCCGCTGCTGCCAGGTGCGACCGTGCGACCCTCGTGCCCGGTCGTGGTGGTTGCGAACATGCCGGCATCCGCGAACCGGTGGTGCCGGGTCGGGCGGTCTGGGCCTGGGTGCTTCGTGCGCAGGTCGTCGCAGGAAGGGATGGACAGTGAGCGAAGGTGCGGGGTTCTGGCCGAAGGTCGATCAGGCGTACATCGAGCTGGACAAGGCCAAAGAGGCTGCCGCCGGGATGCGTCGGGAGGCTGAAGATCTTCTGC
>Ga0123356_10000138_pt1 | contig 82103 bp, 76 predicted proteins | sample TergutEmb28metaG_2_FD_92546 | JGI IMG/M metagenome (GOLD analysis project Ga0123356, IMG submission 92546) | Embiratermes neotenicus P3 segment gut microbial communities from Petit-Saut dam, French Guiana - Emb289 P3 | ecosystem: Host-associated > Arthropoda: Insects > Digestive system > Gut ...
GAGCTTCAGCGGGTTTTTCCGAGTTTAGGTCGGGGGTTATTTCAGCGGTTTTTAAGGAGGTTGTTTCAGCAGCAGGGGGTGGAGGGGTCTCCTCAGGGTTTAGCCAAGGGGTGGAGGAGAGGGGAGGGGCGTGTTCGGTGGTGGGGGGTAGAGATTCAGCGGCCTCCGCTGGAGGAGGAGCGATGTTGGCAATATCGCCCCAGGATAAGAAACACAAAGCAAAAATAAGCACGCCAGCACGCTACCTTTATTTTTATTTATGTTTGAGAGGAGTCATACAGCTCATCTGTTTCCGGCAGTGAAGGAGATTTTTTACTTAAGCGGTTTTTGATGTTGTCGGCAACAACATAAAAGGCGGGAACGACCAAAAGGCTCAGGAAGGTAGAGACCGCCAGACCGCCAATAACGGCGATGGCCATAGGGCGGCGGGTTTCGGAGCCTTCGCCGAGGCCGAAGGCAGCGGGGACGGCGGCCATAGCGGTAGCGATGGAAGTCATCAAAATGGGGCGAAGGCGTACGGGGCCGGCAATCAACATGGCGTCGAAGGCATTGCATCCTTTGTCGCGTTGTTGGGAGGCATAGTCGACGAGGATGATGGAATTCTTTTTAACGATTCCCATGAGCAGCAGAATACCGATAAGGCTAAAAATATTCACCGTAATCCCAAAGCTCCACAATGCGAAGGCAGCGCCTGCTGCTGAAAGAGGCAAGATGGTCAGCACCGTCACGGGATTCAAGAAAGAGTTGAACTGCGCAGCGAGCACCATATAGGCGACGAGGATGCCCAAAACGAGGGAGAAGAGGAGGCCTTGGAAAGACTCCTGGAAGGTGGTGGATGCGCCGCCGAAGACGAGGCGATAGCCTGGCTTCAGCTCTTTTCCAAGAGCCTCGACAAACTTGAGGGCTTCGTCTTGAGAGTGGTTGGGGGAGGGGTTGGCGAAGAAGGTGATGGCGCGCTCGCGGTTTTTTCGGGTAATGGCTTGGAATGCAGGCAGCTCTTCCATGGTGGCAATGGAGGACAAGGGAATCAATTCACCCGAAGCTGTTCGAAAGCGAAGGTTGGCAATGTCTTCACCTCGTGTGCGTTGGTCTGAAACAAGCCGGGTGCGAATGTCAATGCGTCTTCCTTGAGAATTGAATTTCCCGACGCGCACGCTGCCCACCAAAGCATTCATGGTGTTGGCAATGTCAGAGACCGGAATTCCCTTGTCCATGGCTGCGTTTCTGTCAGGAACAATCCGAAGCTCTGGCTGGCCAAGCCTATAGTCACTGTCCAAGTCAACGACAAGACCAGAGGCCGAGAGTTTTTGTTGGACAAGGTTGGCTTGTGTGACCAGCGTGTCCCAGTCGTTGCCTTGCACGGAGAATTCGACGGGATAGCCTCGTTGTGCTGTGAAGCCGCTTTGAGATGGATCTTGTATAGACACGCGCAGCCCAGGATATGAGTTGAGCTCCTTTCTCAATACACCGGCCAGCTCATTTTGAGAGAGGGAGCGCTCATTGCGCGGCTTGAGAGCCCAAAAGGTTTGGCCGCTGGCAACATTCCCCGTAAACCCGCCAATAACGGTGAAAATACGTGCCGTCTCAGGACGGCTTTCCATAAAACGCTCTGCGCGCTGGATGAGCTCACTGGTTTCGCTCAAGCTGGACCCCATCGCAGCTTGATAGCGGACGATGAGGCGGCTTTGGTCCTGAGATGGAACAAATTCTGCGGGCAATTTGGAGAAAACCCAAGCAGAAGCCAGCAACAATACAATTGCCAGGACCAAAACGAAATAGGGGCTTTTGAGCGCAAGTTGAAGCTGCCATTCATACAGCTGCTCCAATTTTGAAAATGCTTTGTCCACCCAGCGACTGAGGGCGGATGTTTGAGCGTGTTTGAGTTTGAGAATTTGTGCTGATCGGGCGGGCGCAAGGGTGACGGCTTCCGCATAGCTGAACAGAACGGCCAGACACAATGTGACGCCAAACTGCAGGAAGAATTTGCCGATGACGCCATCCATGAAAATGACGGGAATAAAAATAGCGACAAGGGCAATGGTTGCAGCCAAAGCTGCGAAAGTAATTTCCGCCGTGCCTTCGAGGGCCGCACGTTTTTTAGATTTTCCCATTTCTGCGTGACGGAAAATGTTTTCCATCACCATAATGGCATCATCCACGACAATGCCGACGGCGAGCGACAACCCCAACAGGGTGAAGGTGTTGAGGGTGAAACCCAGGAAATAGATGACGGCCACCGTTCCCAAAAGCGACATGGGAATGGCGAGGATGACATTCAGCGTGCTGGAGAGATTTCCCAAAAAGAGCCAGCACACCAATGCTGTTAGCAAAATTGCCAGAAGCAATTCGTGTTGAATATCCGTGACGGCAGCTTCAATGAATTGTGTGGCGTCCGAGTTAATCTCCAGCTTCATGCCTTCAGGAAGCTCTTTGTTGAGATTGACCATCTCAGCTTTAATGCTTTGGGCCACAGCAACGGCGTTGGCCCCTCGCAGCTTTCGGATGCCCAGGCCTTTTGCAGGTTCTCCGTTGACACGGGCCATGATGCGTTGATCTTCAAACCCATCTTCAATGAGTGCGACTTGTTTCAAATAAATAGGCGCACCGTTGATTTTTCGAACAACCAAATTGCCAATGGTCTCCAAGTCAAAGGCTTCACCCATGACGCGAACGCTGATTTCTCGACCTCGGGTTTCCAAATATCCTGAAGGCAACTCAATGTGTTGCTCGCCGATGGCCTGGATGATGTCTGCCGCCGTTACTTGAAATCTATCGAGTGCATTGGAATCAATCCAAATGCGGACATTTCGTTCCAAAGCGCCGCTGATGGAAATTTCTCCGACGCCATTCAGCGTTTGCAGACGCTCTTTGATTCTATACCGCACATAGTCCGAAAGCTCCTGATCCGAATAGGGACCGGCAAGCCCAAGCCAGAGGATGGGAAGGTCTTCCGGATTTGTTTTTGAGACAATGGCGGGATCCATGTCTTTGGGCAGTTTTCGCTGCGCCTGCGCCACTTTGGTTTGAACTTCTTGCAAGGCGACGTCGATGTTGCGTTTAAGATCAAACTCAATGGTAATATTGGCTGAACCTTGTCTAGAAACAGAAGTTAGGTTTTTAATGCCCTCAACTTGTATTACCGTTTCTTCGATGGGCTCGACCACATCGCGCTCCATGGCTTCTGGAGCGGCGCCTTCCCACATAACGGCGATGTTGACAGTGGGAAAATCCACATCAGGAAATTGGCTGATGCCGATGCGGGTTGCTGCGACAACACCGAACAAGACAGTCGCCGCCATTATCATCCACGCAAGGACAGGCTTGCGCACACTGGTTTCTGTCAAATTCATGGCGTGGCTTTCGATTCAACGACTGACGGAGATGTTGTCTGCAGAGAGACGAGGCTGCCTTCCTTCAAAGCTTCTGCTCCTCGGATGACAAGCATTTCATGGAGGTTGAGTCCTTTTTGAACTTGCACAAGGCCATCGATTGTTCGAAGTCCAAGTTGCAGGACGCGTTCTTGTGCAATGGGCTTGTCATCGTTTTTTTCAACAACAAAGGCGAGAAATCCTCGCTCAGTGGGGCGGATGGCCAGTTGGGGGATGACCAGCGAATGGGGTATTTTACCGACGAGAACGGTGACATTGGCAAAGGAGCCAAGAGGTATTTCCACAGAATCCGGATTGTCAATTTTGGCCGAAACGAGAACCATGCGAGACACCATGTCGGCGGAGGAGGCGACGAAGAAAATTTCGCCAGACAAGGGGGGAAGGTTGTTTCCGACGTTGAACAAAATTTTCATTCCGGGTTTGACGTGAGCAGCTTCGTTGTCCGTGACTTTGAAGCGCACCAAGACAGGATTTTTTCGAAGCAGCGTTGTCAGAATATGTCCCGTCTGCACATATTGGCCGGTTTGCACAGTCCGCGACTGGAGAATGCCCTCGAAGGGTGCTCGCACATAGGCGTCTTGAAGGTTGAGTTTGGCCTGCTCAAGTGCGGCCTGGGCAGACAACTTGTCTGCAAGAGCTGTTGAATGTTTCGCTCTATAAAGCTCAAGCTCTTCTGTTGAAATAAGCCCCGGCGAATTTTTTTGTGCCTGCTGGCGCCTTTCCAGAGCGGATTCGGCTTCTGCTTTGCTGGCATTTGCACGCAGGAGAGCGGCTTGGGCGGATTTGACAGAAACTTGATAGCGTTGGATGTCAATTTCGGCGATGAGCTCCCCAGCCTTGACATGTTGGCCTTCCAAGAAATTGGCTTTGTCAACAGCGCCAGGCACACGTGAGGTGATTTGAACCATTTCATAGGGCTCAACAGAACCCACCGCTTGGATAACAAACTCAAGCTCACGCTCTTCAATGGAAGTCAACTCAACCGGGAAGACAAGTTGTTTGGATTTTGGAGCGCTTGCCTGATTTTGATCTGACTTGTTGCAAGCCAGGCAGAAAGAGAGAGCGCAGAAAACCAAAAAGAGGGAAATAAAAGGTTTCAAAGTTCCACCTTTCTGCCGAGAGCATCCATGCCTGCGACGGAGTAGAGATTGATTAAGGCAAGCCCAAGCGCATAACGCTGGGTGGCAAAATTCACGTCGGCCTCAAATTTTTGAACAGAGGCGTCAAGAAGCTGCAAAGCAGTCGTCAACCCTTGGTGATAGAGGGTGGTGGTTTCCTGAATGTTTTGATCGGCAAGCTCCAAAGTGGCTTTTGCTTGGCGCAGTGTTGTTTGGGCAATGTGCATGTTTTGCAAGGCGATTTGAAGGTCCGCACGAATTTGGCGCCGCTGCAGCTCCGTTTGTATAAAAGCGATTTGGGCTTGTGCACGCCTTTCACTCCATTCCCCATAACGCAACCCTCCGTCGAACAAAGTCCAGCTCAGCTCCAAGCCCAAATTTCCATCCCACTTGCGGTTGCTCAGTCCGGTTTCGTTGGTAATTCGTCCTTGGCCGATGAGGCTGAGCGTGGGCAAAAGACGCATCCACGGCTCTTGAGAAAGGAACTTTGCCGCTTGGGCTTGTTGCTCCAAAGCGAGAAAGTCCAGGCGTTTTTCGAGCACCTCTTCCACAGGAGGTGACTCGTCTTGGGGTTTTTGGTTTTCAGCACTGTGAAGAAAGTCTTCGGGCGCGAGCAGTTGATAGTCGCTCCCCCATTCCAAGTCCAACAAAGTTGCCAAACGTAATTTTGTAGCCAGGGTTACTCCGACAGCGGTTTCCAAGCTTGTTTCTGCGTTGGCTTTTTCGAGTTTTGCACGTGTAATGTCATTGAGACTCACCAACCCCGCCTGGTGCAGAGAACTTGCATCGCTGAGATTTTTTTCTGCAAGTGAAATGCGCTGCCGAGCTGCCTCTTCAACCGCTTGTGCCGTCAAAGTTTGCAAGAATGCATCCGCGGCTTCCATGCCATTCAACCGGCGTTGGTTTCGAGCTTCAAGCAGTCCTGCGTCACGTGTGGAACAAGCCGCGCGATAGAGAGGAATTCCGCGTATGTCCAACAATGTCCAACGGATGTTTGCAGTTGCGGAGAGTGCATTTTTGGCTTGAATGGTGACGCGCTCTCCACCCATGTCTCGGATGGTTTCAAAAGCCCGTCGGTTATAATTGCCCGTAACGCCGAGGGTGGGGAAGAAGAAGGCCCGTGCTTTGGTGGTAGCTGCTTGAGCTATGGTTTCCTGCTCTTGAGTCAGTTTTGATCGTTGGGTTTCCTGGGTTGCACGTTGGACTGCCGTCTCAAGGGTTAAGGCTTGAATAGAAGGGTTTTCCAAAGGTTGTATAGGCGGGCTTAAGGAGGGGGGGCTCACCAGAGACAGGGCAGTTAAGGTGGTACAAAACCAGGCAGCGGGCATAGGGTTGGATTCCTAACTCTATTTAACTTGGGTTACAACAGTGAGGCAGGCTACATTTAAGCAAACCCGCATTTAAGACGGGTGCTGTTGGCATTTATTCAGGAGCCTGCAAAATTTTGCTCAAGTACATACAAATTCAAGCGCCTACAGCTGTGTTTTCAAAATGGCAGCCCATGGAGCCATGGTTGGACTAAATGGCTCCATGAAGCGGGACTGAAGGACAACGTGTTAAGAGGTGCGTTTTGAACGGGAGAGCAGACGAAGCAAGAGGCATGGCCTTGGGAGGTTTGTCTTTTAAGGCCGTTATTTTTGATTTTGATGGGACATTGGTGGATTCCCTCTATGGGATAGCCGCAGCGATGAACGGTGCGCTTCGTGAATTGGGTTTACCGGAGCATGCTTTAGAAAGCTACAGGGCGAGGGTAGGGGAGGGGATTGGCGTTTTGGCCCAAAAGTCGTTGCCGGCGGACTGGCCAGGCTCTCCGGAGGAACTGATTTTGAAATACCGGCAGCACTACCCTCTGCTCATGTGGGAGTCCATCCGGCTTTATGAAGGCATTCCGGCCTTGTTGGACGAATTGCAGCAACTCGGAATACCCATGGCGGTTTTATCGAACAAGGGGGGGGCGTTTATTCAGTCCTTGAGCGAGGTTTTATTGGCCCCATGGCATTTTACCGAAATACGGGGGGAGCGTATGGGTGTCCCCAGGAAGCCGAACCCGACTTCGGCATTGGAGATTGCGCAAGCTTTGCAGACAAGGCCGGAGGAGGTGGTTTTTGTGGGGGATACAGCCGTAGACATGAAGACGGCATGTGCGGCAAGAATGCGGGCCATTGGGGTTTTGTGGGGGTTTCGCGGGGAGGAAGAGCTTTATGCTTCGGGGGCGTCTTTTGTTTTAAACACCCCGCTTCAGCTTCTCTCGTTATAGGGTGGAGGGTTTTTATGACAAGACGCCATTGGGTTTGGCCGGAGTCCGGCTCGGAGGAGTTAGCGAAGAAACTTGCGCAGGAGTTGGGGCTTGTGCCTTTGGTTGCGCAGATATTGTGCAGGCGCAAGCTTGAGGATGTGCAGGACGCATTTCAGTTTTTGCATGCGACGTTGAGCGACTTGCCGGATCCGCGGCAAATGGAAGGGATGGCGCAGGTGTTGGAGCGGTTGGCAGCAGCCTTGGCAGGCAAGGAGAAAATCACTTTATTTGGGGACTATGACGTAGACGGGGTAGCTTCAACAGCGATGTTAAAGTTGTTCCTAGAGGAGTTGGGTGGGCAAGTAGCCAGTTATATTCCACATAGGCTTAACGAAGGTTATGGCCTAAACCCAGCGGCCATAGAAAAAATAGCCCAGCAAGGGACGCGTCTTTTGGTGACATTGGACTGTGGAATTTCCGCGCATGAAGAAATTCTTCAAGCGAGGAAGTTGGGGATGGATGTTATTGTAGTGGATCACCATGCTGTTCCGCAGACGCTTCCCCCGGCCAATGCCATATTGAACCCCCTGCAACCGGGTTGTCGCTATCCAGACAAAAACCTGTGTGCAGCCGGGGTAACCTTTGCTTTGTGTATGGCGCTTAGAAAACATTTAAGGGAGAAGGGGTGGTTTAGCAACGGGAGGAGGGAGCCTCATTTAAAGTCTTTTTTGGACTTAGCGGCATTGGCGACGATTGCGGATGTGGTTCCCTTGAGGGGCGTCAACCGGATTTTGGTTCGCTATGGTTTGGAGGAGTTGTCTTGCTCGAAGCGTCATGGAATTTGTGCGCTCAAAGAAGTTTCCGGACTCAACGGCAAAGCGTTGACAGCGGGGAGGGTGGGCTTTCAGTTGGCGCCGCGCATTAACGCCGCGGGCAGGTTGGATGATGCCAACCTTGGCGTTCGTTTGTTGTCGACAAGGGACCCCAGTGAAGCGCAAAAGTTGGCGCATATGTTGGATGAGGCCAACACCGAGCGCAGGGCCATTGAGCGGCGGGTAGAGGAGGAGGCTACCCTATTGGCGGAGGCGAAGGTAGCACGCAAGCTAAAGGGTTTGGTATTGGCCAAAGAGGGGTGGCACGCCGGTGTTATCGGCATAGTGGCTTCGCGTTTGGTGGACAAATTCCATCGTCCTGTCGTCATGGTGGCACTCCATGACGGAGTGGGGAAGGGCTCTGCTCGCAGCATTGAGGGTTTGCATTTGTTTGAGACGCTCAGCCTTTGTGCAGAATGGTTTGAGCGTTTTGGCGGCCACCACCACGCAGCGGGCCTCAGCATTCAGGAGCAATGGCTGGCGGCATTTGAGGAGAGGTTTGAAGCCTTGGCCGAAGCGTGTTTGAGTGAGGAGGCGTTGATTCCTCGCTGTCGTGTAGATCTGCGTGTTGGCCTAGAGCAACTTAACGAAGGGCTTGTAGACGCCCTTCAAATGCTTGCGCCGTTTGGGTGTGGAAATCCTGAGCCTGTTTTGGCGGTGGCGAATGTGCGAGCCAAGCCCAGCGTTTTGGAGGACAAACAGACGAGAAAGCCGACGCACCTGAAGCTGAAGCTTTTGGATGCTCCCCACATAGACGTCATTGGTTTCAACATGGCAAAGGAGATGTCCACGGAAGGAGGGCCTCTGTCTGCGAACAATTTCGATCTTGCTTTTTGTGCAGAGACAAGCAGCTGGAACGGCCGAACGAGCACGTGTCTAAAGCTGAGAGATATACGTTTTTCGGAAGGGGTTATGCCCTAAGGGCGCCTCTAAAACCCTACTCCTATGCCGACCGAAAAGACGATGTCATGGGCATAGCGGTGAATATAGCCCGTAACCTCCGTTCGAAAGACGAGAGCGAAGGCTTTTTGCGGGTCAGGAGCGATGCGTGCGCGAAAGCCCAAACCATATTGGCCAAGCAAGAAAATCCCTTGGTTGCTCACTTCTAAAGTTCCGACTGTCAACGTGGAATTGAGAAAGAAGACCCCAATGCCACCCTGGACGAAGAAGGCGAATGCGCCCTTGCCAAAGGGGAAAGACCAGGCTGGAGCGAGCACCAAATAGTTGTGCATGACCTTGGTATAGACCAGCTCAGTCCCTTCTTTGGCTTGGGTGATGTGCCATGTGAGATCGACAAAGAAGACTTTTCGCCAATATTCATTGTCAAAAAATGTACGGCTCCATTCCCAAGTGGCGCGTGCGCCCAGACTCAGCCGAGCCGTATGGCCTGTTTTGGATTCGTTGAGCCAGATGCCCCCTCCATGGATGTCGAAGCTGATTCCCACCGCTGGATCGTCCTGGCGCGTGAGCGTTTTGAACCGGGTGTCCTCATAGTTGACATATTGCTCGAAATTGTCTGCGTCAGAAAGATTGTCGATATCAGCAGGCTTTTGACGTCGTGGCGAAGGCTCAGCAGACGTCTCATCTTCAAAGGGGATGGGCGCGTCATCATATTGGGCAAACGCTGTTCCTGCAAGCAAAGCAACGAGGGCGATAAAGTTTTTCATGGACTTAGAGACAGATGTTTAAATCGGAAGTGGGGTAACAGGTTGCAGGACAAGTTGTCTCTTTGGGGTCAAGCGCAAGGCGGCCTATCATTTGTTTGCACGTGTTGCACCGTAAGACTTCTTCTGTAATATGATTTAAGAAGACATTGGCCACAGACTCAAGGGTAATGGCTCCAGGGAGGGAGTCGCTATAGAGTTGGCGGATGCCAGGATTTCCACGGGTCTCGTCGTCATAGGCATTGATGATGGATTTAACAATGGGGTCAAAAAGGGCGTCACGCCCTCCCGGGCTCAGCATCATTGCATGATAAAACGATGCGGCAAACAGGGTGCCGATTCGGTAGTGCAATGCCGAGTTCCGGAACTCAACATAAGATTCTTGCTGCAACGCATTGAGCCAAACGTCGTTCATACATTGGTTATCGGAAGTAAAATTACGCAATTTTGGTTCTTCTTTTCCAAAGGCCGTTCCACCGAAAGACCAATCCAAGAAATGGATCATGCCCTCTTTGTCAAGCACTCGGGTGACGCCAAAAGCGTGAAAGTCAGCAAGCCCTTCGTTGATGCTGTCCAATATGCTCATGGCCATGTCGTCGATGTGGGAATAGACAGGTGAAAAGCGATTGGAGTGGTGAACTCGGGCATTAAAGACAAGATGTGCATATTCGTGCGCCATAATTCCCAAGTTGATGGACAGGGGGATGGTTTGAAAATCCTTGAAGGGGAGAACGGCCATCATTGGAAACAATGCAGAATAAAAAAAAGCGTTGTCCGTGTTGCTTTCTTTCTTCCAAGGGTTCAAAACGTTGGTATCCAACCAATAATAAACAGGAAGGTCCAACAGCTCCGTGGAGTCTTGTTTGCCATAAATTCCATCAAAATAGAGAAAAGCCTGTTCTAGATTCCAATAGGCTGTGATCATGGCCCAAGAGTGAAAATCTGCCGGCCAAAGCACGCCGTTCTTCTCAATAAACTGTGCGCGTACGCTGCCGCCTTCATCCTTAAAAAGAGGCCTTGAGGTTTCCTCAGCGTTGGGATCGCTCAAATCCCAGATCAGACGTGCACCCCCGATAAAGTGGGCGATGCTGCCTTCAAGTGTGGAAATGTTTTCAATGGTGGTCAGTTTTTTAGGCTGGGTTTCAAACACACCATTGGCCTTGGGGACAAGGACCATAACAGTCACAGGGGCCTCGGAGCTGGGTGCGCAAGCCACAACGAGTCCTGCGAGGAACAAAGGCAATAAGCGATGCATAATGAGACGATACATCAAATAAGGGTGGGAATAACAATCAAATAAAACGAGAGCAGAAACTGCAAGTTGCTTTTCTGTCATTGCGTCTTTGCAAACGGCACACTAGGTTTGCCGCCCAAACATTGGCTACAACCATAAGGCGTCATTATGTCAGGTTCATTTATTAAGGAACAAAAGAGGACACACCATTGTGGGCAGTTACGCGCTTCGGACATTGGGAAGAAGGTGGTTCTCTTCGGGTGGGTACAGAATTATCGCGATCACGGGGGGGCTGTTTTTGTCGATTTGAGGGACAGGGAGGGGTTAACGCAAGTTGTATTCCAACCAGAGACGTGCAAGTCCCATGAGTTGGCGGGCAGCTTAAGGCACGAGTGGTGCATAGGCATTTCAGGGGAGGTGGTTTCTCGCGGGGGGAATGCCAATCCGCGAATGGCGACAGGGGAGATAGAGATACAGGTAGAGGAGTTAACCGTTTTCAACAAATCCGAGACGCCCCCTTTTGAGATTGCCGACAATGTGACGACGGCGGAATCCAAGCGTTTGGCCTACCGCTATTTGGATTTGCGAAGGCGCCCCTTGCAGCAGACCCTCATAACGCGCTCAAAAATGAATACGCTGGTGCGCTCTGTCCTCACGGAGCGCAACTTTTTGGAATTGGAGACGCCGTTTATTGGCAAATATACGCCGGGGGGTGCGCGCAATTTTTTGGTGCCTTCACGGTTGAATGCGGGGAAGTTTTATGCGCTGGCAGAAAGCCCCCAGCTTTATAAACAGCTTTATATGGTAGCGGGGTTTGAGCGTTATTTCCAAATAGTGAAATGTTTTAGGGACGAAGACTTGAGGTTAGATCGCCAGCCCGAGTTTACGCAGATTGACTTAGAGATGAGTTTTGTTTCTGAGGACGATGTTTTTGAAGTGGTAGAGGCCTTATTAGCGACTTTATGGAAGGAGGTGTTGGGGGTGGAGATTCCGCGGCCGTTTATGCGCATGGACTATGACGAAGCCATGTCCAAATATGGCAACGACAAGCCGGACTTGCGCTTTGACATGCCGCATGTCGAATTGACAGAAATCATCCAACGCTTTGGCCCGGAGGGTGGAATTCCGCTGATGTGGAGTGCTGTGAAGAACGGTGGAATTGTCAAAGCCATGGTGATTGAGGGCAAGCATGCCTTGTCGCGCTCCGACAGCGACAAACTCGAAGCCTATGTCAAAACCATGGGCGCCCAGGGTTTGGCCCGTGCGAAAGTAAATGAGTCAGGGGAATGGACGCAGTCGCCGCTGGCCAAAAATATTTCGGCGCCCTTGCGTCAGGCCATCAATGAAGCTTGTGGGGCGAAGCCGGGAGATATTTTGGCGTTTCAATTTGGACGCGCAGCACAAGTGCATACGGTAATGGCCAATTTGCGTGTTTTTGTGGCCAAGCGGCTTGGCCTCATTCCCGAATATGGCTCCGGCGGCGACTGGAAATTTCTCTGGGTTGTCAACCCGCCGCTGTTTGAGTTTGACGAGGCAGAAAAGCGTTGGGTAGCCGCCCACCATGCGTTTACGCGGCCGGTGGATGAGCACATAGAGTTGTTGGAAAGCGACCCGGGGTTGGTAAAGTGCCACCGCTATGACGTTGTTCTCAACGGTTTTGAAATTGGAGGCGGCTCCATTCGTTTGCACAACCCGGAACACCAGGCGCGCGTTTTTCGCTCTTTGGGCATTTCCGAAGAAGAGGCGCAGCAGAAGTTTGGTTTCTTGTTGGATGCTTTGAAGTTTGGTGCGCCTCCGCACGGAGGCATTGCTTTGGGAATGGACCGGCTGGTGATGTTGTTGACGAATGCAGAGTCTCTGCGCGACGTCATTTCTTTTCCGAAGACACAAAACGGCTCTGACTTGATGAGTGGCGCGCCAACCCCCGTAGACGGCAGCCAGCTTTCGGAATTGAACATTCGTCTTTTGCCTGCTTCTTCACCCTAGCCTCACAGCCCGTTGTTTCGCCCGCAGCAAGGAAAGGCATAGCATGAGAATTTTCTTTGTTGTCAACGCACACAGCGCCAACGGCGAAACGGGCAGGCGATGGCCGGAGATTCAGGCTCAGGGAATGCGCAGTTTGGGTGAAATCAACTGCGCATTTACAGAGCGCCCCATGGATGCTGTACGCCTGACGCGCGGGGCTTTACGCGGGGGCTATGACTGTATTGTAGCAGTAGGGGGTGATGGGACATTAAGTGAAGTCGTCAACGGTTTTTTTGACGAAGGGGTGCCTTTGGCGCCGGAGGCGCGTTTGGCCATTTTGCCGCGCGGCACAGGTTGTGACTTCCGCAGGACATTTGGGTGGACGCTGAAGTTGAATGAAGCCTTTGAGCGCATTCGTCTTGGAAAGACGGTGTTGGTGGACGTGGGGGCTTTGGAGTGTGTGGGGGCAGACGGCAAACCGCACTCCAGGTATTTTATCAATGAGTGCAGTTTTGGTGTTTCGGGTGAAGGGGTGAAGCTGGCCAATGAGACGACGAAGGTTTTTGGGGGGAAGGCATCGTTTATGTTGTCCTCCTTTAGGGCGATAATGCGTTATTCCGACAAGGAAATAGAGTATTGCATGGACGGCGGCGCACCCGAGTGTTGGCCCGTAACGACACTGACGGTTGCCAACGGCGCCTATTTCGGAGGGGGGATGAAAGTAGCGCCCGAGGCCAACGTTATGGATGGTTTATTGAATATAACGGTTTGGTCCGGCTATGGGGTTTGGGACTTCATATGGAAGAACCGCAGCATTTATTCCGGAGCGCACACACGCTTGAGCGGGACACGCCAATATACCTGCAAAACCCTGACGGCGCGCTCAAAGCAAGAGGTGCTGATTGACTGCGACGGCGAGCAGCCCGGCAAATTGCCTTGCAGCATACGTGTGGTGCCGCAGGTCATTCGCTTGTGTGTCTAGACCGTTTTCCAGTTGAAGAGATTAGGGGTGGAAACAACGAAAAGCGCCACACTTCCCTTCATTCGAAGGCCTTGTTTTGCTAAAGACACAGCCCAGGCTTTGTGTGTCTCCTGGGTGTCCCTCTTTTTTGAAAGACAGTACCGTCATGGAAAAACCCCTACGTATGGTTGTATTGAGTGTATCCGCCGGAGCAGGCCACGTGCGTGCGGCCCAGGCCTTGTGTGCGGCTTGTGCCCAAATGCCGGGCATAGAAGCCGTGCATGTGGACGTTATGGACTTAGTATCCAAGGGTTTTAGGGATTTTTATAGCAAGGGCTACATGGGTTTGGTGGAGAAGGCGCCGGAGGTTTGGTCCTATTTCTACCAACACACGGATGAAGCCCCCAAGTCACTCTTCAACCGCTTCAGGCGTCAGTTAGAGAGACTCAACACGCAGAAGCTCAAAAAAGAGATGGCGCGTCTTGCGCCCGACGTCATTGTGTGCACGCATTTTCTCCCAGCGGAGTTGTTGTCGCGCCGCATTCGCAAAGGCAAACCCACCCCGCCCGTATGGGTACAGGTGACGGACTTTGACGTGCACGGTTTTTGGGTACACCCGCACATGCAGGGCTATTTTGTTGCCAGCGAGGAAGTGGCTGCCCGGCTTGCAGCCAAGGGCATCAACGAAGCGCAGATTCATGTGACAGGCATCGCCATTATGCCGCAATTTGGGAAACTACCTTCCCGTGAGGAGGCGGCCTTAGAGTTGGGGATTTCGCCGGATAAAAAAACCTTGTTAATGATGTCAGGTGGTTTTGGCGTAGGGGGCATAGAAGACTTAGTAGAACAAGTATTAAGCTCCCTAGAAGAGGTTCAAGTAGTGGCCTTAGCAGGGCGTAACGAAGCCTTGCTGGGCAAGCTGCGCGCCCTTGCAACACGCTACCCGGGGCGTCTATTTCCCCAAGGTTTCACCACAACCATTGAGAGGGTAATGGCGGCAGCGGACATTGCGGTGACAAAGCCGGGCGGGCTGACGACTTCGGAATGTTTGGCCATGCAGTTGCCCATGTTGGTGGTATCGCCGATTCCAGGCCAGGAGGAGCGCAACGCGGACGCTTTGCTGGAAGCCGGTTGCGCACTCAAAGCCGTAGACGCAGCCGCCTTGGTATTCAAACTCAAAGCCTTGTTTCAAGCGCCGGAGCGTTTGACGGACATACGCAGACGGCAAAGGATTATGGCCAAACCCAATGCGGCGAAAGAGATTATTGAAACCGTTGTGAAGGCCACGACAGGGGTCTGAGGAAAGCATTGGCTGTGCAGACGCCTATGAAAAGTTTTGGGGTGTTGTTGTTGTCTTTGGCGCTGGTTTCTGTTGAGGCCGCCGCGCAGGCCGACGTCTATCAAATAACCGTCTATACGGGTTATAGCGATGGCCAAAGGGTATTGCTTGAGGGCCGTATTACCCAAGCACGCCCACAAACAGAGGCTTCCACCTCAGACAGCTCACGCCAAAATTTAAAACGTAACCTTCGTCAATTTTTCAACAAGGAGGGGGAGGGGTGGCCTTTGACGCTTTCTATAGGCGGGTTACAGTTTCAAACACGGACGGACAGCGAGGGTTATTTTCGCTTAGACGCAAAAGTTAACGAGGGGCTTAGGGAGGGGTGGCAACCGGTATTTGCCAAAACCACGCTGCCTTCCAAAAACGCTGCGTCTTCCAAAGTCAAACCTGCCTTTGGCAAAGGCCGCTTGTTGGTGCTTCCGGCGGAGAACACGCGCGGCCTCATTTCAGACATTGACGACACCATTCTCGTTTCGGAAGTGTTGAGCAAACGTCGCTTGCTGAAAAACACCTTCCTCAAAAACTCCAAGCAGCGCCAAGCCGTTCCGGGGATGGCCGAACTTTATGCGAAGGTTGTGGGCCAAAACCCCAAGCCGGAGGCGGCGCCTTTGTTCTATCTCTCGGGCTCCCCCCGGCAACTCTATGGGGCGCTGACACAGTTTCTTGCGCACAACCATTTTCCTCCGGGCGTATTGCTAACCAAGCGTATAAGCCGCGATCGTGCGAGCGATGCATGGTTGGACCCGATGGCCTATAAGACAAAAAAGATGGAGGAGATTTTTGAATATTTCCCGCAAGTGCGTTTCATTTTGGTAGGGGACGATGGGGAGAAGGATCCGGAGATCTATGAGGAAATAAGGAAGCGTTATCCGCAAAGGATAGAAGCCATATGGATAAGGCATGTCCACACGGATAAGGCTAGGGCACGTTTTGAAAAGCAGTTAGACTTAGCAGAAGTCCTAGAGAATTATCTCTCTAACCATTGAATATTTCAGGAGGAATTCTCTCCTGAAGGCATTTAAGCAAGCGTGTTTTCTCTGCGGGGAGGAATTCACCCAAATAAACTTTGGCGACAGAAGGTTTGGAGTGGCTTGGTGACGTATGGGGGCGATAGCTGATTTCAAGAATATTTTTCGGGAGTACCGCCACGCTGAGGATTTCATTCAAAAGCATGACATGGGCGCTTGTCAAAGGCGTGGCCTTTGCTGAGATAAAATCTGAACCCAGGCGAACACAGACAACCTTATGTTTGAACATGCCGACGAGGAATATAAAGAGGAAACATGGCGTCATTCGGGTTACGTCTATTTCGAAAATAACGTCTATAAACATTAACAAAAACAATAACAAGCCACCCAGCACCATGATTGCTTTTGCATAACGGCGAGCATAGAATTTTTGCTCTTCAGGAATTCCCATGGTTTGTTTCACGGAGGGTATTGCCGACGGCCATACGTCTTTCATGAAGGCCTTCTTCAGCGCTGGTTGCCATCCACGTACGTGCGCCTATGATAGCGATGAGGCCGAGCGGAACGAAAAGAGCAGAGCCCACCATAACCAGAATGCCGCCCGCTTTTTTCTTTCCCAAAACTCCAACAACAATGCCGATGAATGAAACCAGCCAGGATGCCAACAGAATGAAGAGGAAGATGTTGGCCAAGCTTTCGTTTTGCTCCAATAAGTTCAGCCAAGCGGCTAAGGCGCCTAATAAATTTAGAATAACTCCTATATAAACCATCATGTTTTCATAACCTCATAAAAAAGGTTTTTATAAGCTGTATCCTCAGACTTAACCCACATCAGCTTATATTATCGCCTGTTATGCCTAAAAGTTGCGTTCATTTGTGAATTTCCCGATGCATGGTTGAGAAACTTCAAACAAACCACTGGAATTAAATTTTTTTTTGAGCATTCTGCAACCGCTTGTCCTGGAACAAGTAACGAAGAGGGCTCAAATGATAACGTGTTATCTCCGCTGTGTTGTCGATCCGTTTAAACTCAAAGAATTCGAAATTTATGGAAGAAAATGGATTCGATAAGGAAGCCCATGGAACACCCCCAAAACGTCGTCTATCAGCCTGGCAAAAGTTTCACACTCAAAGAAATTCAATCTTTGTTGTTGGAAGGGCAAACATTGGCCTTGCCCAAAGAGGCCACACAAAAAGCGCTACATTCCTATGAATTTCTGAAAACATTTGCGGCCGACAAAATTATTTATGGAATCAACACCGGCTTAGGGCCAATGGCGCAATACCATGTGGAGGACAGCAGCGCGAAACAACTCCAATATAACCTCATTCGCAGCCATTCGACGGGGGCCGGCAACCCCTTGCCGCCGCTTTATGTGAAGGCGGCGATGCTTGCCCGTCTGAGCACTTTTTTGCAGGGCCATTCGGGCATACACAGCAGCCTGTTAGACTTATTGCTAGAATTTATTAACCGGGGAATATATCCCTTTATACCCGAGCACGGGGGGGTAGGGGCCAGTGGGGATTTGGTACAGTTAGCGCATATGGCCCTAGCCCTCATAGGGGAGGGTGAAGTATTTTATAAAGGCCGTTTATGCCCCACCGCCGAGGTATTGAAAAAAGAGGGCCTAACCCCCTTCCCCATTCACATCCGCGAGGGGCTGTCCATCACCAACGGCACCTCCGTCATGACGGGCATAGGTTTGCTCAACCTCATTTATGCCAAACAATTGTTGGGCTGCTCCCTTCTGGCCTCCGTTATTATGAATGAAATAGCCGCTTCCTATGACGACTATATGTCCCCTGTGTTGAATGGGAGCAAAAGGCACCGAGGGCAGCAATGTGTTGCCCGGCGGATGCGGGAGTGGGCGGAGGGGAGTCGCTCTCACAGGAAGCGCGAGGAGGAGCTTTTCCAAAAGCATACAGAAAAAATATTCGACCGGAAAATACAGTCCTATTATTCCTTGAGGTGTGTGCCGCAAATATTGGGGCCCGTTTGGGACACGTTGGAAAATGTTGAGAAAGTCCTCCTGGACGAGCTGAATTCCGCCTGTGATAACCCCATTGTAGATTTTGAAACACAGAACATTTATCACGGGGGTAATTTCCATGGGGACTATGTCTCATTTGAAATGGATAAACTTAAAATAGCCATTACCAAGTTAACCATGTTAAGCGAGCGGCAATTAAATTATTTATTGCATGACCGTATTAACGCTATTCTACCCCCTTTCCTAAACATGGGGGTATTAGGATTGAATTATGGCATGCAAGGTGCACAATTTACGGCCACTTCAACGACGGCCGAATGTCAGACTTTGTCGACGCCCATGTATATACACAGCATTCCCAACAACAATGACAACCAAGACATTGTCAGCATGGGCGCCAACGCCGCGCTGATGGCGAAGACAGTCATAGAAAACGGTTTTCAGGTAATGGCCATTCATTTTATGGCTTTGGTGCAAGCCATGGACTGTTTGGGGATACAGGAGCAACTTTCCCCCAAAGTAGCGGCTGTCTATCATGAAATTCGGGCATTTTTCCCCAAATTTGTGGATGACACGCCCAAATATAAAGAAATAGAGCAGATGAAGAAGCATCTGATGGGCTGTTCTCAATGGAGCCCTGAGTTTTGAATTTCTCCAAGCTTCCAAGCCCAATTTGAAGCTTCTTTTTCCACAAAACCCCAGAAGTGTTAGGTTAGCGCTCATGTTTGAGGTTTCCATTCGCGTCATTTATGGCGATACTGACCAAATGGGGGTCGTCTATTACGCCAACCACTTTCGTTATTTTGAGTATGCGCGCGGCGAGCTTTTTCGCTCTCTGGGAGGAAGCTATACTTTGATGGAGGAGGAGGGGTTTATGCTTCCTGTGGTGGAGGCTCAATGTTTCTATAGGGCGCCGGCTCGCTATGACGACTTGCTCAAATTGAAGGTATGGGTGGAGGAAATAAAAAGGGCGAGCATGACTTTTTCCTATGAGCTTCGCAGGGACAAGGAAGAGACACTTCTGGCCACGGGAAAAACGGTGCACGTATGCATTTCAAAAGAGGGGCGGGCAGTTCGGCTACCGGATTCAGCCATTCGTTTTTTTCAACAGCAGCGCACGGACATAAAGGAGACTGAAGCTCATGGATAGAAACCTAGCGTTGGAAGTGGTGCGTGTCACCGAGATGGCGGCGATTGCCTGTGCCCGTCTCATGGGGCGCGGCGACAAAAATCTTGCGGACCAAGCGGCGGTGGATGCGATGCGGCGTGCGTTTGACACCATACCGATGAACGGTACGGTGGTAATTGGAGAAGGTGAGCGTGACGAAGCCCCCATGCTCTATATAGGCGAGCGTGTTGGCAACCGTGTGCAGGGTGCGCCGCAAATTGACATTGCTTTGGATCCGCTGGAGGGCACCAACCTGTGCGCCTATGGCCGTCCGGGAGCGATTGCGGTGGTTGCTTTGGCCTACCGGGGTTGTCTGCTGAATGCGCCGGACACTTATATGGAGAAAATTGCCGTGGGCCCCAAAGCCAAAGGCTGCATCGACTTGGCCAAGACGCCTGAGGAGAATTTGCTGAATGTCGCCAAGGCGCTCAACCGTTCCATTCAAGACTTGACGGTCATTGTTTTGGATCGCCCTCGCCATGAGGATCTCATCCACCAAGTACGCGAAGTCGGCGCTCGCGTACGCCTCATTGAGGATGGTGACGTGGCGGCGGCGGTGTCCACATGCATTGAGACTGCCGGCGTGGATGTTTTGATGGGGATTGGTGGAGCGCCCGAAGGCGTCATTTCCGCTGCGGCCTTGAAGTCCATGGGTGGGGATTTTCAAGGAAGGCTCAAACCCCGCAACGAGACGGAAATTATGCGCGCCAAAGCCATGGGTATTGAAGACATCCACCACATTTATACCGCCGACGAGTTGGCCAAGGGGGATGTGATGTTTGCCGCCACGGGCGTGACGGGCGGCGAATTCCTCAAAGGTGTGCGTTTCTTTGGTGGCGGGTGTGAAACCAGCTCCATTGTCATGCGCTCCAAGACAGGAACGGTACGCTATATTTCCTCAACCCACCGTTTTGAGTCCAAGCCTCCCGGCTATTCCTGAGTCTCTGAAGTTTAAAAAGCCCCTGACCGGTTTCTGCAGGCTATCTGATTTTCTATGGAAAAAGGATTTGGCCCAGAAAGAGGTTGGGGCTTTGTTTACAAGGGTGAACAATGGGTTAGTTTGAAAGCAGGAGCCCTTGCTCCCAAGAGGGTTTTGGAGTGGACTCAAAGGAGAGGAGAGAGGCGCCGTAGGCCTTTATCTGCTTATGTTGGAAGCGTTTATTATTGAAGAGCTCAAAAGGCGAGAGCAAGAGAAGAAGCGGGAGCATCAGCGCCCGACCGTGGATTTGCCGCGTTTGCCTGAAGAGAAAGCGCCTCAAGAGCAGGAGGATTTGGAGCAAGATAAGGCTCCCCGTCGAGGGGTGATTATTTTGGATATTTAGTGGGGGAAAAAGCGAGAGGCGCGGTTTTAAAGGGGTGTCGTTGGGGGGCAAACGCAGGGCAGCCTTAGGGCCTATTCAACAGGGGGCAGGGGGTTTTTAGAGCCGCCGTTAAGCATGAGTTGGTTAGAAATGCGGAAGGTTTTGGCGTCCACTTCACGCTCAAGGTAGGTATAGCCCGCAAGGCCCGTCTCATATATTTGCAATATTTTTCGAGACTCGTCCAAACTGATGCGGCTGTCGCGCAGCGCGGCTTCTGTGAGGCGGCGCATTTTGGCGATGAGATCGTCACGTTGATAGCTGACATAGTTGAGGACTTCAGTAACCGTATCCCCCTCGACGACATGATCGATCCAATAGCCCCCCCCCGGCGCTAAAGAGACTTGTACCGCATGCGTATCCCCAAAGAGGTTATGCAAGTCCCCTAGAATTTCTTGATAGGCCCCTACCAGGAAAATTCCGACATAATAGTCGTCGTCATTGAGTGCGTGCAACTCCAAGAAGTCTTTGACTTCACGTTTGTCAATGAAGCGGTTGAGTTTCCCATCCGAGTCACACGTAATGTCCGCAAGAATGGCCCGGCGCGTGGGTTTTTCGTTGAGCCGGTGGATGGGCATCACCGGGAAAAGCTGATCAATCGCCCAGGAGTCGGGCAGGGATTGAAAGACGGAGAAATTGCAAAAATAGGTGTCGGCCAGTTGCTTTTCCAACACCCCCAAGTCCTCAGGAATGTGGGCTTGCCCACGAACGAGGCGCATAATCTTTTGACACGCCGACCAATAGAGGTTTTCAGCGAGCACGCGCTGGGACAAAGAGAGATGGCCCAGGGAAAACAGCGTGAGGCTTTCCTCCTTATATTCACAAACGTCATGGAAGGATTCGAGCAGATTTTTGTTGGTTAAGTCGCGCAGCGTGGCGTGCAGGTTTTTAATAATTTGCGGAGCGTCGGAGGGAATTTTTTCCGGCGCGTGTTGAAAATCAAAATTCGTGCTGCCCAAAACTTCCGTTACCAACATGGCATGGTGAGCAACCACTGCCCGGCCGGATTCAGAAACCAGGGTGGGGTGGGGCACCTGGGCCAAGTCACAGGTTTCCATAACGGAATAAATGACGTCATTGGCATATTCTTCCGTCGTATAATTCATGGAGGAGACGAAATTGGTTTGGGAGCCGTCATAGTCCACCCCTAGGCCCCCCCCTACGTCTAAATATTTGAGAGGGGCCCCCATACGTACCACCTCTACATAGAAACGCGATAACTCACGCAAGGCGTTTTTGATGTTGCGGATGTTGGAGATTTGGCTGCCCAGGTGGAAGTGCAGCAACTCAAAATTGTTCAGCAGCTCGGCATCGCGCATGAAGGCGATGGAGGAAAGCAATTCAGAAGAGGAGAGGCCGAACTTGCTGCGATCTCCCCCCGAAGCCTCCCAGCGCCCCGCCCCTTTGGTTGAAAGCCGAACACGAATGCCGATGCGAGGGGAAATGTTGCAGCGGCGCGCCACCTCGGCAATCAGCTCCAGCTCCGTGGGTTTTTCGACAACCAAAACCACGTGCCTGCCGAGTTTGGAGGCGAACAGCGCCGTTTCTACATATTCCTCGTCCTTATAGCCGTTGCAGACAATGAGGGCGTTAGGGTTGTCCAACAAGGCCATAATGGCCAGAAGCTCGGGCTTGGAACCGGCTTCCAAGCCATAGTTATAGGGTTGGCCTGCCTCGACAATTTTTTCGACGACATAACGGTGTTGGTTAACTTTAACGGGATAGACACCCTTATAGCCGCCCTTATAGCCAAACTCGGCGATGGCTTTACGGAAGACTTCATTGAGGTGAACGACACGGTTGCAGAGAATGTCTGTGAAGCGGATGAGCAGAGGCAAGCCGATGCCGCGCCTGCGTACTTCGTCGACGAGTTCCTTCAAGTCAAAATTAGGCATACCCTCCCCCCCGGGGTGAACGCAGACATGCCCCTTGTCGTTGATTCCGAAATAACCGGCGCCCCATTGGCGTATAGAATAGGTGTCCAAAGAATCTGCAACTGTCCAGTGTGGAGAAGAACTTGTCGTCATTGAATTCAAAACCCCATGAAGGGAGGGGGGGGAAGAGAGGGCTTATCCAGTTATGTGGGGGAAGACTTCAGGATTTGCAAGAGAACAAAGCGGTAGTGGAGGAGAAGGAGAAGCTAGCAGCGTCTCAAGGGCTAAGGTGGTGGAGGGGGGGGTGGCCCCTCCTGGGAGGTCGTCAGCTTTGAGAAATGTCGAAAATCTTCCAAGGCCTTTAGGAAGGATGCGCTGGAGAGCAGTTTGTCCAGCTCTTCGTTTTTGAGAAGTTTGTTAAATTGCTTTTTTTCGAAGGCGCGTTTTATTTCAGGGTTATCAAAGAGTTGTTTAAGTTTATCCAACTCCTGGGAGAGGGGCTGGGGGTCCAGTTTTTGGCCAGGCAGCCATTGGCTAACATAGGGGAAGAGTTTGGCCATTTTTTCCAGTGCCAGCAGTTTTTCCCAATGTGCCTGGTTGAGGGCATTGTATTTTTTAACAAAGGCGCAAGCGCGGGAGCCCTCAAATTCCCAAGGCAAGCTGAAGGGGAGCCAAGAGAGTTTTTGCGTTAGCAGCAGGGTTAGCGAAAGCAACAGCCATACCAGGAAGGCGCCCTTGAAGGCCCCGAGGCAAAAGCCCAGGCTTCTGTTTCCGAGGGGGCTCAAGCGAGAAGGGGGAGGGCCTTGCTCGTCGTGCTCTCTGTGTTGGGGGCGCAGGGAGAGGAACACCAACACATAGACGAACAGGCAAAGCAGGATGAAAGAAATGACGAAGCTTAAGGCGACGGCTGCGGGCAGGGAGAGGGCCGGCTGTTTTGAGGCCCACCAGGGGCCGAGGGCTTGGGAGAGGGGGCCACTTGCGATGGATGCGCAGAGGAGGGCGGCGATGCTGGCGAGTTGTCGGGCAGCGCCGCGCAAAAGCCCGAGGAGGGCGAAGACAGCAACAGCGATGAGGCTCCACATATCCAAATTCACAGCGCCTTGTTTCGGTTTTTGGAGGAAGTGTCAAGACGCTCTCTGAAAAAAAGCAGAGGGCTGAAACGCTAGGTTTGCACAAAGCTTGCCTGCAAAACCATGAGCAGCAGGTTGCAGCTTCCATGCAGCAGGACGGGGCACAAAAGTCCCTGGGTTTTCTCTCTGGCGAAGCCGAAGAGAAGGGCCGGGAAGAAAACGGACAAGCGCGCAAACTCGAAGTTGGCCAGGTGCCCCAAGGCGAACAGCAGGGCCGTAAGCCAGAGTCCAGGCCCCAGCAGCTTTGTTTTGCCTGGCCAGGCCTCATGGAGGCGCGACTGTAGATAGCCTCGATAGAAATACTCTTCGCTAAGGGCGACGACGAGATATTGATCTATCACCCACTCTCCAAACCGTGGGGGGAGTTGGAAGTGCCACTGCCATTCTATGGGGGAAGCATAGGGGAGGAAGGGCAGGAGGTATTGGAATTGAAGCCAAGCGGCATAGAGGAGGGGGAAGAGGAGGAGGATAGGGAGGAAGAGGAGGAGGAAGAGGCGGAGTTCGGTTTTCCAATATTGGAGGTGGAGTCCGAAGTCAGGGCGTGGGGTAGTTTTGTTATGGGGGTAGAAGAGGGAGGAAGCGGCCCTAGGGAGGAGGAGGAAGGAGAGGGTAGCCAGCAATTTGCTGAATATACCTTGGCCGAAGAGGAGGGAGGAGGCCAGGAGGAGCAAAAAGGCGGAAGCCCAAACGAGGAGGGCCTCTTTGAGGGGGGAGATTCGTATTTGAGGAAGCATAGGTGAAGCGGGCTAGAAGTCTTGTTGCAATCTCTGATGCATGCCAGAAGGCTCAAGAAAAGTGAACAAGGCTCTGCCTGCGGTGAGTTTATCTCCCTCGGACAAGTGGGAGGGGCGGCCTGGGACGAGGGGTTGGTTGTTGAGGGAGGAGCCGTTTTTGGAGGCAGCGTCACGTACGGTCCAGCAGTCTTTGGCGCACATGAAGACGAGGTGGAGTTGAGAGAGGGTGGCCTCGTTAATAATAATATCGCAATGATCTCCTCGTCCGAGGGTCAATTGTCTTTGGCCGGAGCGCAGTTGCAAGGCCAGGGCCAAAGGGTCCTCGCTGGAAGCGGTAGGGGAGACGACAATGGCGTTACCAGGGGCGATGGTACTTTCCAGGGGCAATGTTTTTGCGCGGCCCAGCAACCAGCAGCCAGGCTCCCAAATCAACCAGCAGCCTGGGTGTTCTTTGAGGAGGTTTTCGATGGGGTTTTGTTTAAAGCGGAACCGGAGGGTAGAGAGCAGATAGTTGCGAGCTGTCATAGGTGGTGCTCCTGGTTACGCAAAGTCCAATAACGTTGATGTAGACTTAAGTTAAGAGGATCTTCCGAGAGCGCCTCTTCCATCAGTTGAATGGCCTTAGGAACATCCCCTTTTTTAGACAAAACATCGGCCATCAGCATTTTGAAATGGGCGATACCTTCTGCTTTAGGGTTTGCGTTCAAATAATTTTTTCTCAACAGCTCCATTTCTGAAGCTCGGAGGCCCGCAGCGATGGAACGAGCGACGCCGCGGAAGTTTTTGTGTTGAGCGTCGAAGGAGGCGCGGGGGAGAGGGGAGCCGATGGTTGCGAGGGTTTTCTCCAAGGTGTCTTTCAGTTTTTGGATATATTGGCGTTGTGGGTTAGAGATGTTTTGGGCCTCGAAAGTTTTGAGGTTTTTTTGGATTTCGCGGACACGGGCGCGGATGTTGCCAAGTTCAGCGTCCTCTGGAAGTTCAAGTCGCTCATAGGGGTTGGTCAATTCGAGGCGTTTTTTAAGGGCATTAAATTCTTTTTCTATTGGGTTATTAAAAGGGTGAGCGATGGGGGGAGGACTGAAATATTCCCCTTTTTGCATAGCGGCCAACATATGTTTAGAAGAAGCGTCTACGGGGGCGAATTGAAGACCATATCCCTCTGGGAGTTTCCATTGATGGGACTGTTCAGCGTTGACATGTTGAACGACGTCGGCCTCTAGGATCAGTTGTGCGGCGATGCGCAGTCTCAGGCGTGAGAACATGGGAGGGGGGTGAATGTCTTGGATGAAGCAGCCGCTTTTATTCCATTCAACGAGTTTTTTGTGGAACCAAATTTGTTGGGATTCGTCCCATATTTCCAATTCAGGCAAGGCGCGGGCATGAAGTGGGGAGGTAGGGGCCTGGGGGGCGGAGGCCAGAGGAAGCGGGCCGGTGGAGGGGGTAGAAGCAGAAGGTTTGAGGGCCCGGGACAGGGCCTCGGCGAAGGCGGCAGCGGTTTCATATCTGTCTTCGGGGTTTTTGTTAATTGCCTTCAGGATGGCATCCGACCAAGCTTTAGGGAGGAGGGGGTTGAGTTTTAGAGGAGGGGTAGGCAAGCGCTCTCGGTGAGCGAGCAGCAAGTCTGTGGTGCCTCCGCCGAAGGGGAGTCTGGCGGTAGCCATGGCATAGGCGACGATACCGAGCGCATAAATATCGGTTTGGGCGTCGACGGGGAGGCCGAGGGTTTGCTCTGGCGCCATATATTCAGGGGTACCGACAATAATGCCGGCGGCCGTATTTTGCACCGTATTTTCAGAAAACAGTTTGGCAATTCCGAAGTCCAAGACTTTCACAAAGCGCTCATTGCGTCCCACTTTGGCGATGAAAATATTTTCAGGTTTCAAGTCTCGATGAACAACCCCACAAGCATGCGCCGCATCCAAAGCGTCGCAGACTTGCTCCAAAATCCCCAAAGCCATATTACATTCCATAGGTTTGGTGAGCAAGTCATTCAGGGGGCAGCCCTCCAAATATTCCATGATGAGATAATAGAGCCTAGGTGGGATGAGATTCATGTCAAAGATATTGACGATGTTGGCGTGACCAATGAGGTTAACCGCTCTGGCTTCCGCATAGAAGCGCTGGACGAGTTGTGAATTGGCAGCCAGGTGCTCGTGGAGGATTTTGATAGCGACTTTGCTTCCAATGATCGTGTGTTTTCCCAAATAGACGGCGCCCATTCCACCTTCTCCAATGAGTCGCACAGCGCGGAAGCTTCCGAAGGGTTGGCCGATAATGGTGGTGGTTTTGTCTTCAGGAGGAGAGTCCGGCGCTTTAGACAAAGTTGGGCAAGGCTCATGGATGGGGTGTATGTTGCTGCAAGCAGGGCAGTGGAGAGGGGGCTTCTTTTCCATGAATGTTTGAGCTCTTTTTTATTTTAAGAGTCCCCCAAGCTTCCTGCTCATGCTTTGGGGGGTTGAGGAAAAATTCTTCAGAGGGAAAGGTTGCAAGTGGAGGGGGAATGGGTGAAAAAAGCGCTATGAATTCCGAAGAGACGATACCCGTCACCCACCGTCGGCAGGGGCCTCAAAGTGTGGGGTGTTTCATCGTATGTTGCTCAGACTCTCGGGGTGCCAAAGAGGATTTGAGTGGGCAGCACATTCAGCAGTTGCTGCGTGAGGCAGGGCATGAACTGTGTGGCTACAGTGTAGTCACAGACGAACCTGTGTTGATTCAAAAAAACATTGAGTCGGCATTGGGGATGGCGGGAGTACAAGTCCTACTGATTACCGGAGGGACGGGGATAGGCCAGAGGGACGCGACGGTGCAGGTATTGGAGCGCATATTGGACAAGCCCCTACCGGGTTTTGGGGAATTGTTTCGTATGCTTTCCTATGAGGAGATAGGGAGTGCGGCGATGTTGTCGAGGGCGATAGCGGGGGGGGTGGGCGGGAAGTTTATATTTGCGATGCCTGGCTCCAAGGCGGCGGTAGATTTAGCGATGAGGAAGTTAATACTACCGGAGTTAGGGCATGTGGTGAGGGAGTTAAGCAAGCGCTAGGGGCCCTTCAAGACATAGCGCGGGGGGGGGGTGCCATTTCACACATTCTGTTTTCAATGGTGTCGCAGGCCAAAAATGTGGCGCAGGCGGGTAAATATGCGGTTGGTTTCGGACTGGTGTACGACGGCGAGGGGGGTTTCAGGAGTAGCGCTGGCCTTAGCGATTTCGGTACGGCGGGCAGCCAGCAATTTGGAGAGGCTTTCGGTGAGTTGGGGGTTGTTGGCGAAATGCTCTGCGAAGCATTGCCTTCCGAATTCGAGCAAGACAGAGTCTTCCAATGCCACGACGGTAGCCGTCCTAGGCTCTCCTGTGAGCAGGGACATTTCGCCGAAATATTGGCTTTTTGAAAGTTGAGCCAACTCAATGCCTTTGTCCATACGTACCGACACGCGGCCGGAGACGACCAAATAGAAGGTATGCCCTTCTTCGCCCGCGGAAATAATTTCTTCGCCGCTGCCGAAGCGTCGTTCTTTGGCGGAATGGGCGAGTTGAGCGCGTTCCTGTGGGGAGAAGGGGGCGAAGAGATCGACATTATCGAGGAGGGACTGGGAGGGGGGGGGTTCTTCTTTAGCAAGGTTATTGGATTGGAGAATGCGGCGGGGGAGGCCGAATTCAATACCGTTTCGTTCGAAGCGATACCAAAGGCGCGTCAGCAACTCGTCCCTGACAATGAGGTAGCGATCGATGCTGCTCGTAAAAACGCGCACCTGATAGCGGACAGCCGAATCGTCAAAGGACTTAAGGCGGCAGAAGGAAGCGGGCTCTTCGACGATGGAGGAGATTTCGTCGATGGCTTCGAGGACTTGAGTCCTGACTTTGTTGGGGGGGATGTCATAGGAGATGAGGAATTCTATCTCAATGCCGATGTTAAGTTCTTTTTGGGAGAGGTTTCTGACGATGGTTTTGCTGATGGCGCCGTTGGGGAGAGTGAGGATTTCGTTTCTGAAGGTTTGGATGCGGATGGAGCGCCAGCCGATTTGAACGACTTGACCCACGTGGCCTTTTTGACCGGAGAGGCCACCCAAGTCGATGATGTCGCCGACTTCGAAAGGCTGCTCTGAGCGCAGGGCGAGGCCTGAGAAGAGGTTGCCCAAGGTATCTTGCAAGGCGAGGCCCAGGACGACGGATAAAATAGCGGAGGGGGCGAGGAGGGAGCTAACGTCGAGGTTAAACTGGGACTGGAGGATGGGGAAGACGGTGAGGAGGAGGAGGCCCCAATTCAGCAAGTCCTTCATGATTTTGGTAGTCGGTTTTTTACGGAAGTGGCGGGTTACCCACAAGCCTATGCTGACGACGAGGCGGACGAGGGCGAAGACGAGCAGCAGCATGGCCGTAGCCCCCAGCAAGCCGAAGAGCCAAGCATGCTCATCCGGCAGGGGCAAAGAAAGCTCCTCATTGGGAGACAGAGGCCAAACAAGGCGAAGGATAATGCGGAGTATTTGTACAGCCAGAAAGGCCCAGAGGGCGTTGGCAATGGGCCGAAGCTCCGAGCGCAGCTGCTCTTCATGGACAAGCCGTCGGGTGGCGAAAGTCAACATGATGAGCAGAAAGCCCACCAGCAGAGAGAAGTTATTTTGTGCGAGGTTGAGAAAAGACACGACGCGCACCTACGCCCTTTCCTTGACGAAAACAAGTTCAGTTGACTTCTTCATTCCAATGGAGAAAAGCCTAGTCATGCCTCTTGCCAATATCCAGTTTCAAGAAAGTGCCATAGAATGCCTGAGGCAATGCATCCGTGAAGACAGCCTGGCACATGCCTGGCTTTTAGAAGGTCCCGAGGGGACGGGGAAAAGTTTGGCGGCTTTAGGGGTTTGCGAGGCCCTGTTGTGCACAGAGGAGCGGGGGGAGGGGTGTGGGCAATGCTCCGCCTGCAGGCGGCTGGGGCAGCATATGCACCCGGACGTAGCCTGGTTGTCCTCGGAGCGCAGCCAAGTGGAACGTGGCTGGGTGGATGCGAAGACATTGGGCAAGCAGCCTTCGCAAGAAATTCACATAGAGCAGATTCGGCAGTTGCAAGAGCGTTTGCACATACGTGCCCTGGAGGGCAAACACAAAGTGGCCGTCATTTTGGACGCGCATGAATTGAACCTACAGGCGCAGAATGCGCTGTTGAAGACGCTGGAAGAGCCGCCTGCGGGCACTTTGCTGTTGTTGTGCACACACCAGAAGGAGAAGTTGTTGCCGACGATACGAAGCCGTTGTCGGCTGTTGACGTTTAAGCCTTTGCCTTTGGCGTTTATAGCAGAGCGTTTAGCGGCCTGGGGGGCGAGTGAGCCCGGGCGTTTAGCGGAGCTAGCGGAGGGGAGTTTAGGGAGGGCGCAGCGTTTAGCGGAAGGGGGTTTCGAGTTTCAGCAGAAGGTGGGGGCCGAGTTTTTCGCATTGGAGGCGAAGGCTGTGGGAGGGCTATTGGCTTTTGCCGAGCGCCATGGGACGAGCCGGGCGGCGGCGGAACAATGTTTGGATGCTTTGTTGGTATTATTGGCTGGCAGGGCCAAAGCCTTAGCCAGGGAGCTAGGGGAGGGGGGCAGGGTTGAAGGCCTGGCATGGCCGGAACTGTTGCGGCACATTCATGCCTATGAGCGCATAGAGAGGGCGAAGACAGCCATACTCCAGCAAAATGGCGCTCCGCGTTTGCAGTTGGAGGCGATGTTATTGGAGATGTTTTCCGTGTCGACGGGTTGAAGCGCCCAAATATGAGAGAGCAAAACATGTCCAGTGTTTTCTTTTTTTATGGAGACGAGTTTTTGGTAGAGCAAGCCGCAAAGGCCTGGGGTGCGCGGGGGACGCAAAAGAATGCGCATGCCGAGTGGTTGACGTTGAGCAGGCCGACGGAAGCCGAGTTGGAGGCAGAGCTTCGGACTTCAAGCCTCTTTGGCGACGAAAAATACATTTGGGCCAAGGAGGTGCAATGGCCCAAGGAGGGGGCCCCCAAAGCGGAGAAGAAGAAAAAGTCTTCGAAGAAAACGGCTGGTGTTGTTGAGTTAGAGAACGCCCTTTTGCGCCTGTTTCAGCAAGGACTTCCGGAGAGAACCCACCTGCTGTTAACGCAGGCTGACTGGGAGATGCCTGCCGTATTGGAGAAGTGGTTGAAGGCGCATGCTGAGGTAGAGCACCATGCGGTTGCCTCCAAGTTGAAGGACTTGGATGTGGACGATTTGGTAGCGCGTTGTTTAGAGCCTTTGGGAAAGACGTTGGCCGCGGATGCGAAGGCTTTGTTGAAAATGCGCTTGGGGGGGCAAATGCGTCTTTGGGCGCAGGAGTTGGAGAAGTTGGCCCTTTATTCCGAGAAGAAGCGCATAGGGGTGGAGGACGTAGAGTTATTGGTAGTGAATGCGCGTGAAGAGGAATTTTTAGAGTTGTCCGAAGCTTTGCAGCAGAGAAACCATGAGCGGGCTTTGTCGCATGTGACGGAGGCTTTGTCGCAAGGCGCCTCCCCCATTATGTTGGTAGCGTCCATTGCTTCGGTTGTGCGCAATTTATTATTAAACAGGGAGCGGCTAAGCTTTTTAGGGGAGGCAAGCAGCTTCCCCAGAAACTATGGTGAATTCCAAAGGAGGGTATGGCCGAGGCTTGAAGCCGATGCTGGGCAAGCGAAGCTGCCCCACCCCTATGCCGTATTTATGGGCATGTCCGCGGCTGCAGGTTTTTCCAAAAAGTTGCTTTGCCGTTTATTGGTTTTGTGTGCCCAGGCGGATTTGGATTGCAAGTCCGGCAAAAGCCAGTTTGTGGTTGAGAACCTTATACGTCACATGTGTTGGAAAGAGGGTAGCCCTGTTTTTTAAGGGAGAGCGGTTTTAGAAGGTGAGGCTTTTGGTTTTTCATGCCATGTGGGTTGAATGGCAGGTTGAGAGAGGGGTTTTTCAAAGAAGCTTTTAAGGAGAAAAAATGTCGAAGTTGACGTTGGTGACTTGTGCCCTCCCCTATGCGAATGGCCCTTTGCATTTGGGCCACATGGTGGAGAACATTCAAGCGGATATTTTTGTGCGGTTTTTGCGCTCCATGGGGAACGAAGTCCTTTTTTTATGCGCGGACGACACGCATGGAACGCCCATAGAGTTGAAAGCCCTCGAAAAAGCCCAGGCCCCCGAAGTTTTTGTGCAGCGTTTTTTTGAGGAACACCAGAGAGACTTTTCCGAGTTTGACATCAGCCACGACACTTTCGGCTCCACGCACAGTCCTGAAAACCAGTTTTGGGCCAATGAAATTTATACGCGACTCAAACAGAAGGGACACATTGCGCGCAGGGACATTGAGCAGGCTTTTGACGAACATGCCAACCGGTTTTTGCCGGACAGGTTTGTGAAGGGGACGTGCCCCCGTTGCAAAGCGGCAGATCAATATGGGGATGTTTGCGAGAAATGTGGCGCTATTTACCGCCCCAAGGAGTTGATAGACGCACGCTCCGCACTTACCCAAAAACCCTGCATATGGAAGTCCTCCGAGCATTTGTTTTTTGAGCTTGTGAAGTTTGAAGCCTTCCTCAAGGAGTTGTTGTCTGCCGAGTTTGTTTCCGAAAGCATTGCCGCGCAGCTGCAGCAATTTTTTGAGAAGGGGTTGGCCGACTGGGACATCAGCCGCGATGGGCCCTATTTTGGTTTTCCCATTCCAGATGAGGAGAACAAATTCTTCTACGTATGGTTGGATGCGCCCATAGGCTATGTTTCGACAACCGACATTTGGGCGAAGCAGAAGTCTCCGACGCACAGCGCGCAACAGCTTTGGAGCCAAGAAGCGGACACGCGCATTGTGCATTTCATTGGAAAGGACATTGTCTATTTCCACTGCCTCTTTTGGCCGGCCATGTTGCATGTGGCTGAGTTGAAGTTGCCAGAGCGTGTCCATGTCCACGGCTTTTTGACGGTGAATGGCGAAAAAATGTCCAAGACGCGAGGCACATTCATTGAAGCTAGGACATATCTCTCCCATTTAGATCCAAGTTATTTGCGTTTCTATTTGGCTTCCTTGTTGGGCCCCGGGCATGAGGATTTGGATTTCAGCCTGAAGGAATTTCGCCAACGCACCAATGCCGAGCTGGTGAACAACTTGGGCAACCTCGCTCAACGTACCCTCTCTTTGCTGTCCTCGCCTGCGTTGCAAGGCAAGTTGGCCGCTGCCGATGGGAATGCGGAAGGCCGCCGCATGGTGGAGGCCGCTTTGGCCAAGCTTCCGCATATAAGACAGGCTTTTGAAACGGTTGATTTGCGCCAGGCCATAAAGCTGATTTTGGAGATAGGCAATGAAGCCAACCTCTATTTGACGCAACAGGCGCCTTGGAAGCAGGTGAAAGAAGACGTTGAAGCGGCCAGGGCCGTGTTGTCCGAGACAGCAGAGGTGATTTTCATTCTGAGTGGTTTGTTATGGCCTGTGGTGCCCAAGCTTGCACAGAAGCTGGCAGCCCAGTTGAGTGTGGAAGTGCCGACCTTTCAACATTTGCTGAGCGCAAGCTACCCTCTGTTGGACAGGGCACGTCTCCTGGGGACGGTGTCTCCCCTCATCACCCGCATGGAAGCTTCGGCGGTGGATGCGCTGGTTTCCTCTTCCTCCAAGGCCCCCTAGGAGACGCTGTTGAAGACAGAGGGAAAGAAATGCAGCTGATAGATGCGCACTGTCATTTGGATGTTTTGGCGAAGGGCTCTATGGAGTTAGCCGGGGCTATTTTAGAGAGGGCCAAGGAAGCAGGGGTACTCAGGACAGTAGCCATAGGCCAATGGAGGGGGCCGGGGAATTTTGGGGAGACTTTGGAGTTGCTGAAGGCATTTCCCGAGCTATTGACAGCCACCCTAGGGATTCACCCTCACGAAGCGGGGAAAGTTTCAGAGGAGGACTGGGGGGAGTGGGAGAGGCTGTCCATGCTTAAGGAAATACATGCCCTAGGGGAGACGGGCCTGGACTATTTCTACAAGCACTCGGAGCCTGAGCAGCAGCGAGAGGCTTTTCGAAGGCATTGTCGGCTGGCCAAGCGTTTGGGAAAGCCCTTGGTGGTGCACATGCGTGACGCGCATGAAGACTGCATGCGCATTCTTGGGGAGGAGGAAGTTGGAAGCCAAGCCGTCATCCATTGTTTTACGGGGGACCGTCGTCAAGCCGAAGCCTACCTTGAGTTGGGGTGTAGTCTGTCCATTTCGGGTATTGTCACCTATGCTTCTGCCGAAGCCTTGCGCGAAGCGGTACAAGCCATTCCGGATGAGCGGCTGCTTTTGGAAACGGACAGTCCCTATTTGACGCCTGTCCCCATGCGTGGAAAGCAGAACGAGCCTGCTTTTGTTGTGCATACGGCGAAGGCGGTGGCGAAAATACGCAAGACAGAAGTGGAGCTGTTGGCCCAGTTGTGTTGGGAGAACACGCTTCGTTTTTTTGCTATTGCCAACCTCTAATACCCCCCGGGTAGGGGCTTAAACCCAAACTGCTCTAGGTTTCCTGAGGCATCCACAGGGCGTTGGGGACGAATTTGAATTCGGCGTGGATGAGCGACATGATGGTTTTGGCGGCTTGTTGTCCGGTTTTGTTTTCCCAGCTGGCGGCGACGAGGTTTCCTTGCTCAAAAAAAGCATTGCCTTGCAGTTTGGCTGTGCGTACCCACAAGGCGCCGGATTTTTTTTGTTGAGAGAGAATGTCGAAAAGCTCGACCGAAGCCATCTCCTCATAGCTTCCATAGACGGTTTGCCCAAGCGCGCCCATGGCAACGTGGTTCTCCACCACTTTGCGAAGAGTTTCTTGAGTAGAAGAGGTATCCAAAGGCAGCGGCAAAAAAGCGTCGATGCCCGCTTGCTTTAAGTTTTTGGCCATGCTCGCGTCCGAAGGCTCCCCTATCAACAAAATGGGCAGCGCAGCGCTTGTCGGGTGAAGGCGTATATATTCGGTCAAAGCTCGAATATCGTCATAACCAAAAGCCAAGTCCAAGCAAAGCGCGGCCATGCCGTTGTCTTGCAACACATCCAAAACATCATCCAAGACGGCACTGCTTCGGCAAAGCCATTCCATGGGCTCTGCTGCTTTTCTCAACTCTTGGACATGCTCCCCATGTGGAGATATGAACAACAACCAACGTCCATCCTGAGTGAGCGCGTTGCGGAGATAGGCTGAGCCGATGGCCCCCTGAAGTGTTTGCAGCACACGTTCGTCAAAGAGTTTTTCGCTGCTTTCTTCGAGTTTGGAGAAGGCATCCTTTTTCTGCAAAATTCTCCCGGCTGGGTTGCGCAGGTTGCGCCGAAAATCCACATAGGCGTCCACGGCTGAAAGAATGCGTGCGCCGAGGAGAATGCCTTCGGATTGGAGTTTTCTAGGGAGTCCGCTGCCATTGGAGGCTTCAAAGCGTTGTTTGAGGATGGAGGTTGAAGCGGGGGGCAAGGAGAAGGTCGTTTCGTTTTCGAGTTGTTGTTGGGCGAGGGGTGCATGGCCCAAGTCAGCACTCAAGGAGGCGAGCGTCACATGAGGTCCCCCCGAGTGGCCGAACTCGTGAGCGAGGCAGGCCAATTGGAGTTGGGAAAGCTCTCGCAGGCTCATCCCCATGGCGTCGCCTATATGAATGGCCAAACGCTCCACAAGCGTGGAATGATCTCTGAGGACTCCCGGTCGGTTTTGTTCCAACTGGACAACGAGTTGTCGGATGATTTCCGTCAGGCGTAGGGTAGAGAACCTTTCGCACTCGGATGACAATGCCAACTGTCGGGTTTTGAGAACACGTTTGAAACGACTCATGAGGAGGAGGGGGGGAAACAGGGAGAGGGATAAAGCACAGCTAAAGGAGGTTTAACGACAACGCTCATTTTTAATTCCATTCACGCTTCATGAGGGTTTGTCTTCTGGGTTGGGGGGGGGAGGGGGCATTTCCGAAGGAGGCGGTTCCGCCGGGGAGGGGGGGGCGGGGCTATCCTCTTCGGCCGTCAGAACGTCAAAGGGCTTGAAGACGAATTCTTTGGGCAACCCACGGGCATGAGGCGTCTCGGGTTTGGGTTCTGCTTTGGGCTCCGTTTTAGGGGCAGGAGGGGGCGGCTTATGGGGAGCCGGTATAGCAGAAGGTATTATAGAAGGTATTGCCGAGGACAAGCCGGCGAGTTGCTGCTCTATTTTTTCTTGGATGAAGGCTTCCAGTGAAAGGCAGAGGTTTTCCAAGGCCTGGGCGATGCTGGGGGGAGGGGGGCGATTTTTTTTAGGGGTTTTAGGGGGGGCGATTTTGGGTATAGCGTTTTGTTTTTCTTCGACGTTAGGGGGGGTGCTTGGAGGCATAAACTCATGGGCGTCGATGGGCTCTGGAGCCAGACATTCCAACTGTTCGACGACCAATTGGGGTTTACCTCTAAAGTTGATGACAGTACCTCGGAGCAGGAGATAGTCGTTTTCCTGGAATGCAGCGTCGGCCGTTTCGACGTTGTCGAAGATTCGCCCTGGGATGGCCCCCGTCTTATCCACGAGGGAGAGGGCGAGGAAGGGTTTGCCGCTGCGGGCCAAGTGTCGGGATTTTTTCGCTACACGAAAGACGGTATGGACTTTTTGTTGGAGGCTCAAGTCGCCGACGAAGACTTTTCGGACACGTTCGACTTGCTCTGTTGTATGCTCTAAGGTTATTTTAGCTTCTTCCGTTTTAATTTTAGCTTCTTCCGTTTGACTCACGTCGCACCTATGCCAAATGGGGTTTATATGCGCACATTCTTTTTCGTGCTTCTGGTTTTCATTTCAGGACAAGCATTTGCGGATGAACCGCAGTGGGAAATCGCCACGCGTAAAGAAGGAATTACTGTCTTTGCGAGAAAAGCGGAAGGCCAAAATATAGCAGAAGTGAAAGCCATTGGATTGATACAGGCGTCTCCTGAGGCAGTTTGGAAGATACTGGTAGATTTTGACAACTATACGCAAAGCATGCCCTATACGGAGATTTCACGGTGTTTATCCCGTGAAGATAATGATAAAATATTTTATTTTTATACGGTGTTAAACCCTCCCGTCGTTTCAAGGCGCGACTATGTTTTGAAGTTGAGAGATGTTTCCGACTGGAAGGAGGGCAAGGGTTTTCTCAAACTTTCGTGGACGGTTGCAGAGGATGCCGACACACGGGTCCCCCCGACGTCCGGTATGGTGCGTCTCAAGCTGAGTACCGGCTATTGGCTGTTAGAGTCGAGGCAGGGGGGGAGGGCGACTTTCGCCACCTATTATGTATTAACCGATGGGGGGGGGACTTTGCCTGCCTGGGTGATTAACCAAGCCAACAAGACGGCGGCGCCGAATGTTATTTTGGCCGTCCGAAAGACGCTTGAGCCCAGCAAGAAGTGAAAGCTTCAAGGTTTTCTATATTTTTTTCGTTGCCAGCGCGTGAGCCATTGAAGGCCAATAACTGCAAAGGCCAAAGCGAAAAGGATTCCCATGGACGTGGCCTCATAAAGGAAAGAAAACCCCGCCATACTCCCCAGGAGTGCGAGCCCCAAAGCCCAACGCATTTGTTTGTCGGCCCAAAGGCTGCGCGGCGCTTTTTTGGCCTGCGCAAGCTCAGGAATGAGGGCGGCCTTGCGCCAAGTGCTGCCGTCTTCGCGCTGTACCTCGTCCGTGGGCTCCACCAGCCCCAGGAGATAGGCCTCCCTTAACTCCAGCATAGACGCATAGCTTAATTCACCGTCCGGATTACGAACGCGGTATTTCATACCGGGAATTTAACCCTGTCTAGGCTAAACCCCAAAGCAAGACTGCAAGACGGTGTACGTTTTTGCCGTGTGGGGGTATGTTGCAGCGTGTGAAAATTTACGCAGTCCCCCAGGCGAAAACCTCGAAATGTGCATAGAAAATTGCGCACTCCTCCCCAAGGCCTTGAAAAAACATGCCCCAAAAACAGGACCTTGGAAAAAATAAGGTTTGGCCCGATAATTGGATAGAAGGACGGCTACGGAGGTTTTTGAATGCGTTCGGACAAAAAAAGCACCAAAATTCTTGCACGCAGTTTTTTTATGCAGCTGCGTGAGGGGGGCTATACGCAAAACCAGGTGTTGGACATTGCCTCCGAGCTTTTGGCCTTGGTTGCGATGGAGGCCCAAAACCCCCCTCCCCCTCAGGAGGTTGCCCCCTCCCCGACGCCCCCCCTTTCTCCTTAGTACCCCCCACCTCAACGAAGCCGTTGCTATTGGCCCGAGGAACTGTCAGACTTAGCCTTCTATTTGCCCAAAAGGCGCGGATTTTTTGAGCCGGCCATACGGGGGAGAAACATGCCGCTTTTGCCCACAAAACTCGGAGACGCGCTCGCCAAAATAGAGCCCAAAGACAACGAGCCTGAAGCCATTTCCGCCTTCGCTGAGGCCTTTGAAGACTATTTCTATGGCGCAACCGCGACGGGCCCTGCTGTGCCGGGCTCCCTTTCGGCCGCACGTGCAGCCATGGAGGGCGCTATGACAGGGCTTTCCGTCAGCGGGCTTGCCTCCATTCAACTGGGCATAACGGCCTTCTGGGGTATTGCCTGCGCCAGTGCCGCCAGCGTATGGCCCGGGGTACTTTCTGCGAGCCCCCCACCCGGACTTGGAGGCATTGCGGCTGCGGTGGGGGCCGTTGTCCCCCTCAGCGCCGCCTCCAAGCTGGACGGGCCTTCCGCATGGCGCGCGATGGCGCTGGCCATTCACCCCTGTATGCTAGGTGGCATCGCCGTCCTTCCACCCCCCGCTGCGCCTATGCCTATTTTATAAGGACTATGGACATAGGCCACTATGGCCTTAGGTTACCCCTCCCCCCCTAGGCCGGTTTTAAGCTAAAGCGCGTATACCCCCAGACGCCTCTAGGCCCCTTTGGAAAGGGGGTGAAGGCTTCTATCCCCCATTGGAAAGGGGGGAGGGGGGGACCCTCTTTTTAACCCCACTGAATAGCAAAAGGAATAACCCTAGGGCCCAAAAGCTTAGGCTAAGGGCATAAACCCACCCCCCTAGCCATAGGCATAGGGCTATGGCCCTATAAACAAGGGCTATAGGACGCTGCCTAAACCAAGTCCACTCTACCCAGGCCATAAGCCAACTGCAACCCAGCAGGGCCCAGGCCGGCCCATGTTGTTGCCAGTGGCTTCGCAAGAGGGGCCATTGGCGCGCAAACAGCACGAAAAAGACGGCAACGGCCGCGAGGGCCAATACCAAAACGGCCGCGGCCGCAGCGTCCTTCGCCAGTTTGGCCAGGGGGTGGGGCCCAGGGGAGCCTAAGTCCACACCCGCCTCCAGGGCCGTGTTGATTAACTCGGCAAAAAAAACCAGGCCTACCAACGTCAGCAGCAGCGCCGTCTCCAAAGCCTCCAGGCCCAGAGGGACGCAGACGACGCACAAAGCCAGGGCGATGTGGACGTGGATACGCAGGTTACGTTGCGTGGACAGGGCGCTGTTCCACCCGTCCCACGCGTGGCACAGGGAAGCGAGGAAAGGGGAGGGGGGGAGTCTCACAGGGGTTTAAGCATACTGCGTCTAGGGGCGGTATGCCTGTTTTTATTCAAAACCGGCTAGGAAAGCAGTGGGGCTAGGGGGCTAGGGCAGGGCCAGCCCCCCCTGACGGCCGCGGCCGGGTTGGGAGGTGGGGGGGCCCCTAGGGCGATACCCCCCTAAGCCTACCCTAGCCCCCTGAGAAATGGGTGAAGAAACATTGACGGGAGGGGGGGCTGGGCTTTAGTTTATACCGACGTCCAAACATATTATTCGTCGTTGTTGGAGTTGTTGTTTTCCCCCCATTTTCCCCCTCAGGAGGCTTCATGGCTATTAAAGTTGCCATTAACGGTTTTGGTCGTATCGGCCGCTGTGTTTTGCGCGCAGCACTCTCGAAGCAGGCGTTGGCTTTTGAAGTGGTTGCCATTAACGACTTGGACAAGCCCGCGGCATTGGCGCACCTCTTCAAATACGACTCCGTCCACGGCGTATGGCCCGGCGAGGTGAAGGCGAGCGAGAAGGGCATGGTGATTGACGGCAAGGAGATATGCGTCACGGCCGAGAAGGAGCCCGCCAATTTGCCGTGGAAGGCGATGGGTGTGGAGCTGGTATTTGAGTGTACAGGGCGTTTTGTCGACAAAGAGTCCTGCTCCGCGCATTTGAAAGCGGGGGCGAAGAAGGTGCTGATTTCCGCGCCGGGCAAGGGTGTAGATGTCACTTTAGCCTATGGCGTTAACCATGAAGTTTATGACGCTAAGGTGCATAACATTATTTCCAATGCCTCCTGCACCACCAACTGCCTGGCCCCCATTGTCAAGGTATTGCACGAGGGTTGGGGGGTGGAGAAGGGGTTGATGACCACGGTCCACAGCTATACCAACGATCAACGCATCCTCGACTTGGTGCACAAGGACTTGCGCCGGGCGCGTGCGGCGGCACTTTCCATGATCCCCACTTCCACAGGCGCGGCCAAAGCGATTGGCGAGGTGATTCCGGAGCTGAAGGGCAAGCTGCACGGCATTTCCGTGCGTGTCCCCACCCCCAATGTGTCTCTGGTGGATTTGACGGTGATGGTGAAGAAACCCACGACGGTGGAAGAAGTGAATGCCGCTTTCAAAGCGGCGGCCGAAGGCAAGCTGCGCGGCGTTTTGGAATATTGCGATGAGCCCACGGTTTCCACCGACTATAACGGTAACCCGAATTCGGCTATTTTTAACGCTATGGACACCAGCATTATGGGTGGGGACATGGTGAAGGTATTAGCCTGGTATGACAACGAGTGGGGCTATTCCAACCGCATCATTGACGTCGCTCAATTTATGACGCTGAAGGGCCTATGATCCGCTATATTGACGAGCTGGAGCTTTCAGGCAAACGCGTCTTCATTCGCGTAGACTTCAACGTACCCTTGGACAATGGCCGTGTTTCGGACGACACGCGCATTCGCGAAGCCCTGCCGAGCATACGCCACGCGCTGCAAAAGAATGCGAAGTTGATTTTGGCTTCGCATTTGGGGCGGCCCAAGAAGGGGCCGGAGGCCAAGTTTTCGATGGAGCCTGCGGCCAAGCGTTTGTCCGAGTTGTTGGGGGGTGGGGTGGAGGTGGTGCAGGCGGACGACTGCATCGGCGACGGGGTATTGAAGATGGCCAACGACTTGGGGCCGGGGCAGGTGTTGATGTTGGAGAACCTGCGTTTCCACCCTGAGGAAGAAGCCAACGACGTGGGGTTTGCCAAGCAACTGGCCTTGCTGTGCGACGTCTATGTCAACGACGCTTTTGGCACCGCGCACCGTGCCCACGCCTCGACGGCGGGCATGGTGCCTTTCGTCAAAGAGAAGGCCGCAGGTTTTCTCCTTCGCAAGGAGTTGCAGTTTTTGGGGCCTCTCATTGCTTCTCCTCAAAAGCCTTTTGTCGCCATTTTGGGCGGAGCCAAGGTCTCCGACAAAATAAAAATAATAGAAAACCTGTTGCCGAGAGTGGAGAAGCTGCTGATAGGCGGAGCGATGGCCTATACCTTTCTCAAGGCCCAGGGCATAGAAATAGGCAAGAGCCGGGTGGAAGAAGACAAGCTGGGTTTAGCAACCCAGTTGTTGCAATCCGCCCAACGTTTAGGCGTGGCCTTGGTATTGCCGGTGGATCATATTTGCGCCACCTCCATAGACGCCCAAGCCCAGCCCATTGAAGTGCCGACTCAAGCCATAGACGAAACCCTCATCGGTTTGGACATAGGCCCGAAGACTCAAGCTCTCTACCGCCAGCACATACTCGAAGCCAAAACGGTTTTGTGGAATGGGCCCATGGGATTTTTTGAAATGGCGCCTTTTTCAGGAGGCAGCAAAGCGGTGGCATTGGCCATGGCGGACTCCGAAGCCCAAACCGTCATAGGCGGAGGCGACAGTGCAGCTGCCGTCAACACGTTTGGCTTGGGCGACAAAATGAGCCACATTTCAACCGGAGGCGGCGCTTCGCTGGAGTTTCTCGAAGGCAAGGGCCTGCCGGGCATACAAACCCTCGAAACCAACTAACCGCTTCCACTTTGCCATGATCTCTTCGTTGGACTCGTTTTTGTTCAGGTCATGCACTTAAGTGCACTCCCTTCACAAAAGCCTCGTCCGCCTCGATCTCATGGCAAATTGAAACCGGTCTGTAGAATCACTTTGAAGTAGAACAGCTCTAGGAGAAAAATTATGGCGCGCCGCTGTTTCGTTGCTGCGAATTGGAAGATGAACATGACGGTTTCGCAAGCCTTGCCGTTTGCGTCGCAACTGGCGACGTTGACAGGTGGCGAGGCGGCAGAAATTGCCATTGCCCCGCCCTTTGTGGCTTTGTTGCCGGTGGGGCAAGCGTTGCTTTCCAGCGGCGTGGCTTTGGCCGCGCAAAACTGCCATGCCGTGTCCTCCGGCGCCTATACGGGAGAAGTGTCTGCCCCCATGTTGGCCGACGTGGGTTGTCGCTATGTCATTGTTGGACACTCTGAGCGCCGACAGTTGTTTGGCGAAACCGACAGCCTTGTCAACGAGAAGGCCAAGGCGGTTTTGGCGGCGGGCCTCTGCCCCATTTTGTGCGTGGGAGAAACCCTTGAGGAGCGCGAGCAGGGAAAAACTTTGGAGCTGATTTCCTGGCAGCTTCAAGCGGGTCTTGCGGGCATTTCCCATGAGTCGCCCATGGTCATCGCCTATGAGCCCGTATGGGCCATAGGCACGGGCAAGACGGCGACTTCCGCTCAAGCCCAGGAGGTGCACGCCCACATTAGAGAGCAACTGAGGAAGCTGTGGAAGGAAGCGGCCGAGCAAGTGCGCATTCTCTATGGCGGCTCCATGAAAGCCAGCAATGCCGAGGACTTAATGTCCCAACCCGACATAGACGGGGGCTTGGTGGGTGGCGCCAGCCTGCAGTTTGTGGAGTTTGCGGCCATTGTGGAGGCGGCGAAGAAGGCCACGGGGCACAAGCAACAAAGAAACGCTTAGGGGTTGTGGAGAAAGGCCGCATGTGTTTAATGGGCGGCTGAAGCTATGGAAATTTTCATTTCAATCATTCATGTAGCGCTGTGTCTGTTTATGATCCTCGTCATTTTGCTCCAACCGGGCAAGGAGGGTGGGGGCATGGGCGGAGCCTTTGGTGGGGGTGCAGCGACTTCGGCCTTTGGCGGCCAGGGCGCGACGACATTTTTAAGCAAGCTGACAGCGGGTTGCGCGGTGACTTTTTTCATAACCTCGTTGTTGCTTTCCTTCGTTGGCTACCAAGGCTCCGTTGTTGCGGGCCACAAGGCGACTTCTCCAGTGACGGCCCCAGCCAAAGCCCAGACAGAGGCGCCTGAAGCCGGGCTTCCAGGGGCGGAGTTGGAAGACAATGCGGTGGAGCCTTCTGCGGCAGAGTTAGCAGTTGAGCCCGAGGGCAATGCAGCAGAGCTTCCCGTAGAAGCAGCGCCCTCAAACTAGAATGGTTTGAGCCGTTGCGAAATGTCCCCTCATTTTTTTCTGGCGAAGCAGCCGCTTCATGCTAAAGCGTTTCCCCGTAGCAAGCCCAGGTGGTGGAATTGGTAGACACGCCATCTTGAGGGGGTGGTGTCGAAAGGCGTGCGGGTTCGAGTCCCGCCCTGGGCAAACCTGAGTGGTCCAAGAAAGTCCCACAAAGTCCAAAAGGCCTTGTGGGACTTTGTTTTTATGGAGTTGTTGCTTCCGGGTAGCCTCAGAGGCTCCCCAGACATACCCAGGTTTTCTGACGCTCAGATGACGCTAGCTGACACTAACGCGGATTTAGCGTCTTATTTTGCACTACCGTTCTTGTTGCTCGGGCTACCAGCATGGCTGCCAGAGTTGCCCGGACTATGCCCCTAGAAAGTTGGACTTTTGTTGTCGCTACCCACCACCCACGTAGCCACATGAGATAAAACGAAACCGACAACGAAGAGAACGTTGGATTACCTGAGCCCCGTGGGTTTTTAGGTTGCGGATGCTAAACAGCTCAAAAACAACCTTCCACTTTTTTGCAAGAATCATACACACCATACATTCGGCCCATTAAGAGCTTGTTTTCTTACCGGTTTTTGAATGTATGATTCAGGTGCTTGGCCGAAAACAGGGACAGGAAACCAGGTTCATGAGAACTGTTGGGAATTTTACGGGTCCTTTGAAACGCATTTCACTTGAGGGTGCTATTTGGCCCGTTTGCCCGCTGTCTTAAGAATTTTTGAAAGTGGAAAAATATGTCTATTTCGAAATACCCCTTTTTTGGCCAAAGGCCTGCCAACGACCATCAACTCTCGCAAGAGCTGATAAAAAAGCAGATTCCATGTTGCCGCGCCACCGTTGACAAGAGCATTCATTGTCCTATGTTTCATCTTAAATAAAGGAGATGTAACTGATGAGTTTTCAGATGAGTTTTCAGGAATCGATAGACGCTTTAATAAAAATGATACGGTCAGATATTGAACCTGATGAGGAAATACTGGGTGAATGCATTCAACACCTAGAAAAAGTTGCAGAAGCTACCGGACGTGGCGAGGGAGAACACGATTCAAGGAAGGAAGGTATTACGTCTATAAAGAATGCAACGTATCCATCAGCTGGTACTGATGAGAAGAAAAAAGCTGTCTACCTGCTTCAGAATTGGACGAATTGGTAATTCTTTGGTGCAGTGTTAGCTGACATGAAACCTTTCGGATAAGCTCCACTTTGGGTGGGCTCAAACCCCAAGTGGCAAGTGAGTGCGTGGCGCCTATAGTAGGAAACTATAAGCCTCCGCTGCAGGATTGGTTTTTGGGGTTGCTTTTTTATACAGACGAAAAAAGTAACTCACTGAGAGACGAAAAAGCCTGCCCCATGCGAAAAAAATAACCTCAATATTTTTGAAGCGTTAAGACGAAACACAAGTTTTTTCACACCATCTTAGCAACTTTGTAGGTGCAAGACCGACAATGTAAGCGTAGGGTGGTTATCGGGGGGCAGCGCCAACATTCTATTGTGTGTAGGATTTTATTCAAGCGTATTCATTGTGTTTTTTTCGAAAGACAACAATGGGAAGCGGACACTGCCCGTGTGTGTTGGGGGGAAGGGGGGATTTATTTTGGGTCATTCATTTGTAGGTATTCACTTATTCACATTTTATTTTGAGGAGTAAAAGTCATGGGTTTAGTTTCAAGCGTAGGCTCAAGCAACACAATAATACCGAAGGTGCCGGATACGTCGAAGCAAGAGGATGCGGCGAAGGTGACACCGAAGTTACCGGCTGTGTCAAAGCAAGAGGATGCGGCGAAGGCGGCAAATCAGCTAGCTTTAAAAAACCAACCAAAGGATGAGTTTGAAGGGGGTGAACAGGGCTACAAGAAGGAAATCGAAGAATACAACACCCAAATTGGCAATGCTGAAGATGAAATTAAAAGAATCGAAAATGAAATAAAAAATCTCAAAAATGACGGCATGTTGGAAAATATGCTCGGATGGACTCCTTGGGTCGAAACTAAAGTCGAAAAAGAGACCAAGCTAAATAATGAGAAAGCTACACAAGAAGGAATTAGAGATAAGGCTTTAGGAGATAGAACGAATGCAGTCAATGAAGCCCAAAAGTTTTGGGGGGAAGATCCGGACTATCAGCGTGCAGCCAACACCTTTAGGTATTATTATGATTTAACTGACACCGCCAGCGGAACAGGCGAAAAAGACGGCATCGTTAATGAAAAAGACTTGGAAGCGATGGCGAAAAATCCAGACATTCCCGAAGAGGTGCGCAAGGACTTCAAGTTTCTCCTCGACAGCGGTGCCTTTCTCGCCATGTCCGGGGGTGATAGATACATCAGCGAAGATGACCCTACGGTTTCTATCTCAGGAAATTCAGACATTGATGGATTTTTGAGGACAGCATACAGAGAACAGAAATATCACGAAGGAACAAGCGAAGGAGATGCTTCAGGAAGCAATAACCATACAAAATATGGCGACTGGTATTATAATGGAAAGGTATCAGGAGATAACTATCCCTGGTGTGCTACATTTGTATCCTGGTGTGCAAAAGAGGCTGGAATAGGAGGAACAACGGTTCCTAAGTATGAAGGATGTTTGGGTGGTATAGACGAGTACAAGAAGGCAGGCTGTTATCATACCGCAGAGAGTGGATATGAGCCTAAGGCAGGTGATGTTTTCTTTCATGAAACAGCCCATACAGGAATTATTCTTGCCTATGACAAGAAAAACAATTGCGCCTATACCATTGAAGGGAATTGTGACAATGAAGTCAAAATTGTCAAACGTCCGATGGAATATTTTACTTCATTCGGGAGCAATGGAGGCACAAGCAATGGTGTTATACCTTCGAATTATGACCAAACAAAAGGCGGAATTGCATGATAACTAAAACAATTTAAACAGCAGTAGTCATGATTTTTTCAAAAGGCGGTTGAGATGCAGATCTCAACCGTCGTTATTTTGTGTAGCCCACACCACCAACCTCCGTTAAACAAATAAAGAAAATCAAGTGATTTTCACTGAATACCCCACCCAATTGGATAGCTCAGCATGGGCATGTGAGTGTATAGGGTTTTCTTCGAATTATTTTATTTTTCTTTGTTGCAACATCGCTTATATTTCATGCCAGAACCACAGGGGCACGGGGCATTTCTGCTTACCTTCGCTTTTGAGAGCGCTGAATTATTTTGAAAATCGCTTGCTGTTGTTTTTATGCGTCTAACATAGGTGGCGTACTCAAGCGGATTAATTTTATATTTATCTGAATTAGACACAAGTTTACATTTGGCGTCAATGACTTTTCCTTCGTCTATTGTTAATAACAAATAGTAAATTTGTTTAATGTTAAGGGTCTCAAGCATCGCAACTGAGCATCCGAGCATCTTTTCATCGGTTGCATAGTTTTCGGTTGATGTATTGCAATAAATTTGAATTGGAGTGAAATCTTTATGCCCCTTAAGATAACTGATTTTGCCTTCAAACTTTTTAGTGACTTTTTGTCTTTGAATGATCTGCTTGGAGCTTTCCTCTATACCTTCTAGCAGATTCCTATCTCCGTCCAAGAGATGAAAAGCAAGTTTTATCCTATCTTTCCCTTGTTGCTTGTCTAAGCATAAAATAATATCATTAACAAAATCTGGAACATCAAACTTAGGCTTTTCCGTCCGCATATAATTATCAAAATATTCGTCAATATCTTGGCACATATCAGTGAGCCAGACATGATAGGTTTTTTTGATATCTTGTTCGACTTCCTTGTGTAACTCATGGAGTCGACAATTAAAATGTCTATTGGAAAGATAACTGCCCAAATAATTCAATTCATCATCATTCACGAATTTTTCAATGTCAATGCTCTTTAGACGCTCTTTCAAGAAGTGTAGAAAGAACAGTGGAGAATCAAAGAAAAAAGAGTATGTTGTTAGATCATAAATGCTCAAGGGAAAGGTTTCCTTGAAGTCATTTCTAAAATCTGATAATGTATTATACGAGGTTGCCAACTCGCCAATGGGATCTAGGGCTATTGCAAATTGGAATACCCAGTTAAAATCATCTCTTTCCAGGGTTATTTTTGCTTCATGCTGTTTGGTGTATATTGTTAATGTCCTGTTTTTTGTTAAGGTGTTTATGAACCTTTCACATTGCTCAAGTGGGGCTCTAATTAAGTCTTTGACGGATTTTTTATGTGACTCAGGATCTAAATCAACTGATCGAGGGGTATACGAACCTGCTTTTACTTCAAACAAAAACAATACATTTTCGAAAATCAAAATGCCATCGTTTTCAATCCAGTTGCCTTTGCTTTCCTTATAAAAGTTATTTGTAAATGTTTTAGAACCAGGTAATGGTTTTGCCAACAACCACGCGGCGAGTTCTTCTGATGCCTTTGACTGATTGATGTTCCATTCCTTTTGGTTGCTTGGATATTTTGAACAAATTGCTTTTTTCAAATTGCGGTATAAGTTGTCAAAGCAAATAGAATGACTAAAAACAAAACTTTCGTTACCTGCCTTAACGAATGGTCTCTTTGATGTGGGCATTTCTATGTCAAACCATCCTTTGTATTTTTCTCGCCCCAAAAAAGTTTTTTCTTCACCATTATTAAATGTCAAATCGTCAATCAATTCGTCCGGCCAATGGGTTATTTTTTTGACTGAAAATAGTTCACTTGGACTGAGCGCGTCAGTGCTTTTTGTTGCCTCATTATGCATAATTCTTTCAACAAAAACACTAAGGTTTTCTAATCCGCTTTTGAATTCCTCAAATGTAATTCCGTAGGTTTTCCTCAACAAACTTTCTTGGTGTGACATTAGGTTGCCAATAATCCAATGTGCAAAACATGGATAAGTTTTGTTTTCACAAATTTCGTATTGTTTGGCATAGAACAGAAGAGTGTCGTTATAGTTTTTAGATCTATTCAATGTGCCATGTACCCTCGACGCATCAATGGCATCGTTTGCCAGTTCCAATAGTGATTTCAATTCGTTGTCATTAATTGGCTTGGCATCTTCACTAAATATTGTTGCACTATATATTGCCTGTGCGTATCCAATAGTCCAGCGCAGCTCATCTACACGCTCAACGTTTTCAGTTTTCGCCGCACGGTACAATTCTCTAAAAAGAACTTTTATTAAGTGAAGGAAATCATATTGCTTGAGTGCTGAAATAAAGGCATCAACTTTCGCGTTGATGGTTTCCTCTTTATTTTGTTCTTTGATTTTCTCCAATATATCATCAGTCATGGCCTATCCTTGTGCGCCACTACAGCATATTCGATTATAAAAGGAAATGTCGGGCGGTATCATTAATTTTTCTCATGGTATTTTTAATTATATATAATAATAGAGGCGATGGAGTGGGACTATGTCGAGGCGCAGGCGTTTCTTCAGAAGATGCAAAACAGATTGGGAAGACAACTATACAAAAATGTTTAAGACTTTTTTTGAGCACTCCTTGGGGGGACTTTGAAAGCGAGGAACAATATTAAAAAATTTGTAGAGTTAGTTAAAGCATGTGTTGAAAGAGGTAAGCCAATGACAAAGAGGTAGTATGAGAGATTTTTTCCTGACTTAAGCAAAGGTGGACATAAGTATTAAAAACCTATCCCCGTCTTCTTCTGAAGTCGTGGATTGTGTTTGCAGGCTACCGATGATAAGAAGAAGAGAAGCATGGGACTATTTGATTTTCTCAAGAAAAAGCCAAGCCAACAACCTCTGCAAGCGCCAAAGGTGATTATGCCTCCGAACGTGGCGAAGGTGCTGGAACAACAACCTTCACAAGCGCTCAAGGCGATAACTTCTTCGCCAGCAAGCATCGGTATCACGGTAAATATTTCCACTCCCCGTTCTCCAACGCAAGCGGAACTGGATACGAAGGCGGCAGGCATTGAAGCCAGAATCAAAACTGCAATAGTCAGCTAGCATGGGCTGTTTCCTCATGAAATTTTGGTGTTGGACTATGCCCACAAGTTTTATACCAACGGCAATTCCTTTCAGGGGTTCTGGTGGTACAAATATGGTGTTCGCGATGTGCAGGCAGTTTTAACGTCATTGGTAAATCGCGGTTTTTTGAAGGTTAGTGACCTGAAATCCACCTTAAAAAAACAAACCGTTGAGGAGATAGAAGAAGTTTTGAAGGCGTATGGCAGCAGCAAGGTGACTGGGGAAAAGGCAGAACTTGTTCAAATGGCGTTAGATAAAATCCCTGAGGACGAATTGAACAAGCGATTTCCAAAACGCACCTATCAACTCACCAAAGCGGGAAAGTCAGCATTGGAAGAAGGGGCTTATGTCCATTACATCCACCGCCACAGCGTTGAGGATTTAGATATTTGGTCTTTAAATCAACTCATGCACACGCAGCCTTTCATGCCTTTTCGCGACAAAATCTGGGGATACCTAAATCAGCGCAGCATAGAGCATTTTGCCAACAGGAGATTTGGTTCATACAGCAGCTGTCGATACAACATGTCACAGTTTCTACGCGAAGAAGGAAAGTGGTTGCATGCGCTGAGCATGCTCGCCGAGGTCGTTTTTTACGATGTGAACGGAGCGTGTTGCAATTGCGACCCAGGATTTGCCAGCGGATTTTTTCCTTATAAAAACTCGCTGGCAGCCACATCACAGTTCATCGTCACCGCTATTGTAGATTGCCAAGAGAAACTGGGTTACTCTGACGATGAACTCAAAACTGCATTAACGGAGCGAATATCTAAGTTATCCACTCCACTTCAACTGTTCGCAGCGGACGAATGCGTCCAGATTGTTTTCATGGAAAGAGACGAGGACAAAAAAGGCTTGACGAAGCTCTATGCAAGAGCAAAGAGGATATTCAAACAGAAACATCCGAACCTTAAAGTTTAGAAAGCAGTGTGCAAACGATGCTTTTCATCTGTTACCCTAAATGTAGCACATGCCAGAAGGCAAAAGCCTATCTTGACAGTTGTGGCATTGCTTATGAATTGCGAGATATTAAAGAAAACAACCCATCTTATGAGGAGTTGAAAGCTTGGTTTGCCGCCAGCGGTCTGCCGGTGAAGAAGTTTTTCAATACAAGCGGGCTGGTTTATAAGTCGCTTGGACTAAAAGACAAATTGCCGACCATGAGCGATGATGCGTGTTTGAAGTTGCTTGCCACCGACGGAATGCTTGTCAAACGACCGTTGCTTGTAGATGAGGGCGTTGTGCTGATAGGCTTTAAACAAAACGAGTGGTCATCGGTTGTTGATAAGTCAAAAACCAGCTGACGATGCGGGGGAAAGAGCCGACAGTAACCACATTCAACGAATGATTTTTGCTGGCTATTGTTGCGAAGATGAGAAATATAAAAAAAGAGCAGCCTCAAAAAACCTTGCTATCTCAAAAACAGAGCTTGAAAATTTTCTGTTAAATTAGTTGGTTAGGAGAGCTAATGCGATGGCTGCCCTGTCAAACCCTTATGAAGTCCCTAGAAACCTTAGCATTCAAAAGGGTTTTGGGGATTTGACTTTCTGGGACATCAGAAAAATTTTCAGTCAACCCCAGCAACTTTTCAGACTCAAAGTAAGATAATGTGGATATATGTGTCTTGTCGTACAAATACAAGAAACCATTAAAAGCCGTTTTGTGGATAAAAATGAGGGGAGGGGAGGGGCGTTTTTTAAATTTAAATTCGTTATTGGTAAAACAGAGAAAGAATCATGCGCACCAAAAAACGTGAAACCACCTTTTGTTGGTTGTTTTTTGCAAGTTCACTCACGCTTTTTGCCTGTGAAACCAGCATGCAGGACGACAATAAAGAAAACAACATGGCCGGCGACAACAATGTTGCAGAGTTTGAGTTGTTTTTGCCTTTGACAAAAAACGCAAAAAACAGTCTTTCTTCAGAAAAAGCAATGGCATTTGTCCCATTGCCAGCTGACAGCTATAACGGCACAACTTCAACGCAATCAGAGAGAATTGACAAAATAAGAAAAAGGCAGACGACAGCATCTGTTTTGCTCACACGCATCAACATGCAGGCTTTCAAAGAGAATGACTTTCTTGTTTCGTTGCCATCCAGGAAAGCATCTCGTTTTTCGAGAAAATATTTTGAAGCCAAGGATGACAACAATTTCACTTGGTCCGGAGAAATTTCAGGGACTTTTTCGACAAGCACCTTTGTCATTCGCAATGGAAATGCAACAGGCAGCATTCAAAACGAGGACAACCAGCTTTATAGCGTTGAACCCATAGGCGATGGTATTCATGCTTTGGTGCACATAGACGAATCGGCCCTCCTGCCTTGTGCGCCTCCTCTTTTGGCCAACTCCAAAGACATACAAAACAACGCTTTATCCCAACTGCCTGAAATGTCTGCGGATCCAACTATTGAAAATCCTGCCCAAATAGACGTTTTGGTTGCTTATACGCCTTTGGCGCGCGACACGCTCTCCAATGTTGAAACCTCCATAGAGCTGGCTGTTGCAGAAACCAATCAAACCTATAGAAACAGCGGCATCTACATTCAGATGAACCTGGTGGGAACAATGGTGGTGAACTATTCGGAAAGTGACAAAAATTATTCAACCGTCTTGGATGATTTTACAGATATGCCGGAAGTCCATGCAAGGCGTGATGCATTGGGTGCGGATGTGGTTATACTCATTGTCGGCAGCCTGGAAGGAGTGTGTGGGGTGGCTTGGCTAGGGCCCTCTTATAGTTTGGCTTTTGGGGTAGTCAAAAGCAGTTGTATTACAGGCAATTATACATTCGCACACGAGATTGGCCACATGCAGGGGGCTCAGCATAACGAACAAGCAAAAAGAAATATTTCTTGGCCCTATGGACATGGGTTTATTCACCCTTCAACAATACCCTCACAAAATTTCAGAACTGTCATGGCATATGATTGCACCAACTGGGGTTATGGCTTTTGTCCCAGGATTTCATATTGGTCAAATCCAGACATCAACCATAACGACATAGCCATGGGAACAACCCAAACCAACAACAATGTCCGCCTGTTGAATGAAACAGCAGAAACCGTTGCTGCATTTAAGAGCATCATCTCCTACAACGCCAACGGCGGCGCCGGGGCCCCACCACCCCAGACAAAAACCTATAACATTCCTCTGACATTAAGCATTATACAGCCTAGCTGGAACAAGCATGCGTTTATGGGCTGGGACACCAGCCCAACGGCGATGAGGGCAAGCTACCAACCTGGGGACAGCTATACCGACAATGCTCCAGCCACCTTATATGCCGTGTGGCGGGGCATTCTGCCAAGCATCGTTTGGGAAACGTATCCTTCAGAGGACTCTGCCACAGAAGTTTCTTTTGAGTTTGGCTCGGATGATGCAACCGCTTGGTTTGAGTGTTCTTTGAATGCTGAACCCTTTGCGCGTTGCACAAGCCCCCATGTGCTGCAGAATTTGGCTTTGGGGCCACAAACATTTGCTGTGCGCGCCGTCAATGAGGCGGGGGAAAGCGCGACGCTCACGCACAGTTGGAGCGTGTTGAAGGCAGAGACTGGCTGCACCAACAGCAACAACTGTGCTGCAAACGAAGTTTGCGTGAGCAACACTTGCCGACTGCCGGATGACCATTGCACGCCCACTTGCAACCCTCCAGAAGTCTGCATTGCCGACAGCTGCGAAATGATTTCAAACTCAGAGAGAGGCCTGGAAGCAGAGCAAGGGGAAAAGTCTACCCATAGGGAGTCGCTCCCTAGGTTGCTGGGTGGTTGCTCTTCGGCTTCGGGTACGCCCTTGGTTATGCTGGCCTTGGTTTTTGGGGCCTTGGCTTATAGGCGCAAAATGTAGGTTGAAACATACAGTATAAATATGAGAGGAATGGCTACCTTATGCTGCGATCCTTTTCGCTGCTTGCTTGCTGCCTCCTCTTCTCCCCGTTGGCGGCCCTCGCCCAAGTCTCCCTCTATGATCTGGGCGATGCTTTCAGCTATGGCACCGCCGGCATGTCCTCGGCCGGCGCCTTCGGTATCCAGGCCCTCCCTGCAAACCCCGCCTCCCTCTCTTTTGAGCAGTGTTTTGGGATGGAATTCTCCAGCGCCCTGGACTTCGCCAAAAATTCATATAAATTCGTTAACCTAGGCATTGTCAACAGCGAAACCTATCCCGTGGCGATAGGCTCCAGCTACCGCTTGCTCAGTGTTGGCCCCTCCAAAGAGCGCAGCACAGCCCACATCCTCACACTGTCTGCATCCGTACTCATGGGTCCTATTTTCCACATTGGCGTCTCCGCCCGTCAATACTTCCTTCTGGGCCCTCAAAATGCCTATCCCTTTAACTTTGACTTAGGCATCCTCTCTCACTGGTTTTGGATTGCCAGCTTCTCCCTCTCCGCCCACAACCTCATCCAACACTCCAGCATCCACACACCACGTTATTTCGCCTTCTCCAGCGCATTCAGGTGGTCTGGCCTTAGGACTTTTGACTTCATAACGGTGATAGCTGAAATACACCACAGCCTCGACAATGATCAGCTTCTGTTTAGGTTGGGCGGAAGCTTGGAATATCTCTTCTCGAAAACACTCAGCATGCGCTTGGGCTATGCCTATGAGTGGCTCCCCCTCCCTTATGATCGCCAAATCCAAAAGGGCCATGTCCTCGGTATGGGCCTTGGGTATACCGCCGCTTTCGGCAGCGTGGATTTGGGCTATCGCCACACCTTCGGGGGTAGCCACAACCGTGTCCTCGCCTTGACAGGGCGCTTTTGGTTCGAACCGCCTAAAATTCGTTCTTTGTTTTTTGGTTAAAGCGATGTCTCTGTGTGCCGGCTCTTAGGGTTGTTGCTCACTATTCCTCTACCCGGGGGTTTTGTAGGCCGCCGACCCCCCTCAAGGTGGGCAAAGTGCCCGTCCAATTCCATACGACAAGAAAATCCCAACCCGAATAGACCCAACCCGACGAGGACTCCCTGTCCCAGAATTCCTTGGTGTTATAGAGAGAAGTGGCTTCACCGTCTTTCAAGCTTAGATCGTTGGCGCCAGGAGGATGAGGCATGCCATCCACTGTCAGCACCATGTCTGTGCGCGCATAGTTGCGTGACAAAAATCCGTTCGAGTTGCCCAACACGCGCCCAATGGTGTCGGGGTTGTTGTCTGTTTGCACCACGTTGAGGCTCAGTGCCGCACAGTCGATGATGGAGGCCGTTGGACTTCTCCCCTCCGCGTTATAACCCGCCACGCCGCCAACGTGGCTGTTGCCGGTGACGGCGCCTGTGGCATAGCAGCTTCGCACGATGCCGCCGTTATCGCCCACCACTCCGCCAACATGCTCGTTGCCATTGACATCGCCTGTGGCATAGCAGCTTTGCATGGTGCCGCCGTTATAACCCGCTACGCCGCCGGCAGCGTTGTTGCCGCCGGTAACAGCGCCTGTAGCATAGCAACTTCGCACGGCGCCATCGTTATAACCCGCCACGCCACCGGCAGCGGTGCTGCCGCCGGTGACGGCGCCTGTGGCATAGCAGCGTTGCACGGTGCCGCTGTTATAACCCACCACGCCACCGACATAGATGTTGTAGTCGCCCCCGACACTGTTTGTAGCATAGCAGTCTTGCACGGTGCCGCTGTTTCTTCCCGCTACACCGCCGACAGAGTAGTGGCCTATCACTTCGTTTGTGGCATAACAGTTTTGAACGATACCCCCAGCGTTCACCCCCACCACGCCACCGATATCGCCACTGCGACTGCCACCGCCGACGCCGCCTGTGGCATGGCAGTTTCGCACGATGCCGGAGTTATGGGCCACCACGCCGCCGGCATCATGGGTGCTGCCGACGCCGCCGGTGAAAGAGCAGTCCTCTAGGGTGCCATAGGTGTTGATTCCCGCAACACCGCCGGCACCGCCGCCACCCCGTATGCCGCCGCCGCCAACGCCGCCTGTGGCATAGCAGTTTCGCACGGTGCCATACGTATTCACCCCCACCACGCCGCCGGCAGTGTCAAAGCTGCTGTTAGCGCCACCTGTGGAAGAGCAGTTTTGCACAATACCATCATAGTTAGCCCCCACCACCCCGCCGGCAACGACATAGCCGTGAACGCTGGCGGTGACATGGCAGTCTTGCACGGTACCGGTATGGTTAAACCCCACCACACCCCCCACATAGCCGCCGCCGGTGGTGCGGATGGCGCCCGTGACATAACAATTTTGCACTGTGCCCCCTTCGCTCCACCCCACCACGCCGCCGGCATAGCCGTCGTTGTAGTGGCTGAAGTGAATGTTCGTCATCCCAATGTTTTCAATGACGGCACTTGCGCCTATATAACCGAACAAGCCTTGAAAGTTTCTGGGGCCGTTGAGGTAGTCAAAGCTGTGGTCAAAGCTAAGGCCGGAAATGCTGAAGTCGCCACCGTCAAAATGGCCCATGAAGGGGGCGGCTTTTGTGCCTATAGGCGTCCAGTTGCTTTCCCCTTCAGGAGGTGTGGGCAATACAACATCCTCGGCAAGCTCATAGTAGAGCATGAGGCCGCTTCCCATATTTGCATAGCTGTTAAAGGCCTCCACATTGTCCTGGTATACCGGGATGGGGGGGGGGGGGGAGCCGTCCCTAAATTCAAGGTGGAGGATGGGCATGTTATCGGCATAGGCATTGCCCTGCGGAGCGTTCAGCTTCAACGAGACAGGCACTGTGCCCTCGGGGAATGCCGTTATGCCGTCATAAACAACAGTGACGTTAAATATTTTCTCGCTTCCCTGGACGCTGCTTGCAACGCCAAAGGACAGCCCATTGAAGTCCCCAATTTCCAGCTGTGCGTTGTCGCTGTCGGCCTCGTTTGCAAACCCTGAAACCCTGAGGGTAGCAACAGCAGAGAGGCGAATGGGCGAGAGAAGGATTCTATTGGGGTTGAGGGTGGGGCTCATGTCTTTCTGAATCACCGTCACCTGACATGCAGCTGTCTTATTGCCATCCTCCGTCGTCGCAACAATGGTTGCCTCCCCCTCGGAGACGGCGAGAATGCGTCCGCTGTTGTCCACCGTAACCAGGCTGGGGTTATCGCTTACCCAAGAGACATTTTTATTGGTGGGGTTTTCAGGGTTAAAAACAACATGCAGCTGCGTGGAGTCGCCTATGGAAAGCGTTAGCGTTGTCTCGTGGAGGGAAATGCTTTGAACGGAAACAGCGCTTTTGCCTTCTTCCTTAACCTCATCGTCGTCGCACCCTGCAAGGAGGCCCAACATCAGCAGAATGGAGAGGGGGAAATGGGGAAGTCGCCCCCCCAAACGCCCCTTTTTTCTGCTGAACGTCACAAGCTCACGGGTTGTGGCTTCATCAACCTCATACTTTATCTCTGTTGTCCTCATATTGTCGGCTATAGCTTAATTCATTTTAAAAGAGTATTTGTTTTACCCTATAGCAGGACTTTTCCGCTTCCAGCAGAATAGGGGAGGGGGGGGTAAGAGAACATTTCAAGAATCTTCACCCCCTCGTCCAGGGGGAGCGTCAGCGATTGCCTGGCGAACAGCTAACATCCACTGCTCAAAGGCTGCTATAAAACCCATATAGCCAGTCTACTGGCCTCCAAACCCCTGCCGTCGCTAAATGATTTTTAAGTTGTTTTTAAGTTTCACAAAACCAAACGAAGTTGAGGCTCCAAAAGACACGTTGACGAAACAGCTCAGCACAGGCAACAAAAAATTCAGCTCGCCAACCAATGAACTTATTTTTCACCAAGTGGAGGGTGTCGGGGCTGGCGGAAGGCCGACAGTCGAGACAACGGGGTTTTAGCCGCAGGGGTTGAGCGTTTGAAAGCCCCTGGGGTTTTAAATGTCTCCTCCCGTGTACTGTTCAGAAACAGCCGTTGTATAAACCCGACATGTAGGGTATTATCTGAGGATCAGGGCATTACCTGGGGATTTTTTATGGAGGAGGTCAGAATGAAGCGTCATTGGGTGTATACGTTTATTTTGGGTTGTGGGCTGGTAGGTTTTTTAGCCATGGGCTGTAATAACATAGAGGGTAGCGACACAGAGGAGGGTGGCAACACCGGTGGTACTGGGGGGGAGGGGGGCGGAGGAGGAGGTGGTGGTGGGGGTGGGGTTTTGCCCGGCGACGCCTCAGTCCTTGAAGTTCTAGAGCAGGCGGCGGAGCAATTGGCCAAAGGAGCCGCCGAGGTTTCTCTGAGTGCTGACAACCACTTCGTCTTCCGTCGTACGACAGAGGGGAATGTGACGGTGGAGGAGCTGCTGGTAGACGGCAGGGTGGTTGGGCATCAGGAGCACAGTGGGAACACCACAGTGTGGAAGCGTGACCGGGACATGGACGGCTTCATGGAATGGGAGGCGACCATTTATCGATCGGAGAACCCGAACGAACAGAGGATGGTTATTCTCACCTATTCCAAGAGCACCCGGCAGCCGGAGCAAAGAGAGAGCTACACGCGCTCAGGAGACATCATCCACGTGAGAAGAGAAATCCCCGCCTCCGGAGGCGGTTGGGCACTCAGCAAAGAATTCGACACCACCCCCAACCAACCCAGTGTGGTGAATGGGCCTTCTCCCGGTATTGATGGCACCTGCACGGCGCCACAGGCGTCTCAGCTCAAAGATCTGATGCAGAGTGCCATCCAGGAGGGCATTAAGTGCATGGAAAGCAAATTGCCCGCGGAGGCGGCGGAAATTTCAGAATTGGTTGCCAAGCGGGGGATTGAACTCAAATGTGAAGATTTGCCGCCGCCACTGGTGGCGGAAATCAACTGGTGGGACGCCTTGCCCACGCGCCATCTTCCAAACAAAAGCCCGGTGGAGATTACAATCGATCCGAGCCGATTATTTCCCAATTCCCCTCAAAAGATAAAATTGGTCCTCTATCACGAATTGCTTCACGCCATCCGGGGGGTACATGACCTATCCGATATAGCCGATTCAAGCAAGGTCAACGATCTGGACCCTGTCTATGCCTGTTCGTCCATGTGCTTTGACTCGAACCCCACCCAGTGCAATTGCGCAAAATGCTTGGACACAAAAGTTTGCGACCCACGTTGCAGCGACTACAACAGCAATTGCAACTCGGCGTATTCACGATGTCCATGCCCGGTGGGCAGCAACGCTGGCAAGTGGTTTGACACGGAAGCCCAGTGCCGCGTAGCATGCCCCACTGGCACAGCTTGCTTTATGCACTCTATATGTTATCCAGCGGACCGCTCTTGTTAAGCTGGCGGCGGGGGTGAGGGGGGGGGGCCTCGGCCCCCTTATAACCTGAATACCCCTCGGTTTTAGCCTAAAACTCCCCTTGACACCTTCGCAAGAAAGCGGCTTAATATGCGCCAGTCGCGCAAAAAACGCGGCCGGGCTTAAGAACCCGCATTATGAATTAAGGCGGCGGGAGCCGTCGGTGAACCTGTGGCTCGCCGTTTGTGCGCCTCCGGTTCCCGGCGGCCTGGGCGTGGGGCTGCAAAGCCCGCCGGTTTTTGCCTTAATTCACCGGATTCTTAACTCGTTTGGGCCGCCACTTTGTTGGGCTCCGGGTTGAAGCCGGCTTCCAAACAACGTACGGCATGCTTGTTGCTTATATGTTGGGGGCCGCATGTCTGAAGGACTGAACGAAGACGAGTTGATAACGTTACGGGCCATTTGCTGGCTTTCAAACCGTCTCTGGCAACAATATTTTGACGAGGCCAAAACCATTTATGAACACGTTTTGGCTTTGGCCCAGCTTCCGGGCGAACACCATTATCTCTGGGATGTTTCGTGGATTTTAGACAAGACTTTGCGGCTGGCAAAACATGAGCGCGCACAGGCAAGGCGACTTTTGCTTTCTCTTGTTCAAGAGTTGGAAAAACTTCTGCGTCAAGAAACCCATCCAGAGATAGAGGTATGGGGTTTTACAGTGGACGGTGGCCCCCCCATAAAACTCCCACCTCTCGTGGACGGAGTACGACAATTGCCCCCACGTCTCTAAGCCCTCGACTCCCAAATGAAGACGCCCAGAGGCAAAAAAAGCCGCTCCATGCTAAAAAAATAAAAAAGGGCCTTAGTATTAACTAGGGTATCCATTTTTTTACATCACCTTAGCAACTTTGTAGCTTGAAGAACGATAATGTTATTGTAATGGAGTGGAAGAGCAACTTTTCGTGGGAATATTAGGGTTTTACGTGGGAGATGCTCTTGGGGTTCCTGTGGAATTTAGATCCAGAGAGGAGCGAAAAAAAGATCCTATAGAGGAGATTAAGAATATAAATTTTTATCTCTCCAGGATGGGTTTCTCAAAAACATTTCTTGTGAGCTGCGGGCGACATTTTTCGCCTGAAGGTGTTGTTTTTTGCCCAAATGGCAACCCCTTCACCCACTCACCGCTCACTCTCATTCGTTTGGGCCGTTACTTGGGTTGGCCGGTTTCCCAAGCAACGTACGGTAGGGGGGTTGTTTTCACGTTGGGGGGCCGTATGTCTGCAGGGCTGAACGAAGACGAGTTGATAACGCTACGGGCCATTTGTTGGCTTTCAAACCGCCTCTGGCAACAATATTTTGACGAGGCCAAAACCGTTTATGAAGAGGTTTTGGCTTTGGCCCAGCTTCCAGGCGGGCGCCATTACCTCTGGGACATTTCCTTGGCTTTGGACAAGGCTTTGCGGGCGACCAAGCATGGCCGCATGCAAACAAGGCGGCGGCTATTGACTCTTCTGAGGGCCTTGAAAAAAGTACTGGCCGAAGAGACCAAACAGAGCGTGGCGGAGCAAGCCTCAAAAAGCCCAACATTGCCCCATAACCCCCCAAAAGAGGTAGAGGTTTGGGTTTTTTTCAAAGACGGTGGCCCCCCCAAGAAACGCCCACTTTTATATTGACGGTTAGTGCAATGAGTCTCAAGCTCACAAAGCGGGGGAGACTGTCTTTTAATGGAATAACCAAAATATATTCAATAGTTTAAAAATTATTATGACGATTTATAAATTTTTTTTACCGATTCTTAAACAGATAGTAGGACAACCGCCGAGCGTCCGGCATTCGGCAAGCAGTTCCGGACCGGCGGCACGATGGATGGCGCCGTCCACACCACCCCCCCCAAGGAGGGAAATGTTGGCGGCATTGACAAGAACATCCACCTCCTGGAGGGTGATGTCACCCTGGATGACTCGGATACGTTCGCGCATGTCCTTTTCTCCCGTAGTGCTTATCCACATGCAATGGGTATAGAGCAATATAAACCCCTCTCTAAGCCAAAATGGACCTTTGCAAACTGCCAATTCACATTCCAATTGGACACTGTGTCAACCCATTGGAGCTCAAATAACCTATGCACTGGCCTTTAGATCTTACCGAGTTTGTTTGACAAATGTATTCAAATAGCCTATGCTATGCTCCTAGTTAAAGGGGTTTAGGGAGCTAAGGTGTCATTGCAAAATACGAAAAGCAGTCTCATTGGCTTAGGGAAAATCTCTAGGGTGGTTTTTATGAAAAAAGACAAATTTCAACAAGTCGTTCTGCAAACAGCCGGAATGTTGGCAATGGCATTTATATTTGTTTTAACAGGGTGTAAACCTGAGGATAACGACACCCCCCACCTCATCGCCGGAAGTTTTGACAGCCCTACGCCAAGTGCCAAAAGTGCGTTTTTTTATGCAGACATAGATGACTCTGAAAGCGGTTCTGCAGCCGACACCCATTCCATCGAAAAACGGCTGGCCGGCAAAATAGAGGATGGCGATGTCATCTTCAATTTAAAAGGAATATATAACACTCAAACCGGTGAGTTTTATCTTTCCGCCGGTTCAAAGTTTTTGACATATCAAATGCAGGGCACATGGAAGGACGAGAAAATAAATGCCAAGGCAACAATAACCATAAAAGATTTGGAAGCCGGAGAATGTGTTGTTCATACGGCAGCGGTCAACAGCCTTGAAACCAACAAAAAAATCAACGGTTCCGTCTCCAAGCAGCAAGAGGAGGGTTTGCCGTCTTCCTGGTTAGGTCTCTGGCAGGACCCCAAGGAAGGTGAGGATTTGGAAGCTTTTATCCAATTTGCTCCCTTTTATTATACGCATCTTGTCATTCCGGAGGAACCGGGGGCTCTTTGCGATATGGAGATGCTTAGCCCTCAAGAAGGATATAAAACCATTTGGTATATTTATTATGAAGACTTTTCTGGAAAATCATTCGTTCAAATAAACATGAAGGAACTAGATGGAAACCTGGAAGTAAGTCTTTATGAAGGTTCTCTAAACCAAACATTTATGGGGGCGAAAAATTATGAATTTAAGCCCGGTGATAGGGTATTTGTATCAACGCTTGTCCGCCCATAAAAAAGGAGAGGGTGAGGCAGGCATTCAATCACCTGTGGTTTATGCGAGCAGCACAGGCTCCATCCACACGCTGTGCCCTGCAGGCGTGAAAAGCAGCGCAGGGGCCGCCCGTTCAACCCCAAGGACAACTTGTTATTCAACAATACAAGGTATGGGCAAAGGAAGCTGTCCCTTAGGTTAACAGTCCTCGAAAAATGAAGACTGGGACGAGGTGTGGGCCTCGCCTTGGTTTTTGCCTCCCTGCTTTATCTCGAAAAAACGAATTTAAACTCAGCGCTTGGTATTTGTCCGCAACAAAAAAACGTCGGTGACGATAATGTTGTTATCGGCTGTTTTTTATTGGCCATAGGGTTTTTAAAGGTGAGGGAAGGCTAGGTTATGGGAGCGATATCGGGTTTAGGGCAGGGTTTGGGAAGCATCGCAAAAACCTTAGGTGCGACAACGGGGACAACAGCGAATAGGGTTGTGAAGTCGGCGCTTCTTGCTGGCCCAACGGATAAGTTTGAGGGGAATGCGGCGAATTTGGCGCCGGCTCCGGCACCAAGTTATGAGGAGCGCTATGCGCAGGCACTCAACATGCTGGACACCTATTTTGACGTGCTCGACACCGCCGCTGGGAAAGGCAAAAAGGACGGCAAAATCAGTGAGAAGGATTTGAAAGCGGCTTTGAAAAATTCGGATTTTCCCGAAGAGTTGCGTGAGGCTTGCCGCTTTCTCCTCAAAAACAAGTCCGTCTTTCAAAATCTGAAGAATGGGTGGTGGTGCAGCACCATTAACAAAAAAAACGTGGCCAACGCACTCTCAAAACTTCCCGAAGCGTTAAGACGGCCAAGCGTCATAGACTCCGCTTACCAAGCCAAGTGGGCCAACGCAGTCACCCAACTCAACCTCTATTTTGACTTGCTCGACACCGCCGCTGGGAAAGGCAAAAGAGACGGCAAAATTGGGCATTCAGATTTGAAAGCAGCTGCGAAAAACCCAGAGTTACCTCAAGAATTGCGCGATGCTTGCCGTTTTCTCACCAACAACCCAGCTGCCTATAACCAGCTCGATGCCTCTGCGAATGGCAAAAGAGATGGCCTCATCAGCAAAAAAGACGTAGCGGCGGTGTTTGAGAAGCTGCCCGAAGAACTACGTGGGATAACGCCTTCAGCCTTCAACTATAGACTAACCTGGGCCAACGCAGTCACCCAACTCAACCTCTATTTTGACTTGCTCGACACCGCCGCTGGGAAAGGCAAAAGAGACGGCAAAATTGGGCATTCAGATTTGAAAGCAGCTGCGAAAAACCCAGGGTTGCCTCCAGAATTGCGTGAAGCATGCCAATTTTTCATCAGCAACCCGGCCGCATTCAACCAACTTGACGCCTCTGCGAATGGCAAAAGAGACGGCCTCATCAGCAAAAAAGACTTGGCGGCGGTGTTTTTCTCACCTGCCAGGCCTGTTGATGCGCTGGCAACCCTTGACTTTTCCGCTATGCAGGTGGATTTTGACAGGCTATGGAACGAAAGCTTTCCAGGCCCTGGCGGTGTTGCCACGGAACATGGAGGAACCCTTGTTGTAGATCCATCTGGAGCTCTTCGAATTGTGAATATGGGAATGGGCAATTCGGGCAGTTTTTCACCCAATCTCAATGTTGGTTCAAATCAGACGATTCTAGGTATCTTCCATACGCATCCCTATGACAGTGGGGCCACAGGCATTTCGTTTAGCGGTGGAGATGCAGCCTATCTCATCAATATGCAACAAAACTTTATTATTGCTCAAAGCGGCACGGAACAATTCATGTATATGCGAACCGATGCTTCTCCGAAAAGAGTGGATTTTCGTCAACTCAACAACGCACAAAACGCAAGAATTACAGAATTGAGGAAAAGTGGCATGAGCTTCAGTGAAGCCTCAAAACAGGCTGCCAGGGAGACTGCGCAGGCATATGGACTCGCCTATTATGAAGGTTCAAATGGCATATTTCATCGCGTCTATCCAGCATGATAGCTTTCTGTTAAAAAGGAAACCACAATGGGTCATCATCAAAGCATGGACAACAAAACTTTAGTCATCACCATCCAAATACGACTTGAGAAAGCCGACGCAGAAATGGCAGCGCAAAACTGGAAAGAGGCAAACAAACTGCTCAAACAAGCCCTGGTTGAACTGGGTGACCGTTATGTTCGCTCTGACACCATCGACGACTCCGGCATGAAGCTCATCGACGCAGATATTTTGGAAGAAGAAGGCAAGATCGATCGTGCGGCACGTGTGCGGCGCAGAATACTCGCAGAGCGCCTGGAAATGCTCAAAAGCAAAACCCCATAACCTGACAGCTCCAAGAAGCAACACTTTGAAAGGTTTTTTGCAAGAGAGACTCCCTATGCGGAGAAAATGGGCGAGAACAACCACGAAGGCGGATTCAGGTTCGAAATGGGAGCGACACGAGTGCCTTGGAGTGGATGCAAAAGCACGCGGAAGAGTTTAGAAAGAGCCAGACTCAGCTAAAGGAAAAAAATGAATAAAACTCTCAAAAGAATCCTCATCATTCTAGGCATTGTTATCTGTGTTTTGGCATTGCTAGGGGGCGGCGTGCTTTTGAAGCTGAAATCCGAAATTTCCGGGCTTAGTCCGATGGAAACAGGGAGAGTTGTGGAAGAGGTTTTCGTCCTAAAAGATGATTTTGCCAATCTTTTTATGATAAAAGACGGTGCGCAATATGTCGTTATTGACTGCGCAAAAAACCCATCGAATGTCGCGGAACAAATGAAACAATGGGGGATTCACCCTCAGGAGGTAACCGCCGTATTCCTCACCCATACCGACTCAGATCATGTGGGCGCCTTGGGTCTGTTCGACAAAGCCAAACTTTATATGTCAAAAGAAGAGGAGGCGATGATCAACGGCAAAAAATCCAAATTCCTTGGGGTTGGCAATTCCATTTCTCGCAGCGACTATCATCTCTTGGAAGACCGGCAAACCGTTCGAATAGGAAATTTGAAAATAGAAGGGATTCTCGTTCCCGGGCATACCAGTGGAATGATGGCTTATTTGGTCAATGACAAATATCTGTTTACCGGTGATATTTTGAGTCTAAAAGACGGGAAAATAGCACCCATTCCTGCAATCTTTAATATGGATACTCAACAGGCGATAAAATCTATGGATAGGATTCGCCATATACCTTCTGCCCAATACATATTTACATCCCATTGGGGATATACGGATGATTATAAAACGGCAGCAGAAATCAATTGAATGCTGTCAACCTAATGCAATATGCTATCCTATGCCTGTTCCATCTGTACCCTAGGGATTTTATGTGGGAAAAAGCGATGAACCCCCGTCTGTTAAAACGGTTAAAGCTAGGGTGGGGGTTCGGCATATTTCCCTTATGGGCCGGCATAAAATCCTTTTTCATACTGGAGTTTTGCCAGCTAGACATGGCAGGGGGGCATAGGCAGGGGAGGGGGCCTTGGGAGGCGCAGAGAAAGTGACAAACTCAACCCTGCAGACAAACAAAAACATCCCCTATTATTTGGCGGCACTGGGAGTTTTTGTTTTGTTGAAATTCGGTTTTAGGTTTGCTGATAATGACGACTTGGTGTTTTTGCTCAAACCGACAGACACGTTGGTCGGAATTTTAACAGGTTCCTATTCCGTCTATCTTATAAACGAGGGATATTATCACGACACATTCAATATTCTGATAGGAAAATCCTGTTCTGGATTTAATTTTTGGGTTTTATGTTTTTTATTATTTAGCTGTTTAGCGATAAAATATTTCGAAAAACCCATACACAAAATAATGGCTCTCCCAGCCGCTTTGATTTTTGCTTATTTGCTGACTGTTTTTGTGAACACTTCACGAATTGTTGCCTCCATAGCCGCGGCAAATTTCATGCAAAATCAACAGCGCCTCCTGCATGAAGCCATTGGAATTATGACGAACATATCTTTCCTTATTCTGATTTTCTATCTGACTGAAAAATTTTTAAGACAAAAACTCTCGAAACATAAACACCATGCGAAAACTCCTTAATCCCCAATGGCTTTTGGCCATCAACACGCTGCCGATAGTTATATTATTTGTAATCTTTTATAATCAATTCAGTCTCATCAAAACATTGTTGGATGAAGACAACATCCTGCTTTGGAAATATTTTGGAGGGGCACTCGGTATTTTGGGTTTTTTAAATTTCGCCTATGCCGTCTGGCTTATTCTAAAAAAGAAAAATGTCTCGAAAATATATGGTTTTATTTCATTACTTCTTTATATTCCATATGTTTATCTCCACATGGAACATTATGATAAAATCATTCCTTCTTTCGTTCCACGATGGATGATTTCGGACACGCTCTCTTTATATGTCGGCACCTTCCTCATGCCCACACTTGTTTATTCTATATTAATTTTGGTGGTCCATTTCACATCCGAAAACAAAGAACACAAAGCTTGGATAGACTTTTCCATCGCCATCAGCATTCCTGTTTTAGGTTATTTGTTTTCTCAAGTCATATTTCCTTGGTTAGGGCGCCTCTATAAAGGATGGAATGAGATTGCATATAACATATTCAACGGACATGTTCTGCTGACGCTTGTTATTGTTGCGACCATTGTATTTCTCTTTTTCTTGGTGAGAGGTGTTTTTATTCTTGCCTCCAAAAGAGCCGCGGTTTTGAAAAAATATCAATTGCTGTGGAAAATCCCCATAGCCATTGTGTTGCCCCTGTTGGGTCTGCTGATAAACAATGGGCATTTGTTGAATGATTTTCCGACGGGATTTTGGGATTTTAATGATCCATGGTTTTATCGTCTTGCGGCTATCAATGGTATTTTTATATGTCTTCCGAACCTTAACAACAAAGTTTATCGACAGTTTCTATTTTTTGGAAGAAGCATAACTTTTCCATATACACTTTATTTTTTCCTGGTTTTTCTTCCATTTTTGCCGTTGTCTGTTGTTGCCATTGTTTTTTTTGGCGCAGGCTTTTTGTTGATTGTGCCTTTGATACTTTTTGTCATTCACGTCAACGAGCTTTCCAATGACTTTTCATTCCTAAAGCCATGTTTTTCAAAAAAACGCGCCATCGGAATTCTGTTGTCGGGCTTTTTGGCAATTCCAGTATTGATTACATTCACTTTTATCAATGATAAAATCGTTTTAAACAAAGCGCTTGAATATGTCTATCACCCTGACTATTCAAAAGAATATAAGATTGATAAAAATTCACTTCAAAAAACACTTCATGTTGTAAATCAGCACAAAGCCAAAAATAGGAATTTTTCTTTCAACCATCAAATCCCTTATCTGTCGTCTTATTTTAATGGGTTGGTTTTGGATAACCTCACGCTGTCCGATGCAAAAATCAGAACAATAGAGAAAATATTTTTCGGAGAAACTTCTTTTGAATTGTGGCGTGAACATATCCAAAACGAGAATGTGAATATTACAAATATTTCTGCAGCGAGTGTTTATGATAAGACTCAAAATGCTTGGAAAAGCTGGATAGATTTAGAAATAACCAACAACAATAATAACAACGAGGTTTCTGAATATTCCACAACATTCCATTTGCCCGAAGGTTCTTGGATCAGCGATTATTATTTATATGTTGGAGACAAAAAAGAACCGGGGATTTTGGCGGAAAAGAAGGCGGCGATGTGGGTGTTTTCAAACATAAGAATGGAAAACAGAGACCCGGGAATTTTATATTATCTCACGGACAATAAAATAGCATTCAGGGTTTTCCCATTTTCAAAAAATGAAACAAGAAAAACAGGAATGGAGCTTTTGCACAAAGAGCCCATCCAACTGAAGATTGACAACAAGATTGTTGAACTGGGAAACACCGAAGAAACCACCTATGAAAATGTTGAAAACGAAAACGTGGCCTATGTTTCTTCTCGACAAAAACAAACGCTCAAATCGGTTTATCGCAAGCCTTATTTCCATTTTTTAGTGGATGTTTCAGAAGGCAAAGATGAGCTTTCTTCTGATTTTGAGAAACGCATAGAGCAATTTTTGAAAAACAACGCAGCGTTTTCGGAAAATACACAAGTCAGTTTTATAAACAGCTATGTGAACACATTCCCATTCAACGATGACTGGAAAAAACACTATTCCTCGCAAACCTTTGAAGGCGGTTTTTATTTGGACAGAGGTGTGAGAATGGCACTTTTAAAAGCTTATAAAAACCATTCCCGTCCTGTCATTGTTGTCGTGAGTGACAACATTCGCGATGCTGTTTTGGATAGAGATTTTGCTGATTTCAAATTTGCATTTCCCGAAAGTGACCTGTTTTTCAACCTTGGAAAGAATGGGGTGTTGCAGGCATATTCATTCATGGGCAATCCCAGAATGCCACTTCCCGATAAACCTGAATGCCTTTTTTGTGAAACTGTTTTGGAATATAGACTTGACGACAATTCCATTGCCTATTTGCCTGACAACGGCGAGCCGAGCATTGTTTTAAAGAAAGATGTTTTTGAAATTGCTGACAAGGAGATTCAAGAAAAAAATTGGCAATCTGCCCTCATGATGCAGGCGAGGTGGACGTCACAGGTTTTGCATCCAGAAACCTCAAATAAGGAATGGATAAACTTTGTGAAATACAGTTTTATCTCAAAAATAATGACGCCCGCTACCTCTTATTTGGTGGTTGAGAACGAAGCGCAAAAAGCCATTCTAAAAAAGAAACAAGAACAAATTTTGTCATCTCAAAGCTCATTAGATTTTGATGCAGATCCGCAACGAATGAGTGAGCCGAGTTTGTGGGTTTTGGCAACACTGCTTGGGGTGGTATTGTATTATGCCAAACGTGTCAGAGGCCGCTCCTCCCCATAAAAAACCGCCCGGCAAAAAATAAATTGCCGGACGGAAAAAGCGGCCCGAAGGGCATTTGTACCGCTTTTATTTTAAACATTCTATGAGGTTATATGTGTTTACCCCCTGGTTCCCCGTATTGCAATTGTCATGCAAATGCTTGGGCCATAGGGCACTCCTCGAAAGGCCGTCACTGTTGACACGTACGCCGGCGACCTCCCCTCGCGTGCCTACCAGCCATAGGGTATTCCCTTCCAGCAAAGGCTGCGCATCCGACGCTATGCGTGTGGGGGGGTTGGCCTCAGGGAAGGCATTAAATCGCCATAACTCCGTTAGGGTTTCAGCATTATAGGCCAAAACCATCCCAAGGTTTGTCACCATATAAACCTCCGCCTCGCTGCCGGGCCGCGCCTCCCCCAACAGGGGGCTGCCTACAACGTAGCCAACGGTACCCACCCCAGGGAAAGCCCAGCTGCTCCCCACTCTGTCATTCGCGTCGAAACGATGCAAAGTTTGGCTGCCCGCATTCAATGTCCACGTTTCTATCGCATAGGCCCGCCCAAGGCTGTCCACAGCGGCCGGTGTCCAAGCATAGCCTATGCCGCGGCCCAGCTGCTCCAGGCTGTCATACCATAGGAGAGAACCAAAATTCGTGGCAATCCCCCCTCCAAAATGGGCCCACAACTGCTCGCTCCCACCCCAAGAAAGGGCCTTCGGCTTCATAGGAGCTGGAAACGGCGAAGCGATGCTCGCCTCCGTCCCTACCGGGTAAAATCTGCCGCCGTCAAAACTGAAAAAGCTGATAAGCCCGGTATCCCCCCCTATATAAGCCGTTGCCCCTATGCCGCTGCCGTCGGCCCCCCCCTTCCCAGTCCATACCGGGGCTACGCTTAAAGGGCTAGGGAAACCATAGGGATAATGAGAGATACAGCGGGCCAACACATTTTCAACATTCGGACTATAGGCAATTATTTGAGATAGCCCCCCCTCGCTGGCGTTTAAGGGCGCACTTAAAACCCACTCTAACGCCTTCCCATCCGGCCACCCTAAAGGCCAACTCACCAAACTTAAGCCCTTGTCAAAACTGGCACTGTAGTGCGCGTCCACAGCATTGTGTATACAATCCATGCTCCGCTCGTATATGCGCCCGGCGGGCCCCAGCAAGAGGAGGCGAGAGGCCGTCTCCTCCCCAGGCCTGTAGTCCTTAGGGGGGCATAACAGGGGGGTCCCCCCCTCCACCGCTAAGGCCAGCTTCCCACTGCCCCCTAGGGCAACCATGGGGCCCTGCACCGCCCCCGTGGGGTGGCTGCTCACTGGCCTACAGTTTTTATCGACGAAATAGACAGAGTTATAGGCAGGGCCCCCCGTGGGGACGGAAGTGCCGAAGGCTATTTTCTCACCGACCAACACCGGGGGCTGCCAGACAGCTTCCTCTTCCAACAGCCGTGCGCCACTGCACCCCACACGGTTGAGAGTGGCGATGCCAAAAACCCCCATCTCGTGAATATTGCCTACCTTGTCTTCGCCTGCCAACCCCACATTAAATTGGAAGACGGGAGGCTCATAGAGCTCAAAAAAGACATCCAAAGGCACATGCACGTCGATGCAAGGGCCGTTTTTCTTCACATTCTCCGGGGGGAAATGCGCCGGTATGGCCATCCGTACCTGTGTTATCTCTGCGTATTTCACCCCACTGCCGCTGTCCATAAATGTATCCGGGCATACGCTAAAGCTTTCTCCTGGGGTACCCCTACCCCTCACCTCTATTCCAGGGAGTTGTAGGGGCCAGGGGGGGGTTATGTCCATTTTATATAGACGCTCCCTTATTCTCGGCTCTACACTGGGCAGCTCGGGGTTAGGGCCGGGCTGCATCTTTAACTTAAACCCCGTCTCCTCTGTCCCCAAGGCCTCTGCGGCAAAATGGCAGCTCCACTGGTAGGCCTCTAAACCTATGGGCTTAACGCTACAGGCCCCCCCTATGCCTCCTTCTGTCGCCAGCCTATCGTCCTCCGCCCACAGCTTCATATTCTCCCCTGCCCCGGGGCCGGTTAAAACCACCTCTACCTCAAAACCCCTCCCGTGTAGCCACTCGGGCGCCCCCTCCCTGTCCGCCTCAGGGAGGGCCTTCTCCTCTTCCCCATCCCCCTCGTCCCACTCTATGGCCAGCTTCTTATGCCCGTCTTGTAATACCTTCCACCCTACGACTATGGAAGGAGGCAGCTCTTCAGGTGGATAGCCGGGTATTTCATTCTGCGTTTCGGGAGTTTTGTTGGGTGTATCGCCGCAGGCCCCTAAAACGATGGCCCCTATCAGCCACAACCCGTGCCTCATTGTAGTTGTTGTTTTCATGGTTTTCTCCTCAAGTCCGTAAACTCGAAGGCCCATGCACACAACCGGCCTGTGTGCCCCGCATTTATCGCCGCATATGCTTATATATGGACAAATGATGATATGCAAGGGCAGTTTGTGTTGAAAGAGGCTTTTCTTTGAGCCCTATTGAAACACTAACCGACAGGGGGTTTTTCATCCCAGGGCTTTTCGACACGTATTTCGAACGTCCCAAGATCTTTGATGGTCTTTTCGACGCCGCCTGGCGTCATGCTGAATTGGTGACCGAAGAGGCGATCCCAAGCGAGCAAGAAGAGTGTGTCACGGGCCTGACGGGCGGACTCGGGGAGATTTGGATCAGCGACACCTGAGAACCAGCGTCCGTCTGGGGTTAGGAGGCGGTTATGGCCCAGGGCGAGGGCGCTGTTTTCAAGCTCGTGGACGCGGGTAAAGTAGCGACCTTTGGGGACGTGTGCGGCGTCGAGGAGGCGGGATGCGAAAGCGTGTGCACCAAGGCCCGTGGGCAAATAAATCTCCGGGAGCGGGCGATTTGACCAGAGGAAGCAGGGGATCTCATATTTGTGAATGTCATAGGGGCCGAAGATCATTCCGGCGGCGGCGTAGCTCTCAGGAGTCAACGGGGGCAGGTGATCGCCAAAGAAGGCGAGCACCGTAGGCCTTGAACGTTCGCTGAGCCGGTCCAGGAGATAGCCCAGGGCGCGGTCGGCTCTGAACAGGAGGTTTGCATAGGTTTCAAGCTCATGTTGTACCTGCGAAGGAAGGTTTTTGTCCGTCACTTCAATCTCAGGTGAGGGGAAGCGCGTGCCCAAATAGAGGCCGTGGCTCACAATGCTGATGGCAAAGATGAACTGCGGCTTGTTGGATTCTGAGGACTGTTCAAGCTGTTCGAGGACGCGGAGCACAAGGGGCTCATCTGAAGGGAACGAGCGTTCGAAGAGCGTTTCGAAATGCTTATCCCCTTGGCGCATCTGTTTAATGATGCGAAGATTGATGCCGATTGGATAGGCAGGTGCAGCAGGGGATGTGGTGCTTGGAACCATGTCAAGCGCGAGGGGTTTTAAGTCTTTGAGCGAGATAAATTCATCGAAACCAAGCAAGGGATAGGTGGCGAAAGCCTGATAATAATATGAAAAATAATTGTGGATGGCGCGCGCCTCATAGCCATTGTTTTTGAAGATGGCCGGGAGCGCTTCTATTGGCCGGAGCAAATAATCAGAATAGGGCGTCGAATGGTTTGGCAGGACGGCGAGGGGAATTCCGGTGAGGATTTCGAACTCGACGTTGCCTGTCCCGCCCGCAAACGAAGGCGAAGTCAAACTGCCGTGGCGGAAAGCTGAGTCGGCCTGGAAGCGGTGGAAGTTGGGGATGGGATCTCGGCTGAAGGTGACGTTGAGGCGTGTGGGATCCCAGAATGACTCGCCCAGGAAGAGGATGACGTCGGGCTGCTCTGAAGCAGGGGAAACGCTCTCATTTTCTGAAGAGGCCAGGGCGCGCTCGACGGCCTCGCGAGAATCATCAAGAGGCCTATAGATCACTTGCCGCGCGTTGATCAGGAGGTTGAGGAGCAGGCCATTGCGCCTGAGGTTGCGCTCATAGTTTGCGCCGAAAATGGAGAGATTCTGGCTGGCAAAGACGTGCTTGAGCCACGGCACGTGGATTTCCAGCGTGAGGGCTGCGATGAAGGCAATCGCAAAGCCGATACGGAAGGCAGGCGGCAAGGGCCAACGCGGCTTTCGTTTCAGGATCCAAACAAAGGCGGCGATGAACACGAGGAGCGCCACGCCAAAAATAGCAAGCTCAGTCCAAGCGCCGGCAAAGACAGCGCCAAGCATGTCGAACACCATGTCAAGCCGCGTGAAGTCGCCGGGCACGAGCGGTTTCTCCAGGACTGCCATCTTTTTGAGGTGCGCTACAATCAGAAGAAACGCGCCAACAATGCCTAGGAGTGTCGCGAACGTCAGGCGATTCGTAAGGCACCAGAAAAAGGTGAGGACGAGCGCCAGGAGCGGGGTAATGGTGAAGAAGGCGCGACCCTTCAAGTCAGGCAGATAGACGGCGAGCGGGGTACCTTCAAGCAGGACGCGCGTCAGCTCCATTGAGGCGATGATGAGGCAGGCAAGCGCCCAGACGGCAAGTCCGCGCAGCAGAAGGTTTGGGAGCCTTCGGACAAAGGGCATGGCCAATGTGAGGAGTTTCCGTTTCATGTTTGGGTTTAGAGAGGAGAGGGGAGAATGTTTATTGGAGAAGCTAGGAAGTCAAACCCTAACCTAAGCCATTAAGTACATAGGGTGTTTCCTGATAGACATAATAATTTAACCAGTTAGAAAAAAACAGGTGGGCATGGGCCCGCCAATGGACCCTAGGGGCTTTTTGCGGGTTATCCTCTGGGTAATAGTCCACAGGCACGCGGACGGGCAGGCCGCGGGACAAGTCCCTCAAATATTCGTCTTGTAGGGTAGTAGCGTCATATTCCAAGTGGCCGGTAGCATATATTTGTCGGCCGTTTTTGGAGCCCACCACAAAAATACCCGACTGGGGAGACTCGGACAATATCTCCAAGGTACTGACTTTGCTGACGTCTTCATGCCGAATTTCGGTATGGCGCGAATGCGGCACATAAAAGGTGTCGTCAAAGCCGCGGAACAGTTTTTCGGTTTTGTTGCTGATGCTGTGTTTAAAAACCCCGAACATTTTTTGGGGAAGCGGGTATTTGGGCACGCCATAGTGGTGAAAAAGCGCCGCCTGAGCGCCCCAGCAAATATAGAGGGAAGAGAAGGCGTTGCTGACGCTGAAGTCCAATATTTCCTTCAACTCTTCCCAATAGTCCACCGCCTCAAAAGGCAGGTTTTCCACCGGCGCGCCGGTAACAATCATTCCGTCAAACTTCTCATGGCGCACCTTGTCAAAGGCCACATAAAACCGTTCCAAATGCTCCTGGGGGACATTGCGGGGCTGGTAGCTGGAGGTGGTGACAAAGACGATATCCACCTGGAGGGGCGAATTGCCGAGCAAACGCAAGAGTTGGGTTTCCGTGGCAATTTTGGTGGGCATGAGGTTGACGATGGCGATGCGCAGGGGCCGAATGTCCTGGGAGAGGGCCCTGTCCTCCGTCATGACAAAAATGTTTTCTTTGGCTAAGACGGCCTGGGCAGGCAAGTCTTTGGGAATGTTAATCGGCATGGGGCAGACTCCCTAACAAAATAACAACACCCTCTCTATCCTAAAAGTTTAGCCTTAAAACATAATATGCTATCATCCGCAAAGCCTGGGCTGAAAGCCCGGGCTGTTGTGGTGTGCCAAAAGCGCCCCAACAGAGGGTGGGCAAGTGGGGGGGGAGACCCCAAGACGCCAATAAAATGAGTGTATTAAAAGGAGTTCTCCATGACGCAACCCATGCTTTCCATGAATGACGGTTTGCAGATTCCACAACTGGGGTTTGGCACCTGGCTGACGCCGGAAGAAAAAGCCGCTGCGGCTGTTTCCGCAGCGCTTGGGGAGGGCTATAGGCTGATAGATACGGCTTCCATATATGGCAATGAAAGGGGGGTAGGGGAGGGGATACGTCATTCAGGGATACCCCGTGAAGAGCTTTTTATTACCACCAAGTTATGGAACAGTGATCAAGGCTATGACGAAGCCTTGCGCGCCTATGAGCAAAGCCTGAAGCGTTTGCAGCTTGAGCATGTCAACCTCTATCTCATCCATTGGCCGATGCCGCGCCGGGGCTGTTTTGTGGAGAGTTGGCGTGCGCTGGCCACGCTGAAAAAGGAAGGGCGTGTGCGCTCCATTGGCGTATCCAATTTTCAAATTCCGCATTTGCAGCGTTTGTTGGATGAAACGGGTGTGCTTCCCTCCGTCAACCAAATTGAATTGCACCCCTATTTTCAGCAGCGTTCCTTGCGTGCATTTCATGCCCGGCATGAAATTGCCACGGAGTCCTGGGCTCCGCTGGGGCAGGGGGGGGCATTGCTGCGCGACAAGCGTATTTTGGGCATGGCACAAAAATATGGGAAAACGGCAGCGCAAATGGTGTTGCGTTGGCAACTGGACAGCGGCCTGATTGCCATTCCCAAATCCACCCACCCGCAGCGTATCCGCGAAAACTTCCATATTTTCGACTTTCAACTCCATGCAGAGGACATGGCCCTTTTGGACAGTCTCGACAACCCCCGAGGACGCATAGGCCCCAACCCGGAAACGGCGGAGTTTTAGTCCCCTATGGAAATACAACTCTTAAGGGAACCGGAAATATTCCCTTCTAAGGAAGTGTTAAAACATGCGCTTAGAAATGTTTATGACATATTAGAGGAATTAGAAATAAAACTCACTCAACCTGAATTTTCCCTAACATTCCACTGGCATTATTACAAAGACAGCAAAGCGTGGTTGTGCAAAGTTTCCTTCAAGAAAAAAACCATTTTTTGGCTTTCGGTGTGGGAAGGTTTTTTCAAAACGAGTTTTTTCTTTTTGGAAAGGCATTTGGGAGGAATGATGGTATTGAATGTTAAACAAAACAGTTTCAAAATAAAAAAAGAATGGGGGAAAATGATTCCTGTGGTGTTTGATATTCATGACAAGGAACCATTTTCAGACTTGATAGAAATGATAAAATTCAAAAAGAAGACGAAGTGAAATGGCAGCCATAGCATTTTCGACGGAGCGCCTATGAATCCGCACAAAATCATCTTTGACAGCCTTGACTGGACAAATGCCGGTATAGGACTGAGATATAAAGCGTTTGTCCACGGCAACCAACGCCTGCGCCTTGTTGAATATTCCGAAGGTTTTGTTGAGAAAGAGGGGTGTATCCGCGGCCATGCCGCTGTTGTTCTCAACGGCAGTTTCGCCATAGAGTTTCAAGACAACACAGAAAGCTACAGTCAGGGCGATATTATTTTTATCCCAAGTGGTGAAGTCGATAGGCACAAGGCCTTGGTCGGAAAAGGAGAAAAAGTCACACTTCTGTTGTTTGAAATGCTGGAATGAAGTGTGTTATGCAGACTTTGTTCCACTAAAATATGGGAATATGTTGGATAGGGAAATGAAAAAAACAATAAATAAATTGTTAAGGAATATTTCCGTATGCACAAGCTAAGCTTCAAGCTGGCAACCGTTGAGGACATTTGTCCACTCCTCAAAATTCTAAAGGAATACCGGGAATTTTACCAAATAAATTCACAGGAGGATGGAGAAGTTGAGACATTCCTGAAGGAGCGCTTTGCCAATGAGGACTCCAAAATTTTTATTGCAGCCCATGAAAGCACGGGCGAAGTTGTGGGCTTCATTCAGCTTTATCCTTTGTTTTCCACGGTTTCATTAAAGCGCCAGTGGATGCTGAACGATCTTTATGTCATAGAATCCCAAAGGAAAAAAGGAATAGCCACCCAGCTGATGAAGCTTGTGATGGATCATTTCAAGGATAAGGCCAAAGGGTTTATCCTGGTCACTTCAAAGACCAATGTGGCTGCCCAACAGTTTTATGATAAAATCGGTTGGAAAACCGGCGACTATAGTTTTTATACCTATTATTTCTAAGCTTAATCCTCCTCAAACGATGGGATTTGAAGAATAACCTTTATGCAAGCGCTCAATAAAATTAGAAATAGGGTGACAGGAAGAAAGTTAATAACTGTGACTGTAATTTTTGTGGTTTTGATTGTTGTCATGAATATATTGGCAGCAATTCTAACCCAATCCACAGGCGTGCAACTGTTAGATTATGCGCTGGATGATACACATTCCAAAGGATATGAGACGATAGGCAAGCTCGGCAGCGATGGGAGGAACTTTTATTTAATCCTCTTGAGCATAGATTTTTTATTCCCTGTTGTTTATATGATATTCGGCGTGTCGCTTTTAGGATATTTATTGAATAGATTCGCCACAAAAGACAGTTTGTTAAATCTTTTGATTCTCCTGCCGGTTTTGGGCATGCTTTGTGACTGGGTTGAAAATGTTATGATTGTTTCTATGATCAACATCTTCCCCAATGAATTGCCTTGGCTGGCTGATATAGGGAGTGTGTCAACAAAATTAAAATTTATGTTTCTTGGCGCTACATTGTTATTGGCCTTCGTTCTTTGGCTGGTTGGTTTTTTCAAAACGAGGACAGGTTATTTGGCAAAGGAGCAAAAGTGAGGCTCCTGTTATTTGAAATGTTGGGATGAAGTGTGCTATGCAGACTTTGTTTCTGTCCGCATATTTCAATATTCGTGGCCGAGGAGGGGCAAAGGCCATGCTGTTCCCTGTGGCCGGAGGGGAAAACCTATGGCAAAAAGAGTGGTTATTATAGGAGGCGGCATCGCTGGACTCAGTGCCGGAATTTATGCCCAAAAGTGTGGTTTTGCTGCCACCCTTCTCGAACGCCACAGCATGGCAGGCGGCAACTGCACTTCATGGAAGCGCGAGGGCTATCTCTTTGAAGGGAGCATGCATTGGTTAACCGGCTCCAACCCTAAGGAGCCACTTTATAAGCTATGGCGTTATGTAGGGGCTTTAGACGAGAATATCCCCATACACTATAGGGAGCCCTATAGGGAATATGATCACCAGGGTACCCCCATACGCTTCTATAGGAATATAGCTCTTACTGAAAAGCACTGGCTTTCCCTGGCGCCTCAGGACAAAAAAGAAATTAGGAAACTGTGCAAAAATATTCGCAGAGTCCAAAACCTCTCCATGCCCATCCCTAACCTGCGCAAAGTGAAGCTCAGCAAAAAACCCTCCTATCCCCCCCTGTCTCTGCTTTGGGCCGCTCTGGCCGCTTGGCGTCTGCTCAAAACCCTCTCCAAAGTTTCACGAGACAGTTATATTCACCGGTTTTCCCATGAGGGTTTGCAGCATTTGCTCCGCGCTTCCACCCATGAGCGCTCCGGCATCCTCCCTTTGGTTTTTACCATGGGGACCCTGGCCCGAGGCGACGGCGGCTTCCCAGAGGGGGGCTCCCTTCCTTTTGTACAAAGGATGCTCAAAACCTTCACCTCAGCGGGGGGGGAAATCCTTTGCGATACACAGGCCCAACGTGTGGTTGTTGAAAACGGCAAAGCCGTTGGCGTCCTGGCCGCTCAAAGACATTTTCCCGCCGACGCCGTCATTGTCAGTTCCGACACCATGGCCATGGACGCCTTGTTTGAAACCCCACCCCAAGCCCCCTGGATTGAGCAGATGCGCCAAAATGCCAAACCCACCATGGCTACGCTTGTTTCCTTTGGGCTGAACGTTAACTTAAAGAATTATCCCAAATATGGTGTTTTTAGACTTAAAAAACCCATAGGCTTAGCCTCCCAAACTTATAAATATCTCTCCTTTAACAACTATGCTGAGGATGCCGCCTATTCTCCGCCTGGGAAAACAGTCTTGACTTTTCAGTTGGGCGGGGACAGCTATGCGCATTGGAAACAAGCCAAAACAGAGAACCGATATTGGGAGGAAAAACAGAAGCTGGCGGATGCGGTGATGGAAGCCCTTTGCGCGCAGATTCCGGAGGCTGTGGGCCACATAGAGGTTTGGGATATGGCAACCCCTCTGACTTATGAGCGTTATTGCGGCACCTGGAAAGGCTCCTGGATGACGGAGATGAGCCCCAAAATGAAGATGAAAACCTATCCTTCTGTTGTCCCCGGACTTTTGGGCGTCTATTTTGCCGGACATAGGATGATGCCGCCGGGCGGCCTTCCCATTGCCTTGCTGAGCGGCCGGACCGCGGTGCAATACCTTTGCAGAGACACCCATACGCGCTTTATCAGCGAGGAATAATGAGAGCAACAGATCTTCTTAGTCCACTTTTAGTTGAGAAGAAGGTTCTTTTAGGAGCTTATAAATGACGAAAGACGGACATATGTTTTCTGGCTCAATACCTGCAATGGTTACACCATTTGATGGCGATGCCATCGATACAGATGCGATTATAAGATTAGTAAACTGGCACATAAATGAAGGAAGTTCAGCATTGGTAATTTGTGGTACGACAGGTGAAGCGTCCACACTTGATTATCGCGAGCGCATAGAGGTATTACGCACTGCCGTAGAAGCTGCCGGAGGCCGGATACCTATTATCGCAGGAGCAGGCTCAAATAATACAGCGGAAGCCATTCGGCTTACCCAAGGAGCTGAAGATATTGGTGTATCCGCGACGTTACATGCTACGGGATATTACATTAAGCCATCTCAGGAGCAGGTAGTTAAATATTATGATGACATTGCCAAAATCGCGAATAAGCCAGTGTTGATTTATAATATCCCCGCCCGTACGGGAGTCGAAATCTCTTCGGAAAGCATTGCTAGACTCTCAAAACATGAGAAAATAATCGGCATCAAGGATTCTATAGGCGATGTATCAAAAGTAACAGAGCAACGTCTTTTATTTGATAATCAATTTTGTTTTTTATCCGGCGATGACTTCACGGCACTTGGCTACATTGCTCACGGTGGTGTTGGGTGCATTTCTGTTACAGCGAATGTCGCTCCTAAATATTGTTCTATGCTTGTTGCATCAGCGCTATCAGGAGATTTCGTTGCTGCCCGGCAACTTAACAATAAACTTATGCCCCTACATAAGGCTTTATTCATTGAACCCAATCCTGCTGGAGCGAAATATGCACTTTCGCGCTTAGGTTTTTGTAAACCACATCTCAGGGCACCGCTAACCGAATTATCAAATACAACAAAAAAGCTGATCGACCGCGCTATGGATGAAATAACAGACCATAGAAGGGGAATAGGCCTTGCCCCCCCTAGGGGCTAAAAAGGGCTATATGAATAAGCTATGTCATAAAAAAGCTATGTTATAAAAAATAAGTGGTTTAGCTTAGAAATAAAGAGGAGGCTTAAGAGAGTATGTATAACAATATCCTAGAAGCCATCGGTAAAACGCCTCTGGTAAAAATCAACCGTATGAACCCTAATCCCCGTGTCCAACTTTATGCAAAACTGGAGGGGTTTAACCCTACGGGCAGCATTAAGGACCGTATTGCCCTCAAAATGATTGAGCAAGCCGAGGAAGAAGGTTTGCTCACGCACGACAAAACCATTTTGGAAGCGACTTCGGGGAATACGGGCATAGGCCTGGCGATGATTGGCCGCGTCAAAGGCTATGAAGTGAAGATAGTTATGAGTGCGGCGGTTTCGGTGGAGCGTCAAAAGATGATTCGGGCTTTTGGCGGAGAAATCATTCTGACAGAAGCCGAATTGGGCACTGACGGCGCTATCATGAAGGTGAGGGAGTTGCTGGCGCAGCACCCTGAGAGATATTTTAATCCTGACCAATTCTCTAATGTTTATAATAAAATTGCCCATTATAAGACGACGGGGGAGGAGATTTGGGAGCAGACGGGGGGGAAAATCACCCATTTTGTCTCTTCGTTAGGGACTTCGGGGACGTTGATGGGGATAGGCACTTTTTTAAAGGAGAAGAACCCCAACATTAAGACAGTGGAGGCTCATCCTGTTAAGGGCCATTATATTCAAGGCCTTAAGAACATGGAGGAAGCGATAGTGCCTGAAATTTATGATGCTTCTCAAATAGATGAGAGCATTATGGTGGAGACGGAGGATGCTTATGCGGCGGCGCGGGAGATAGTGGCGAAGGAAGGTATATTTGTGGGTATGAGCAGTGGAGCGGCGATGCTTGCGGCTATGAGGGTTGTGGAGAAATTAGAGTCTGGGTTGGTGGTGGTTATTTTTTCGGACAGGGGGGAGAAATATTTGAGCACCAAGTTGTTTGAATAGCGGCGGGGCTCTGATCGACTAACCCCGAGACGCAAGGAACAGGTGGGCAAGCGCCAGGATTCCCGGGCCATAGATGAGGAGCATCGAGAATATGGAGGTGAATCCATTGTTTGGATGCTTGCGGAAACCGAAGTGGAGCGCAGCGTGGGCAATGACAAAGGTATCGATCACGAAAAACAGGATGGCATGTGCCCATGAGTTATTGAGGGTAAGCAGGAGGATGACCGCAGCATAAAGAGGCAGATGGGCGAGGGTGAATGCTCGATAGGCGGTTTCGTCAGCCATATCCTTCAGAATGAGGAACATTTTCCACTCCTTGGCGCGTATCGCGTCCATTTCATGGGCGATCAATAGAGAGATTATCAGCGAACAAAGGACTGCTTGCACAGTTTGCATTCTCAACTTCCTTTCTCCGAAGAGTCATCACCTTAGCACTGCGAGCGAAGCGAAGCGAGTGAAGCAAGTTAAAATAGCCAAAAGCACAAAGTATGTTATGTAAACTTTGTTGAGTACAGAGGTTAAAATGAAGCCTATCGAAAAATATTTGAGTACCCAGCTGTTTGAATAGGTTGATGCAACAAGCCGCATAACCGAGAGTTTAAAACCAGGGGGTTGTTCATTTATGAAAAAATTTTTGAAAAGCGAGGAGAGATAGAGATGACGCAAGCTCTGTTGCTCCTGTCGGCCGTTTGTAGCGTGTTGGTTGCAATTTTGCACCTATATGTTGTTGCCAAAGGCCCTTGGGCCTATCGGTTTTTTGGTGCGGGCGAGAAGTTGGCGAAACTGGCGGAACAGGGCTCTTGGGCGCCGGCGTTGCTGACTTTTGGCATTAGTGTCATATTTTTTGTGTTTGCTGCCTATTATTTGGCTGCCGCAGGGTTGTTGCCCCGTTTGCCGCTGTTCAAGACAGGCTTAATAGGAATTGCTGCCATTTATAGCTTGCGCGGCGCCGGAATTTTTCCTGTGCTGTTGATGCGCAAGAAATTTTCGACTTTTGAGCTCTGGTCGTCGTTGATTTCATTGGCTATAGGGCTTGTACATTGTGGTGCTGCTTGGCTCACGTTAAACCCATAGCTCCCAACCCCTAAAACATGTTATTATTTTGCACTGGAAATGGTCAAGCGAGCGAAGCGAAGCGAAGTGGTTTTAGCAACAGCCCGAAGTCACCCGAACAACAGCGAGCGAAGCGAAGCGAAATGCCCCCAAACGCACCAACAAACCCACCAAGTATGTTATGTACACTTTGTTATGCACAGGGGTTAAAATGAAGCTGAGCCGCCCGAATAACAAAGTTTACATCCCCCCAGCCCTCAGTATGTTATGTAAACTTTGTTATGCACAGAGGTTAAAATGAAGCTGAGCCGCCCGAATAACAAAGTTTACATAATATACCTTATCGGACTTATTTTTTGTTGGGCTTGCCCGGACCCCACCCCCCAACCCCCTGAAAATAAATCCACCCCCCCTTTGGACTCCCAGAAAGCTGAGGTTCCTGCACCTCGCCAAAAACCGGAGTTGCTCTTTTCATTGCGCATCCATGAGTCCTCGGGCGCCATTTCTGAATTGTCGCTGGCGTCTGAGGCCGAGTTTGAAATTGAGCCCGCTCAGCGTATTGAAGTGCTGGCCAATCAACCTCTTGCGGATTTTCGTGTGCGCCTCATGGACGCTCAGGAACGTGTGTTGCCTTCGGATGAGGAAATTTCCTTGGATGCAAATGGCACTTTGGTGAACATTCAGCTCCTATCTCCGCTTAAACCTGCAAATTCGCTGGTTTTATTGGTGGACAGTCAACTGGCCCCGAGAATTTCCAACCAACAGGCGGACACTTATGACGATTTTCGTGTTAGCCTGAAAGTCCGCGGAGAGCCTGAGAAAGCTGAGCCAAAACCACCTCCCCTGTCTCAAAAAGCCAAAACTTCGAAGAAGAAATCCTCAAAGAGAACCATACGTTAGTCTCTGCCTTCAGGAAAATAGACGAGACAGGTGGTCTTCTGTGGATTCTTCGTCATTACCCCCGTCCAATCATCCGCGGAAGCATCTGACTGCACTTTTCACCTAGACGGCTGCACAAACTTCACCTGAAAACCGATTCAAGCCTGACAAGAGAAATGTCAAGAAAACACGACATAATGTCAACTTGTAGCTTGACACTATATCAAGTTAACACGACATCATGCCCTCCAAATGCGCGCTATGGCTATATCAACCATATGCACTGGCCCAGTGTGCCAGGACCGGTCCCATAGGTGTCCTCACAAGCTGCCAGCTTTATCCTATAACAAGGTGTGTCATCGCCGACATAGCACTGGCCCGGCTGCAAATCCCACGGCCAGCTTAGGCAACTACGTTCGTAGCAGAGATAGCCGGGACTGCAATAGGTGCCGTCAGCCACACCGCAGGCAACAGTACTTGGGTCTTGGCAAGTGCCGTTGTGGCAGATATTTCCACCCGCGCACTGTGTGCCACCGGCAGCACAGGGAACGGCTGAAGGAGCTTGACAACTGCTTTGGTAACACATTCCACTGGCGCAATAGGTGCCGCCGTTGGCGCAGTTGAGCAGGCAGTTGCGACTGACGCAGGCATAGCCGGCACTGCACTGCGTACCGCCGGAAGCACA